>ERZ773070.47-NODE-47-length-87475-cov-5.011450_pt1 | contig 87475 bp, 69 predicted proteins | sample MGYA00580618_ERZ773070 | MGnify/ENA primary metagenome ERZ773070 (study PRJEB29015, sample SAMEA2738023) | human oral metagenome | biome: human oral; feature: human-associated habitat; material: dental | place: China | collected 2019 ...
AGTTTACCTCTATGCAAGCAAGGCTATGGTAGACGCTGCTAACAACGGAACGTTGAAGTAAGGCGTGTGCCAAAGGCACAATCTGCCCAAAGGCACGAAAGAGAAGCTGCATTGGCCAACAATATAGTGGGCGATGATGTCTTTTCTTTCGTGCCTTTCGGCGTTAAAGTGGGGAAGATAACCCATGCAAGGCCGAGTTTAACTCGGCCGATAGCTTGCGGAATGCGCATTAAATGCGTATTATAACAACGTTTATGAAGAAGAAAGTATTTAAGATATTGCGGTGGACGGCCGCTTTGTTTTTTAGTTCTACCATCCTCTCGGTGGTGGTATTGCGGTTCGTACCCGTGTTTTTTACCCCCCTGATGTTTATCCGCTGTGGCGAACAACTGCTCGATGGCAAAAGCCTTACCATGCACCACCACTGGGTTTCGTTAGATAAGATTTCACCACACTTGCCAGTGGCGGTGATGGGAAGCGAAGATCAGCGGTTCTTGTTGCACCATGGGTTCGACTTTGCAGCCATTCAGAAGGCTGCTAAACGAAATATGCAGGGTGGAAAAAAGCTTGGTGCCAGCACAATAAGCCAACAAACGGCTAAGAATGTGTTTCTGTGGCCTGGCCGTTCGTGGATAAGGAAGGGTTTCGAAATGTACTTCACGGCACTTATCGAGCTGATGTGGAGCAAACAACGTATCATGGAGGTGTATCTTAACTCTATCGAAATGGGTGATGGTATTTATGGAGCTGATGCGGTGGCAGAATACAATTTCGGTACCAACGCCCTCAACCTTAGTCGTGCCCAGTGTGCCCTTATTGCCGCAACACTGCCCAATCCGCGAAAGTTTAGCTCCAAATATCCTTCGGCTTACATGCGCAAGCGGCAACAGCAAATCATGAAGAACATGCGCTTTATGCCTTCGTTTCCTAAGGAAGGCGAAGACTATAACCCCAATACGGCCAGTGGTGGCGTGTATAGAAGGAAAAAATAGGTGGGAACGACAATCCCATACAACAAACGAAAGATGGAAAATTTGCTTGAAAAACTAAACGAAAGTCAGCGCGAAGCAGTGGTATATACCGACGGACCACAGTTGGTTATCGCTGGTGCTGGTTCGGGTAAGACGCGCGTTCTTACCTTTAAGATTGCCCATTTGCTGCAATTGGGTCTGAAACCATGGAACATCTTGGCGCTTACTTTTACCAATAAAGCGGCCAACGAGATGAAGGCGCGTATTGGCGACCTTGTTGGGCACGAAGAGGCTAAACGTCTTTATATGGGCACTTTCCATTCAATTTTCTCGCGAATATTGCGTGTTGAGGCTCCCTACATTGGCTTCTCGCCGAATTTTACCATTTATGATGAAACGGATTCGCGGTCGCTTATCAAGGCTATCTGTAAGGAGATGAAATTAGATGATAAGGTGTATAAGCCTGCCACGGTGCATGCGCGCATATCGATGGCTAAAAACCACTTTATCCTTCCCTCTGCTTATGCTGCCAATATAGAGTTGATGGAGCGCGACGCAAGAGAACGTATGCCAGCTGTGCACAAGGTGTATACCACCTATATGCAACGTTGCCGACTAGCTAACGCTATGGATTTTGACGACCTGCTGTTGCTTACCTACCAACTTTTTGCCGAACACGAGGATGTAAGAAAGGAGTATGCCGAGCGTTTCCAATATGTGCTGGTAGACGAGTACCAAGATACCAACCACGTGCAACAACTCATCGTGACGCAGTTGACGAAAGAACACCGGCGCATCTGTGTGGTGGGCGACGATGCACAGAGTATTTATGGGTTTAGAGGAGCCGACATCGACAACATATTAGACTTTCAACAGCAGTTCCCCGAAGCGCGTCTTTTTAAGTTGGAACAAAACTATCGCTCCACACAAAACATCGTGAAGGCGGCAAATAGCCTTATCAGCCACAACCAAAGGCAGATAAAGAAAGATGTGTATAGTCAAAACGACCTGGGTGAGAAAATAACGCTGAAGCCTGTTTATTCGGACAAAGAAGAGGCGCTGGTGGTGTGCAACGACATCAAGCGCATCATGAAGAGCGAAGAAGGTCAGTATAGCGACTTCGCCATATTATACCGAACAAATTCGCAAAGCCGATCGTTCGAAGATGAGTTGCGCCGACAAAGTATTCCTTATCGCATCTACGGAGGAATGAGCTTTTACCAAAGAAAGGAGATAAAAGACATTATCGCCTATTTCAGACTGGTGATGAATGTCGATGATGAGGAAGCTTTTAAACGCATCGTGAATTATCCTGCCCGCGGAATTGGTGATACCACATTGGCCAAAGTAACGATGGCTGCGCAGCAAAACGAGGTAAGTTGTTGGCAAGTTTTGGCTGATCCTGCCCACTATCACCTTGATGTGAACAAGGGAACATGGACTAAATTGCAGATGTTTCGCGACATGGTGAATGGCTTTGTTGCTGATGTCGCAACCTTAGATGCCTACGAACTAGGGATTAAAATCATAAAGGAGAGTGGCATTCAGGCCGACCTTTATGCCACTAGTGATACTGAAAGCCTTTCTCGGCAAGAGAACTTGCAGGAGCTTGTGGGTGGATTGAAAGAGTTTGTAGACATTAGACGCGAAGAGGGAAACGAAGACGAGGTGTTCTTAGGCAACTACTTGCAGGAGGTTTCGCTGCTCTCCGACCTTGATAGCGAGGGTGATGAGGAGAGCCGAGTGGTGTTAATGACCGTTCATTCGGCCAAAGGCTTGGAGTTTCCAACCGTTTTTGTGGTGGGATTAGAGGAGAATATCTTCCCTAGTCCACGGTCTACCGATTCGCCTAGACTGCTTGAAGAGGAACGCCGACTGCTTTATGTGGCCATCACTCGTGCCGAAAAGCATTGCATCTTGACGTGTGCCAAGAATCGTTATCGTTTCGGACGAATGGAGTTTGACACGCCAAGTCGCTTTATTAGTGACATTGACCCTAACTTGTTGAATGTTCAGAACCCTATGGCTGAATATTCTACACCACGATTTGAACGACGTTTGCAGTCAGACGAACAGCCTTCGGCGCGCTATTATGGTGGTAGAGACACGGCGGGAACATACGAAAAGCGTTCAGCTAATCCTCGTTTTCTTAACTCCCGACCCGTTGCCAGTCAGTTTATGGCCGACCCAATACCCAACCCTACACGTCCTCGGAAACCCGAGCAGACCGTAGATCCGTTGTCGGATGCCTTTAAGAAAAGGCTTGTAGCTAGTGGCGCGAACCTGAAAAAAATATCTAAGGCTATGGGGCAGTCGTCTTCTGGTGCAGCATCAACGGAAGTTATGCACGATAGTAGTGGAAAGGCGATTGTCGAGGGCAGCGTTATCGAACACGAAAGGTTTGGCATTGGCACGATTGAAACATTGGAAGAAACAGGCGAAAACGCTCGAATGACCGTTAACTTTAAACATGCTGGCTGCAAAAAACTACTCTTGAAGTTTGCGAAATTTAAAGTGATAGGGTAGGGCGAGCGAAAAAATAGAGGCGTCTGAACCTGCGAAAAATATGCGTTAGCTCGCATTTCGCGTTGGTTCAGACGCCTTTATTATGTATGTTTGTTAGTGATAGGCGGGCTTAAGGGCTGTTGGTTAAGTTGTTCGCTAACTAACTGGAAAGTTAGGAGAGCTAGTAAGCAAGGCAAACCAGTAAGCTAGAAAATCATTGACCTAATTGACTTGCTAATGTGTAAACAGGTCAACTGGTTTGCTTGTAAGCTTGTTCGCTTACAATTTGGTTAACCCGTAAGCTTGTAAACCGGTCAACGTTTTAACTCGTTTGCTAACTACTTTCACTTGCTAATCACCACTTTCTTCTTACCTATTATATAAACGCCCTTGGGCAAAGCTTTGAGGTTGGTGCCTACGTAGCGGCCATCGATGGTGTAAATCTTCTCCTTGTTGCCGTTCTCCATGTCCATTTCGGGCTGTTGAATGCCCGTAGACATTTGGTCTTTAAGGAAATCAAAGGTAACGACACCATCTTTCAGCATGATGTTATAGATGGGTTTGTTAAGTTTTCCACCAGTCCAAGGCGCATAGTTCACTAGCCCTTGTGCATCGGTAAGGCGTTGAACATTGGCCTTTCCTGGGTAAAGGTCGCCCGCAAGATGCTCCTTGTATTGGTCTGCCTTGATGTAGGGCCAAGTCTCAGTGCTTGTTTTTGATACCTTTCGATAAGAAGAGGGCAGGTAACCATCGGCAGGAACGATGGTCATTCGGGGGTGTTTTTTCAGGTTATTTACTGAGTTGTCGCCCCCATAGAACACCGAAAAGGCTCGTGGGTCGTACTCCACGTGGCTCACCATCATACCCGATGCGGGCAATTTATAGTTCCATCCCTTGGCTTGAATGTTCTCTACGATGTAGTATTCCTTGCCATCGGCCCTGTTGTCGTTCTTTATTCGGTAGGCTTTTCCGCCCTGATCAATGCTTTTCAGTTCTACTTTCCCTTCCTTGGTAAGCGTTTCGATGGTTATCCAGCCCATCTTTTCGCGTTCCCATGCGGTGTAAGCGGTGGGCGAATAACCATCATACATGTATATACCATTGTCCATCACGTCCCAATCTTCCATGCCTTGGTTGTCGTAAGCGTCGAAATCACGTTTTTTATTGTCAGTAGTCCATTGTGGATTTACTGTGGGATAGAAGTCGGGCAGTCCCATACAATGCGAAAACTCGTGGCAGAAAAGTCCTACGCCGTTGATGGCGAGACCGCTTGTTGAATTGATATTAAAATTTGGTCTGTAGTTCAACTCGTTGCTGATACCAGCGAGTCGCACGTATTTCCCGTCTTTCCTGATGTCTGTTCCACAAACGAATGCTTTCGGCCAAAGTGTAGAATCTACGCCCGAAGCACTCTCGCCATATCCTGCATAGATAACATAAACAAGGTCTACGTTGCCATCATTATCGGCATCATATTTTGAAAAGTCTAGCGAATCGTCTATCATGGTGCAGGCTTCGGCCACTAACTCGCGGTAATTTTCCATTGAAGAGCTACCGTTGCCATAGTAAGCCGCCCCTTTCGACATGGTTATTGGACCGTAAAGGTCGAACTGTGGGGTGAATTTTCCACCGCTCATGTCGCTGAAGTACTTCTTAACACTACCCTTGTTGCGGTTTTCAGCGTTTCCGAAGTCTTGGTGATTTTGGGCCATACTGTTAAGGTATTGGTTGAAAGCCTTGCGCGGTTGAACCTTGAAAGGCCTATTGGCGAATTGCACAAGGAGCACGATGGCGCGTGGCGAACCAGTATGGGGGAAGAAACTAGGTATGCTACCACGAGTGAATCCGCGAGTGGCAGCGAGGCGTTCTGGTTGTGTGTTAACGGTAAGAAAAGTTTTAACGTCTTGCTTCTTGCATAGTGATTGTTCGGCAGAGCTTCGTTTATCGGCATCATGAGCCAATGTCCCCGATGATGTGAGCATACCGTTAGCATCGATATTGGCAATGTAATAGCCGTTGCCAACTTGTTTCAGTACCACGTTGTCGAGTGTGGATACCCAGTTAAAGTTGGCATCGCCGTTGATGCGAATTGTCAGTTGAGTGCCGTCGGGCTGGCTAACCGTGATGGGGTAGGGCCATCCCTTGGAGGCGAAACTTGCTAAATGGCATAGCAATGTGATGAGAATAAGTACCGTTTTTTTCATTTTCTAATTCTTTTAAAATAAGTATATGGTATTAGTTATAGTTGGTTCCTGCCGTACCAATACTGTCCTTTCTTCTTGGTTTGTCTGCCAAATTCGATGGCATGTTGTGGACAATGGTGGTAACAAGCAAAGCATGTGAGACAGCTACCGTTGTGTTTCCACGTCGGCTCCTGTCCCTTTCCGCCGTCGATGTCGGCAGTTGGGCACACTTCAGCACAGATGCCACAGCATACACAACGATTTGTTTCAACCCGAAAAGCCTTGTCGCTAACGAGCTTTCGTTCGAAAAGCTCACCTATAACACGGCTGTTTATGCGTGGCCATCGTCCCACATTAGGTTCTTTTTCTACTCTTTGAGCCTCGATAATCTGTGTAACGATGGTTGCCAGATGTATTTGGGCTTGATGCTTTTTCTCTCTTTCTTTTTCGATAGTGTCTACATCCATGAACGGCAAACCCACATAACTCTCGGGCATGAGCAGCGAAAACACGGCATCTAAATGCAGTGAACGTTGCGCCAAAGCTTGTCGGAAGATGCGCATACTCTCGCCTGTGGTGTCACCAGCGGTGCAAAGGGCGAAGCAATAATGTCCCTCTGCGTTAGTGAAGCTAAGTCTTTCGATGAAACGGCGCACTAAAACCGGAGGCCGCCAAGCATGTACGGGAAAGCAAAAGCCTATACGTTCGCCCGCAGCAAGTGTATAATGGCATTGCCCTTCCATTGCATCGGGTATGAAAACAAGGCGTTCACCTGTCTTCTCCGATAGCTGTTGTGCGGCCCAAAGGGTGTTGCCCGTGGCCGAGAAGTAGAATATCATTAGGCAAAGATACTACTTTTCGGCGTTAATGGCAAGTTTGACGTGACGTTTTTGCTTACAAATCATACTGGCGAAAGTCCTTTTACGTAGGCTTGGACGGCTTAAATGGCACGGCGTTGACACCAAAAGAGCCAACTGTTGAACGACCTAAACGCTTTAAACCCTCTTTGCACCGAACGTATTAATACACTCTTCGTAAACGGCGAGATTGGAAGATTGTGGGTTGATTGCTGCCATTCCTGCATCGAAAAAGCGCAGTTTGCCCTCGAAACGTGGGTCGTTGCGCAGGTCTTTCACCGATTCGGCCACGCAATAGTCCTTTGCAAAGCCACAAACAACCACTTCTTCGTATTGCGCCAATTGGTCTAGCACTTGCTTTCCCTGTTCGTTCGGTGTAGGTTCGCTTACATACGAGAAGATAGAAAACATCTCAGCGTCGGCGTACTCTCCTTTTTGGTAAACGTGTAGTGAGCGTTGACCATGATGAAGCTCGTCCCATGCGCTTATGGCTTGCACCAAAACGTCGGGTAAAGCCCATCCCCAAGAGCCCACCAGACAGTGTTCGGGCCACAATGTATGTGCCTTGCTTTGGCTTTCCATGGCTCGAAGATAGGTTAGAACCTGCTCTTTGGGGGCGAATGTGGGTGTTATTGCTCCTCGTTCCACGTCTTCGGCGTGCACATTGGCAAAGGGTTTCACGCCTTCGCCTTGCCAGTAGGCACAGTGGCCTACGTGATAACGGCGGTGGGTATCTAGCGAAATGGCGATGGCCTCAGGGTCGTTCTCTGCTATATATTGGGCAATGGCCTCGATGGATTTGTCAGCATGAGGCACATAAAGACTGCCGCGGCTGTCTGCGAAGTCGTTGTTTGGATCGATGATAAGTAACATAATGCGGTTCTTTTGTTATTGTTCAATCTTGAAAATACACCCTATTAACCCTATTGCTGATACCCGTAAGCACCTCGTAGGGTATGGTTTGTAGTGCATCAGACAATACCGTTACGGGCAGATTGTCGCCGAATATCTCCACGCTATCGCCTTCGTGGCAGTCAATTCCTGTCACATCAATCATGGCTACGTCCATGCAGATATTGCCGACGTATTCTGCTCGTTGGTTGTTTACTAAGCAATAACCGTTGCGATTACCCAATCTTCTGTTCAATCCATCGGCATATCCAATAGGAATAGCCGCTATCACGCTGTCGTGTTCGATGGTGCCACGTCGCGAATAGCCAACAGTGTCGCCCGCCTTTACCTCTCGCAGTTGCAGAATTGTTGTGCGTAGGGTGCTCACGTTGTTGATGATGGCGTTGTTTCGAGGGTTAATTCCATACAGGCCAAGTCCCAATCGGCACATGTCGAGTTGACGTTGCGGGAAATGTTCGATGCCTGCCGAGTTGTCGATATGGCGTAGAATGTGGTGCTCGAAAGCCGCTTGTAGCATCTTGCTACCCACATCGAAGCGTTCGAACTGCTGTTGTGAGAAATCGTCGAACTGGTCGGCATCGGACCCGACGAAATGTGAAAACACCGACTTAGGTATCAAGGCGTTCTGGTTGTGTAGGCGTTCTATCAGGCGTGGAACGTCTTTTTCGGGATCGAAACCTAGGCGGTGCATACCCGTATCGAGCTTGATGTGTACCGGAAATCCTGTGATACCCTCCTTCTCGGCAGCCTTAATGAGGGCCTCCAACAGGCGAAAGCTGTACACTTCAGGTTCCAAATCGTAGTCGAACATGGTTTTAAAGGCCGTCATTTCGGGGTTCATGATCATGATGCTGCTCGTTATTCCGTTGCGTCTTAACGTGGCCCCCTCGTCGGCTACGGCAACTGCCAGGTAGTCTGCACGATGGTCTTGCAGTGTCTTAGCAATCTCTACGGCCCCCGCACCATAGCCGTCGGCCTTAATCATACATACCAATTTGGTGTTGGGGTGCATCATTGCGCGGTAGTAGTTTAGGTTATCTACCATGGCGTTGAGGTTCACTTCGAGCGTGGTTTCGTGCACTTTCTTCACCATTAGTTCGGTTAATTGGTCGAAACCAAAGCTTCGTGCGCCTTTAAGTAGCACCACCTCGTTGTGCAAACCCTTGAAAACGCTACTGCGTATAAACTCTTCTACCGAGGCAAAGAAATGTTGTTCAGCCAAAGCGATACACTCTTTGTTGGCGCAAATCTTCGGTCCTATGCCGATGAACTTTTGCACACCGCGCTGCTCGACCAAACTCGACACCTCGCGATACAGTTCTGCATCGGGCAGACCGCTTTGCAAAATGTCGCTCAACACCAATGTTCGCTGCTGCCCATTGTGGTCGGGTCGGCGGTTCATAAAGTCGAGAGCGATGTCAAGCGAGTTGATATCCGAGTTGTACGAATCGTTGATGAGCGTGCAGCCATTTAGCCCCTCTTTTACTTCCAATCGCATTGCCACTGGCTCAAGTCTGCTGATACGCTCGCCAATGGTATGTGCATCGAGACCAAGATGCCGGCATACGGTTGCGCAGATAATGGAATTGCACACCGAAGCTTCGTCGATAAAGGGTAACGAATAGCTTGCAGGCTCGCCCCCCTTATATATATAATGTATGGTTGTGTGGGTAGGTTGCTTGTCAATCTTCGTCACAAACATGGCGGCATCTGGACTCTTTGTAGACCAAGTCAGATGTTGCCCCGCGTTGTTTGTCTCGTTTAGCACATGAGTCACTAGTGCGTCGTCGGTGTTATATACCATTACCTCGGCCCCTTCGAAGAGTCTTAGTTTCTCGCGACATTTCTCTTCAGGTGTGGAGAAGTTCTCTTCGTGTGCCGAACCGATGTTTGTCAGCACCGCGATGGTTGGCTTAATGATGTCGTGTAAGGCTTGCATCTCACCTTTTTGACTGATGCCTGCTTCGAAAACGCCTAGTTGCGAATGACTGTTGAGCAGCCAAACAGAAAGCGGAACACCTATTTGTGAGTTATAACTACGTGGACTTCGCGTCACAACCATTTGTGGCGAGAGCAGTTGGTATAGCCACTCTTTCACCATTGTCTTGCCATTGCTACCCGTTATGCCCACAATGGGGATGTCGAATGCCTCCCGATGGCGCTGGGCAAGTCGTTGCAAGGCTTGTCGAGTGGAACTAACGCATAAGAAATTGGCATCGCCGAACAGTTCGGCAACACGTGCCGGCACTTCTTCCACCACGAAACAACGCACCCCGCGGCGATAAAGTTCGGGTATATAGTTGTGTCCGTCGTTTCTGTTAGACCTCAAAGCGAAGAACAAGGTTTCTTCGGGAAAACAGAGTGAGCGACTATCGGTGAGCACAAAGCTGATATGCGCCTCGGTATTACCTAGGCGTTGTGCCCCGATAAGCGTTGCAACCCTTTCTATGGGATATGTCATTTTCGTTTCTTCTTTAAGTTGATGCAAAGGTAGTGCAAGTTGATAAGACTACAAAATAAACACGATACCTATTTGGCGAATAACTTCTCATAGCTTGTTTTGACGCCTTTTGATGTCTGTATTGAGGGTTTAAGGGACATAATTTGCCGATAAGTTGTTCTAAAAGTATGGCGACATAAAAGGCACGTTATTGTCTATATCTCCTTTGTACATAGGCTTTTTGTTGCGTTTGTAGACATATTATCATATTTTTTTATGATATTTGTATTTGTTTTTTTTACATAAAAACGTATGGGTTATGTTTTTTTTATCTATCTTTGCCCACGATTAGAAAGAGAAATAGATAATCAGAATAGATTTAATCGAGATTATTCTCACCTTAAGTGCTACATTTTAGTGTGGCGATTGAGGAAAATTAATTATCAAAAAGTAATAGAGAAGATGAAAAAATTATTTTTAGTAGCAGCTTTTGCTATGGTTAGCGCATTTGCGTCTGCACAATTTGCAGTTGGTGTTCACACACTATATGGTACAGATGTAGCCAATTTGGGTATTGGTGTTAGAGCTCGTTACGACATTAACGACCAATTCCGTGCCGATGGTAACTTTAACTACTACTTCAAAAAGAATGGATTAGAGTTTTGGGATATTAACGCCAACTTGCACTATCTATTTAATATCACCGATAGGTTTGCTGCTTATCCTCTAGGTGGATTGGGTTATGTAAACGCATCTAGAAGCTATGATTTTCCTGAATATATAGGTGGCAAATTGGTTACAACCAGACATACTGAAACCGATGGCAGACTAGGTGTTAACTTAGGTGGTGGTGTTGACTTCCAACTTACCGATGACCTGTATCTTAACGGCGAAGTGAAGTATCAGATTGCAAGTGGATACAACCAAGCTGTGATGAGTGCTGGTATCGTTTACAAGTTCTAAAACGGCCATACAATTATTTAAAATACAAAGCCCGGAAGGTGTTCGTTCACCTTCCGGGCTTTTTGTGTGCGGTTTGTTCTGGGCTTTATTCGGTTGTTGTTGCTTGTCTTTGTTTTTTCATTTGCCTACGATGTTCGATGGAACCATAGGCATAGTAGAATACGAACACCGTCCATACCATCACCATCATGAATATAAATGTGGTGAGAATAAGCGATCCAATGAACAGCGCATTAAAGTAAGTGGGCAATCCTGAAGGATCATTCAAGGTTAGTTCGCCAATCAACGACGACGTTTTAGCACCCAAGAGAATAATGGTGGGCAAGAAAATAACAAGTCCTAAGCATATCGATGCCAACGCGGTAAAGAAACTTGAGCCAATAAGAAGTCCGCTTCCCCTTACGCCTGACACGTAATAGGCTATCAGGTTGCGACGTAAGCTACCCGTGGGAGAAAGTAAATAACGCATCTCCGCATATCTAAAAGGCACCATGAGTAGAGCCGTTAGCAATATCCATGCGAGCGAAATGCCACCAACGAGCGTAAAGAAGCTGGGTGTAAGTGGCTTGTTGATATAGCTCATCACTACCATTCTGATTATAACACCACCAATAGCCATCATCACGAGATAGAAAATCAACTCTACGGCAGTGATGGCAAACGAGCGACGAAGGTTCTGTTTAAAGCTACTTTCGCTAACAAGGTTTACCACCGAAGCGAAAAAATAGGCCCAAAGGGCTATGCTGCCCAACCACGACACGATGCCGAACACCATGGGGAAGAGGTCGTATTCGGGCGCGGTAGGCGAAAAAGAATGTAGGCTTTGCAGTATTGAGAAGCCTAATATAGCCGTCATTATGGCGATGAGCAAGGCGGGTAGCCATGTGCCCTTGATGGTTTTGGCGAAGTTAACGCCAAGGAGATTGTTGGCTGTCTTTATGCAGCTAGATAGGCTCCTGTCTTTAATGAGTTCGGTTTCCATGTTTATATCTTTTTAAAGGGTTTCTTTTTTAAGTTGACAAGTTGACGAGTTAACGGGTCGGCGAGACTGTTTCCCTGTTGTCAAGTCCGTTTTTCTTATATGCGACTATCACCTTTGTGCGCCTTGCCTTCTAAACTCGGCACACACAATGGCTGTGGCGATGGCCACATTAAGGCTTTCTGCCCGTTGTTCGCCTGTGGCAAAATGGGGTATCAGTAGCTTGTGATTTACACGCTGCCTTACGCTGGGCGAAAGTCCCTTACCCTCGTTTCCCATCACGATTATGCCGTGCGCACAGAGCTGTTGCCCATAGATGTTGTCGCCATCGAGCAATGTTCCATATACTGGGAACGATGGGGGGAGGGCGTCAAGCAAGGGTTCGAGCGGCGTATAGCTCACTTTTACGCGGGCTATGCTACCCATCGTGGCTTGCACCACCTTGGGATTGTACACGTCGGCTGTGTCGAGGCTGCACACCACATGACGAATGCCAAACCAGTCGGCTAGCCTTACGATGGTGCCTAGGTTGCCAGGGTCTTGTACTCCATCGAGCATCAGGGTAAGCTTGTTCGTTTCCACGCAGTTTTTTAGGACGTCTCCATGTTGGGAGAATTTAGGAAACACGGCCATAACCTGTTGTGGCGCCCGCATGAAACTTAGCTTCTGCAATTCGTCGTCGCTCACGGTTATCAGCTTTGTAGACGCATGCAAGGCAACAGGCGCTTGCCATTGAGGCGTGGCCACGAGCATTTTGGCTGGCATTATGGCGAGCAGTTCGCCCACCACTTTAGGCCCTTCGGCCACAAAAACGCCTTCTGCATCGCGGTGTTTTTTCGCTTCCAGCGCGCGTATGTACTTTATTTTCGCTTTACTGATGGTCATCTCACTGCAAAGTTACGTTTTTTTTGGTTATCATGGGCATAAGCTTCGGCTTATGATTAGTAAATTTGACTAAATGATGCGAAAGACATTGGAGAGGCCTATACACGTTGTTAAAAATGCTTTCAGTGGTCACTTGTTTGTCGGACTTTTGCTTTCTGTATGTTAATTCTGCCATTATTACGTTAGTTTTATGCACTTCTTTTCATAGCTTTGCAACCAAACAACGCGTCGATGCGTCTAATGGTTGTATTAATCAAGTTATATAAGGATAGTAAATATGAAACATCGAATTTTGTTAATCGCTTCTGCAATCCTCGTGGTTGGTGCGTTAGTTGCTTCAAGCACCCGTGTATTTGCAGCAAACAGTAAGAAGAAAGTTACCACCCAACAGAACTTAAAGTACTTTAAACGCATTGTAATGTCTACGCCATACGATGTACATTTCGTGCAGGGAGATAAGAACGTGGTGAAGCTAGTTGGCCCACAAGCTGAAGTGGCATCCGTGGTTTTGCGTGTAAGTGGTGAAACATTATATATAGAAAGGGCAACAAGACGTAGCCGAATGTTTTTTACATCGAGCGACGATGTGGACATCTATGTTACATCACCCGACCTAACACAATTGGAAATAAAGGGTTCGGGCGACTTTGAAGCTAACCGACGTGTTGACACCGACCAACTAACAGTGTCTATCAATGGCTCTGGCGATATCGATTTTAAGGATGTTATCTGCGATAAGTTGGAGGCTTCTATCAGCGGTTCGGGTGACATTGACTTTGGAAAGGTAGAATGTCTGCGTGCTTCTGCCGGTATCCATGGCTCTGGTGACATCAAGTTTAAACAACTTAAAGCCAACAAAATGCAATTCTCTATTAAGGGGTCAGGCGACGTCGGGGCAAACCTTAACAACGCAGGTGACGTTAATTGTGAAGTGTTTGGTTCGGGAACAATCAAACTTGCGGGTGTGGCCAAAAGCTTGAATAAGAGCATACGTGGTTCGGGTAATGTTGAAAGCGGCCACTTACAGTTAAAATAAACCATAAGTTTTCTTACTGGCGTGAGCCAGGATATTTAGCATTAGTTATGGCGCACCAAGTTTCGGCAACGAAATTGGTGCGCCTTTTCGTTGGTGTTTATTGTCAATCGTGGTGCCGTTGATAAGGCCTAGAATGCAGCTTTATCTGCTTTCGCCGTGTTACCTATTATATGGACTGCTGTTCCATGTTAACTGGAACATTGTTCCATTTGATATGGAACAGCAGTCCATGTGACATGGAATAGGGTTACCTCTTAGCTGTAACCGTTCGATAGGTTTGTGCAAGCATTTTCAAAGCAACTTTATGGGGAGTTGATAGGTTAGAATATGGAAGAGATGTGATGAGAGAATGTAGGTTAGAAGAATGGAAGTCATATCTACGAGTAGGGTATAGAGTTGTCTAAATACAGTGTCTTAATCTGCACGAAGCTTTGGTTTTGTTATCAATATGTAGTAACTTTGTACCACGGAAAAAATATAGATTAGATGACTTTACAACAACTTGAATACGTGATGGCGGTGTTTAGGTTTCGCCATTTCGCGAAAGCAGCCGAACATTGTGGCGTTACACAGCCTACGCTTAGTTCGATGGTGCAGAAGCTGGAAGACGAGTTGGGGCTGAAAATATTCGACAGAAAGAGTCAGCCCATTGCCCCTACGCCAACTGGACGATTGGTTGTGGAACAGGCATGGAAGGTGTTGCTGCGTGCACGAAAACTTAAAGAAACGGTGGAAGAAGAAAAACACTCGTTGTTTGGAACGTTCACCATCGGCATATTGCCCACTATCGCACCCTATCTTATACCACGTTTCTTCCCCCAATTGATGAACAAATATCCCGATATGGATGTGCGCATCGTGGAGATGAAGACCGAAGACTTGAAGCGGGCTTTGGTGCGTGGCGATGTGGATGCAGGCATATTGGCGCAATTGGAGGGTTTAGAAGAGTTTGATAGCATGTCGTTGTTCTACGAACAGTTTTTTGCATACGTGGCCGATGGCGACCCGTTATTCAGCAAAGAGAGCATAAAGACGGCCGACCTAACGGGCGAATATCTGTGGTTGCTTGACGAAGGGCATTGCTTTCGCGACCAATTGGTGAAGTTTTGCCACCTTAAAGCGGCATCAGCTTCCAAGAAAGCCTACACCTTGGGTAGCATCGAGACGTTTATGCGTATAGTTGAAAGTGGCAAAGGCATCACCTTTATACCCGAATTGGCCGTTTATCAGCTAGACGACGCCCATAAGCAGCTTGTGCGTCCCTTTGCCATTCCCGTGCCAACACGCGAGATAGTGATGATAACTGGTAAAAACTTTATCCGCAAAACACTGCGCAGCTTGCTTGTTGAAGAGATACAAGCGAGCATACCTAAGGACATGTTAGCGTTGAGACAGACGCAAAAAAAGATATAATAAGGTTATCCCCTGATAACGTGTTTCTATGTTGGGGAATAAAAAATAACGTGCGTTTCGATATAAACGAAGCGCACGTTATTTTTATACTGGTGTATGTCTATAAGGCATATCAAGGCTTATAGCCAAATACCTTTGCCTAAGTCATGTGGCGCTGTTGTGAAAATAGACGTGTGATAATCGCGTAGAGCCTCGGTCCACGATAGATTAAAGGCTTTCATGATGCGGTTAATCAACTTGTTACTTACATCATCTTTGAAACCATTTACCGGGAAATTATCAATGTCCATATCTTCCTTAAAGGCTTCTTCTCCGATGTAATCTTCCCTATCTGCATACACTACCACAGGAACCGTGAAGTTTATATCCCATGTTCCTTTCTGCAACTGCATTGGCGAAAAGCGATAGTAGGGGCTGAATTGACCCGTTCTAGGATCTTTTTTGCCTTCAAATCCATGATAGAGACTAATACGGAGGTTCATCGTTACACTGTCTTTTAAGAATTTCATCACGCCTTTAAGCCCTATGGGGTTGGTAGTTCCTGTCAGTTTGGCGTCGTCGTATTTCACTGTTTTATCCCAAGGTGTTGTGTCTGTGTACTTATAATCGATGTAGTCGGGGGTGTTGGGTTTACTGGCTATTTCCTTTCCAGTCATCAGTCCTTTCACTTTTTCAACCGTAAAGAAGTGTTGGTGAATAGCATCTTGACCATTCGTCACAAATTGTCCGTTTATATATTCGCCTTTGGCGTTATAGTACTTGATAAACAAAAGATAAACGGGAGCAGGATTTTCGAACCCTTTTTTCTCGCTATAATCGTGAGCTTTCACCACATAGAATTTGTCTGCACTGCCTTCTGCTAGTGTCCAACCTTTGCCAGGCTTTACTTCGTAAGTTATTTCTTGGATGCGTTTCAAGTATTTGGCTTTCGATTCAGAGTCTTGGTGGAACCCTCCTTCCGTGTCAACATAAAGCCAATTGGCGTGCATGTGTCCTTGAACCAGCTGTACGGTTACCTTTGCAGGGTCTTCGTGCAGCTTGTTTTTCGTTTCGTCTATAGGTGTGTCCACTTTGTTGTCACAAGCACTAAATGTAAGTGCGAACAATGCAGCGCAAGATAATGCTAGCATTGATTTAAAGAAATTCTTTTTCATAACCTTATTAGTTTGTTGTTTAATTGTCTATGTTTTTTTTAAAAGAACCAGCCGATGGAGAAGCGTATATCGCGCCCCATATCGTGGGCATAGTAACGCGAACGGTTGGTATATTCCTTATATTCCTTATTAAAGAGGTTGTCGGCAGCCAACAGCATACGCAACTTATTCCGTTCGCTAAGTGGCCATTCGATGCCTGCCTCAAACCCGAAGAGGTTGTATGTAGGAGGCGTAAAGTCGATAAGGTCGCTTGCGGGATTGAAGCGTGTCTGTTTCAAAACCAACCTGTGCTTCAATTGCAACCAAGCGTTACCTTTTCCTACGCGGATGTCCTCCCACGTTAGGTCGTGGTCGAAGCGTGCCGAAGGGATATAAGGCAGGTAGTTACCCGTTCGCTTTTCGTTGGCCCAGATAAGGCCAGATAGCAGGTGATACTCCAAGTGTTGCATGGGTTTTAGGCGTACATCGAAGTCTATTCCGCGGAAAAAAGCGTCGGTTTGCTTGTATTGGAACAGCGGATATGAACCTGAAATCACCGTGATATACTTGCCTCTTTCTGGCTGATCGTAGATGTAACCGTTTATCCATTGCAGATAGGCGTCTACCCGAACTTCGGCAAAGGTGGAGCGATAGGATAGTGATGTAACCCATTTTGTGCTCTGTTCGGAGTGCATGGTTGAGTCGCCCATAACGAACATGCCCGATCCCAGCTCGTTTCCATTGCTATAAAGCTCGTGAACGTGTGGTGCACGCCACGCCAAACCTAAGTTGGAGGTTAGTTTCCACTGTTCGTTGAGCCGATAGCTAGTGCCAAGATTATACGAGAAGTTACTGAAAATGTGGTGCCCGCCATAAAGCTTGCCCGTGTAATCGTAACCCGATGCACGTGTTTCTTGGTTGTCAAAGCGTACGCCAGCCTCTGCCGTCCAATTCTCATTGCGATACTTCTGTATGGCGTAAATGCCTAAGTCGTACTCGGTGTAGTTGGGGATAAGCGGCACAACGCCCGTTCCTCCTTGGTTGCGGTTACGTATATGCAAGTAAGATGCGCCTGCATCGGTATTCCATTTGTTGTAAGTCAAATTCCATTTCAATTGGTTTTGAAATGAGGTAAGGTACAAGCTCACTGCCGGAATATTCGAGAGGTTCATCCTTCTGATGCGATTTTCCTTGCGGTCATCGTGCTGAAAGGCTGTCTGCCATAAGAAAATGCCGTACTTGCCCGCATCAAAAGAAGCCTTGCCAATGGCCGTATGGTGAACAACATGCTGAAAAGGGTAGTCGATGTGACGGCTGTATGGATAGATTTCCACGGGTTGGCCGAGCTCGATGCGCAGCTTAAGCAGGTCTTCACTACCCATTTGCGCACTAGGCAAAACGCCCAATTTTAGGTTGTACATGCTGTAATAGCCTTCCAATTTAAGGGCGTTGTACTTGTAACCCAGTGATGCCGAGAAATCGTGTTCACGATAACCAGTGTTGTTGAGCAAGTATTTGGCCGTGCTTTGGTCACCCGAATTGGCGTAGGTTCCTTGCAGTCGCCAAGCCAAACTGTTGCTGAAAGGCATCGTACCTTCGGCTTGTGCCACAACAGAATAGCGTTTGCCATTGCTGCCGTAGAGCGTTCGTAGGTGTCCCGAAACACCAGCCTGCCCGTAAGGCAATGCCTTTTGTTCCATCACGATAATTCCGCCGAGAGCCTCAGAGCCATATCTTACAGACTCTGCACCCTTGATAACCTCAATAGAACCACTGCTATTTTGGTCTATTTCGGGTGCATGGTCGGCGCCCCATTGCTGTCCTGTTTGTCGTGCTCCATTGTTAACGATGAGTATACGGTTGCCATACATGCCGTTGATAACGGGCTTGGCCACCGTTGTACCCGTCTGGATGGAGCTTACGCCGCTAACATGTTCGAGGATGGAAGCGAGCGATTTGCCCATAGAGCGGTCTATCAGGTTTTCGCCTATCTTGTCGCTTACGCTGTTTACGCTGGCTTGCTGTCGCACGCCCGTTACAACAATCTCGTTGATGTTGTGTTCTTTGCCAAGTTCCGACTTGCCATTTTTCTTGTTGTTTTTTGTCTTTGTGGTGTCGGCTTGTTGACTTAACGAAACGGGTAGTTCTGTCTTTGAAACCTTTGCAGAAGCCCATGATGCGGTGAACGCAGCGAATGCGATGCAAAGAAAAGTTGTTTTTACCATACGATTAGGTGTGTTGGCTTACGTGCGCCATAGATTATGGTTGCAGCACGACAAGCCAAACAGTGTATAACTACTGATTGGAGGAGTGACCGAACATGATTCGGTCTCCTGTGATAAAAATGTGAATGTAACCCAAGATGCCTATTCGAAAAGACACATTTGTCCTATCGAATAGATACAATAAGGGTGTAATGGGTGGGAAATAGTTTATGCGCGCGTTGGCGGCGAATGGCTATTTACCGATTCAATGTGTCGGTAAACAACTTGTTCGGTGAAGATATAAGGCGTAAGGATAGTGGCAAATACTGCGGGTTGATAGGTTTGCAGCGTTGGTGTACTAGCCTCATGCATGATGAAGTCGCAAATAAAGCACGATGATTTGAAGGTCTTCGTGGTTCCGTCGCAAGTGAGATGAACGTTTGAAGGGTGCTCTTCGTGCACATGAAAGTCTTTGATAGCAAACACCGACATGAATGTTACGATGAACATCCATGCTAGAAAACGTCTGATGTGTTTGTTACAATTCATGTGCTAAATGTTTGTTCGTGCCTGTTGGCAACTAGTGCGCGCGTGTTTGATTTGCTTCGCGCTATTATTTGCTTTGCAAAAATACGACAAAAGAACGAACCTTGTTTGTAAACGCCTCATTTGTTAGTGTTATTTAACGCTTCTGGTTGCGTTTTTTGCAATGCTAATACTTGTCGGAAAGTGTGCTAATGCCAGTTTTGCGATGGGTGGCTGGCAAGCCTAAGTTAAGGTGGAGTGGGGCGATGGCTTGCTAGTGGTGAGAAAGAGGGGAAGTCTTGCTAGTGCTGTGACTTCCCTCTCATTTCTTAATCGTGCATAAACAGTTGCTCTGTCCTTGTCGTCTCTGCCTATTTGCAGATGCCTGTTGTTAGGTCGCATGCCATGCCTTTGGCAGGTTTTCTTACGAAATAGCTATTGTCGGCAGGCTGTTTTAGCAAGTCGCCAGTGGCCAAAAGAGGAGCGATGGCTGTCTCCATGGCTTGTAGGTCGGCAAAGTCGAAAGCCTCTTTCACCTCTTCAGCTGCCAGTCGGGGATGCGTTTCCATCAGCTCGAATAAGGCTTCGGGCGAGAAACTAATGGCTTGTGGCAGTAGCTTTCCCCCGCTAACAGCCTTTATCATGGCAGCCATGGTGTTGTAGTCGCGGAAATTTTTGAGAGGCATCTTTTTGCCTTCGTACTCGAAAACGAAGGTGGGGAATACCTCTACCTTGAGACTTTTGGCCTCTTCTACGTCTTCCCAGAAAGCTTTTTCGGCCGAGCCATCGCTCAATGGATCGAGAAATGCAGCGATGTCAATGCCACTTTCGTCGGCAATGGCAATGAGTTCGGCTTCTGATATGGCTTGTCGGGCCTCAGCCATAGCAGCCGCCCGCAAGTTGTATAGAAAGAGATCGGCCTTTTCGCCATCAGCCATTTGTGCAGCCTTAAAGGCAATGCAGAGGGGAAACGATGAATTTTCCGTTTCGGAAAATAGATTAAATCCTTCTACCTTAATAGGCATGTGATGTTTCTCGGCTGTCTCCAAGCAGTGGGTTATGAAGTCTTTGTTCTCCTTATTATAATAGGAGAGGGTGTCAATGTTGGCTGGCTTGTTCTTGTTCATGTCCTCAACAAGTCCGCCCATCACATTTCGCCACGTGATAAGGTTAGGGAAATGGGTCTCTAACTTTCTGAAAAAGGGCTCTTCTCCCCAACACCAGGGGCAAACGGGGTCGGTAACGTTGGTTATAATAACTTTGCTCATTGTGTATCGTCTTTTTAATTGTAGTTTATGTTGTTCAACTACAAAGTTACTGATAAAACAACTTTTCTCCATCATTTTAAATTCTTTTATGAATACAAATGATTGTTTTATGCGTTTTTTGTTCTAAGTTTGCAACCGATTTTAATTCAAACATAAAGAGAAACATGAAAAAGTTATTAATGATGGTAGCTGCTTGCGCAGTTATCGCTTCTTGCAACCAAAAGGGTAAGAATGCAAATGTAGAGAATCCTCAGGATTCTGTAATGGCTGTTGATACTACGGCTGTAGGCATGACTTATAGCGGAACTATCCCTGCTGCTGATGGTCCTGGTATCAAGTATACTGTTACTTTGGCTGGCGACTCTGCAAAAACCTTCACTATGGAAGAGGTTTACTTGCAAGCTAAAGACGGCAAAGACGACGTGAAGACCTACAAGGGAGATGTTGAAACGATTAAGAAAGACGTTAAGGGAAAAGCTGTAACGGCTTACAAGTTGGCTATGGATAAGGACAATGCTCTTTATCTGCTCGTGAAAGATGACGCTACTTTGAGCGTTGTTAACGATCAACTGGAAGAAGCTGCCAGTGGAAACAACTACGATTTGAAGTTGGTTAAGTAATCCCGACATCAATTAAGTAAATATCTTTTTTCATCCCGTGCGGTGTGGTGTTAGCCTTGCCGTGCGGGATGAATTCGTTTTGGTTATCGCCTTTAAGCGTGTCACATATCGCATTTTTCTGTCTGACCATGTCTTTTCCGCAATAAAATATGTAATTTTGCATATTCGGGCAAGGCCCGAGCAAAAGATTGTTTTAGGTTAAAAAGGTAAAGACATGAGTCTAAATATAGCAAAAGACGGCCGCAAGCGTATTGTGATAGTTGGCGGTGGCTTTGGTGGCTTGCAGCTGGCAAATGGGCTAAAAGGCACCGATTACCAAGTGATACTTATCGATAAGAATAATTATCACCAGTTCCCACCACTTATTTATCAGGTGGCATCAGCAGGAATGGAGGCCAGTTCCATATCGTTTCCCTTCCGAAGAAACTTTCAAAAGCGCAAGAACTTTTATTTCCGAATGGCCGAATTGCGTGCCATCTTTCCCGAAAAGAAAATTATTCAGACTTCAATAGGGAAGGTGGAGTATGATTATTTGGTGCTGGCGGCCGGCACTACCACCAATTTCTTTGGCAATAAGAACGTTGAACAGGAGGCCATGCCTATGAAAACGGTAGACGAGGCCATGGGTTTGCAGAACGCTATACTAGCGAACATCGAGCGTGCCATAACCTGTTCCACAAAGCAAGAGCAACAAGAACTACTCAATGTGGTAGTGGTTGGCGGTGGAGCAACGGGCGTTGAGATTGCTGGAGTGCTTTCTGAGATGAAACGCACAATTCTTCCACACGATTATCACGATCTAGACCCTAGCCTGATGAACATCTATCTCATTGAGGCTAGCAATCGTTTGTTGTCGGCTATGTCGCCCGAATCATCGTCGGCGGTGGAGAAATATCTGCGCGAAATGGGTGTGAACATCTTGCTTAACAAGATGGTGACCGACTATAAGGACCATAAGGTGATGCTGGCAGATGGTTCTTCCATCTCCACACGTACGTTTATCTGGGTGAGTGGTGTGGCTGGGCAGCCCGTAGGCAATCTCGATGCAAGTCATTTAGGACGTGGACGACGCATCAAAGTTGATTCTTTTAACCGCGTTGAAGGGCTTGAAGACGTGTTTTGTATTGGCGATCAGTGCTTGGTTGAAGGCGATAAAGATTACCCAAACGGGCATCCGCAGCTGGCACAGGTGGCTATCCAGCAGGGTGCAAACCTGGCCAAGAACCTCAAGCGCATGATAAAAGGAAAACCGTTTACCCCTTTCCGTTACAAAAACTTAGGTGCAATGGCCACCGTTGGGCGAAACAAAGCTGTGGCCGAGTTTGCCAAAATCAAGATGAAAGGCTTTTGGGCATGGTTTATGTGGCTCGTTGTGCACCTCCGTTCCATATTAGGCGTGCGCAATAAGATGGTGGTTTTGCTCAATTGGATGTGGAACTACTTCAACTATAATCAGTCATTACGCATGATTTTCTATCCCAAGAAGGCTAAGGAGATACGAGATAGGGAAGAACGCGAGGCTAAAATGCATTGGGGAGAAGACCTGATGGAGCGATAAACGCAAAGGAAGTGAGAGAAAAGAACATGCCAAATGTCTTGGCATAAAACACCGAATGTCCCCAAAGTCTAAAACTTAGGCGGACGGACGTTCACCCTTTCACTTTTTTTTCGTACTTTTGCAATCATAAAGCACATAGTAAGAAAAGTATGAACGTATTAGAACTAAGTGAGCAGGAGATAGTAAGAAGACAGAGCCTGCAAGAGTTGCGCGACTTGGGAATCGACCCTTATCCCGCGGCAGAGTATCCCACTGATGCTTTTTCAACCGATATAAGAGATAATTTTAAGGACGACGAGCAGCGCCAAGTATGTATTGCCGGTCGTATGATGACGCGCCGTGTGATGGGAAAGGCCAGCTTTATGGAGCTACAAGACTCCAAAGGCCGTATTCAGGTGTATATTACTCGCGACGACATTTGCCCCGATGAGAACAAGGAACTCTACAACACGGTGTTCAAACGCTTGCTCGACATCGGCGACTTTGTGGGCGTAAAGGGTTTCGTATTCCGCACACAGACGGGCGAAATATCGGTTCACGCCAAAGAACTCACGCTGTTGAGCAAGAGTATAAAGCCACTTCCTATCGTGAAATATAAGGACGGGGTAGCCTACGACAAGTTCGACGACCCCGAATTGCGTTTCCGTCAACGTTATGTAGACCTCGTTGTGAACGAAGGCATTAAGGAAACATTCTTGAAACGCGCAAAGGTAATCAGCACCATGCGTCAATTCTTCGACGAAGCAGGCTATACCGAGGTGGAAACACCTACGCTGCAAAGCATTGCGGGCGGAGCAACTGCGCGCCCATTCATTACGCATTTCAATGCGCTGAATCAGGAAATGTTCCTGCGCATCGCCACCGAGCTTTATCTAAAGCGACTCATCGTTGGTGGATTTGAGGGCGTTTACGAAATTGGAAAGAACTTCCGAAACGAGGGAATGGACAGAACGCACAATCCAGAGTTTACCTTGATGGAGCTTTATGTGCAATATAAGGACTACAACTGGATGATGTCGTTCACCGAACGTTTGCTCGAAACCATCTGCGTAGCCGTTAACGGAAAGCCCGAAAGCATTGTAGACGGACAGGTTATTAGCTTTAAGGCTCCCTATCGTCGCTTACCCATCCTCGATGCCATAAAAGAGAAGACGGGTTACGACCTCGATGGCAAGACGGAAGACGAGATTAGGCAGGTTTGCAAGGAACTGAAGCTAGACATAGACGACACGATGGGCAAAGGAAAGCTTATCGATGAGATTTTCGGAGAGTTCTGTGAGGGTCAGTTTATTCAGCCAACCTTCATCACCGACTATCCAGTTGAGATGAGTCCGCTAACAAAGATGCACCGTTCTAAGCCTGGATTGACCGAACGTTTCGAGCTTATGGTTAACGGAAAAGAGCTGGCTAACGCCTATTCAGAGCTTAACGACCCCATCGACCAAGAGGAACGTTTCGTTGAACAGATGAAACTTGCTGATAAGGGCGACGACGAGGCAATGATAATTGACAAGGACTTCCTTCGTTCTTTGCAATACGGCATGCCCCCAACGTCGGGTATCGGCATCGGTATAGACCGCCTCGTAATGCTCATGACAGGTCAAACAGCCATTCAAGAGGTGCTGCTTTTCCCGCAGATGCGTCCCGAAAAGACCATCCCGAAGAGCACTGTGGCCGAGTGGCAAGCATTGGGCGTGCCTGCCGAATGGGTGCCCGTGTTCAACAAAGCTGGATATAACCTCATCTCTGACATAAAAGAGGTGAAGGCGCAAAAGCTGCAAATGGACGTTTGCAACGTAAACAAGAAATATAAATTAGGGTACGAGAACCCGAAGGTGGACGCCTTCCAAGCTTGGATAGACAAGGCCAACGAAGGCTAAGGTATTGGCTAGGGGTTGAAAGGAAACGTGTTAGGTCTAGGCCTTTGTCTTCCTTTCCACCCTTCTTCCATGCTTTTTCCGAGGATTAAAGGGCAATGTTTGCCAATCTCCTCACTCCTTCTCACCTTTAACCCTTTCACTTAACCATGTTTAATTGCGGTAAAATAGCAATAGTGGGAGGTGGTAGCTGGGCTACTGCCATTGCCAAAATCGTGGTGCGGCACACGCATCACATCGGCTGGTATATGCGCCGCGACGACCGTATAGACGACTTCAAACGCTTGGGGCACAACCCTGCCTATCTGATGAGCGTGCATTTTAACGTAGACGAAATTTACTTCTCGAGCGACATCAACAAGATTGTGGAGAACTACGACACGCTTGTGTTCGTTACGCCTTCACCTTATTTGAAGAGTCATCTCAAGAAGTTGAAAACGCGTTTGCATGATAAGTTCGTCGTTACGGCCATTAAGGGGCTTGTGTCTGAAGACAATTTGCTTTGCTCCGAGTTCTTCCATCAGGTGTACGACGTTCCTTATGCCAACATCGCTTGCATCGGTGGCCCGTCGCACGCTGAAGAAGTGGCCCTCGAAAGATTGTCGTATCTTACCGTGGGCTGTGCCGACAGGGAGAAGGCACAGGCTTTTACCGATATTTTAAGCAGCGATTTCATCAAGACGAAGACAAGTCAGGATGTCGTAGGCATTGAATATTCATCGGTGCTAAAGAATGTCTACGCTATAGCGGCAGGCATTTGCAGTGGCCTGAAATATGGTGACAACTTCCAGGCGGTGCTCATGGCCAATGCCGTACAAGAGATGTCGCGTTTCCTTTCGGCAGTACATCCACTCGAACGCAATGTCTACGACAGCGTCTATCTTGGTGACTTGCTGGTTACGGGCTACTCTAACTTCTCGCGAAATCGCACCTTTGGTACAATGATTGGCAAGGGGTATAGCGTGAAAAGTGCACAAATTGAAATGGAAATGATTGCCGAAGGTTATTTCGGTACGAAGTGCATGAAAGAGACCAATAGACATCTGCACGTGAACATGCCCATTCTCGATGCCGTATATAATATATTGTACGAGAAAATTTCGCCACAAGTGGAGATAAAGTTGCTTACCGATAGCTTTAGATAATCAAATACCCACACGATATGAAAAAGGTTATCCTTATCTTGATGTCCTTTCTTTGCGTCCAGATAGCAGAGGCAAAAAAGAACGTAACCACCCTTCCTTCACCCGAAGTGTTGGCTGCCATCAATGACAGTATCATCAAGGAAGGGCATCAATTGTATCTATTTGAAAAGCTGAACTGGGAACTCACCGATCTCTTTCTTGCACATCATAGAAGGGAAGAGATAGGTGGACAAATGACGTACAGGGCTAAAGACAGCACCATCATTGCCTTTTTTTGCGACAAGTCAATGAAAAATTGCTTATATGAGTTAAGGTACGAGAAGACATCCCCAAAGTTTATCGCTGTTGATTCTGTTCGTCCGCTTACTCAAGAAGAAAAAGAACTTGTTGTGTTGAAAGATGTCTTGATCGCCAAAATGGAGACATTGGCAGATAGTATCAATGGTGTTTCACCTGATTTCGGACAGTTTAATGCTAATATTATTCGCATTAACGACCATATTACACGGTTATATCTGCTGACAGGAACGGTGAAACCGAGCATTATTCCCTTTGGAAATGATTACAGCTTCGACTTTACCAACGACAATCGCCTTGTCGCTTTCCGTCGTTATCACCGTTCATTAATTCCAACACAAACCAAGCATAAAGGTAAGACGGTAGTATCCACAATTCATTCTCACCTTAAAGATAACCCCTATATCACTGCGACAGACATTTGTAACTTTCTTCTTTACGGGCGAGATATTGCCGGTATGAAGTCGTTTCATGTTTATAGCACAGCTTGTGATTGCCTCTTTGCTTATTGGGATGGTGATAAGCCAGTCATTAAGATAGAGGAAATACCAGAGGAATAGGTTGCAATAATAATAAGATAAACATAGAATTTAAAGATAAATACAATGAAACGTATTCAATTAGACATCACCAAAGCCGCCCAATTTCTTAGCGAGGGCGCAGTGAAAGCCTACGAACCGCAAGTAAAAGCGGCACAAGAGGCTCTGGAAAATGGCAGTTGCCCTGGTAACGATTTCTTGGGTTGGCTGCATTTGCCCAGCTCCATCACACCCCAATTCCTAGACGAAGTGCAGGCTGTAGCCAACACCTTGCGTCAGAAATGCGAAGTAATCGTTGTGGCAGGTATTGGTGGAAGCTATCTCGGAGCACGTGCCGTAATCGAAGCTTTGGGAAATTCGTTCGCATGGCTTGTGGGTGATAAGACGAACCCCACTATTGTTTTTGCAGGAAATAACATAGGCGAAGACTATCTTTTCGAACTTTCCGAGTATCTAAAAGACAAGCGCTTCGGTGTGATCAACATCTCGAAGTCGGGTACTACCACCGAAACGGCCCTCGCATTCCGCTTACTTAAGAAGCAATGCGAAGAACAACGCGGCAAGGCCGAGGCCAAAGACGTAATCGTGGCCATCACCGATGCCAAGCGTGGAGCAGCAAGAGCTGCCGCCGATAAGGAAGGTTATAAAACCTTTGTGATACCCGACAACGTGGGTGGACGCTTCTCGGTGCTAACACCTGTTGGCTTGTTGCCTATCGCTTGTGCTGGTTTCGACATTAAGGCGTTGGTTAATGGTGCTGCCGATATGGAGAAAGCCACTGCCCCCAGCGTGCCTTTTGCCGAGAACATCGCTGCCCAATACGCTGCTGTGCGCAACGCACTGTACACCGAGAAGGGAAAGAAAATCGAGATAATGGTGAACTATCAGCCTAAGTTGCACTTCATTGCCGAATGGTGGAAGCAACTTTACGGCGAAAGCGAAGGTAAGGAACACAAGGGAATTTTCCCCGCATCGTGCGACTTTACCACAGACTTGCATTCCATGGGACAGTGGATTCAAGAGGGCGAACGCAGTATCTTCGAGACAGTTATCAGTGTGGAACAGCCCGCAAAGAAACTGTTGTTCCCCAGCGACTACGAGAATCTAGATGGCTTGAACTTCCTTGCTGGCAAACGTGTTGACGAGGTTAACAAGATGGCCGAGTTGGGAACGCTGCTCGCTCACGTAGATGGTGGCGTGCCAAATATCCGCATCATCGTGCCCGAACTGAACGAATATTACATCGGACAGTTGATTTATTTCTTCGAAATAGGTTGTGGCATCAGCGGAAACGTGCTTGGCGTGAACCCATTCAACCAACCTGGTGTTGAGGCTTACAAGAAAAACATGTTTGCCTTGTTAGACAAACCTGGCTACGAAGCAGAGAGCAAGGCTATAAAAGAACGCCTGAAATAAACTCTATTAATATGCGAAACGCCTCTTCGCCTGCAAAAACGAAGAGGCGTTTTGCTTGCTTTTATATACGCAAATGGATAATATGTATGCTACCACTTCATGCAGTTTGCCTTTTGGACACAAGCAAGAAGTAAAGCTTTATTTGGAAAAAAGTGGTTTCGACAGTTTTCAACCACAAGCCGTACTCTTTGATATGGATGGTGTGCTATACGACTCTATGCCCAACCATGCTCGTTGCTGGCAAGAGGCTATGGCTAAATTCGGACTGAAAATGACAGCTCCCGATGTGTATGCAACCGAAGGTATGCGTGGTGTTGAAACCATTCGGCTGATGGTGAAGGCACAACAAGGGCGCGGCATCTCAGAAGACGAGGCGCAAATGATGTATGATGAGAAAGCCCGACTTTTCGGTTTGCTACCCAAAGCACCCATTATGGAGGGCGTTTTAGAGCTGATGGAGAAGATAAAGTTGGCTGGCATGCAGATTGTTGTTGTGACAGGGAGTGGTCAACGACCTCTGATTGAGCGTTTGCAACATGATTTTAAAGACTTCATAACGGCCGATAAGATTGTTTCGGCATACGATGTAACTCGCGGGAAACCTGCTCCCGACCCTTACCTGATGGGTTTACAAAAGGCAGGCAATTTGCAACCATGGCAAGGAGTTGTGGTAGAAAACGCTCCAATGGGTGTGCGTGCAGGTGTGGCCGCACGCATCTTTACCATTGCCGTTAATAGCGGACCGCTGCCAAACGCTACTTTGGCTGGCGAAGGGGCAAACATCGTGTTCGACCGTATGACGCAATTGTGTGATGCGTGGGTGAGAAACATGCCCGAGTTTAGTTTTATATCACATACTGTTGGTAAGGCAATGGTGGCCGAAATTGCTGCCAACGATATGCTTTTGGCATTCCCCGAAGATGCAAACGACCTTTTGGGGAACGCACATTATCAGGGATTTGAGGGCATGATAATTTCCACCGATAAAATCTCACCACGCTTTTTCGACCTTAAAACAAAGTTAGCAGGTGAGGTTTTGCAAAAGTTCTCTGCCTTTCGGATGCGTTTGGCCATCGTTGGAGATTTTTCGGCGTTTCCAAGTGAAAGCCTTCAAAGTTTTATTTGCGAAAGCAATCGTGGCCGACTAATACACTTTTCGCCAACCACAGCCGATGCCCTAGCTTGGTTTGAAGCTTAGTTCTGTATGCGTTAAGGCTTTTGTGGCTTAATAAAAGCAGGCTTGAGAAGCAGCCATTTTACAGATCTCGACTTACCAATAACTAAATTCTAATGTATAAGAGATATTTATTTGAAAGTCGATAAATAAGGCCTAAAAACGCTGCTCTGTGTTTCTCGTGAGTTCGGGATAAGAGATACGCGCTATGTCAACTATCGCATAGTATTAGTTGGCGAGATCGCTATTCGTTTTTTATCTAATCTTGTTTAAGAAAGCATCGTATCTTATCCCGAATCCACGTAACGTTTGATACTAGCTTGGCACGATCTAAGCGGTTCATTCCACAGCCTATTACCGCCACCAACTCACCCTTCCTACCTCCAAACGCCAACTTTCACTCCTCACCCGATAAGCCCTTGTAGTGAGCTTTTTAACCTCTCGCCTTGTTACAGCTAAGATGGAAGCCTGTTCCAGATAAGTTGGAACAGGATTCCAATTCAACTGGAACAGCATTCCAGATAACATGGAACAGCCGTCCAAAAGATATTTAACACTGCGGTTAATGCAATAATGCATCATCAGGGCTTAGAAGGCGCATTCCCGGAACGATGAAAACGCGAACGACGGAATGCTTAATTGGCGAGTTTGGGATAAGAAGCCATGTTGCTCAGATAAAATCTAAAAGCCGCTAAACGTAATTTTTGGAACCAGCTAGCTAAAAAAAAACCGCCCGCAGAAGTGCTTGTTAGCGTTCCGCAGGCGGCCGGGTGTTACCCTGTCTAGTACCTAATTGAGATTTAATTTATAAGTTTCTTTATCCCTTCGATAAGTTTATCGAGTGGTATTCCCGAGCGTTCGCTCATCGTTTGTACGTTTGCTTTGCCCATCATGATTTTGCCTAGTGGCGTGTTGAGCATCTTAAACTTGGGGTCGAGCTCAGGTAGGCGACTTTTGAGGATGGGATATTGCTTGAGAAGATCTTTCAGGCGGGTTTGTGAAGTAATGTCTGTTATGGGTTCCGCTGTCGTCTCTTCGTCTTCTGCTTCACTTTCTTCTGCTTGTTCTGCCTCTGCTCCATGGGCTTGTTCGTTAGTTGCAGGTGCATCGCCGTTGCTCCATGTGAGCAGTGTTTGCGAGCCTTCCAGTGCTCGGATGTGGGTGCAATCTTGCATCATCTCGAGTACGCCACGGAATTTACCATCCTTATCGCGTAAGGCAACATAGATGATGTAGATGAAAAGGCCTGGTTTGTTGATCCAAAATTCGGCCTTGTCTTGTTCGCCACTCCGTAGTTTGTCTATCACTTCACGAACGATGTGGGCGCTTTTTCGTGGATGGCAGTTCATGACTTCGCGTCCGATAACGTTCTTGCTACGTGGGAATATACGGTGGTCGGTATCCGAATAGAAACAAACCAATTCGTTTTCGTCTACAAAAGAAATGTCGATAGGCAGGTGCTTGTAAATGAGGTTCACCTGCTCGAGCGTTAGTTTGCCCGTAGTAACATCTAATTTGTCGCCTCCGCCAGCCGAATATCCGTATTTGGAGAGCAGCGCTTGCAGGTCGTTGGCAAAGTTTTCGTGTTCGTCGGGTTTAGATTCGGTCTTGGTTTCAGTGGTTTTGTGTTCCACTTCGAAGAAGGCAAAGCCGATTTCTTGGTCGCCACTCTTCATGTCTTCAAACTCTTCTTCATTGATAAGGGCCATCGACGTGGGGTAGAGAATAAACTCCTCTTTCTCCATTAGGTCGCGTGCGTAGAGCAGAACACGTTCTTGTTGTTTGATGAACGCGTCTTCTTGGTCTTCGCGTAGCAAGCGTTCTGCCTCACGAATTTCATCTCGCACCATGTCGTCGAAGGTCCACATCGTAGTTGTGGGGCGTGTAAATCCCTTGCGTTCGAGCACAGGGTAAAGTTGGTTTTGTTTTCGTTTGTAGTGTAAGGGGTATTGGCTAATCTTGTCGTACAGTTCAAGCCACTGGTTCTTTATCATTGGATATTGCACCAAGTCTTCCACCGCCAAGAGCAATCGCTTCATTTCCTCGTTTTCTTTGAGGTAATGCATGATGGGATGATCTGCCGGAAGATTGGGCATGGTGTTGTCTATTTGGTCGCCCAGCATGTTAATAATGGCGTGCACATCTTCGCGAATACACTCGTCACTGGTCTCTTCGGTCATTGTTTGCTCTATGTATGCCACGTGGTAGGCGCTAACTTTGCCTACGCGTTCTTTGATTTGCTGTCGGGCTTCATCGGCAGATAGTTGTCCGGCTTTGAATGCATTCTCTATTTCGAAAAGTGCTTTGAGCTTCTCGGGATCCATCGATGGGAGATAACCTTTCATTTTATGTTCCATGCTTGGCTTGTTTTTTATTTTGATTCTGTTGCAAATTTAGGTATAAATTGCAGCTCGTATGGTAACATTTGTTACTTTACGGATTTAAAAAAGGTTAAGAATTTGTATGGTAGATGATGACAGTGTGCGTTAGTTCGTTTTTATTCTTCGGCTTGTCTGTTTCTTGTCTTATTGGGGTGAAGTGGTGCGTTTAGATTGTTATTTTTAGCAATCCGCCAAAGGGCGTTAGGTTATCAAAGGCGTTTTCGCGCTTAAATAGTCCCGCATAGATGCCTGCACATATCAACACACCGCCATGGGCGAACACCACCACACGACGATGGGTTTGTGTTTTCAACATATTAAGGAAGCTGGAAACACGTGCATAGATGTCGGGAAAGCCTTCACCGTTGGTTGTGCGCACATTCATATAGTCGGCATACCAACGTTGAAGATTTTCGTCGGTTATTTCGTCGAAACGTTGCATCTCCCAATCGCCCATGTGCATTTCGCGTAATCGTGGGTCGATGGTGGCGTTTTCGAAGCCACAAAAGGAAGCGAGGCGTGTGGCGCGACTAAGCGGTGAACTGTATGCAGCATCGAATGGAGCGTAAGCTAACAAGGCAGTGCGCGTGAGGGTAGCCTCTTGTTCGAAGGTGTCGGACAGTGCAACATCGGTCCAACCATAGCATGTGCCTTTGGCTACAGCCACGCTGGTGTGTCTTACGAGAATGAGTTCCATATCTAAGAAACGGGTTTAAAGCGTGAGGGTGGAGGTGAGTAACACAACGGCCGTTAGATGGAATGCCAACTCGCACAGCAGGAATACGGCTCCGCAGCAATCGCCCGTGTAGCCTTTGATACGACGAAGCATCAGCATATATAAGAAAAACATGGTGAGACAGGGCGCAGCAACGAGGAAATTCCAATCTAAACGCCCACTGCCCCAGTGACTATCGAAATAGAGAAGCCCAATAAACGGCGCAAGTCCTTGCACCATGAGCGAGAGACCTGCTAAGAGATTGAATTTGCGATATAGGTTATGGGCCTTGGCTTGTTCCTCTGTTCGGGCGTAGGGGAGTATCTGGGTGATTTGCCCAGCTACCATTTTACAGAACGGGTCGGCAGCGCATGCAACGAGCGCAGCATATAAAGGGCCGAGCGAAAGCATGCATGTGAAGAACAGGGCGAAGTAAACGATGAGCGAAAGAATGCCGAACGTGCCGATATGCGAGTCTTTCATGATGGCGAGAATGCGGCTGCGGTCTTTCCCACCACCGCCAAACCCATCGAAAAAGTCGGCTAATCCGTCTTCGTGCAGTGCGCCCGTAATCAACAATCGTGCAGCGATGGCTGCCAAAAGAACAATGGGGAAGGGTAGGGTCTTTGACCCAAACCAGATGATAGCGCCCATTAATGCGCCTGTTAGCCATCCGGCAAGTGGCCAGAACTCAACAACCGACTCGTAAGCGTCTTTCGGTGGCTGATGAATACGCCAGAAAGGAAGTCGGGTGAAGAAGATGAAGGCCGCCCAAGGACGGTCGTACCATTTAGAAGTATTTGTCGATATTCGCATCTTTGAAGTTGTTCATTTCGTTTATCATTCGTACCGAACTCTCGATTATAGGGTAAGCACACAGCGCACCAGTGCCTTCGCCTAGGCGCATGCCAAGTTGCAAGATGGGTTGTGCTTGCATCAGGGCCAGCAGTTGGCAATGCCCGCTCTCGTCGCCACAGTGTCCGAAGATAGCATAATCAAGTACGGCAGGGTTTAGTTTGCTTGCGGCTAGCATGCAGGCAGACATAATGAAACCGTCAACTAGCACGATCATACGCAGTTCGGCAGCACGAAGCATCGCCCCAATGGCGGCTACCATCTCGAAACCACCAAAATATTGGATGATGGTTGAAGGGTCGTTGTGGGATAGAGGTTGTCGTTTGAAGTTGCTTACGGCCTGTTCTAGTATGGCCAGCTTATGCTTTTCGCCCTCGGTGTTTAGTCCCGACCCGCTTCCCACGCAGCTGCTGAGCGGCAAATTGCCCAAAAGACTCATCCAAACGCTTGAAGGAGAGGTGTTGCCGATGCCCATTTCGCCAAGACAAAGCACGTTGCAGCCCTTGGCGTTGCAGCTTTCTGCCAGTTCGTTACCCGTGTTGAGGGCTTGAAGCATTTGCTGTTGGCTCATGGCTGGTTCGTTAAGGAAGTTGCGTGTGCCGTTGGCAATTTTGCGATTAAGTATTGTTGGGTGGCCCGATAGGTCGTGGTCTACCCCCATATCCACAAGTGTGAGTTCGAAACCATGTTGCTTACAGAAGAGGTTTACCCCGCCTCCGCCATGTGTGAAGTTTATCATCTGCTGCCAAGTTACCGTCCTTGGCGACACACTTACACCTTCGTGCTCTATGCCGTGGTCGGCTGCGAACAGCAGATGGCAGGGATGCGACAGGGTGGGAGATAGTGTGTGTTGTATGCGACAAATCCTGAAAGCAAGGGTTTCGAGCATCCCCAACGAACCTTTGGGTTTGTTGAGGTTGTCTATTTTCTGCCATACGAAGGCTTCGTCGAGTGTTAAAGGAGGTATGTTGAAGTGCATCATTGCGTGGAGTTGAGAAGTGTTGAGCGGGTGAAGGTGCTTGAAAGACGCAGCGTTGGGCGAGAGGTTTTAGCCCTATTTTATTTTTACCGCAATGCCGCTAACCATGAGATAAACCTCATCGGCTTTAGCGGCGACATATTGGTTCATCCATCCTTGAAGGTCGGTAAAGCGGCGTTGCAGGGCGTTGTTGCTTACTCCGCCACTTCCAATCTCGTTGGTAACGAAGATAAAGGTGGCTTCTTGGGCAGTAAGCTTATCGAACTCGGCCTTCAGTTCCTCAAGTGTCTTGTCTACATCTGGCAATGTTGAGGTGTCGTGATTTGCGTCGTAGAAAAAGTTGGTGCACCAAAGGGTGATGCAATCCACAACCACCACCTTATTATATAATAGGTGTTTGCTCAGTGTTTTTTCTTCTTCGATGTTGGTCCAGCATGCTCCGCGCCGTTCTTGATGCTTCGCAATGCGTTGTCTGAACTCATCGTCCCAAGCGTGCGCCGTGGCCAAGTACACTGGCGTAGGTGATAGGCTGAGTGCCATGCGCTCGGCTGTGATGCTCTTGCCAGAACGTTGTCCGCCCGTAATCAATATGATTTTCTTCATGGTGCGAAGTTACAAAAAAGGCGAAAGAGTGCGTTGAAAAGAACCATTTTTCTCGTTGTAAAGGTTAAATAGTGTTCCGTTTTATCTCTTTTTTGGGTAAATTAGGGGGTGAAATGCATCTTTTTTGAAGATTTGTTTGGTGCTTACAGGTTTTTTCTTTTCCTTTGCAATCGTTTAGATTGAGATTTAAGACATTATCAAATTAAATTATTCAGGAATGAAAAAGTTGTTTACTCTTTTTGCTGCCGCTTCTTTGGCAGCTTCAGTTTCTGCACAAACAGTAACTGAAAGCAAAACTTTCGACAATTTCTACATTGGAGTTAATGGTGGTGTAACAACTAACACAACAGGTGTTAGATGGATGCATAACCTCAACCCTAACGCAGGTCTGCGTATCGGTCGTTACTTTACGCCCGTATTTGGTGTGGCTGTTGAAGGCAATGCTTACTTCTCTAACAAGCCAGGAGTGTCACATGGTACGTTCGTTCGTTTCATTAACAGCTCTGCTTTGGCAACCATCAACTTCAGCAACTGGTTTGGTGGCTACAAAGGTGAGCCCCGTACGTTCGAGGTTATCGGTTTGTATGGTCTTGGTTGGTTGCACACTTTCAACAACCAAGGCTGGAAAAACATAAACGCTCTTACCTCTAAGGCTGCTATCGACTTTGCTCTGAACTTTGGCGCTGCTAAGCAATTCCAGTTCTATGTAGAACCCGCTATCGTGTATACGCTTAACGGTGCTGGTTACAGTGGTTTGGAATACAACCTCAATAAGTCGCGTGTTCAACTTAATGGAGGTTTGATCTATCGTTTCGGAAACTCTAATGGTTCGCACAACTTCACGGTTGCACAGCTTCGTGACCAATCTGAAATCGATGGTTTGAATGCTCAGATCAACAGCCTTCGTGGTGACTTGAGCGGTAAAGAAAGCCGTTTGGCAGAGAAGGATCGTCAGATCGCTGACTTGCAAAAGGCATTGGATGACTGCAACAACCAACCCAAGACGATTGTTAAGAACGTGAAATCGGAAACGGTTACCAACCTGCAACCCACCGTTCTCTTCCGTCAAGGTAAGTCGGTTATCGACCCTGCACAGTACGCTCCGCTGGAACTTATCGCTTCGTACATGAGAAATCATCCCGATGCTAAGGTAGAAATTCGCGGTTATGCTTCTCCCGAAGGTAGCGCTGAATTGAACCAAAAGCTTTCTAACGCTCGTGCACAAGCTGTTAAGGATGCACTTGTTAGAAAGTACAAGATTGCTGCTAGCCGCCTTACCACTAAGGGTATGGGTGTAACAGACACACTGTTCGAAGAGGTTTCTTTCAACCGTGTTGCTACTTTCAACGACAGCACTAAGGGCGAATAATTTTCGTAACTAGCAAATAAAGATAAGTCCCGACATTCGAAAGAGTGTCGGGACTTTCTTATTTATAGGGTTAGGCAATATAATGCCATGATAATGAAGGCCACGGAAAGGTGCTGTCTGACAAGTCTGACTTTTTCTATTGGTAAGTCTCTTTTTGCCTATCAATCCATTCTAAATGTGCAAAGACCTTATTAATTGTCAACAAACTTGGGATGTAACATATTTTCTAACTACCTTTGTAGCTGTAAAATGGGGCGAGCATACTGTAAATGGTGCAGGATGAGCCCACAATATAGCGCATCTTAGCCTATATTATTCTATGAGGGGTAATAGCTTTGATGCAATTTGTTTTCAATTTAAACCGATAAATATTATGACGTTAGATAAGATAGGAAAGTACGAATTCTTAATAGAACCATTTCATTGCGATTTTTCACAACGCCTTTTTGTGGGACATTTAGGTAATCACTTGCTGAACGCAGCCGACTTCCATTCGAACGATAGGGGATTTGGTATGAACTATTTAAGTACCATACATAAGACGTGGGTACTTTCGCGGTTGGCCATTGAACTTGAAAGCTTGCCCAAGGCGTACTCGCGTATGAGCGTAGAGACGTGGGTTGATGGTGTGATGCGTTTTTTTACCCATCGTAACTTTAAGATGACAGATGCAGAAACAGGGGTTGTTTATGGCTACGGGCGTAGTGTGTGGGCCATGATTGATACGGAAACGCGACAGCCTGCCGACATTCTAGCCGTAAAGGAAGGTAGCATCGTAAATTATATTGACGATGTAACACCTTGTCCCATTGATGCTTCTTCGCGCGTAAAGATAGGTGGAGAGGCAGATCTAGTTGGTTCTGTAGAAACCCATTACAGTGATGTTGACATTAATGGGCATATCAATAGCGTGAAGTATCTTGAGCATCTTTTCGACTTGATGACTGAATCGTGGCATCAAGTTTATCGTGTTCAGCGCGTGGATGTGGCATACGTGGCCGAGAGTCACTTTGGAGATGTGCTACATTATTATAAGGAAGAGGTAGCACCAGATGAAGAACTTTATCGAATTGTGAAGTGTACGCCAGCTGGAGAAACGGCTGAAGTGTGTCGTGTGGCTGTGAAGTGGGTGGCGAAATAAGCTTTTCGTAGCCCGCCTTACGCTTATCTTGGCGTGCCAGGATCTTTGCTCTCATTGATGAAAAAACTGTCTTGCTGGTTCTTTTCTTGTTGCTTATAGCTTTTTAGAAATCGCTTTACCTCATTTCTCTTTAATGTGTCCGTCTTTCGAAAGGGCGTCAACAAAGTCGTTAGGAAGGTTGCATTTATAGCACGTTCTCATACCAACTTTTACCGGTACATCCTGATAATCCTCCTCATACAAGGTGTTACCATTCTTGTCGTTGAAGCTAACCTTAATCTTCAAGCCATCGCTTTCGCGACGTGGAAAAGTGTAGATGGCGAGCGTTGGCGGTGCGGCTCTCATTGCTTCACTAACTTCGCGCGTTTCCGTTTCACGAGAAGCAACGCATCCTTCAAGGCTTTTAGCGTCTAATGTGCTGCTTCCACCCGTGTACTTAAATTCCACTTGTGCTACGTTTTGTGGTAAGGGACTAGTGACGGCTAGTTGGAACATGGCCGTTACGCGTGTCATGGGTAAGGTATAGGTTGACTTACCCGACACTGTTATTTCTCCATTGTAGACGTATGTGTCAGTAACTTTGTTCTTATAGAAGGTTATTCGCTGTGCATTGGTGATGGTTGCGTGGCCCATTCCTGCATGAGCCACAGCCACAACGCTATATGTACCATCGTCTAGTCGCAAGGATGGTTTCATAAATAAGTCGTTGTCTGCCGACAAGTGCACACTCTTCACGCGTTTACCGTTCTTAAACACACTCACGCTTAACTGGGTTAAGGATGCATTTTTAATAGCGTATACAGGGCTAGCTTCACCTATTTCGGCGTATGGCTCTGCAGTTGGAGCTTCAAAAATGAGCGTTATTCCATCGGGTTCAGCCACCTTTTCATGCTCGTTTTCAACCACAGGTTTTTCGCATGCTACAAAAAACAAAGCCAAAATACAAGTAAACACGTATGCCAATCGTTTGTTGTTTGTCATGATATATAGGTTCTAGTAATACTACAAAAGTAGTAAAAAAAACATGAAACGTCATGTTTCATTATGAAATGTTTCGCTAAACAACCACATTTTCAATGCTATCATTCTGTTTTTATGTAATTTCATAGTTTATTTTTCGCACAGAACACAAGACAATGCTAGTTTGAGATAAGAAGTTATTTTTCTTACGTAAGAGAAGGTAGACAAATCGTAGTGTATGCTTAGTTTGTAATCAGATTAATCCATATGATAGGGCGTTAAGCACTGACTCCTTACAAGCAGATGTTGACTGTTCTTATCCGTGTCGCTCACTGAAGTATGAGAAATGAATAGTTTCAACTCTCTTTTTATTTGATTTAATACAAGAAAAACGTATTTTTGTGTCACAAAAGACAAAGTCTTGCGTACTATAAGTAAATAACAGAACATCAGATGACCGTCGACGAATATAAAGAAGAGGTGGAACGCAACAGACCACGCATGCTTTCCGTTGCTCGCAGCTATCTAAAAGCTAACGAAGAGGCTGAAGATGTTGTGCAGGATGTGCTGCTGAAGCTCTGGCAATTGCTCGACAAGCTGCGTATTCCCATGGGGCCTTTGGCTTTGGTGCTGGTGAAAAACCGCAGTGTTGATTGTTTACGGCGACTCCAAACCACCATTGATATTCCCGAAAACCTGGTGGAAAGCGAGGCCACATACGACGAACGCTATGAAAAGGTGATGCAGCTCGTTGACAAACTGCCCACGATGCAGCAGACAATCATACGGCTTCGTCACATGGAAGGCATGGAAATGTATGAGATTGCAGCACTCACGGGAAGTAAGGAAGCGGCTGTCAGAAAGTCGTTGAGCCGTGCACGACAGGCCATCAGACAGCAATTTAAACAACAAAGCAATGAATAAGGACGAAGAAATCAGGATTTTAGTCGCTCGCTTCATGGATGGTGACACCACACTTGATGAAGAAAGTAAGCTTTATTGCTATTTTTCTGGCGATGAGGTGTCAGATGACTTGCTACCAATGCGCGAATATTTCCGCTCGATTGCAGTCATGTGTACTCCCAAACACCGTCAGTATAAAGGGCGACCTATGCTGCATGACCTGCTTTCACGCCGGTCGCTCATCGGCATAGCTGCTTCTATTGCCTTGCTTGTAGCGGTGGGGGTGGGCAGCATGTTGTGGCGATCAGAACCACAGGACTATTGCGAGGCTTACATCTACAATAGGCATGTGACTTCCCCTGGCACCGTAATGAAAGAGGTAGACGGGACACTGCAAGCCATTCGTCAGGATGGCGAATCAAACGTTGAAGGTCAGTTGCACAACATTTTCGGGAACCAATAAAAAAGGAAAAGATTAAATACATCGTTATGAAACTTCGTTTTTTCTTAACAGCTATCGTGGCGCTTCTTGCCTTTGAGGCTCATGCTCAGCAAGGTTTGAACGTGAATGCTCTCTTTCAAGGTAAAGTGGTGCCGCATGAAGAGATGGTAGACGTGAGGGTGAAAGGCCGTGCCATCAGTAAATACAAACTTGATTTTTATCGCAGTATTCGTTTCAATGCCACCGAACAACAACGAAATGTGGTAGACAATTTGGTTGATAGCGACTGCAAAACGGCCATGGGAACGGAACAGACCACCCGAAACGGCACGACAACCCTTATCATGACGCTACCCAAACAGGGTAATATGAACCGCTACCTGTGCTATCTCACCTGCCGAAAAGGGCGAACGACCGTGATAACCGTGGTCTATATGGAAGGCAAAGTGGAAAGTATTGCCGAACTCAGAAAACTAATACATTAAACATATAGTTATGAAAAAGATCTTCGTTTGCATGGCTTTGGCCTTTAGCATGGCTGCCAAAGCTACACCATCAGACAATGACACGGTGGTTGTTGAACGACCGCAGAAAGTGAGAATCATCACTGGTGACTCTGTACAAAGTGTGGAAGTGTGGGGTAAAGAGGGAAATCAAACCTTTCATTATGTGAGTAACATCCAGCTTGTTGACAGTAATTACGTGAGTACTTCAGCCATCAATGACGACACATGGAGCTTCTCTATTGCAGGTTTCAGTAAGCCAGGGAGGAAAAAATCTAGGACAGAGTGCTCGACTCACTTGGCTGTGGGCTTCAACAATGCCGTGGGAATGCCAACAGGTGCCGACATTCAGCCCTTCAGATCATGGGAGTTTTGGTGGATCGTGACCGATTGGACCTATCGCCCGTGGCGAAACAATCACTTTCTTTCAATGGGATTGGGGCTCGATTGGAAAAATTATCGCATGACTGATGATCTGCGTTTCGTGAAAGACAACCGGTCGGTTGCCCTCGACACTTACCCCACAGGCAGTAGTCCACAGTTCTCCCGTATCAAAGTTTTCAGCATCAACTTTCCTATCCGTTATGGATATGAAGGCAAATGGTTTGGTTTCAGCCTCGGTCCTGTGATCAATTTAAACACTTATGGCAGCCTGAAAACACGTTACGAAAAGGATGGTCACAAGATGAAAGACGTGGACAAAGATGTACGTATCACTCCCGTTACAGTTGATTTCATGGGTACATTCTCTATTCGCGGTATTCCTGACTTTTATTTTAAGTATAGTCCTTGCAACTTATTGCGCGATGGCTACGGACCTAAGTTCAGAACCTTGTCGTTCGGCCTTATGTTTTAGTATGCCTATATATAGTAATAAGGTGGAAACTAGATCGGTTTTCACCTTATATATTGTCGTTCATATCAGCTATTCCCAATTAGTGTAACTGAGTAAAGACAACAAATTGGTTGCCTATGCGCGCATGTCACCATCAATCAGATGATCAAACTTACCACGGAATTGCTCAGTAAGGCACTTGTAGCCAAGAAAGATGAAGCACGCAAGGTCGGAGAACAAGATCGTAAAGTTATTGATAAAGAATCGCATGCGTCCCTTTAAGTGATAATGAAAAAGCCTACAACCGAAGAAGTTGGTTGTAGGCTTTTATTAGCTATAAATGTGGGACTCTTTTGCCCAAACGCTTTCGCGATACAATTTTAAATTCAACCGCAGAAGAAAAGCACGATAAGCTGGGCAGTAAAAATGCGTAGGAACATGCTTAATGGATAAACGGTGGAGTAGCCGATGCCAGGTGCTTCACGTGAGCAAATCTGGTTGGCGTATGCCAATGCGGGTGGATCTGTACAAGTACCGGCTAGCATTCCCATGATGGTGAAGTAATTAAACTTGTACACCAATCGCGTAATAGTGCCGACAATAAGGATGGGAATAACTGTAATGATGAAACCTGTATATACATACTTAATTCCATCGCCTTGTATAACGGTGTCCCAGAAATGTGCACCCGCCTTAATTCCTACACTCGCAAGGAACAGCGCCAAGCCTATTTCGCGGAGCATGAGGTTGGCAGATGTGGTGGTGTAGGTCACTAGCTTGAACTTATAACCAAAGCGACCAATAAGGATCGCGATTACCAACGGACCACCTGCGATACCCAATTTAAGGGCGGCAGGTATACCATGGATATGTAAAGGGATACTTCCGAAGAGAATGCCCACAATAATGCCGATGAAGATAGTGGCAATATTGGGTGCATCCAAACGACGAGCAGAGTTGCCCAGTACCTCGGCTACACGGTCAACGTGGTCTTCGGGACCGACAGCAACTACACGATCACCAATTTGGAAACGGTGGCTTGGACTAGCAAAGAGGTTCATGCCTTGGCGAGTAATACGCGTAATGTTAACGCCGTAAACACTAGAGAAGTGCATTTCACGCAACAGTTTACCATTAATGGCAGGACGTGTAACCACGATACGCTTAGAAACCAAGGGTTGCTCTTTGTCTTCGTAAGCCCATTCTTCTGGTAACTCTTCGCCAATAAATACTTGAATAGCTTCTGCATCGCTCTCTGCACATACGATAAGGGCTTCGTCGCCTACCGAGAACACGGTATCTTGCTGAGGAATTACCACTTTCCCGTCGTGATACAGCCTTGTGCAGACCATGTCGCGGTTTAGAAACTCGGATATCTGGCCAAGGGTTCGCCCATCAAGATACGAGTTGTTTACTCTCACGTGCATGACGTATGGCTTGGCATGTGGGTCTTCGCTTTCTTGAGCGGCAAGTTTATCTTCTTCTTCTTGCAAGTCTACGCGACAGATGTACCTAACGGCGATGGTTGCACCGATGATACCTAGCACACCCAAAGGATAAGCACAGGCGTAGCCCGAGGCAATTTGTGGCAGACCATTAGGGAACGAAGACTCTAAGCTTGTTAAAGCTTCGTTGGCTGCACCAAGGCCAGGGGTGTTTGTTACGGCACCCGAAAGCGTTCCAACCATCATGGGGAGCGTATTCGGATCGCTAGTGTCGAAGAAGATGAAGTAGCAGGCAAACATCACAGCGACATTCAATAAGATGAGGCTTACTGAAAGCAGGTTGAGCTTGATGCCACCTTTCTTGAAGCTTTCGAAGAAACCTGGACCAACTTGCAAACCAATACAGAAGACGAAAAGGATAAGTCCGAAGTCTTGCATAAAGGTAAGAATGTTGGTGGGAGCCGTGAATTTGATGTGGCCTGCCAAGATGCCAACGAACAAAACGAAAGTTACTCCGAGGGAAATACCGCCCACTTTTATCTTTCCGAGCAGCACACCGCCTGCAATGACGACGGAGTAGAGCAGCACAATGTGTGCTACCGAGTCGTTGACACTAAAGAGATTAATTAACCAGTCCATTTTTTACGAGGATAGGGTTGTTTTTAATAGTTATACATGTTGTTTGAATTCCTTTTTCAGTCTTGCTCTTGTTGGTCAATGGCCTTAATCTTCTGGCGTATAAGCTCCATGTCGTCTTTAAGCCTTTCCACCTTCCTGTTCATCTCGTCAACAAGGCTATTGCCCTTCTTGCTTTTGGCAGTGAGAAATCCAAGGTTGTTCTCGTAGGTCTGTATTTCAGACTTCAAGGCCTCGTAACGACGCATTAGCCTGCCTCGTTCGTTGTCTATCACCTCGCCCCCTTTCTTAGCAAGGTTCTTCAGGTTACTCTTAAAGTCGTCTAACTTTTGGCTAGCCACCGATATGTTCAGTTCCTTATAGAGCTTGTCAACGGTTTCGTGGAATTGTGCATATAGCTTATCCTTCTCGTTGAAGGGCACATGACCGATGGCGTTGTATTCTTCTATATGCTGTTTGATGGTTTCAGCCGCATTTTCAGGCGTTGTTCCCATCATTTCTTTCAGCTTTGCAATCACCGCTTTCTTCTTGCTTAGATTCTCGCGCTCTTCGCCTCTGGTGCCTGCGTGGGCAGCATTGCGAGCCTCAAAGAAGTGGTTGCAGGCTGCAATGAAATCGTTCCAAAGCTTGTCGCCCAGCTTTCTGGGTACCATGCCAATGGTTTTCCACTCTTTTTGCAGGGCAATAAGTTTGTCGGCAGTCGACTTCCAGTCGGTACTTTCAGAGAGTTGTTGTGCCTTTTCAACCAAAGCTTTTTTCTTTTCGGTATTCTCGGCGTACTTCTCTTTCATACCTTTGAAGAATTCTGCCTTACGCGAGAAGAACACATCGCAGGCCGTTCTGAACCGTTCGAAAATCTTCACGTTCATCTTCTGCGGTGCAAATCCGATGGTTTTCCATTCTGCCTGTATGTCGATAATTTCCTTCGTGCGTTTCTCCCAGTCGGCAGCTCCCTTGTTTTCTACCGCCACAATGCTTTCCACCTTTTCGCAAAGGGCCGTCTTTTTAGCAAGGTTCTCCTCCTCGTTAGCGCGCATTTCCTCGAAGTGCTGTTGGTGGCGCTTGTTTATAACCGAAGATGCAGCTTTGAAACGCGCCCAAATCTGTTCGCGCAACTCTTTCGAAACGGGTCCGATTTCCCTATATTCCTGATGCAGTTCTTGCAGCTGATGGAACGCGCTGATGATGTCTTTCTCATCAGCCAGACGCTCAGCGTTTTCGCAAAGCTTCTCTTTCAGTTCCAAGTTTTTCTTGAAATCGTATTCCCTAGCTTCGCTGTTAAGTTTGAGTAAGTCGTAGAATTGTTCTACATAGAGCTGATAATTGCGCCACAATTCATTAGCTTTTTCTGCTGGAATAGCCTTAATTTCTTTCCATTGCTGTTGCAGTTCCTTAAAGGCTTGATATGATTTGTTGGCTTCATCGGGTGATGTAGCCATGGCTTTAATCTTCTCTATGATTTCGATTTTTTTCTGAAGGTTCTCTTGTTTTTCTTGTTCTTGTTCAAGAAAGAGTTTTGCCCTCCTTTCCTTTATCACGCCCATCTGTGCCTTGAACGCCTCTTCCACGGGGTCGGGTAGCACCTGATACGTGTTAGGATCACCGCCATTCTCCAAATATGCTTTTTGTTCGGCGTCGCGCTCGGCAATATGCAGTTTGTAGAATGTGGTTTTCAGGTTGTCTATTTCCTCTTTGTCAGGTGTCTCGTTCTCGGCTACAATGTCTGTTGCACGCCTAAGAATCTCTTCTTTAGACTTATAGGTCTTTTTGCTAGTGTCGTCTGTTGCGTTTTCTAGCAGGGCTTTCTCTTGAGAGTCCATCATTTATTATGATTTAGTTGATTATAACAATTACGCGTTGGTTGATTGCGGTGCAAACTTAAATAAAAAAGTCGAAAGTGCCTAATTTTAATGCATCTTTTTTTACTTTTATGAGTTTAAAGAAGGCGTTTCACCCTTAAAATCCACCACGATAGTCCCGAAACGAGGAACGAAATGATGATGGCCACGGCAAAGCCCCATTTGCTGGTCTCCATGCCATTGATGAGGTTCATGCCGAAAAGCGAGGCAATAAGCGTGGGAAACATCATGACGATGCTCACTGAGGTTAGCGTACGCATCACCGTGTTCATGTTGTTGTTGATGATACTCGAATAGGTGTCCATCGTAGACTCGAGAATGTCTGAGTATATGCTTGTCGTCTCTCGGGCCTGTGTCATCTCGATGTTTACGTCTTCAATGAGATCGGCGTCCAATTCGTCTACTTGTAGTTTGAATTTCAGTTTCGACAATAGGTTTTCGTTGCCACGAATGGAGGTATTGAAATAGGTAAGCGAGTCTTGCAAACGGCTTAAGCCGATAAGTGACTCGTTGTTTACGCCTTGGTCCAAGTTGTGTTTGGCCTTCTCGATGAGGATGTTTATCTGCTTCAGTCGTTTCAGATACCATACGGCAGATGATAGGAAAAGGCGGAAAATCATGTCAACATGGTCGGTAAAACCCACTCCACGCTTCTGCTGATAGCTTACAAAGTCTATCATCATGTTGGTTTCGTAATAGCAAACGGTGATAGTTACATCGCGTTTGTGGATGATACCTAGGGGTACAGTGGTGTAAGGCGTTCGCGAGCGTATCTCCTTGACGTATGGTATGCGAAGGATGATGAGCATCCAACCGTCATCGTATTCGTAACGGGCACGCTCGTCGGTGTCGCTTATGTCTGAAAGAAAATAATCGGGAATATTAAACCTTTCTTCAAGAAGGGTCTGGTCTTCTTCTGTCGGACACGTAACCTGTATCCAGCAATTGGGTTGCCACTCGTCAATAACCTTAAGTGTAGAATTGAAATTCCAATATGTCCTCATAATGCTAATCTTCAAATAAGATGGGGCAGAAGATTAGCATCTTGCAGCTTAACCTCCTACCACGATGATAAATCTATCCGAATGATAATCGTCCATGTGTTGGGTGTTATTATTTTTATGGTGCAAAGATAATCAAAAATGGGGAAACAACGATTGGCTTTCTTAAAAAATCTTCATCGCAGAGTGTGCGATTATAGGCATAGCCACATTGTAGGGGGTGGCGGATGGTAATTGATAGGCGGAATGGGTAGATTAGATGTGAAGCAGTGTGCATGTTAAATCTTCCTTCGTACGCGTATTTAAATATGGCGTATCTGTCATTAATAGCGATGAGATTATGAACGACGCTGGCCGTTTTCTTGCATTATAGATGAAGTTTAACGATAACACGCTAACCCGTTGATATGCTTTTGTATAAAGCTATTTGGCCTTATGCAGTTTTACCTGTTAGTTGGAATCCTGTTCCCGCTTAGCTGGAACATTGTTACAGTTCAATTGGAACACGGTTCCAGCTAAGCGGGAACAGGATTCCAATTAAGCGGTAACACGGCGAGTGATGAAAAAGCTTAGTATAAGTGCTTACTTCGCACATTACGAGTAGCGATTTCTTAGAATGTGGTTTGTCTGGTTTTGATGGGCAGCCCTTTGTTATTTCGCTATGGAGAGGGTGAAAATTACTGTCTTGAACATAGCTTTGTGAATAACGTGTAATGTAAAATGGGCAGTTTGCTTTCTACCCCAGAATCGTATCGAGCAACATTCCTGTGGCCGTTGCAATGCCGTAGATGGTGATGTTGGCTGCTGTTTTCCCCAACACTTTGTTTAAAGCCTTGCCTTTACGAATGGCTTTCATTGTACGGAATGTTTTAAAATGGAGGGGAACGTAGCACAACGAGAGGGTAAAAGCAAAGTAATGGCTGTGTGCGATGAAAACAACGCCAGACAGGGCGATGGCAAAAAGTCCTACAAAAAGGTATAGCCACGAGGTGCGTTCTAGGCCTAACCTAACGGCGAGGGTGCGCTTACCTGCTTCAATATCGTTTTCGATGTCGCGAAAATTATTCACGATTAGCAGGGTGTCTATCACAAATCCGCATGCAAGGGCTAGCACGAAAGGCTCGGCAGAAAAGCTGAGTGTTGGGTGAGGGAGTGCTAAAAGGTAAGTGCCATAAACGGGAACGAGTCCGAAGAACACCAGTACGAGCACGTCGCCCATGCCTTTATACGATAGATGGGTGGTATATAAGAAACAAAAAACGACACAAATCAGCCCCACCAAGATGGTAATCCATCCGCCAAAGAGGATAAGTGGAAGGCCAATGATGCAGGCCAGAAGGGTGGTGATGTATAAGGCACGCTTCATTTTGGCAGGTGTTATCCAACCTTGCGCACAAGCTCGCTTCGGACCAAGACGCTTTTCGTTGTCGTTGCCTTTGCGAAAATCGAAGTAATCGTTAACAAAGTTGGCATCTATCTGCATCACAAAAGCAAAGAGAAAGCAAAACACTATGGGCAAAGGCCTTATCTCGTTGGTGGCTTCTAGATAGGCCGACATGGCCCCAAGCAATACGGGGACAGCTGCCCCAGTGAGTGTCTTGGGACGTGCAGCCAACAGCCATGCCTTCGCTGAATTGGTTTTTACGATCGTGTTAGTGCTCATTGCTTGCCGTGGAGGTGTTGCCCCTTCATTTTCTTGTCGAGTATTCCTTGATAATAATATAGGGCTGCGCCAATGGCCGTGCAGAACTCGCTATGCTTAGGAATGCGGAAATGTACATGATAAAGCCTTTCCATGGCGGGGAAAACATCCTTGCATTGCGGTAGGAGGGTGAGGTTGCCGATAAGCACAAACTCTTTTATGCCTGTATTTAGCGATGAAAGGATTGTGCCGCTACCAATAGATTGCAACACCATACAGATAAGTCCGAGGGCGATGTCTTCGCGCGAGGCGTTGCTTTTGGCGTTGCCGAAGAGGCTTGCGGTGGCATCCATGGGCAGTCCGGGTAAGGGTAGGGCACTGATATCGCCGATAAGTAGGTTGATGTTGGTGATGTCGCCATGTTCGGCTAGCGACGAAACCTGTTTGATATCGTCGGTCTTGAGCAAGATACGCGATAGTCCTTGCAGTGTGCCACCACCGATACCGATGCCGCCAATGTGCTCGATGCGGTCGCCATCGCATTGCACAAGCGATGTTCCCGTGCCCATACTTACCACAATCATGCGGTCTATCTCCGTCTCATAGCGTGCCCCAAGTCCGTCGGCCAAGAACTCTTCGGCCTTGTTTGTGGGCAATCCGTATATGGGTTCGTTGATGTAGGCCGCGCCAACACCTGTAAGCATCACGTGCTCAACATCGTCTAAAGAAATCTTATTGTCATGCAGATACTTGCCAAATGCACCGTAAAGCGAGGTTACGGGGTCGGTGGCTTTGATGCGTAGGGGCGAAATAACGATGCCATCCTTGTTTATCCCTACAATCTTTGTGGTGCTGATGCCCACGTCTATGCCGATAACTATTCCCATGTTTTGTTTGCAGTGTCTGGTTTGAAAATAAAGAATTGTCCGCCATCGCTTTGGCAATGGTCGCGAAGCAAGTTCGAAATGAAGGTGGCGTTTTCGCGAACACGAACCTCATTGCCATCGTAACCGTTGATAAGTACCAACAATTCGCGAGTGTCTAGCGTGAGTTTTGTGCGTTCGTTATCGCTTGTGGGTGTGCCAATGCCGCCCAGCTCGTCGCGATATACGGGTAAGCCCTCGATGTTGAGCATGCCTCTGCCAATACCTTCGTATGGTTCGCCCGCTTTTCCTACGCCTAAATGTAGGGCCGTACCCGAGATTTTGGAGGCGTCGAAGCCGCCGATGCTGTACCCATGCACGATGCTCGCTAGGTTAATCAGGTCTACCAAGGTGTTTGCTTGATAGAGATTCTTACCTTGTAACAGTCGTCTGATGAGCGCTTCGGAGGCTGGACGATAGCGCGAAGGGTCTTTGCCCAAGGCCTTATACACCTGTCTTGTGGCGGCAATGCTGGGTTGCTGTTTCAGTGTTTCGGTGGTAAGTGCCTGCCGAAGTTGTGTTTGGGTGGCCTCAATCTTCTCCCACAAATGGGTATCGAGGGGCGTGTTAACTACCTTAGCCACAAGGCAAGCGCCTACAAAAGTGGGGCAAGCTGCGGCTATTTCGGGCATAACGTCAACGCTTATCATTGTTCCAACATGTTAAGGAAGGTGTCTTCGTCTATCATTTCGATGCCTAGTTGTTGCGCTTTTTGCATCTTCGATGGGCCCATATTGGCTCCAGCGAGGATGAAAGACGTTTTGTTGCTTATCGAACTGACGTTCTTACCGCCGTTGCTTTCAATCATCGCCTTATATTCATCACGACTATGTCGTTCGAAAACACCGCTGATGACGATGTTTTTGCCTGCTAGCTTGTCGCTTGCGATTTGTTGCTGATCGGCACTTAGCGCCATTTGCAACCCATGTTGGCGAAGTCGTTCGATAATGTTGAGGTTCACCTCGTCGTGGAAAAAGCGCACAACGCTCTCGGCAATCACCGTTCCCACACCTTCAACTTCAACAAGTTGTTCGGGGGTAGCTGCCATCAAGGCATCTATCGATTTGAAATGTTTGGCCAAGAGTTTGGCGGTTGTTTCGCCAACGAAACGTATTCCTAGGGCGAAAAGCACCCGTTCGAAAGGCGTAGACACAGAGTCTTGAATGCCTTTCACGATTTTTTGTGCTGATTTCTGCCGTGTGCCGTCGCCATTTATTTGCTCGGTGCGTATCTCATAGAGGTCGGCCACGTTGCGAATGATGCCCTTGCGGAAGTAATCGTCTATGGTTTCGGGACCGATGGAGTCGATATTCATGGCCTTTCGGGCGATGAAATGCTCAATACGGCCTTTTATCTGCGGTGGACAACCTGTGTCGTTAGGACAGTAATAGGCTGCTTCGCCAGCATATCTAACCAGCAGCGATCCGCATTCGGGACAGTTACTGATGAAGTGCACTGGTTGGAGGTCGGGCGAACGATGACTAACGTCTACGCCAACAATCTTGGGAATGATTTCGCCACCTTTCTCTACAAACACGTTATCACCGATATGGAGGTCAAGACTACGAATGAAGTCTTCGTTATTGAGGGTTGCACGCTTCACGGTAGTGCCTGCAAGCAAAACGGGTTCCATGTTGGCGACGGGCGTTACGGCTCCAGTGCGCCCCACTTGGAACGTAACCTCGTTGAGACGGGTACAAACACGCTCGGCCTTAAACTTGTAAGCGATGGCCCAACGTGGGCTTTTGGCGGTAAAGCCAAGCTGTTGCTGTTGGCGCAAGCTGTTTACTTTGAGCACGATACCATCGGTGGCTACGGGCAAATCGTGGCGCGCGGTGTCCCAATGGTTGATAAATTCGTATATCTGTTCTAGCGAATTGGCCTTGTGTATGCCTTCGCTTACCTTAAATCCCCATGCCTCTGCCGTCTTTAGATTTTCATAATGGCCATCAGATGGAACGTTGTCGCCGAGCAGATAATATAGGTATGCATCTAGTTTTCGTTTGGCAACAAGCTTTGGATCGAGACTCTTCAAGGTGCCACTGGCTGCATTTCGTGGGTTGGCAAATAAGGGCTCTTCGGCCTTTTCCCTTTCAGCGTTTAGTTGTTCGAACACCTTCCAAGGCATCAATATTTCTCCGCGAATCTCGAATTCATCGGGGTAACCGGTGCCGGGAAGAACAAGTGGAATGGCACGAATTGTGCGAACGTTAGCCGTTACGTCGTCGCCCTGTTCGCCATCGCCACGGGTAACTGCCCTAACGAGGCGTCCTTGTTCGTAGGTGAGCGATATGCTAAGTCCGTCGTATTTCAATTCGCAACATACCTCAAACGGTTGTCCGTCAAGGTCTTTACGAACATTTTCGTACCAACTTGCCACCTCTTGTTCGTTGTAAGTGTTGGCCAACGACAGCATGGGATACCTGTGGTGCACCTGAGTGAAGCCTGTGCTGAGGTCGCTACCTACGCGTTGGGTGGGCGAATTGGGGTCGTACACTTCGGGGTGTTTGGCTTCCAAATCTTGTAACTCGCGCATCAGGTGGTCGAACTCTTGGTCGGACAGCGTGGGCGAGTTCTGCACATAGTACAGGTAGTTATGGTGATGAAGCTGGTTTCTTAATTCCTCAATTCGTTTAATATCTTCCATTTGTGGCTATTGGGGTAAGGGTTGGACATTAGAGCATGGCCGGGCTTCTAGTTGCCTAGCTTCATTTTGAGTTTGCCTGCAGGCGAAACGTTAACATCTACCACGTAGTAGCTGGGCGAATCGGGCATGGCAAGCAAGGCGTTGAAGTGTACACCGTCTTTGTCTACACGATAAAGCGTGAGGTCGCTAAGGATTGCTTGCATCAGGAAATCTTCTGGTACGAACTTCTTGAAATCGTTTTTCTTGAAGTCGTGAGAGAAAAGGCGGTTTGCACCCGAGTACACCGTGAGGTTCACGATGTTGTCGTGGTACACGTTGTCTACCTCTACGCCCTCGTCGCTGTAAGTGGATTTGATAACCTTATACGTTGTTGGGTTCACTTGTATGTAGCAACGATAGCGCATATCTTCGTACGACACCACCGTATCTTTCTTTACCAGCTGGTTCTGATTTAGTACTTGTGCCTTGTTATTGTCGAATTGGAACTTGTCGAGAACGTCTTCACTGAGTGTGAGTTTCACTGTTTCGCCATTCGAATTCTTGAACATGAAGAGGTGGGGAGCCTGCTTCACGATGGGATATTTCACCATATCGTCGGCTCCGTGGATAACCAGCGTATCTCTGAATATTTGGAAATAGGCGGGGTAACTGGTGGAGTCGGGGTAGAAGATGGTGTCGCCCTTCACCTTAAAGGCCACACTTTCGTCTTCAGCGTTTATCCAAATGCCTTGCAGCATTTGTTTAGCCACTTTGTCTTCTACGGCCTTTCCCTCATTTTTGGGAGTCTTGGGGCCACATGCCACAATAACTATCGTGGCACATAACAAAGCGAGGATGTTGTTTATTCGTAAAGTCATCTTATATATACAATGTGTAACGCTATCGGCCTATGCTGTGATATTCAAAGCCGTAACTTTCTAATTCTTTCTTCTCAAATATGTTTCTGCCGTCGATAAGCAGCTTTCGGTTCATCACTTTGCCAACAATTTCCCAGTTTGGCAACCTAAACTCATTCCATTCGGTGAGCAACAGCAGGGCGTCGGCATCGTTAACGGCATCGTATAGGTCGCTAGCATAGTTCACCGCAGTGCCAATTCGCCTTTCGCATTCGGGCATAGCTACGGGGTCGTACACCTTAACGCGACAGCCTGCTTGCTTAAGCAACTCGATGGTAACTAGTGCGGTAGACTCACGCATATCGTCGGTTTCGGGTTTGAACGATAGTCCCCAAAGGGCGATGGTCTTGTTGTTGAGGCCTTCTTTGGCAAAAGCAGTTGTCAGCTTGTTGAAAACAACGTGCTTTTGGGCATCGTTAACGCGTTCAACTGCTTTAAGAACCTCCATCGAATAGCCCATGTCGTCGGCCGTTTTGATAAGGGCCTTAACGTCTTTTGGAAAGCAACTGCCACCATATCCACAACCCGCATAGAGGAATTTTCGGCCAATGCGTGTGTCGCTTCCTATGCCTGCACGCACCATGTTCACATCAGCTCCCACGCGTTCGCATAGGTTTGCAATGTCGTTCATGAATGATATGCGGGTGGCTAGCATGGAATTGGCGGCGTATTTGGTCATTTCAGCACTGGGAATATCCATGAATATAACCCTGAAATTGTTGATGAGGAAGGGCTTGTACAGGCGGGTGAGCATGTCTTTTGCCTTTTCGCTCTCCACGCCAACCACAACACGGTCGGGACTCATGAAGTCTTTGATGGCGTTTCCCTCTTTTAGAAATTCGGGATTGCTGGCCACATCGAACGTGATGTCTGCGTGGCGTTTGTCCAATTCGGCTTGTATGGTTTGGCGAACAAGCTTTGCTGTTCCTACGGGAACAGTGCTCTTGGTTACCACCACCATATATTTATTGAGGTGTTGGCCGATAGTTCGGGCAACCTGTAATACGTATTTGAGGTCGGCACTGCCGTCTTCGTCGGGTGGAGTACCCACAGCCGAGAAAACAATTTGTTGCTCGTTGAGGATACTTTCTAATGAAGTGGTGAACCGCAGGCGACCCGCCTTGACGTTCTTAAGCACCAATTCGTCTAGCCCTGGTTCGTAGATGGGAATCTCACCACGCTTAATACGTTCTATCTTTTCGGCGTCAACGTCCACACAGGTGACGCTTGCTCCAGTGTCTGCAAAGCATGCTCCCGAAACAAGTCCTACATATCCCGTTCCTACAATAGCTATATTCATTGGTTAACTTTCCTCCTTTTGGTATGGTTTGTTTACCTTATGGCTTACTCGAAGACCTCTGTTTCGCTTAGGCTTTTGCCGTTAAGGTCTTTCGAACTGGTAATTATCTTGTCGTTTTCGATGGGCCATTGTATGCCCAACGTCTCGTCGTTCCACCTGATACATGTTTCGCTTTGTGGGCAATACACGTTGTCTACCTTGTAGGTGAACACTGCTTCGGGACTCAATACGAGGAAACCATGGGCAAAACCGCGAGGTATGAACAACTGTCTTTTGTTTTCTTCGCTCAGCTCTACGGCTACATATTTGCCGAAAGTGGGTGAAGTCTTGCGCAAATCTACAGCTACATCGAGCACCTTGCCTTTTATAACGCGCACCAATTTGGCTTGCGATGCATCGCCTTTTTGATAGTGTAGGCCACGAAGCACGCCAAAAGAAGATTTTGATTCGTTGTCTTGAACAAAGTCTACTTTGCCCACATGTTTCTCAAACTCTTCTTTTTTCCAGGCTTCAAGGAAATAACCGCGTTCATCGTTGAAAACTTTCGGTTCGATAATGAACACGCCTTGCAGTTCTGTTGCTATGTATTCCATCGTGATGTTCTTTTTGATGTACAAAGATAGTATAAAACAAAGAAACTGCAAAAGAAAATTAATAAATAACCCAAGTTGAAGTTAAGTTAACATATTGAAGGTTACGACTACCTTATTATATATAAGAGGAGTATGCAATTTAAGGTTCTTTCAATCTCAATGATTTATTGAGGGCTCCATGGCTTTTTATTGTTTCCGGTCTGATTTTACTTTCTTTTCCTATTTTGCTATTACCGGATATACCGAAAAAGCTCCCGATTTCACCGCGAAATCGGGAGCTTTTAGCGTTGCAAAATGCCCAGAACACAGGCAAAGTGCATGGTGAGAAAGCGCCTGTTAGAGGCCTTTTGCCACAGCTTTTGACTGTTGGGCTAAGCTGGTTTGAGGTTTATTTGCCTTGCAGAGGATTCCAACCTTGGGCCGTAATCTCGAATTCGGAGCCGTCACGAGCGACAAGATGTTTGCCAAACTCTGGCTTCGTGATGTGCCCGATGAGTTTTACACCCTCCATTTTTTCTATCTTGGCATGGTCGCCGATGGGTACGGTGAACAGTAACTCGTAGTCTTCGCCACCATTCATGGCGCAAGTTGTTGCGTTCATGTTCATTTCTTCGGCCATCACCGCTGTCTGATAGTCGATGGGAATATTCTTTTCGAACACCCTACATCCGCAGTTGCTTTGGTCGCAGATATGCAAAAGCTCGCTACTAAGCCCGTCGGAAATGTCCATCATGGCCGTAGGCTTAATGTTTGCTTCACGTAATCGCTTAATAATATCCCCTCGCGCTTCGGGCCTAAGCTGTCTTTGTAAGAGGTATTCTTTACCAGCAAAGTCAGGCTGAAAGGCTTTTAGCTGTTGCAGAGCCAGCTGATCGTTCTTTTTCTTAGCTTCGTCCACCTGTTGGTAATACACGGTTTTCTCCCTTTCAAGCAGTTGCAGACCCATGTAAGCCGCGCCTAAGTCGCCTGAAACGCATATCAAATCGGTGTCTTTGGCACCATTGCGATATACGATTTCGCTTCTTGGTGCTTCGCCAATACAGGTGATGCTAACGGCCAATCCTGTGTAGGATGAGGTGGTGTCGCCACCAACAATGTCTACTTTCCATTGTTCGCACGCAGCGCGCAGCCCCGCATAAAACTCTTCGAGGTCTTCAACCTTAAAGCGTTTGCTTAACGCAAGGCTTACGATAAGTTGGCGCGGAGTGCCGTTCATGGCAAAAACGTCGCTGATGTTTACCTGTGCCGACTTGAACCCTAAGTGGTACATGTCGATGTAAGTAAGGTCGAAGTGCACGCCTTCCATCAACATGTCGGTAGTTACAAGCACCTCGCTGTCGGGATAGTGCAGCACGGCGCAATCGTCGCCCACACCATATAGGGTTGCGTTGTTGGTGGTTTTAATGTCTTGCGTTAGGCGTTTTATCAGTCCAAATTCGCCAAGCGCGGATATTTCTGTCATTGTCTGTTACTTAATTTCGAGGGTGAAGTCCAGTTGTGGGCCTTTTCTTTCGAGTGGATTAGCTACGTTTGATAATCTCTCTCATGATCTCGGTCATGAGCGGTTGAGCCTTGTTGGCTGCCACTTGCACCTCTTCATGACTTACTTCTACGGGTTGGTCTTCCAATCCAAGGTCGGTAATGATGCTCATTCCAAACACTTTAATTCCACAATGGCGTGCCACGATAACCTCGGGAACTGTGCTCATGCCAACAGCATCGCCACCTAGTCGATGGTACATCTTATATTCGGCTGGTGTTTCGAACGTGGGTCCTGATACGCCAACATAAACGCCATGAACCACCCTGATGCCCTTTTCCTTAGCTATTTGGTCGGCTAAGTCGCGCAATTGCTTGTCGTAAGCCTCGTGCATGTCCGGGAAACGAGGGCCGGTGGGGAAGTTCTTGCCACGCAAAGGATGTTCGGGGAAGAAGTTGATGTGGTCGTCGATAATCATCAGGTCGCCGATAACGAAGTTGGGGTTCATACCTCCCGACGCGTTAGAAACGAACAGTGTCTCAATGCCTAGTTCGTACATCACGCGTTCGGGGAAAGTTACCTCCTTCATATCATAACCTTCATAGTAGTGGAAACGGCCTTCCATGGCCATGATATCTTTACCACCCAGTTTGCCGAAGATTAGTTTTCCTGCGTGTCCTTCAACCGTAGACACAGGGAAGTTAGGTATCTTGTTGTACGGGAATTCGTATTTGTCAGTTATTTCTGAAGCTAATTGGCCCAGACCCGTTCCGAGAATGATTGCCGTTTTTGGGTTTGTTGTCATCCTTTGTTTTAACCAGGATGCTGTTTCTTGAATTTTTTCGTACATAGTTTATTATTTTGTTGTTAAATTCTTCTTCCTGTCCCAGCATGAATTGGATGCGAATGGGAAGGGCGTACATGCTTTCTTTCACCTCGTCTTCAAGACCTTCTACGAACTTGATGCGCGATGCATCCTTCTCGGTTGTAATGATAATCTTGGGCGATGGCAGTGCGGCGAACTTGCTGTTAATCTCCCGAACGTCTTTCTTAGAGAAGTTGTGGTGGTCGGGGAAGGCCAGTAAGTGCAGGTTGTAGTTATACACTTCCAAGTCGTGCTGCATCTGTTTGGGCGATGCAATGCCTGTAAGTAGCAATACGTTGCATGATTTTGGCAAGTTGTTGAGTGCAATCGAGCCCGTTCCAAAAACCTGTTTAAGGTTGTCGTAAGCCAGCGTGGTAAAGTAAAGCGACTGGTAGGGGTAGAGGTCTAGCGCCTTCATCAGCACCCGATATTCCATTGGACGTAGGTCTTTGGGACATTTGGTGATAATCACGATGTCGGCTCTCGACTTACCTTCTTGCGGTTCGCGCAGACAGCCAGCAGGCAAAAGCTTATCGTAGATGATAAGTCGGTGGTAGTCGATAAGGAGAATGCTCACACCGGGTTTTACGTAGCGGTGTTGGTAAGCATCGTCTAACAGTATCACGTCGACATCTTTGGTTAGTCCATCACTGGTTAACCTGTCTATGCCTCGTGTCCTTTTCTTATCCACGGCCACGTATATGTCGGGGAATTTCTGCTTTATTTGGTATGGTTCGTCACCAATTTGCGACATCGTACTGTCGTTGTCGGCCAACACATAGTCCTTACTCTTGCGTTTATATCCCCTTGAAAGTACGGCCACCTTCAGCTTATCTTTGAGCAACGACACAAGATATTCCACATGAGGAGTCTTTCCTGATCCACCCACAGTGATGTTACCCACCGAGATGACGGGTATGTCGAAAGCCCTAGATTTAAGTATGCCAAGCTTGAACATCAGGTTACGAAATCCTACGCCAAGCCCATAGAGCCAGCTTAAAGGTGTGAGCCATTCTCGGATTTTGATGAAATCGCCTTCTGTTCTCATATTTATATTCTATCTGATGTTAAGATCCATCGGCAGACGGGCCTGTATGGCTCCGCGCTGATTGATGTTGCGAATGAGCATAAATGGTTCGTAAGCAGCACCGAGGGTCAGGCGTAGCTGTTCGTCTAGGGTGTTACGGGGAACCACACTATTTAATATTTGGTCTTGCCAGCTGGCAGGTGCGGGGTATTCGGCCAAGCCATAGTCTTTCAGTTTAGCCAATTGTGCAGCCTTCTCTACGGCCTCTTTGATGCCTCCAAGTTGGTCTACCAACTTTATTTTCAAAGCTTCGTTACCCAGCCATACGCGTCCTTGCGCTATCTTGTCAATGTGGTCTACAGACATTTTCCTACCTTGCGAAACGCGATTGAGGAATGTGGCGTAACCGCGATTAACGTATCCTTGAAGCATGGCCATCTCTGTGGCGCTGAATGGACGTGCAGCTATGTTGCCAAAGGCGCTATTTGCGTTGGTTTTTACTTCGTCGAACTTCACACCTAGTTTTTCGGTTACCAGCCCGCTAAGGTCGGGGAATACGCCAAAAATGCCGATACTGCCCGTCAACGTGTTGGGTTCGGCCACAATCCAGTTAGCTCCGCAACTCATATAATAACCTCCCGAGGCAGCATAGTCGCCCATCGACACCACAACGGGCTTCTTTTTGCGCAGCTCTGTCACCTGATGCCAAATTTGTTCAGAGGCGTAAGCGTCGCCACCAGGTGAGTTCACGCGTAGCACAACGGCTTTGATATCGTCGTCGTTTTTGAGGTCTTCCAAGTTTTTGCAAATATCTTTCGACACGATATTGGTACTGTTGTTGAGCATTCCGCCTGGTGCAATCTGTACGATTTCACCCTCAGCGTAGTAGATGGCAATAGTTCCATCGTCGGTGTTAACGTCTTGTCGTACGTTACACATTTCCGTTACGCCAACTTGGTTGATGCTCTTGTCGGCATCGATGCGAAGAAGTTTCTTCACCTCACCCTTCACTTGGTCGGCATAAAGCAGTTTGTCTACAAAGCGTTTTCTAACAAGACTTTGTGCATCGGCAAAGAATTGGTATTCGTCGGCGTAGGTGTTAAGGGTGGGAATGCTTATCTTTCTGCTTTCGGAAACAGCCTTACAAACGTTGGCCCATAGTCCGTTGAGATACATAGACACTTGTAAGCGGTTGGCGTCGCTCATCTTCGTTTCGGTGAACATCTCCGTTGCGCTCTTAAATGTACCTACTTTCGCCACCTGATACTTAATGCCGAATTTGGCGGCGAGGTCCTTAATATAATATGGTTGCGAGGCTAAACCATGCCAATCTACCTGTCCTTGTGGGTTAAGGTAAATGTGGTTAGCCACCGATGCCACGTAATAGCAACCTTGGGTGTAAGTGTCGGCGTATGCTACAATCCATTTGCCGCTCTTCTTGAAGTCGACTAGGGCGTCTCGTAGTTCTTGAAGCGTGGAGAAACCAGCAATTAGTGGCCCTCCTTCTAGGTAGATACCCTTAATGTCGTCATTGTTTTTAGCTTTCTTGATGGCCAGCAACATGTCGTTGAGGCCTGTGTTTTCGATGGTATTTCCAGATAAGAAACCCAGTACGTTGGGAGCTGCCATCTCGTTGATGCTACCCGATAGGTTAATGGTTAATACGGAATTGTCTTTCAGTTTGGTTTCTGTGTCTGTTGAAGCAATCATTCCAATGATGCTCATCATCATAAAGGCGAAACTAATTGCACAGAATAGGAAAATTCCGAGAACGGTGGCAAGTACACTTTTAAAAAAATCTTTCATATAACAATGATATAATAGGTTGTGTTTAAGCTACGCCGTTGGGCAAGGCTAAATATAATAATGTAGACGCGCCGCTATGTGGTGTGGTTCGCCTAGATAGCGGTGCTTAGACACGTTATCATGCAAAGTTATCGATTTTACATTGAAAGGCCTCATCTTTTTAGTGTTTTTTAAGGCACACATGTTAAAATCCGCGCTGTGCATCATGTTTTCTCGTTTATACGATATTGTGTTTTAAAGCTTAGTTTTCGTAATTTAATCTTTCTTGTTGTCTAGTAGTTTGAAGGAAAGGAGGGTATCTAATTCGTTGGCTTGCTTATAAGTTTCGTCTTGTTCTTGCCGATTTATCCATGATCTTTTGTTTTTGCCTGGTATATCTGCGTTTGTGTTTTCTTGTTCCTTGAAGTATGCGTGCTTGTTGCTTAATGCCTGTATGAGCAGGACAGAAGTATGGTTCTAATATGAAAAAACCTAGTGTCTATTGTGGAACACTAGGTTTTACCGAACGACAGACCATGCTCTGCACGTCCAATTTTTGTGGTGTCAACGGTTTCAAAGTGAGCTTTTTCGTCCGTGTATATTGCTTCAATATCACTGCAAAAGACGTGTCTACTGAAGCAGTTAATGAAAAAAAAGATGTCGGATGAAATCAAGTAAACCAAGCTTTATGGTTAGCTAGTGCACTACAAAGGGTCTTGTACTGTGACTACAAGTCTTTTGTAGCGGGACTACAAGCCTTTTGTAGCGTGGCTACAACTTGCTTGTAGTGTGACTACAACTTGTTTGTAGTGGCACTACAAAGGGTCTTGTACTGACATGTAGATGAAATAATGCCCAGTAAGGGCATACTAGACGTGTAGGAAAGAAAGAGCTTTCTACCTATGGAAGAAGCACTTAAAGCATGTATTCCCTGTTTAAACTGACTGCATAATATCGCGAACAAGTCCGCATAGCTTACCTTATTTATCGGTTTTGGGTATACGAACACACCCAAAGAAAAAAGCAACTAGCCTATTTCTCTTTTGTGCTTAGGCTTACATTAGTGTTCAGCGTGTAGTCTAAGTTCCTGTCCTTCCAATCGTAAGACTCGACACTAACCTTATGTTTAGAGACCACCAGTGTTTGGGTATTGCTGTAAGCGATGGGTTGCCAACCCGAAAACTTATCGGGTTTGGCCACCAATTCGTTGAACACAGGCATGATGGTGTATTTACCGTTAGGTAGTTCGGAGAGGTTGATGTTGTTAAATCGCAAGTCTTTGGTAATGTGCATGCTGGTCCATTGTAAGGCTGGGTCTTTAAATTCCACTACTTTTACCAGCTTCCCCTTCTTATTATACACGGCCAAACCTACCTTCCCAGTGAAGAGACCAAGTTCGCCATTGCTCTCGTTGTATGTTCCGATGTTTTTTAAGCTTGCTTGTATGGGGAAGTTTCTTGGCACTTCGTTTTGCAAAAACTTAAACGCGTCGATGGCTTCGGCCTCTAGCTCCCTCACCTTTTTAAATTGTGGATGGTTGCCTGTTTTGGGATGAGCCAGCACCGCTTCCATTTCGAGGGCGAAAAAGTCTGTTCCAAACACATCATCATCTAGTGGAGTGTAGAGCGTTGAGAGATCAAACCAACCATCGTTCTCGCCTGCCCATCCCCAGTTTACATGGATGTAGCCTTGCTTGTCGATGCCATCGAGTAAGAACGAGTGACTGCTTTCACCAATAAGTACGGGGTAGCCGTTGGCCAATTCGTTTACCACCAGTTCGTAGAACATACCTTTGGGCATGTATTCCTTGTTGAGATGCTTTACCGAATATTCGAAGTTCTTGCGCAGTGCGTCTAATGCCCATTGCATGTTCGATATGCTTCCTGTGGCTTCGTACTTCATGTTTACGGCCTTTCCTACATCGCTAAGCAACACGCCAACGGCGTCTTTACCTGCATCGTCCATTTGTTGGCTGGTGTCTTTAATCTTGTTCCATAGATATATGCTACTCTTTTGGGCATGAGTTCCTGTGGAATTGATAAATTCGGAGGGGCGTTTTTGTGGCCATTTGTTGTGATACATCAGTTGCGAAATTGCAGTTGCCACGCATCCAGTAGGCATATTAACGTCTTTGGCTTTGGGTGTGTGTATCTTAAAGGGCATTTCTTGGTTCCATGTACAAGACAATAGGGGACTTATCGGTTTCTTCACATGCAACTTTAACTTTGAAAATCCAAGTCTGTTGCAGCGATAGGCCTTTACCATCAGTTCGTAATGGCGAAGTAGCGAATAAAAATAGTCGGGTAGGCGAGCATCGTTGGCGGTGAATCTGTTGCCATAACCAATTATTTCGGGCAAGTCGCTTTCGCCCGAAACGATTACAAAACCTTTGTGACCAGTGTTGGTGAAGATGTAAAAGGTTGGGTCGCCATCGGGCTTTAAGGTACTTCTGTTAATGAGTTCGGGCTTTGCAAAGTACTTTCGGGCAACGTTGAACGCCTGCTGTTGACTAACCTGAGCCGCTTTGGCGCAGGCCATCAAAGCCAAAAACGCAATGAGGCAGCATGCCTTCCGAATGTTATTATTTTTCATGTTGTCTTGGTACAAGAAAGTTGTTATCAAGGTTTTATTCCCCTAAATGATGTTCATGGTTATTGGAGCCTTTAATAGGCGTCTTTCATGGGGTATCTACCTTTGATGATATTAGGTGTTGCAAAGATAGATAAAAGTTATTTATTTTACAAATAATGTAGGGTGTTTGTTTAGTATTTAGTATTTATTTACCATTTACTTTTCGATTATTCGGTTAAGACTCGGTGGTTCATCCCCTCCTTCCCCCTCCTCTAAAAAACAGGTTGTTAGGAATGTTGTGTAACCTTTCCTCCCCTTATTATTTTGAGAGAACAAGTCACTAAATTTCTTCTTGCTTGTGGCTATCGATTTTTTCATTTTCAGTAAGAACAAGACTTTCTAAGGTTTGATTAGGCTTTATTTCATTGATTGAGGCTTAAAAGTGGGTAAATCAAAGTAAAATAGTCATTCAACAATTTCGAATAAAATAACTTGTAAGTTTCAAAAATAATGACGAACTTTGCAGAGTGATTTTTGTATTTGGCTATTTAAGTTTACTCATTTTATGCTCACTAAGTCACTAATAAATCAATAACTATGTGCAACTTTTAGATGTTCTGAATATGAAGCAACTAGATTTTCATTAAGAATTAATCAATAAAGATGCTTGAGAAACGCTAAAAAGATCTATGCTAATAACGAAAGCTACTATTTTTTTCTTTGATATGGATGGTACACTCATTAATACAAATGTTGCTAATTTCCTTTCCTATAAGGCTGCAATTTTGAATGTGGTAGGTATGGATTCCTCACTTCCGCAGTATGATAGAGGGGAGAGATTCAACCGTAGTTGGTTAAAATCCTTATTTCCTTCTTTGGGAGAGTCTGTCTATAAAGAAATAATCTGTGAAAAAGAGAAATGCTATAAAGATTACCTCTGTGAGACAACTCTCATTAAAGAAAATGTTGGGGTTCTTCTGAAGTATTCTGCTACACACAGAATGGTCTTGGTGTCAAACAGCCGGAGGCGTAGAGTAATGGAAACACTATCTTACTATGGGTTAGTAAATAAATTCACAGACATATTTTATAGAGAAACAATTCAAGGTATGCAAATAATTAATAAATATCAGAATGCTATTAATATCTTAGGAGTTTCCCCTGATGATATTATTGCTTTTGAAAATGAAGATTCAGAAATAGCAGCTGCAATAGAAGCGGAAATTAAGATAATTAATCCTAAAACTTTATTATAATGAATGCTTTTACAATCTTTGGTGGTCGTCAATCTTACTACACCAACCCACAGACAAACGAACGACAACGTGGAATTTTCTTATCTAAATCCATCCAAGGCTATTACCATGCTGATTATCATGGAGGGAATCAGGAACAGAGGAATACAATTGGAACGGTAGAGTATATCATTACAACCCTCAAGAATCAGTTTAAGGATAAGAGTGAAGACGTTTTAATTTTAGCAGAGAAAGATTTAATGGCGATTTTGAATCAGGATCTGCCCCAAGTTCTTCGGAATACAGGAAAAGGAGAGTTTATGGTTTGTGTTATACCAAGATCAAAGGTAGAGAAAAACTATTTGCCTACACAATTAGTTTTCAAAAAAGCAATAAAAGGCTGTATAACAAAACTGAATGGTTTTATGGATGGTACAGATTACGTATTTAGACATACAGATACACGAACGACCCATCTGAATAAATCAGGATATGGTGGTAATGGAAATTTACCATACCCTGGAATTACAAAAGAAACATGCAAACTGTCAGATAAAATTACTGGTAAGGACGTGTTGCTTATAGATGATTTGTATACTGAAGGTGTAAATATAGATGAAGATGCTATACAGGCATTGTTAGATAAGGGAGCAAATTCAGTTGTTTTCTACTCATTAGGTAAGACCATAAAGAAAATTATATAAATCAAAAAAGATGAAGTATACAGATAATGCATTAAACATCCTTACGGTAAAATCATTTAAAGGGATTGGTAACGCATGGGTTGTTAAAAACTTAGGCAATAATGAATCCGTAGAAGATATAGTGACTTTACTTAATAAAAAAATTAAAGGACAACCTATCACAGTTGAGGATTTTGAACATTTCAAAAGGAAGTATGAATTAGCCATACTTGATAAACTAAATGGTTACTGTGACGGTTTTGTTGCATTAGGTGATGATAAGTTTCCACAACATAGAGGGAAAGTTAAGGATAGCGAGAGGCCTGTTTTTCTCTATTATAAAGGAAACATTGACTTGCTAGACATCTCTAATAAAAACATATCTGTTATTGGGCTACTAACTCCAACAGCAGAGATTGAAATGAGAGAACAGATACTTGTCGCTCAGCTTGTAAAGAGTGACGTAACGATAGTGAGTGGGTTAGCTTTAGGTTGTGATAGCATATCTCATCGTGAGGCACTAAGGTCTGGTGGGAGAACGATAGCAATTCTCCCAAGTCCACTAACAAGTATTTTACCTGCAAGTAATAGAGGTCTGGCGCTTCAAATAGTAGAAGAAGGCGGCCTTCTAATAACTGAGTATGGAAACGATTTCAAAAACAAGATGGAATTGAGTACCCGTTATAAAGAACGTGATAGGCTACAAGCTCTATTTTGTGATGCTATTGTTTTAGCTGCAAGTTATTCACAAAAGTCTTCAGAGCGCTGGGAACACCTTTGGGGGCAAAAACTTGATAGTGGGGCACGCTTAGCTATGGGATATGCGAAAGATTACAATATCCATCGTGCTGTGATGTATGACAAATTAGTAGATGGAGCTAACCCTATGTTTGATCTTTGTCGAGAAATCATAGGTGAATCAAATGATGTAACAATTATAAATCAAGATAACTACATTGAAAAGGTAGAAGAAATGGTATCTAAGAGGGTTATGATTGAAAGTAATACTAAAGAACGAGGACTGTTCGATTAGTTATAGGTTATTAGTAAAGGGTGCAATTCTGCTTACACCGCAGACTTGCGTCCTTCGTTTACAGAGATAAGATTGTGGTAACCTGACTTTCTTGATCTCATGTGTTGAGATTTTATCAGCCAAGTCCCTTTATTTTAAAGGGAGAATGATATTTTTATAAGAAAATAGGGAAAGGTCAAATTTGCGATAAATCATATAACGAAAAACGTTCCTTTCCGTAAATGGAAAGGAACGTTAATGGGGTGGGTGGCTAGTCGGATTCGAACCGACGACATTCAGAACCACAATCTGACGCTCTAACCTACTGAACTATAGCCACCGTGTTAGACCTCTTTTCTGAAATCGATTGCAAAGGTATAGTTTTTATTTGGATAAACCAAATGTTGAGTACGCTTTTTTGTCGTTATCGGTTATATTTTGGCGTGTTGAACAAGTTTTGATGGCTTTTCGCTTATATGCAACCAGGAAAACAAGCATACACAAGGCTAACCCTTGGAACCAAAGTACAGGCATAGCATGCCTAGCAGAACAAGAAACAAGTCGAAGGCTTTACGTTTGAGGTTTTTCTCTTGAAAGGCGAGCGCACCAAACAAGAATGATACCAAAACGCTGCCTCGCCTTACCATCGACACGATGGAGATCATGGCTTGTGGCTGGCTTAGGGCGTAGTAGTAGGCAAAGTCTGCTGCGCAGAGAAATAAACTGATCATTACGATTGACCACCGCCATTGAAAGGGTTGGGTGGTTTTGCGCTTGGGATACCATAGCACGAGCGACACAATGGCCATCATGCCGCACTGGTATAGGTTGTACCAGCTTTGCACAGCCATCTTATCTAGTCCCAGTCCACCTTGTTCTGTCGGGCTTAGCAGGTACTTATCGTATAGTCCGCTGCATGCGCCCAGTACTGCGGCCAGTGCAATGGCGTATATCCACTTATTGTGTTTGAAGTCGATACCTTCTTTTTTGCCACTCTTGCTTAAAAGGAAAAAGGAGCAAATGGCCAATGCTACGCCCATCCATTGTAGTAAATTGAGTTGTTCGCCATAAACAAGCATCGCACCAATAAGGACCAGTACTGGGCGTGTGGCATTTATTGGGCCAACGATAGTTAGTGGAAGGTGTTTCATGCCTATATATCCGAAAATCCATGAAGACAGTACTAACATGCTCTTAAAGAAGATGTAAGCATGTGTAGATAAGCTGGTGGCCGACACGTAGAACATGTTTGTGGGCGAAAACCAGCCTAAACGACTGCCGAGGATAAAGGGAATGAAGATGAGCGATGAGAAAACGGTGTTGAGAAACAACACGGGGAGAATGGCATTACCTTTCAACGACAGTTTCTTAAAAACATCGTAGAATCCTAGAAGCGTGGCCGAAAGAAAGGCTAAGAGTAACCAAAGCATGTGGATTTGTTATGTTGTGGAGGAGTTGTTGAGTTTCTGAGTTCGTGTATATTTAAGTTTTGGAGTTGTTGAACTTATGAACTCGTGGTTTCGTGAACTCATAAATTCACGAACAAACAAGCTCGTGAATCCAAAATCTCATAACCTTATAAACTCATGAACTGAAAAACTCAAATTAATATTGTACGTCTTCGAGAAACAAAGCGTGACCAGGAACCGAATCGCCTGCTTGCTGGCGCGATTTAGAATGAAGTATATCGACGAATTGTTCGAGGCTAACCTTATGCCAACCCACGTCTAAAAGAGTGCCAACAATGGCGCGAACCATGTTGCGGAGAAATCTGTTGGCCGAGATGCGGAAGTGCCATTTGGTATCGGAAAGCCTTATCCAACATGCTTCATAGACATCGCAGAGGGTGGTTTTTGCGTCTGAATGGCTTTTGCAAAATGCGCCAAAGTCTTTGTGGGATAACAATATCTGTGCGGCTTCGTTCATCAATTGGAAGTCGGGCACTTGGTGTAGGGCATACGAGTATGAACGACAAAAGGGGTCGCGGTCGAGATGTACGTAATAATGATAGGTGCGTTTTGTGGCACTGAATCGTGCATGCAGGTCGCCATCTACAGGTTTTATCTGGTTGATGGTGATGTCGAAGGGTAACACACGATTGAGTTTGTAGGTGAGTTGCACCGTATCTATGGGTTCTTCTTCGTCGAAATGCGCAACCATAGTACGTGCATGAACGCCTGTATCGGTGCGTCCAGCCCCAATAAGTTCTACGGGATGGCGAAGCAGAAGCGATATGGCACGCTGCATTTCCGCTTGAACCGAGTTGGCGTTAGGTTGAATTTGCCAGCCATGATAGGCTGTTCCATCGTACGAAAAGTATATGAAGTATCTTTGTTTCATCCTTACAAAGGTACAAAATATAATGGTTATAGCTGTTTTATCTGCCGTCTAATTCGGAACCATTTGCGTGCATACAGGCTCAAGGCATAGACAGAGGTAATGAGAATGTAGGCTAAATAGGTTTGCAAGAGATTGAATTGAAGGTTATCGAGTGTGGAATGGGGAAGTGATGATATGCCATTGACCAACGTTTGTACGGTTGTGGCGAGCCATTGCATGGCGTCTAGCACCAGATTGTGGAGCAATGGCGCACCTTGAACGATGAAAGAGGCGAGCGTGGCATAAAGCAAGAGGGTTATGAGTGGAAGTATCAGTAGGTTGGAGAGTAGAAAATAGCACGAGAAACGCCCAAAGTAATAGGCTATAAGTGGCATAGTGCCCACTTGGGCAGCTATGGAAACGCAGACAATTCCCCATACTGGGCGAAGTAAAGATGCCCAACGCGTAGTGCTTTGGTAAAGCGAGAACAGTGGTGGATAGAAAACAATGATGGCCAATACGGCCAAGAACGACAGTTGGAAACTGACGTCCCAAAGTGTGGAAGGGTTGGCAATAAGCATCACGATGCAGGCGAAAGCTAGCGAATTGGCCGAAAGGCGGTCGCGATGGAGTAACGAAACGAATGCGTAGAGGGTGAGCATCAGGGCCGAACGGACGGCTCCTGGGGGCAAACCCACTAAGAAAACATAGCCCCAAAGAGTCGCTGTGATGATGGTTTGGACGATGAACTCGGCCCAATCACGACGCACTATGCGGTAGAGAATGGTTGCAAAGAGGGCAGAAAGCACGCTGTAGATGATGCCAAGATGCAAGCCCGACAGGGCCAACACATGCGAAACGCCCGCCTTGCTATATGCTTCGCGTTGTGTAGAGGTAAGATTCGACTTCTCGCCGAGGGCAATAGAGGCTATCAACGCTTGGTTGTCGGCACTTAATCTTTGTTGCCATGCGTTACCGAGCAGGCGTTTTCTGACCTGTAAGAGTTGCAAACGCAATTTTTCTACAACTGGTATTCGTTGCATTTCTTCGTTAGTTAGTTGTGTGTTTTGCCAATCGGCAAAGTAAACGAAGGTAGTAGCGTAGATTTGATGGGATTGCATCCAACGTTCAAAGTTGAATTTTGAGGATGAAAAAAGGGTAAAGTCGTTGTTGAAAACCGATTGGGCTACGATTATTGAACCTGTGGTGAGGCTCTGCCAATGGTTGGTTAGTGTGTCTTTAAGTATGGATGCACGAACGAGAAAGGGCGTATGACTTTTGGACTTTTCGGCTATATCTATGATCAAGAGGTTGCATTTTAGCACCTTGCCTTGTGCTGTGGGGGTGTCGGTAATGATGGCCTTGTATGTAACGGCTTGGTTGATGGGGCACGATTGCCTATCGCTTTTCTGTAAAGCCATGAGCCATGCACCAAGAAAAACAGAGGCAACGAGGATGGTGGCACTAGACAAATGGGCATGACGAATGGTGAGAACAGCCACAGCGGCAGTGCCAAGCAGAAGCGAAACGCAAGTTGAGGGATTGGAGAAAAAAGGAATGACGTCGGCCAACACTATCCCAAGGATGAGCATCAGGGCGATGCGCACCAGCGGATAGAGTTGGATGACGCCATTGGGACGTGTCATATCACGCCTGTTTTAGAACGAGTAGGAGAAGCCGATAGATACAAATTCGCGCATTTGTAGGTAGCCGTGCTTCTCGTCGCGTGCAGCTCCATCGTCGAAACGAGGATAAACGAAGAGCTTCGAGCTGATAAATTTGTTGAACTGGAACGTGAAAGTGTTTTCCCATTCCACTTCTGCCCTGCGATAGGTGGTATATCCGTAGAGGCGTGTTTGCCAGCTGATGGGTTCGGCTATCTTCCACATCAGGTCTACGGTAAACTCCGAACCGAAGTCGTGAAGTGTGTGGCTGTCGGGGCTTAGGCCGTAGCGGGGAGCTACCGAAAGCCTGTCTACATAGCGGAAGTTATATGCCAAGGGAGCGAGGTGTATCGAACCTTTGAGCCTTCCCTTAATCCAGTCTACGTTGTAGTCCATACCAAGCGAGAGGTTGGCGTTGAAAGGCGACATGAAATCGGATGCGGCTTCACCGCTGTTGTTCTTATATCCGCGCATGAATTGGGTGTAGGCCACCAGTTGTAAGGTGTAATACCATCGCTTAGTGGCTTGAAGTCCTAGCTTGCTGGTAAATCTTATGAGGTCTTCTGATGTTTTGAGGCTGTGCAAGGTGTCGCTAGGCGAGGTGATGAAACCCAGTTTCATTTCGAGCTTATTGTCGAACTTCACCTTTTGCTTGTTGTTGTAGTTGCACTGTATGGTTACAGCGCTCACCATCGAATAGTTGCTTTCGCCACCCTTATGCCAATTGCCCGACACGTAGTTTTGCAAGAATTGTAGGTAATAATCGCCCTTGAAAGTCCAGAAATTGGGCTTGGTGACCACCACGTTAATAGGTCCGTTTTCGGGTTCGATGGGCGTTTGCGATTCTTTTTCGGCCAATCCTGCGTCCGACCTGATAACCACAGGCGTTGTTTTAGACTCTGGTGCCACGTTGTGCAGCACCGTTTCGCGATTTAACACCAAATCGGGCCTTTTAAGATAGATGCCTAAAAGGGCCTTGTCTGTAAACCTTGGAGCAAGGTAATCTGCCCTTTCGGTTTGTGTCTTATTAATGGTACTTTCGCCCGACAGGTCGAAGAGGTCTCTGGCGATGCCTTCGTAAAAAGTGAGAGGCGAGAAAAGCCTGAAGCTTTGGTAAGGAACAATGTTCTCTACGAAGTCGCGTGAAAGTGCGCTTTTGTCGTTTTGCCTATACACCTTATTATATAGGACGCTCAGCGAGTCCTCATAACTTCTTAGTAGTGTAGTGGCATTATCGGCCCTGTCGGTGCGATGTGTGGGGCGTGTTTGTTGTGCTTGGAGTGTAATAACACCAAGGGTAGATAATACAAGGATACTTAAAACGTGTTTCATTACAACTATTTTACTTGCAAAGGTAGCTATTTTTCTACGTTTTGCATTTTGTTTTACATCTTTTTTTATTGCTTTTTGCCGAGAGCCTGACTGGAATTTGCAGACCGAAAGCAATGTCATATTGTGGTTGGATAGTCCTTATTCGCCTTTGTTCTCTAGCAAGTCGGGGCGCAGCTGCCTTGTTCTTTCCAGGGCTTGTTCCATCTCCCATGTCTTTATTTTGGCTTCGTTGCCACTGAGCAATATAGGTGGAACTTCCCAACCTTTATAGTTTGCAGGGCGCGTATAGATGGGAGCGGAGAGCAGATCATCCTGAAAACAATCGGAAAATGCACTCTGTTCATCGCTGATAACCCCAGGAATGAGCCTAACAATGGCGTCGGCCATTACAGCGGCAGCCAGTTCGCCGCCAGTGAGCACATAGTCGCCAATGGAAATTTCGCGTGTGATGAGGTGGTCGCGAACGCGTTGGTCTACACCTTTATAATGTCCACAAAGTATGATGATGTTGCCTTTGAGCGACAATTCATTGGCTACATGCTGGTCGAACTGTTGCCCATCGGGCGACGTGAATATCACTTCATCGTAGTCTCGTTGGGCTTTAAGGGCAGAAATGCAGCGGTCTATGGGTTCGCATTGCATCACCATACCAGCAAATCCACCGTATGGATAGTCGTCTACACGCCTCCATTTGTCGGTAGAATAGTCGCGAAGGTTATGCAAATGTATTTCTGCCAACTCCTTTTTTTGTGCGCGTGCCAAGATAGATTCGTGTACAAAGCCTTCTAACATCTCTGGCAACACGGTGATAATGTCTATTCTCACTGTTGTATTTCCTTTCTTTACGTCGTCTTTTTATTCGCCATCGTTGTTGGTTGAGCCTTCCGTTACAGACGCAGCGTTTGCTTTACCCTTTTTTCTTTTTCGCATCTGCCACCATATAATGGCAATGACAGCCACCACGGCAATGGCAATAATCACCACGAGTTGTATTTGGCTGTTATACTCTTCGATTTTGTTATAGAGTTCTTCTTTGGGAACGAACGAGTGAAGATACCAACCGAGAGCAGCCAAAACGGTGTTCCAGATACCTGCACCAACAGTGGTATAGAGTATAAACTTCCAAAACTTCATCTTCGACAAGCCTGCGGGGATGGATATTATTTGACGTATGCCTGGCAGAAGTCGGCCTGTAAGCGTGGCGATAACTCCATGATCGTAGAAGTATTTCTCAGCTTTCTCAATCTTTTCTTGGTTGATCAGGCAGAGATGCCCCAGCCTGCTATTGGCAAAACGATATACCACGGGGCGTCCGAGGTAGTAAGCGGCAAAGTAGTTAGCCGTAGAACCAAGCACGGCACCTATGGTTGCTACAACCACAACAAGTACGATATTCAGTTCGCCAGCTGCTGCACGGTAGGCGGCAGGCGGCACAATGAGTTCTGAGGGGGCGGGTATGACGGAGCCCTCGATGAACATCAAGAGCAACACGGTCCAATAATTGAGGTTGTTTAGCAGGGGTAATAGCCAGCTCATTTCTTCTTTTCTTTACTTTTGTTTTGTGATATAATTGTAATAACTTTCTGGTTCGAGGTCTTTTGGAAAATACTCGCCGAGAATGTTTCTTGCCTCTATGGGGTTTAGTTCGCAGGCTTTGCGTAGGAAATATAAGTATTCTGACTCCTTATTTAGGCATTTACAGCAGAGCGCCATGTGCGAATATCCGTCCTTCCAATCGGCAGGAGTCGTTTGAAAAAGTGTGTGAAGCATTTTATATGCCAGTTGCATATAGCCATTGTCGTAAACGGATATGGCAATGCGGAAATACACATTGGGGGCTGATTTGGAGTTTCTTACAGCCTCTAAGAAAAAATCTTGGGCGGCAAAAGGATTGCCGTTCTCTAGCTCTATGTGACCTTTGAATACCGTTAGTTCGTCTTTATCACCCCCGCCTGTGGCTATAGCCTTGTCTACATACGCCAAAGCTTCATTCACTTTGCCTAGCCTTGATAGCGCAAAGGCCATTTCCTGATAAATCTCGGTTAAATTAACCGACTCGGGAACGGCCATTTCTTCGGCCTTTTGCAAATGTTTTAGGGCCTCTTCAGGGCGATCTAGGTTGATGAGAGTCATGCCAATGAAAATCTCTCCTGTTTCATCGTCCCGATGAAGCTTGTTAAATCGGGTGTAATAGGTAAGTGCCTCTTCATACTCGCCTAAGCTAAACATGCCATTGGCTTTGTTAAGTAAGGCCTCTTCGTCGTCGGGATTGATGGCGATAGAATATTCACTGCTTTCGATAGAATCCTTAATGCGGTTGCTCAAAAACTGTGATGAGGCCAGCTGATTCCAATAGGGTGATGCAAAGGGGTTTTCTTCTACAAGTCTTTTGAATATCTCTTCGCCCTGTTGGTACTCGCCCTTACCCAGTGCAATGCGTCCTTGTACCTCTTGGTAGTCGGTCGCTTGCTTGTTCTCTGCCATTGACAACCATTCTTGCGCACTGTCTATCATGTCGTAATCCAGGTATAAGTCGGCCACATCGAGAATAAAGTCGTCTCTTTCCGCTTCGTCTTGCCATTCCAATTGATGGCGTAAAAACTCGTCGGCTTCATCTTGTTTGTTCTCAACAAGTTTTATTTCAGCACGTAAGTACACACATTCGGCTTCCGATTGATCGTCTATTTGGTCTACATACCATGTTGCCTTCTCTGGATTGTTTTGCTTCAACAGTTCGTATCTGCCCATGAACACCAATGGAGCCATTGCCCCAGGGAACATATCTACGCCTTTGAGGGCGGCATTCACAGCTTCGTTCGTCCGTCCATCGCCATAGTAATATTCGGCAATGTCGGCCAGCGCGTCCGAGTCGAAGTAAGCTGCACGCCCCTCCTGCTCGGCTTCTTCGTAGCGTTGGAATATCTCCTGAAACTCTTCGCTGTTGAAATAGCTGTCGTTCATCATCTTGTTTAAACAATCAAGAGGGGCGAACTTGGTTCGTCCCTCATGTTAGAGTTGTGTGACGAGGATTATAATGCATCTTGTTCTGATACTCTTCGTCTTAATATTAGAATGGCTTTGTATGCCAGTCTTCACTCCTTATAGGCTGCTTACTTGTTCTGTTTAGCCCACGTATCTTTCAAACCTACAGTCTTGTTGAACACGGGACGCTCAGCAGAAGTGTCGGTATCGGCCATGAAATAGCCAATACGTTGAAATTGCAAATACTCGCCTGGCTTCTTATTGGCTGCGTAGTTCTCTACGTAGCAGTTGGTGAACACCTTCTTCGAGTCTTTATTTAGCAGTTCCCTAAAATCCCTTTCGTCGGCCGAGGGGTTTTCAACATCGAACAAACGGTCGTAAACGCGAACCTCGGCTTGGGTGCAGTGGTCGGCCGAAAGCCAATGTAACGTACCCTTAACCTTACGGTTTGCACCATCCATACCACTCTTACTCTGTGGGTCGTATTCGGCTTGCACCTCCACGATATTGCCTTCAGCATCTTTGGTGCAACCTGTACACTTCACGATGTAGGCGCTTTTCAGGCGTACTTCTTGGCCAGGTGTCATTCTAAAAAACTTCTTAGGTGCGTCTTCCATAAAGTCTTCGCGTTCCATCCACAGATTTCTCGAGAAAGTGGTGGTATGCGTTCCGTCTGCAGCATTTTCGGGATTGTTCACCGTCTCCATTTCTTCGGTTTGCCCTTCGGGATAGTTTGTAATCACCAACTTTACAGGATTAACCACTGCCGTTACGCGACAAGCACGCTTGTTGAGGTCTTCGCGCACCGAGGCTTCAAGCAAAGCCATGTCGTTAAGAGCGTCGAACTTGGTGTAGCCAATAGAGTCTATGAACATGCGAATGCTCTCGGGTGAGTAGCCTCTACGGCGCATTCCACAAAGTGTAGGCATTCGTGGGTCGTCCCAACCTGCCACCAAGCCCTCGTCTACCAGTGTGTGCAGCTTGCGCTTACTCATCACCGTGTTGGTGAGGTTCAGTCGGTTAAACTCTATCTGGCGTGGACGGAAATCGTTGATGTTATCCATTTCGCCGTTCATCTCTTTAAGGAAATCGATGAACTTATCGTACAATGGACGGTGAGGAACAAACTCCAACGTGCAGATGGAGTGTGTTACGCCCTCGAAGTAGTCGCTTTGACCATGTGCGAAGTCGTACATGGGGTAGGCGTTCCATTGTGTACCCGTGCGATGGTGTGGCGTATGGATGATGCGATACATGATGGGATCGCGGAAATGCATGTTGGGGTTGGCCATATCTAGCTTTGCACGCAGCACCATAGCGCCTTCAGGAGTATCGGGATGATTCATTTTCTCGAACAAGGTGAGGCTTTCTTCAACAGGCCTATCCCTAAATGGCGATGCGGTTCCTGCCTTTGTGGGTGTGCCTTTTTGTTCGGCTATCTGCTCGCTTGTCTGTTCGTCGATGTAGGCGTGCCCTTTTTTGATCATCCATACAGCGAAATCCCATAGCTTTTGGAAATATTCGGAGGCGTAATAGATGTTTTCCCATTTAAAGCCCAACCACGTTATGTCGTTCAATATGTTTTCTACATACTCGTCTTTTTCTTTACTGGGATTGGTATCGTCGAAGCGCAGGTTGCATGTTCCGTTAAATTTCTCGGCCGCTCCGAAGTCCATGCAGATAGCTTTAGCATGGCCGATGTGTAGGTATCCGTTAGGTTCTGGGGGGAAACGCGTTTGTATGCGCCCGCCATTTTTCCCTTCGGCCAGGTCTTGCTCAATGATTTGTTCTACAAAACTCAGGTTTTTTTTCTCCTCATTTGAGTTTTCTACTCTTTCTGTCATTGTCTACATTATTATATTATAGTGCAAAGGTACGATAAAGCAGCATAATATCAAAATTCGCATTAGCTTAAATGTTCCATTTTTAACATGATGTGTCAAAATATGTTTTCTAACATAATAAAAAGTTTGTGTAAATGAATTTCATCGCGTAACTTTGCACTCGTTATCCTGAATACAATCTTTTTGCCTTAAAAAAGCTAATACCTATTGAGATTAGATGCGCTGCACTGTGAAGTGTGGCGCATTTGTTTTATTAAAGTTTTTACAACATGAATGTGTTGATTTAAGTGTGTGCCCACACAAATACAGCAGTATAGCCTAGCGTTGGCGAACTTCCTTTTACCTTTCTTAACCTACTTTTAATTTACAGAAAACATGACGTATAAATCGGAGTTTCTAAGTAATTCTGACGTGTTTTGGGATAATGGGTATGACATAACATGTCTTGCGACCACGTGATTTTGTATTTCACAAGTTACAATTTCCATTTTCCACCCGTACATACCTTCTTTAAATACGCGAGCATACGCGCGTGCGAGGAAGCCATAAAGAGGCTATTGAATATTCGAACAAGAAACAATCGCAGGACGAGTTGTCTGTTGTTAATATTCAGTAGCTGATGTTCGATATGTAGTTCTTTGCTTAGTCGTCCTGTTCCATGTAATATGGAATCATGTTACATCTCACATGGAACAAGGTTACATCTTATATGGAACAAGATTCCAGATGATGTGTAACAGGGTTACATATTAGATGTAGCGAGGTGGGAGTTGTAAGAGTCGTGCTTAAAAGCTTGTTAAACAATTTTCAAAGGCTATTTTTCAAGAGTGTCATTCGCTATAGAAAGCGTTGTGAAGCCTACAGGTTCTGTTGTAGAAGAGCCTGTTGTTCAAATCATTTAGCTTGATATCGAACAGCGCTTTGCGATTTGTGGCATTCAAGACACGCCACAATCGCCTATGCGCACGTTACTTTATACCCCTTTGGTTGAGGGCTTTGGTGTATTTTGCGGCATTAGCCATGTGTTCGGAGTATGTCCTTGCGAAGTTGTGTGTACCACTAAAATCCTCTTTGGCACACATATATAGGTAGTCGTGCTTTTTAAGATTGAGCACGGCTTCAATGCCTTCTACACTTGGAATGCGTATTGGACCAGGAGGTAGACCCGTATTGCGATAGGTGTTATAAGGACTATCGATGTAGAGCAGCTTATTGTAGATGCGTTTAAGTCCAAATTGTTTCCACGCATATTTAATAGTAGGGTCGGCTTGTAGCGGCATACCATTGGGGTATTCTGCGTTTCTCAACATCAGTCGGTTATAATACATGCCTGCCACCATTGGTTTTTCGGCGTTGTTGGCCGTTTCTTCGTCTACGATGCTAGCTAGCGTTATAACCTGCACTGGTGAGAGTTTTAGTTCCTTGGCCTTTACGGTTCGGTCTACATCCCAGAAGTTTTTGCTCTCTTTTTGCATGCGGTCGAGTAGCTTTTCGGTAGAGACATTCCAATAAATGTCGTAAGTGTTGGGGATGAACATGCACTGTATCGTTGCCGTGTCGTAGCCATAGCGGGCGCATATTTTCGGGTCGCGCAAGGCTTGCAGCAGTTGTGTGCTGTCCATCATCAGGCGTTTGCAAACCTCGGCAGACAGTCTTTCGAGCGTTCTTACGCTAGGAATGGTGAGGTTTACAGGCTCTTGCATGCCGTTTTTCAGATGTCTGAACACCACAAACGCCCCTTGGCCTGGTTTGATGGCATAGCGTCCCGACTTCACATGCTCGTCGTACGAGCTGTGGCGGGTAAGCGTGCGAAATCCGTTTAGGGCTTGAGGCGCGCAAATAGGTTCGAGTTTAGCGTACACCGAGTCGATATTGTCATCGTTATCGATGTATACGTATTGCGTGGCACTGCCTGAAGGGAGCATAGCCGAGAAAAAATAATAATACAATATACCCAAGATTACGAGCACGCAAATGCCCGCGGGGATGAGATATCTCTTTACACAGTTGTGTTTCATTGTCGTTCGTACTTTTTTTCACTGCAAAGTTAGTAATTTAAAACAACATCTGTGGCGAGGTGAGCATATTTTTATAACTTTGCACTGCCTGTTATTGGTCGCAGGTTAGGTGCTCATGGCAGTACAGCCTATGTGTTTGCGCCTTTTGCGGCAATAAGTTTTTAGAATAATATGGATAATGTAAAAAGGATGATAAGAGAATACGACACCTATATATTTGATTTAGACGGCACGCTGCTTGACACATTAACGGATTTGGCAGCTAGCTGCAACTACGCCTTGCAGCAACATGGCATGGCTCAACGCACTATTGACGAAGTGCGTATGTTTGTTGGCAATGGCGTAAAAAAACTGATGGAGCGTGCCATTCCCGATGGTTTGGCCAATCCACAGTTCGATGAGGTGTACCAATGTTTTCGTCAGCATTACCTTAAACACGGACTAGAGCACACGGCACCTTATCCTGGTGTGTTGCCGATGTTGGCCGAATTGAAGCGGCGCAACAAAAGGATTGCTGTGGTGAGTAATAAGTTTTATAGGGCCACGGAAGAACTGTGCAAGCACTTTTTCGACCAGTACGTGGAGGTTGCTATTGGTGAACGTGAGGGCATAAAGAAAAAGCCTGCGCCTGACACCGTGCTGGAGGCGCTTGCGCAATTGGGCGTAACGGGCGATAATGCTGTGTACATTGGCGACAGCGACGTGGACATTGCGACTGCCAACAACTGCCAATTGCCGTGTATCAGCGTGCTTTGGGGGTTTCGTGACAAGGATTTCCTACTCCGTTCGGGTGCAACTACGCTTATCAACACGCCCGAAGAGTTGTTGGTGTAGTGGCGTATCGGTTTTTGGGGGAATGTTGATTTGTTGGCATTCTTTTTGTTTAAAGTCTGCTCCATAAAATGCTATGATTGGGTACAAGATCCCTTTCCTGTATCGTTCTTTGGTGTTTTTTGTCTTTATCTGATGCCTTTATCTTATTCCTTTAGTTGCATTGTTCACCATGCTCCTTTAAGTAATAGGCGAAATCTTTTCAGATAACATCTAAGAATTCATTATATGTTGCTGACAAGCAGCTTCAAACAACAAAGCCATGTCTTCATCCATCAATGGGGAAGACATGGCTTTGCAGTATTTGTATGTTGACAATGTGGTGACAGGTGGTGAAGTGGAGTGGGGCGGAGTGCCGTTTTTGTCCAATCAGAACTGCCACCAATGTTTTTTCTTTTTATAGCTTTCGGGGTTATTTTGTGCCCTGAGTGCGTTCCTAACGATTTGCTTATAGGTTACGTTTTCTGTCACCATGCGATAGATTTCACCCCAATCGGGCAGTCCGCCAACATTTCTGTCGTCGATAAAAAGGTCGGCTTTGAGCTTTCGGGAAAAATGGTTGTTTTTCTCCTTTTCCTCTTCGGGGTAGTCGCGGTTCACTGCATAGAACTCCACACCTCGTTGTCTGCACCATTCTACAGCCTCTTCTAGCAATTCACCTTCCCTTACGCTCCATAAGATAAGCCTGTGCCTATCCTTGATAAGCATCTTCAAGGTTTCGATAGCAAAGGGAATTTCCTCGCCGATTTGTGGATAGCGGTGTTCTACAATGGTACCGTCGAAATCTACTGCTATTGTCATGTTTATTCTTTTTAGCAGGTTTCATCGGCCTAATTACCGATGAAACCCGCGTTATTTGTGCATTTAATGTTTTACTGATGTGTCGTTCTCGTTGCTGTAATGGCTGTTGCTGTAATTGCCATAGTTGCCATAATTGTTGTAACGACCATATTTACCGTATCTGCCATAATAGCCATACTTGGCGTATCTGCCGTATTTGCCATAGCCATAGTAATAGCCATACTTCTTCTTCGACAAGTCGATGCCGTTTACCACTACGCAGATGTTGGGCAATTTGTTCTCGGCATGCAATGTGTTGATGAGTTCGAAATTCTCTTTCGGCGTGTAATCGGCACGACAAACGTATATCGTGAGGTTCGAAACTCTACCCACTTGCAATGTGTCGGTAACCAATCCCACGGGCGCGGTGTCGATAATCACATAGTCGTAAGTATGTTTGAGCTGGCCAATGATGTCGTCTAGCGAGGTTCTTGTCAGCAACTCGGCGGGGTTTGGTGGTATCGGGCCGGCCATAAGCAGTTCCAGATTGTTGTTAACACCCGATGGTAGCGTCTGTGCTTGTATGTCTGCGGCTGTTATAGTCGACTTAACGAGCAAGTTGGTGATACCATGTCGGTGGTCGTCGATCTCGAAAAGTTCTGCCAATCGTGGCTTACGGATGTCCAAACCAACTAAGATGACCTTCTTGCCAAGCAGTGCGAACGATACCGCCAAGTTGGCTGCGGTGAACGTTTTACCTTCGCCCGAGATGCTCGAAGTGAACGAAATAACCTTCTCTCCTTCTTTAAGCATGAACTGAACGTTGGTACGCATCGATCGGAAGATTTCTTCCATCTGGTTGTTCTTGTTCTCGTGAACAACGATATCCGCCTTTGTCTTCGCCGTATCGCTTGCGATGGCCACGTCGGCGATGATTGGCAAGCGGGTGAGGCGTGCCACATCATCGTGTCCTTCAATCTTATATCTGAAGAAGCCAACGAGGAAGAACACAATGCTTGGTATGGCTAAGGCTGCTGCCATGGCACCCATGTAGATGGTAGTAGACTGTGGAGCAACTTTACCAACTAGTGCAGGGTCGTCGATGAGCTTACCCTTGTCGGCCGTTGCAGCCAAAGAAATAGAGTTCTCTTCACGCTTTTGCAACAACATCAGGTACAGTCCAGCCTTCACTTCAAGCTGTCGTCCGATCTGTTTCATCGTCTTCTCCTGTTCTGGCGTTTGCTGTATCATGCTGTTATACTTGCCATACTGCGAAGCCACAGCATTTCTTTGGATGTCCATGCTACGTTTGGCTTGTGCCATTGCTCGGCGGATGCTGCTCGATAGGTCGTCAAGTTGCGACGTAAGGGGCGTAACCGTGGGGCTGTTTTCAGATGCACTTCTAAGCAAACGGTTGCGTTCGAGCACAATCTCGTTGTATTTATTAATCAGCGATACGGCCGATTGGTCACTAATACCAATGTTAGCAGGCAGTGTTTCGTATTTATGAGAAGGCTCATTCATGTAGTCGGTGATGCTGTTAAGCAACGCTATCTGAGTGTTAGCCTCTGCAAGCTTCTGATCATATTGGTCACTATTGGATATAGCTTGGTTGGCGCTCATCTGCAATTCCACCATCTTGTTTGCCTTTTTATAGCTTTCAAGTTGGCTTTCGGTGCTACCCAACTCCGTATTAATCTTTTCTAGCCTTCCGTTGATAAACTCTTCTGTCCTTACGGCTACCTCGTTCTTGTCTTCGTTGGCCTGTCTGTTATAGCAAATGGCCAGCTGCCTGAGGTAATCTTTGGCGCGTTCAGGGCTTTGGTCGTTGATGGTAAGAACGGCGATAGAGGTGCTTTTCGACGACTGGGCAATGCTTAGACCAGCCGCATAGCGAACGGCCACAGTCTTGGGAGGGCTTATACGCACCAACATCTTTTCCCCTTCCTGCATAGGAGTTGTTGAATTAGGTATGAAAGTGAGAATACCCGTTTGTGTGCCAATGGCTGCGGGTAAAGCCGTAAAGCTCTTGTCAATGGCGTAGGACTTACCGGGGGCTTCCGAATTGGTGGAATAATAAGTACCCTCTACATGGTATTTCTTTCCCTCTCGTGTTATCGTGAGTGTAATGGGATAGTTTAACATGTCGAGGTGCATGGGATCTATATCCACCGTTATTGGTTGATTCTTGTATATCAGCCTATTGGTTACTTTACCCGAACTCATATAAGTGGTGTACAGCTTTAAGTCTTTCACCGCTTGGATGGCAATGGAGCTCGACTTTAAAATCTCCATTTCGTTGTCAATACCCGTTGAATTGGTTACCATACCCAAGTTTGTGGCGTATTGCAAGCTGTTTCTTCCCCTGGTGTTGTTCTCTTCTTTGATAAGCAGTTTTGCGTATGCCTGATATATTGGGGTGGTGTAGCGTAGATATATGCTAGCCAACCCAAGGCAAATAATTAATGATAAAGCAAACCATTTCCAATTTAGGATCAGGGTCATGTAAATGGTTTGGAAATTGAATAGCGACTTACCCGCAGGCTCTTGCTCGCTTTCCAATGTGTTCTTTTTAATGTTCTCTTCCATACAATCTGTTGTTTCTTATACCTATCTCTCTATATACTTATTAAATTTCACTGTCGTTTTGATATGCCGAGACTTTTATTTCGCACCCTCGGCAATTCTCATGAGATATTGTCCATACTGGTTTTTAATCATGGGTTGTGCCAAGGCCTTCACTTGTTCCTTGTCAATCCACTTGTTATCCATTGCTATTTCTTCCAAACAAGCCACCTTTTGGCCTTGCCTCTTCTCAATTACCTCGATGAAAGTACTTGCTTCGCTAAGACTGTCGTGTGTGCCTGTATCGAGCCAAGCAAACCCCCTTTGTAGCGTTTGCACTTTAAGCGATTGCCTTGAAAGGAACTCTTGGTTCACGGTTGTTATTTCCAATTCGCCTCTTGCACTGGGTTTGATGTTCTTGGCAACCTCCACTACCGCATTAGGGTAGAAATATAGTCCCACAACGGCATAGTTACTCTTGGGCTTTTGGGGCTTTTCCTCGATGCTAAGGCAATTGCCTTTATCGTCAAATTCAGCCACCCCATAACGTTCGGGGTCGTTAACGTAATATCCAAAAACTGTTGCCTTGCCATTGTTAGCAGCCTCGACGCTCTGCCTAAGCATGCCAGTGAAGCCTGCACCGTAGAAGATATTGTCGCCAAGAACAAGGCAAACGGTATCATTCCCGATAAATTTCTCACCAATGATAAATGCCTGCGCCAATCCGTCGGGGCTAGGTTGCTCCGCATATTCAAACTTTACACCCAAGTCTTTGCCGTCGCCCAGCAGGCGTTCAAAGCCCGGAAGGTCGTGGGGGGTGGATATTATCAATATCTCTCTGATGCCTGCAAGCATCAAAACAGATATTGGATAGTAAATCATGGGCTTGTCGAATATGGGTATCAATTGTTTGCTCACCCCCTTAGTGATGGGATAAAGCCTTGTACCTGAACCTCCAGCAAGTACGATTCCTTTCATACGCTTAACTTGTTTAACGAATTATTGGACGATAATGATGTTCTATACCGCGTTGAGATGTTTAGTGCATGCCTTTACGTAAATGGCAATTTATGAGCTTGTTGTGATGGGGCGAGATGGTAAAAGTAGTGAGGAAATATTTCCAAAACCATTTCTTTTCTACCATTCTCACCATGTAGCGCAATTCTATCTACACTCCACACCTATTAATATATGTTGCAAAGATAATAATAAAAAATGAAAGTTATCTTTTTAATAACATTTTTGTTGGTATTATTGTGTCTTCAAATGCCATTTATGCTTTTAACGACCATATCTTTTTCTTATTTCTTTATGCAATTTATTCATTGTCTTGTGCATTTTTACTCTTAATTTTTGCTAAACCGTTTTGTCGTTCGAATTAAAATACCTAATTTTGAAATCCGAACAATCAATAAGATGAGAACAGTGAAAAATAACATACTAACTCTGCTAATATTTTTCTTACCGTTGGGCGTTTCAGCACAGAAGATAACCGTAGGTTCGTGCGATACGATGGACGGAGGCCTTTATAAGGGTGAGATGGCAGGAGGAAAACCACATGGCAAAGGCAATACGTTGTATAGTAACGGTGAAACATACGAAGGCGAATACGTAAAAGGTAGACGTCAAGGGTATGGTGTTCGCACCTTTTCTGATGGTAAACGTTACGAAGGACAATGGTTTCAAGACCAACAGCACGGTAACGGCACTTGCTACTTTGCAAACAACAATAAATACGTAGGTTTATGGTTCCGTGGTCATCAGCATGGACATGGCATTATGTATTATTATAATGGTGACAAGTATGAGGGTAACTGGTCTTACGACAAGCGTCGAGGCAAGGGCAGATATACATTCTCTACGGGTGCCTATTATGATGGAAATTGGATCGACGACAAAAAATCAGGACAGGGCTTCTTCGATTGGGGCGATGGCTCTAACTACAACGGAATGTGGGTAGACAACCAACGCTCGGGTAAAGGAACCAACCGCTATGCTGACGGAGATGTGTATGTGGGCAACTGGACTGACGACATACAAAACGGAAAGGGCATATATAAGTTCCAGAATGGCGACGTTTACGAGGGCGATTATGTGCAAGGTGACCGCACAGGACAAGGTATATTCAAGTATGCCAATGGTGATCGCTATACAGGACGCTTTCTCGAAGGAGACAAAGATGGAAAGGGTACTTTCGTTTGGGCCAATGGCGACACCTATGTAGGCGACTGGAAGAAAGACCGACAGAATGGGCACGGCAAGCTTACAAAGAAAAGTGGAGACGTGTTTGAAGGTAACTTCGTTAACGGAAGAGTAGAAGGCGAGGTGATTATACACTACGCCGACGGGTCGCGGTTTAAGGGAACGTACAAAGGTGGAAAACGAAACGGAAAGGCGATAGAAGAAGACAAGGCTGGAAACAGGTTCGAAGGAACTTACGTTAATGGCGTTCGCGACGGCCGTTTTGTAGAAAAAGACAGAAATGGGCAGGTGAAAGCCAAGGGCCATTACGAAAGCGGTAGGCGCTTTAACGACTGATAAATGGGCGAAGACCTGCCGTAATAAGGTACATACAAAGAATTTAGAGTAGGAGATATGGTGTTAGACATGTTACATAACTTTGGAAAATACGTGGCATTAAACCCGTATTTCCCCTTGGTGGAAGCCTTTATGCGGGAGCATCTGCTTGAAGAGCTTGCGCCAGGCACATATAATATAAAAGGTGAAGACGTAGTGTTGAAGGTTGAAATGGCGACTGGGAAAAGCCAAAGCGAAGCCATTTTGGAGAGCCATCGCCAAATGATCGACATACAAATACCGCTCCAACATCCTGAAACATTTGGTTTATCGGCACTTACATCACTACCCGCTGTACCTTATTCTTCTGAAAAAGACATATCGTTTTACCCCGAAGCCGCTGCACAAAACTATATCACATGCCCTCTTGGAGCATTTATGATATTCTTTCCTGAAGACGCACACGCCCCTTGTATCGCTCCGAATGCAAGCTTTAAAAAGGCCATATTCAAGGTGCGCAACGTGTAAAGACCGAACAATCACGATATTCTCATTATCTTTTTGAACATAAGTTGCACTGGTTTTGCTTACTCCTTGAGATCATTTAATGGGCTAGACAATTTACAGGGAACGGTGAAACCAGGCATTTCAACACAAAAGACATACAGGTTAAACCAACATGATGAGGCCTTGCCGGTAACGGAGTGTTGACGGAAACACCCTCAAACAACCGCCAGTTGCCGTCAAGGTGCTCGTACATAATTAATTGCATTAACTATGTCAGCAAAAGACACTAACCCCACAAAGAAAGTGAAAAAGCCTTCGAAGAAGACCGCAACGTCCCCACAAGCAAGCAATGCGCACGTGGGACTGGTTAAAAATGATGCCTATCTCGAACCATACGAAGATGCGATACGAGGCAGACACGACCATTACTTGTGGAAACTGAACCAATTGACAGGTAATGGCCGCAAGTCGCTAACCGATTTTGCCAATGGCCACGAGTATTATGGCTTGCATAAATTGTCGAAAGGCTGGGTGTTCAGAGAATGGGCGCCCAATGCCACCGAGATATATCTTGTAGGCGATTTCAATGGTTGGCAAGAAACAGAACGCTATCGTGCCAAGCGCATTGAGGGAACAGGCAACTGGGAATTGCGCCTTTCTGAGAAGGCCATAACTCATGGCGACCTCTATAAAATGCATGTGTATTGGAATGGTGGACGTGGAGAACGCATACCCGCATGGGCGCGCCGTGTGGTTCAAGACGAACAAACCGGCATCTTCTCGGCACAGGTGTGGCAGCCCGAACACGCCTACGAGTGGTCGAAAAAGAAGTTTAAGCCCAACACTTCGCCCTTGCTCATCTACGAATGCCATATTGGCATGGGGCAAGATGCCGAAAAGGTGGGTTCGTACACCGAATTTAAAGAACTTGTTTTACCGCGAATCATCGACGACGGCTACAACTGTATACAGATAATGGCTATACAGGAACATCCCTATTATGGAAGTTTCGGCTATCATGTCAGCTCTTTCTTTGCTGCGTCTTCACGTTTCGGTACGCCCGAAGAACTGAAATCGCTTATCGATGAAGCCCATAAGCATGGCGTGGCCGTTATTATGGATATCGTACATTCTCATGCCGTGAAGAACGAAGTGGAAGGTTTAGGCAACCTTGCAGGCGATCCTAACCAGTTCTTTTACCCTGGCGAGCGACGCGAACATCCTGCTTGGGACTCGCTTTGTTTCGACTATGGCAAAGACGAAGTGATACATTTCCTCCTTTCCAACTGTAAGTATTGGCTCGAAGAGTTCCATTTTGACGGCTTCCGCTTCGATGGTGTCACCTCGATGCTTTATTATAGTCACGGCTTGGGCGAAGCTTTCACCAACTATGGCGATTACTTTAACGGGCATCAAGACGATAACGCCATCTGCTACCTCACGCTGGCCAACAAGCTAATACACGAGGTTAACCCCAAGGCTATTACTATTGCCGAAGAGGTTAGTGGCATGCCAGGCCTCGCTGCACGTATAGATGATGGCGGATATGGTTTTGATTACCGCATGGCAATGAACATTCCCGACTTCTGGATTAAGACTATCAAGGAACTGTCTGATGAGAATTGGAAGCCCAGTTCCATATTCTGGGAAGTAAAGAATCGCCGTTCGGACGAGCGAACCATCTCGTATTGTGAAAGTCACGACCAAGCTTTGGTGGGTGATAAAACCATTGTTTTCCGCCTTATTGATGCCGACATGTACTGGCATTTCAAGAAAGGTGATGAGAACGGCGTAGCGCACCGCGGTATTGCCTTACATAAGATGATACGACTTGTTACTGCTGCTGCCATCAATGGAGGCTACCTCAATTTCATGGGCAATGAGTTCGGGCACCCCGAATGGATTGACTTCCCGCGTGAAGGCAACGGATGGAGCTATAAATACGCGCGTCGACAATGGAATCTGGTAGACAACAAGGAACTGGATTACCACTATCTGGGCGACTTTGATAAGCAAATGCTTAAGGTTATTAAGAGTGAGAAAGACTTTATCAAAACGCCCGTGCAGGAAATTTGGCACAACGATGGTGATCAGGTTCTCGCTTTTATGCGTGGCAACTTAGTTTTCGTTTTCAATTTTAACCCCACCACCTCGTTCACCGATTATGGTTTCTTGGTTCCGACAGGAGCTTACAATGTGGTATTAAATAGCGATGCTAGCGAGTTTGGCGGTAATAACCTTGCCGACGATAGCGTTACGCACCTCACTAATTACGACCCGCTGTACGTTACAGAACGTAAAGAGTGGCTAAAACTTTATATACCAGCCCGCTCGGCAGTTGTGTTAAGGAAGAACTAAATGAATATTTCACTTCAAAAGAATGGGGCGATGCTGTCTCAAGTATTGTGCTCCATTCTCTTCTGTCTTTATTGTTTTGCCTACACTTGTTTCTATCAGGCACAAGAGTTGGCATTGATGGTGCACCGTCTTACGGGCGGTGTGCCGCTCTACCTTAATCGTTGGGTTGTTGGTTTGTTGCTTACCGCAATCTTGCTGTTGCTACAAATGGGCGTCTTCCGACTTATGAGGAATGTACTAAGGCTGTATATCTTATCTTTCGTACCCTCGTTCTTGTTGCTGATGTTTCTTTCTGCCTTTACTGGCATAGCACCTTTCTCGGCCTTTTTGCCTAAGTTATGCGTGTCGTTGGTGCTTATTGCGTTGGCAACATGTTTGTTCCTAATTGGCGTAAGGCGAGTTTCCACGACCCAAGAGGAAGATAACCCGACTGCCATTCCTTACATGTCCATGTGGTTTATGGCCCTATTGATGTTTGCCACAGCCTATGGAGGGGCCGTGTATGGCAAACTCCATCAACGCCTTGTTATGGAAACGCTCATTAAAGGCGGACATAGTGAGGAGGCTTTAGAGGTTGGTAAGCGGGATATGGACACCGATTCGTTGCTCACTTCATTGCGCACGCTGGCTTTGGCCAATGAAGGTCTTCTTGGCGAGCATCTTTTTGAGTACCCCTTAATGGGCAAATCGGCTGCGATGATGCCTGATGGAAAGTCGGTGAAATGGCTTACTTTGGATGCCAAAACACTCGACTCGCTGTTCGTTATCATCACTCCCCATGACGAATACATTAACTTGGCCGGACTAGAAAAATGGTCGGAACAACATAAGCTCACTAAACCGGCTTACGATTATATGCTTTGTGGCTATCTTTTAGACCGACGTTTAGATGCCTTTGCAGCAAAAGTGTTCCGCTATTATCCCAACAACAACGAGTTACCCAAGCATTATCGCGAAGCGCTTACTTTGTATATGCACCAGCGCACTAATCCCGTGGTGTATTACATGGATAACTTAATGGAGACCGATTATCAAGATTACCAGGATTTGGAGAATAAGTATAAGAACCGAACAGAACGCATCAATGCTCTTCGCAGCGTATATGGCAACACCTATTGGTTTTATTACGCGTACGGCAAATAGGCTTGATAGCTGTACGTAACTAGTGCCTTTAACTCCTTCTTCTAAATTTAAGGGTTATTTCCTTGTGTATTATATGAGTATGGTGCATAAGTGTATAGTAACTTATAAGGTATTGTTCCGTATCGTATTTTCAGGTAATCTATCATCCATGTTAACGAGAGTTCTAGATAAGAGCAATACGTTATGCCAACTGCAGCGTAGCGCAAGTTGGCGAGATAGCCATTTCTTTACCTGTTGAGTTTTGTTTAAAAGTCATGGTATCTTATCCCGAACTCGCCAATTAACCATTCCCTCGTTCGCATTTTCATTGTTCCGAGAATGCGCTTTCTAAGCCCCGATCATGCATTATTAGATAAACCGTCGTGTTATATGTGTTTTGGACGGCTGTTCCATGTTATCTGGAATGCTGTTCCAGTTGAATTGGAACAC
>ERZ773070.48-NODE-48-length-87473-cov-5.308701_pt1 | contig 87473 bp, 92 predicted proteins | sample MGYA00580618_ERZ773070 | MGnify/ENA primary metagenome ERZ773070 (study PRJEB29015, sample SAMEA2738023) | human oral metagenome | biome: human oral; feature: human-associated habitat; material: dental | place: China | collected 2019 ...
CCCCAGCCATAATTCCAACATTGCCACCATAGAGTTTACCAAAGCCAAACGGAGCAAAATGAGACCAATTTTCAGGTTTAATAAAGAAAATACCTACAAAGATAAAAAGGGCAAGCGCCGAAAACTTCAAGACAACCAAAGCGGAATTAAATCGCAGAGCTGCTTTGGAATTTAATAAAACTACACCCGTCACAAATACTAAAACAAGAATCGGCAGTAAGTCTACATAGGTTCCCGCTTGCGGATTAAAGGTTCCATTGAGCGCTCTTGGCATACTCAAACCAAATCCATTCAGCAAGCCTTTCAAATAGGAAGCCCAACCAGAGGCAACACTAGATACAGCCGTCATAAATTCCATAATGGTCAGCCAACCTGCTATCCAAGCTGGAAATTCTCCAAGAACAGCATAGAGATAGCTATAAGCACCTCCATTTGCAGGAATTCTTGACGCAAATTCTGCATAAAAGAAAGCAGACATACTCACGCAAAGAGCAGAAATAATAATCGAAATCACCAAAGCTGGACCAGCTAGAGTTGCAGCCGCCGTTCCGGTAATCGTGAAAATACCCGTTCCCACCATAGCGCCAATCCCTAACAAAATCAAATCAAGCAACCGTAAATGACGATGCATGCCAGTCCGATCTCGACTGACATCTTTTTTACGAAAAATATTCATCCTAAACTCCAATTTATTAGATTGAATTATTCTACCATAAAAGCAATCAAAAAGGAATCAAACGTCCCTCTTTTTTGTTAAATAAATTGAAAAAGGAGCAAGAATAGCCCTACTCCTTTTCACTATTATCCGTACCTATCGCTAACTCAAATCGACACAATTCTACGATAACTGCGTGATGTGATGAGAAAGACAAGTACATAGACGATAAAGAAAACAGCACAAACGCCAAGCGTAACTTCCAACATCAATGCAGCATTTAAGACCCCCAGAACTTTCAACATAAGGCTCAGCATATGATAAGCAAAAGCTAGGTGAACAAAGGCAAAGATGAGTGGCAAGAAAAACACAGTCAAAATTTGTTTGCGAATGGTGCGCTTGGTCTGCTTTTCATCTAATCCTACCTTTTGTAAAATTACAAAGCGGTCTCGGTCTTCATACCCTTCTGAAATCTGTTTGTAGTAGATTACCAAAACCGTTCCCAGCATAAAGACAATTGAAAGGAAAATACCAATAAAGAAAACTCCGCCGAGCATGCTCATGATTTCCTGCACACCTTGGATTCTTGTATAACCATACACACCGGCATTATCGGGGAGCGTTGTATTGAACTGTTTCAGCTTCTTCTGGTAAGCTGTATCCAAATCGCCCTTTTTCTTATTAGAAGCCCTGATATTCAAGCCGCCATATAACTCTGTATTAATTGTGTAGTGCTCCTTTTGTGCATCTACTATCTTTTGTGGATCATTGACAACCATAAAAAGTGACTGCGGCACAATGATATTATTCTGATCTACGACATTTCCAAGAACAAAGTCCTCTGTTAAAAGTTCTTTCACTGTCAATTCTTGCCCAATCAGTTTAAGAGGTCGATCTTGTTTAATAGACATTCCTTTTGCAAAGATTGCTGTCTCATTGTCTTTTAAATTCAATATTTTGCCCGTCATTTTCCGATAATCATCAGCTGAAAACAGCAGAATATAAGCTTGTGGAGAAACTTGTGTTTCTCTTTTTGGATAAATATCAAGCTGATTACCGTCTTGTTTTTTAATTCCCATCGAATAATATTGATAGGCGCTTTTCTTAGTAACTTTTAGATGATTTTCATTTGCAAACTCTGTCAGTGCTTGTTCCAATTGGGCAGCTGATACTTCACTTCCCTTTATAGTATAGTCTTGAGGGTACATCACTGTTTTCAGATAATCAGCACCTGCGTAGATGTTAATACCACCAGCTAAGGTGACTAAGACCATGGTTGACAAAATCGAAATCGTTGCTAAGCCAACCGCATTTTTCTTCATCCGAAAAATCAAATTGGACACAGAAATCATATTGTTTGGTTGATAGTAATATCGTTTATTTTTCTGGAGCAACTGCAAAAATACCGTAACTCCTGCATTGAACAGCAGATAAGTCCCTAAAATAACAAAGAGAACAGCTATAAAAAATATACCAATTGCTGTCAATGGATTTTTGACACTCAGAGCTAGGTAATAAGCATAGCCTAAAGAAATCGATCCAATAATCGTTTGAATCAGAAGAAATCGTCCTTTTCTTTCACCGCTATTCTTTGCCTTGGCCAATTGCAAAGCATTAAAACGTAGAATCCTCAAACCATTGACAAACACCAAGCCCGCAAAAATAACGCCATAGATGACAACAACTGAAATAAGAACTAACCATTGAAACGTGGATACTAGAACAACTTTTAACCCCATCAATTTCAGTAAAAAGGCATAAATCAGTTTATCAAATACAATACCAAATCCAAGACCAATCGTGACAGTCGTCGCTCCTAAAATCAATAACTCAATGAACACCATTGTAAAGAGATGACGTTTATTAAGCCCTAGCATTCCATAAAGGCCTAGCTCTTTCGAACGGTTTTTCATGACGAAGCTATTAGCATAAAAAACGATAATCGCTGCAGCAATCGTCACAATAATCACTCCAAGAGCCAAGACAAATGAAATAGAACTTGCCCCCTGCATTTTTTGTAAATGAGGATTAAACGTTAAAGAATTAAACATATATGAAATAGCGACGACTAAACAAGTTGCCAACGCAAACGGATAGTATAATCTACGATTTTTCACTAGGTTAGAAATCGCTAGTTTTCCTGCTAATCTAAACACCTTGACTCACCTCACTTGCCATGACCGTTAAGGTATCTGAAATTTCTTGGAACATCTGCCGCTCGGTCTTATCTCCTCGGAAGATTTGATTGTACAAAATTCCGTCCTTGATAAAAAGTACGCGCTTAGCACGGCTTGCTGCAGAAGTCGAGTGCGTTACCATGAGAATTGTCTGTCCGCGGTCATTAATATCATCAAATACATCTAAAAGTGCCGCAGAAGACTTAGAATCGAGCGCCCCTGTTGGCTCGTCTGCTAGCAGAATTTCTGGATTGGTAATAATAGCACGCGCTACTGCCACCCGTTGCTTTTGACCGCCTGAAATTTCATAGGGAAACTTTTCCTGCAATTGGTTAATCCCCAATTCATTACAAGTCGTGACCAACTTTTGCATCATTTCTGTAATCGAACGGCGTGATAAAACGAGCGGCAGTAAAATATTGTCTTTCACAGACAAGGTGTCTAACAGATTGAAGTCTTGAAAGACAAAGCCGAGTTTTTCCCTGCGAAAACTAGAAGCTTGATTGTTTTTAATCGTTGCGGTATCGGTGCCATTAAGAAAGACGCGTCCTTCGGTTGGCTTATCCAGCATGGCAAGGATATTCAAGAGGGTGGATTTCCCAGAACCGGATTCCCCCATAATGGCGACGTAATCGCCTTTTTCCACTGTGAAATGAATGTCTTTCAGCGCTTCTACTTGATTACCTTGAAAGCGCGTTTTATAAATCTTTTTAACATGTTGAACATCTAATAATGTCATCGTTTTCTCCTAATAATTTTTATACATTTATCATACTGAAAAGAAAAGCAACTTTCCATACTTTAACCTTTCATTTTTTACTTTTATCTTACATTTTTGTAAGATTGCCTGAAGCTGTACTGATATTAAAAATGTATCTCAATGACTATATTGTAGCCAGAAATAATATTGACTAGAAGCACAGCCGATTTTTGTCTTTTCGATTTCTTCTTTGGAAATTTTTTCAGTTTTTGGCATTGATTTTTGCTTTAATAAAATTACTTTCATGCTCTTTCTCCTTTATTTTCTTTACACTTATATGATACAAAAATCGCTAAACAGCTGCCATAACATAACCTTTCATCTGAGCCTTAAAAACTTACATTTTTGTAAGAAAAAAGGCTTGGACAAATGTGTCCCCAGCCCTCTGGATATAACTACAAGACCTAAGCTATTCTTTTGTACGGTTTCTTCTTAATTTTACAAGTGATTCATTGATTTTCTTTGTTTTTAGATAAATATCTAAGCGAACAAATAGCCAAATTAAAATATAAATAACAATGAAATCTAGCCAAAATTCAGCTCGCACAAGATTGAAATCCCAGCCATTATAAATCATCATCACACAAACTACAATTAAAGTTAGGAAAAAATGAATCGTTAACTGTAGCAAATAAGAAAAATTTTCAACCTCAAATAGTAAAGTAAATAAGCCAATCAAAGCACTCATTATCAAGATACTTATGATATTAGCAGTTGTCGCTTGGGATTCTTGGATCCGAAAAGCTAAGACAAGTAAATAAGCTAAGGAACCAGTGCGCAGACCTTCTAGCATAGACACTACAATTTTTTTCATGTTTGTTCCTTTCTACAAACCGAGATAATCCATTAACAATCTGACGTATTTTCGACTGACACTTGACTTAATTTTGTTTGTCAATCTAGCCGTCATATTTCCTGAAAAGCTATCCGATAATGATAACAAATGGTCAATATTGATGACAGCGTGTTTTGAAATTTGAATAAAGTTTTTACGATTAACCCGACTTTGAAAATGTGTGAGTGTTTCGGTCGTCGCATAGATACCATCCACACAATACACCATCAATGTTGTCTGATTGATGTCTGCCAAAATAATCTGATCCGTCTTTACCATGACAATTTTATCATCTGTTTTAATGGGAATAGCATTCACATAAGACGACTTGTACTGATGTAAATATTCAAAAATTTCTTTGGCTTCAGCTTCTAACTCGTCCGCTTGAATCACAACAAGTGGATCATTTGAAGGAATGGTTGGATTCATTTTGAATTTAGTCTGCAAAAAATTTCTCTAACTTTCTATCAATTTAAGCAGTTTTAGTCCACCGATTGGTAGCAAACTGTTGGATTGTCCAAATGACAAGCAAGGCAACTAAAACTACTACAACTATATAGTATGTTTCTTTCATTGTCAATAGAGATTCCCACTTTAATTGAATGCCCATCATCTTTTCAAAATAATCTTGCGCTGCTGTATTATGATGAAAAGTAGTAGCTAAGCTATCTTTCATCATTACTTGTCTAAAGAGAGAAGCAATATATGTGGAGGGAGTACATTTCATAATTGTTTGAGCAAATGATGGCAGAACCCCTATTGGAATGTAAGTCCCAACTAAGAAACCAGAGGCAGCTCCGATAATCGATGCTAGTTTTCCCAGTGTATCTACTGACTTAAAGTGATTCACAAGAATACCATTGAAAATCGAGCATAAGAGTGCATTGAGCACCATAATGAGGAGAATCTGAGGAAGCAAATTCCAATCAAAGACAATCTGATCGTCCCAGATAAAGTAGCCTTCCATGACAGCAAACATAAGGATTTGCATCAAAAATCCAATGATGGCAGTACTCAGAAGGTAACTGATAGACAAACCCCAGCGTCCCAAATCTGTCAGAATTAAATCTTGTGTTACGTTACTTTCTCTATCTTTCGCTAGTTGGGAGAAACTAGAAAAGGTTGTGGTTAATCCTGTAATAGCAAGCGTTCCACCAATCAACCACGAATCCAATAACTGATTGGTATGAGGGACTTGACTCCAAGAGGTCTTGATATTTGCTTTCAAAAAGACCAAGTACAAAATAAAGGAAATCATGGCTCCAAGAAGGGATAAAACCACTCCACTACGATTACGAAAATATAGTAAAAAATTTCTTTTAATGATCATTATCATTTTAACGTACCTCTCTTCCTGTCAACGCCATAAAAGCATCGTCCATTGTTCCTGGTCGAAATTCAAATTGTCGAATAAAAGAGCGACCACACGTTAGAATCTCTAAAGCCTTTTCTGTCGTTTCTGGGTGAATCAACAGTTCATTCACTCTTACTTCCTCAAAAGGAATCTCTTCCTTCAAAATTTCTTTAAAATCAGCAGTATCGGTCACGAATACCTTGAGAAAATTCTGAGCATATTGCTCTTTAATCTGATTAGCAGAACCTTTGGCAGTCACTTGACCGTGATCCACAATATAAATCATATCTGCATCATCTGCTTCATCTAAATAATGAGTGGTTAAGATAACCGTCATCTTCTCTTTTATTTGCAACTGGTGAATCAGCTCCCAAATGGCTTTCCTAGTTTGAATATCTAAACCAGTAGTTGGTTCATCAAGAAAGAGAATATCTGGGCTATTCAGCAGAGCACGGGCAATATCCACTCGTCGTTTTTGTCCACCTGATAAAGTCCCATATAATTGCGTTGAGAAATTTTGCAATCCCAATTGATTCACTAAGCCATCCACTTTTCCTTTATCAATATCCTTATATTGACCTGCTCTAATTTCTAAATTTTCTTGCACCGTTAGCATATCATCTAAAACACTGTTTTGGAAAACAACACCTAATTTAATGGGGTTATCATACAGTATCTCTCCTGCCGTAGGCTGCAAAAGTCCTGTCAACATTTGAATCGTTGTAGACTTTCCAGCACCGTTTGGTCCTAAAATAGCGGTAAAACTTCCTGTTTCAATCTGAAGATTCAAATCATTCACAGCTTGCTTATTATCATAGACTTTGCTAAGATGGCGTGTTTCTAGTAGCATAACGTTCCTCCAATAATTTATTTTACGAACTTATCATACTCCTCACTTTTAAAAAAATCTCGCACTTTTGGATAAGAGGTTCTGCTAGCTAGATAAGAAGTCAGATTTACAAGATAAAAACCACTCGCCAAAAAACGAATGGTTCAAAATACTTATTGTGCTACAATCTTTTGGTAGCTTCTAGAGGTCATTACAAACACTAAGATGTAAACTAAGAGGAAAACACCGCAAGTGGTTATCGTTGTTTGAATGAGTAATGGTATATTTGTTGCACCTAAGAGAGCTACAATCAGCTGCAACATATGAAAAGCAACAGCGATATGAAGAAAGGCAAAGATAAGTGGTAAGAAGAAAACTGTTATGATTTGCTTTCGAATTGTTGCCTTCGTTTGCTTTTCATCCAGTCCAACTTTTTGCAGAACGATAAAGCCTTCACGATCTTCATAACCTTCTGAAATTTGTTTGTAATAAATCACAAGAACTGTCCCAAGTAGGAAAATCGTAGAAAGAAAAATGCCGATAAAGAGAAGAGTTCCAATAACTCCTTGATAATCTTTTTCAATGCGGTAACGCTCAGAAAGACTGATATTGCCACTTTCCTGACCTTGTTGCTGAAGAGCATTGAAAATACTTTCTTGGAGATCAACCTGTTTATTGGAAGATTGGATACCGATGTAGTAAGTATAGAAAGATTTCAGACCGACTTGACTGGGATTATTGACAACCATATACATGTTTTTTTGTGACACCATACCAGAGGGATTGACAATCTTTCCATGTGCAAAATCTGTCGTCAGATGCTCTTTGATGTTCCACGATTTTCCATTGATGGTGAGAGCTTGCTTTTGATTGATTCGAAGATTTTTTGCATATAGAAGTGCTTCATTATCAGCCAAATCAACTTTTTTCCCTGTCATTTTTCCGTACTCTTGACGGCTGATGACAAGGAAAGGAGCAATCATCTTTTGAGTTTCTTCTACACTTAGTCCTTCCGTCGTTTCAGCAATAGTCAGCTGATTGCCATTGATTTTCGAAATCATAGAAAATTGATAACTATAATCTTCATACTTGGCATCTGTCAAGCCTTTTTCCCGTGCTACTTCTTTGACTGTTTGCAAAAGCGCTGCATTTTTATCCGTCTTTGCGCTTGTAACCATGATATTATAATCTTTTGGATACAAAGTTGTCAGATAATCTTTCCCACCTACATAGATATTGATAGAACCAACCAGAGTTACCAGCAGCATAGTTGAAAGGATTGAAATCGTTGCTAAACCTGCAGCATTCTTACGCATACGGAAAATCAAATTGGATACAGAAATGAAATTCTGCGTTTTGTAGTAATATTTTTTTCTTCTCTTTAAAAATTGCAATAATGTGATTGTCCCTGCATTAAAAAGAAGATAGGTCGCAAAAATAACCATAAGAACTGCAATAAAGAAGGTCGCAATGGCAGACACCGGCTTGTCAACTGTGAGTGCGATATAATAAGCCGCAGCCAGAAGCCCTAAACCCACAAGCGTCTGCAAGCCAAGAAATCGTCCTTTTTTCTCTCCAGCCTTCTTTTCTCTCATCAAATGAAGTGAGCTGTAACGAAGCAGGCGCGTAGAATTTAAAAAGAGAATCAGCGCAAAAGCCACACCCAGACTAGCTAAAACGGTGAAAATATTCGACCATTGGAAAGTTGAGGCAATTACTACTTTCATTCCCATGAATTTCAGCAAAACTGCAAAAAGCAATTTGTCTAAAAGAAGACCTAAACCAATTCCAAGTCCGACAGTCACTAAGAAAAAGTAAAGCATTTCAAAGAAAGTCATCAGCAGCATGTGCCGCTTCTCCATTCCTAAGATACTGTACAAACCAAGCTCCCGTGAGCGATTCTTCATGACAAAACTATTGGCATAGGTGATAAGGATAAGAACTGCAATCTGAACGACCCAAATCCCAAATTGCAGGGTCATACGAGCCGCCGAGCCACCGTAACTGGCTTCTAGATTGGGGCTGTAGGCAAGCGATACAAAACTATACAAAATCGCTGTTGCCACAATCGTTGCTAGAGCAAACGGATAATACAGACTGCGATTTTTTATCAGGTTTGAGACTGCTAATTTATTCGTTAGTTTGAACATAACCACTCACCTCACTTGCCATAACCGTTAAGGTATCTGAAATTTCTTGGAACATCTGGCGCTCGGTCTTATCTCCTCGGAAGATTTGATTGTACAAAATTCCGTCCTTGATAAAAAGTACGCGCTTAGCACGGCTTGCTGCAGAAGTCGAGTGCGTTACCATGAGAATTGTCTGTCCGCGGTCATTAATATCATCAAATACATCTAAAAGCGCCGCAGAAGACTTAGAGTCGAGCGCCCCTGTTGGCTCGTCCGCCAGCAGAATTTCCGGATTGGTGATAATAGCACGCGCTACTGCCACCCGCTGCTTTTGACCACCGGAAATTTCATAGGGGAATTTTTCCTGCAATTGGTTAATCCCCAGTTCATTACAAGTAGTAACCAACTTTTGCATCATTTCTGTAATCGGACGGCGCGATAAGACGAGCGGCAAAAGAATATTGTCCTTGACCGAGAGCGTGTCTAACAGGTTGAAATCTTGAAAAACGAAACCTAATTTTTCCCGACGGAAGCTCGAAGCCTGACTGTTTTTGATTGTCGCGGTGTCGGTGCCATTAAGAAAGACACGTCCTTCGGTTGGCTTGTCTAGCATGGCAAGAATATTGAGCAGAGTGGATTTCCCAGACCCCGACTCACCCATGATAGCGACATAATCACCTTTGTCCACCGTAAAATGAATGTCTTTCAGTGCTTCTACTTGGTTGCCTTGAAAGCGGGTTTTGTAAATTTTCTTCACATGTTGTACATCTAATAGTGTCATCATTTTCTCCTTTTTTAAAATCTAAAATATAACTGTTGCGCTGATTGACTCACTTCATAGCCAAATTGTGCTTTTTCAATATCTTTTACGTTTGGCTGAAGCAATTGCCTGTCTTGTTTCAATAAAATTTTACCATATTTCATCTTGTTCTCCTTTTTTGATACTACTTTGCAGCGAATTGCTCGCTGCAAGACTATGATTTACTCATTTTTGAACGAGGTAAGCAATGCAAGTAATCAACCATAAGTGAGCTGGATAAAAGATATAAAAGAAATACTTGCTCCACTTGGTCACAGGACCGCGTTCGCCATTATAGAGTGAAATGAAAGGCAGTACTGTGATAAAAAGCCAATCGGAATTATAAAACATCATTAACAGCGTATCGCTCCATGTCGGGTAAATCTGAATACTCATACAAAATAGGACAACCGCTAAAATACCATACAGAAGATTGCGGAGATTTCTCTTTTCTCTACAAGTATAGGTGATCAACATAAATGGAATAATGACCATGCCACCTTCTGTCACAAAACCAGCAAGCAAGCAAACAACAATTCCTAAGATAAAGCGAATGGGCTGGCGTTTAATATCAACTGGATTGCTTGTTTGGTTTATGCCAAAAAAGATATTGAGGACAAGTACACCGCAAGCCAAAGTTAAGAAAATATTATTATATATCTGAACTCCTTTAGACTGAAACAGCAAATTGAGAATCGTATTTCCAGCAAACATGATAGCTGACCAGAAAAAGAGACGTACATTATAAAGCAAGCGGCTCCGTGTATATCGAAAACCTTCCACTGCTGCAAAAGCAAACCAAACTGCTACACAGCGTGTTAAAGCATGAAAAATGCTCACCCATTCACCTGACAGTAAGCCTGGTATTTTTTCAAGGTGATCAAAGACCATTAAAACAGCCATTAAGAGCTTGAGCTGAAAAGCGTTCAATCCTTTTGTTTTCATAACTGCCTCCTCTATGAAACATCATTCATTTTCTAATCTTATGATACAAAAAAAGAAAGGCTGCTACCATAACATAACCTTTCATTTTTAGAGGCGAACCTTACAATTTTGTAAGATTGCATTTATTCAAACAATAATTTCTTTTCTTTAAAAGTAATCATAACGGTTGTGCCTTCTCCGACCACCGACTGCAAATGCAATTCATGCCCCAGTTCATCCGCAATTTTCTTAGATAAATAGAGCCCCAATCCTGATGACTGATGCGTTAGGCGCCCGTTGTAGCCAGAAAAGCCTCGCTCAAACACGCGCAGAAGATCGGCATCTTGAATCCCCAAACCAGTATCCTTCATATACAAGGTATCTTCCTTAAAGAAAATCTCAATGCCTCCTTGCTTCGTATATTTAAGACTATTAGAAAGCACTTGCTCTAAAATAACAAGAAACCACTTTTTATCTGTGATAATGGTGTGATTCAAATCGTGCAAATTCAAATGAAGACCTTGCTGAATGAAGAAAATGGCATATTTTTTGACAACATCTTTGACCAAGTCTTCTATATTTTCTTTTTTCACGACTAAATCATCATGAAAACTTTCCAACCGCAGATATTGCAGGACTAAGTTGGTATAAGAGTCGATCTTAAACAACTCCTGCTCCAATTGATTTTTGAGCATCTGCTCTTGTAAATCCTCCACTAAGAGCTTGCTAGCAGCAATCGGCGTCTTGATCTGGTGCACCCAAAGTGTGTAATAATCCAGTAAATCACTCTGCTTTTCTTGATGCTGTAATTGCAGTTCTTTTTTGTCCTTTTCTAAAGTTTCGATTTTGGAGAAGAGCAATGCTTCTAAAGGAGTTTGTGCCTGACCTTCCCCATAAAAGACAAGATGACAAAAATTTTGGTACTGCTTTACGATATCCAACAGGAAACCCGCCAGACTAATCAGCAATAAAATCAATAAGACATACTGTAAGACTGCTCGTTCATCTTTAAAAAGATAACAAAAGGAAAATAATAGTGTATAAAAAATAAGTAATAGTAAAAATAAAAACTGGCGCGAGCGAAAATAATAGCTAAGAAACAAACGCTTATTCTGATGATCCATTGGTTAATCCGTAGCCTATACCTTTCTTTGTTTCAATGAAATTCTTGAGACCGACTTCTTCTAATTTTTTCCGCAACCGTGCCACATTGACCGACAAGGTATTGTCATCAATGAAAAAATCACTATTCCAGAGCTCTTTCATCAGGTCATCACGCGCGACAATACTGCCAGAATGCTCAAACAGCACGCGCAAAATCTGAAATTCATTTTTGGTCAAGGTAATGACTTCACTTTCATAAACCATATCCATGGACTTGAGATTGAGAATAACTCCATGATATTCCAGTAAGCTTTGATCCGTTCCAAACTCATAAGACCGTCGTAGCAGCCCTTGTACTTTAGCGAGAAGAACATTGTTATCAAACGGTTTCGTGACAAAATCATCTCCGCCCATATTGATTGCCATAACGATATCCATTGCTTGGTCTCTTGATGACAAAAACATAATAGGCACTTTAGAAATCTTGCGAATTTCTTGGCACCAATGATAACCATTAAAAAGTGGGAGACCAATATCCATTAGCACTAGATGCGGTTCTTCCTTGGCAAAAATCGTCAAAACCTGCATGAAATCCTCTACTGCAACCACTTCAAATCCCCATTGCTCCAGCATTTTTTTGACTTGTTGGCGAATGACGGCATCGTCTTCTACTAATAATATCTTGTGCATTCTATCCCTCATTTCCGCTTTCTTTCTCTATTATAACAAAGACTTGGGAAAATATGCTATACTAACAATAGATTTTCAGAAAAGAGAGCCTTTATGGGAAATATTTTTAACTATTTAGAAGATGTACAATACGACAGTATCTACGATCAGCCCTTTACAGAGCTGGATATTCTGCTTTTGACCGAGATTACGTATCTAAACTATGACACAATCGTCACGGACGGTCTTGACCTGCAAAAAGCCAGCCGTTTAACTGATGTGCCACAATATATGCCCCAAGAAAACTCCATGATGAATACCAAACACCGCTTGGCACTTTTGCAGCAGGCAGCAAGTGTCAAACGCTATAAGAACATCAAACTCTTAGGTTATGTGAATGATATTGACTTAGATGTGCAAAAACAATTTGCTGCTATGACTTATAAGATTGATTTGGATACCTTCGTCATTGCTTTTCGCGGAACGGATGATTCCATTATCGGTTGGAAAGAAGATTTTCACATGACTTATATGGAGCATGTCCCTGCGCAGCAAACTGCTGTACGCTACGTTCAAAAGGTCATGCAGGCTTTTCCAACAGCGACCTTTATCTTGACCGGACATTCCAAAGGTGGCAATCTAGCGACTTACGCTGGCAGCCAAGTGGAGCCTGCCTTGCAAGCAAGAATTTCTCAAATCTATAGTTTTGACGCTCCAGGCTTGAATCATACAGTGATTGAAACAGAGGGTTATCAAAGCATTGCTTCAAAAATCAAACGCTACATTCCTCAAGGCTCTATCGTCGGGATAATGCTGGAAACACCTAAGCAAGCTCACATCGTTAAAAGCGTAGCCATTGGTGGAATTGCCCAGCATGACACTTTCTCTTGGCAAATTGAAAATGAGCACTTTGTCTTACTTGACACGCTCAACCCAGACAGCATTCAGACAGACAAAACTCTAAAAGAATGGGTGGATGCTGTTCCAGATGACGAGCTCAAAGATTTCTTTGATGTCTTTTTCGGTCTCATTTTAGACGCTCAAATTACGTCCATTGATGAATTTTTCCAACCCAACAGTATCAAGAAAGTGCTAACTATCGTCCAAAATGCCCACGCCCTTACCGAGCAAGAAAAAGAAATGCTGAACCGCTTAACTCGGCTCCTCATTTCAATCCGTTACCAAGCTTGGATTGATGATTTTAAAACACCCAATCCAGCCACTTTTATGACCGATATGCGGGGAAATTGGGCGAGCCTGACGGAGAGATTTTCATTTTTAAATAAAGATGAATAGTACATCATCATGTTTTATACTACAAAAGGGAGTCCTGTCTCACTCCCTTTTTTTAACTACTACTCAAATAGGTCGTCCGACCCTCAGACGGAGCAAACTTCTTTTCAGGCAGGCTATCCGAGCCTCAGACGAAGTGAACCACTTTTCAGGCAGACTGTCCGACTCTCGGATGACGTGAACTACTTTTTAGGCAGGCTATCTGACCCTCGGACGGAGCGAACTACTTTTTAGGAAGACTATCCGACCCTCGGACGAAGTGAACTACTTTTTAGGAAAATTATCCGACCCTCAGACGTGGGGAAACAATTCTTAGATAAGCCGTTGATGTAGGTAATAGACTACCAATTTCTTTTATTCCATTGACCGGAACGATAAACAAAGCGAGGCTGAGACATTATTGTCCCAGGCTCATTTTTAATTCTAATCTTCCTGTGGGCTCACCCAATCAAGCTACCATTTGGTACATTTTGATCTACTGTGAGCAGAGTTAGTTGATTACCATATTCTGCTGAGAGGATCATGCCTTGGCTGATACGTCCCATCATCTTGCGTGGTTTGAGGTTCGCTACGATTTGGACTTTCTTGCCAACCAATTCTTGCTCGTTTGGATAGTATTTAGCAATCCCAGACAGAATTTGACGATTTTCTGCATCTCCAGCATCCAAGCGGAATTGGAGTAATTTATCACTCCCTTCCACTTTAGAAACTTCTTTGACTTCTGCGACACGAATTTCCAGCTTATCAAAGTCGTCAAATTTAATTTCTTTACGGTTGAGTGTGAGCTCTATTTCTTCTGGCTTCCATTCCTTCTTAATAGCTGGCTTGCCACTTTCCATCTGCTCTTTGATATAGGCAATTTCTTCTTCCATATCTAGACGTGGGAAGATAGGTGTACCTTTGGCAACAACAGTCAAGTCTGTTGGCAGTTCTGCCAAATCTAGATTTTCAAGGTCAAAATCTGTACCTAAGCCAAGTTGCTCCATGATAGCATTTGATGTCGTCATCATGAACGGTTGAATAAGATGAGCTACCACACGTAGACTAGCTACCAAATGTGCCATAACTGCCGCTAATTCATCACGTTTGGCTTCATCTTTAGCCAACACCCAAGGTGCTGTTTCGTCAATATACTTGTTAGTACGAGAAATGATATTCCACACTGCTTCCAAGGCTCGTGGATAGTCCACGGCATCCATCTGTTTGTGGTAGATTGCGATATTTTCTGCTACCACTGCTGCCAAGTCCGCATCAAATTCTGTCACATTCTCTTTATAAATCGGCACTTGACCGTCAAAATACTTGTTAATCATAGCAACCGTACGGTTGAGGAGATTTCCAAGGTCATTTGCCAGCTCATAATTGATACGACCCACGTAGTCTTCTGGCGTGAAAGTGCCGTCAGAACCAACTGGAAGGCTACGCATGAGATAATAGCGAAGCGGATCCAGCCCAAAGCGCTCTATCAACATTTCAGGATAGATAACGTTCCCTTTAGACTTAGACATCTTGCCGTCTTTCATGACAAACCAACCATGACCAATCAAACGTTCTGGCAATTTGATATCGAGCATCATGAGAAGGATTGGCCAGTAGATTGAGTGGAAACGAAGGATGTCTTTTCCAACCATGTGGAAGACTGTTCCGTTCCAGAATTTGTCAAAGTTAGCGTGTTCGTCTTGATCGTAGCCAAGAGCTGTCACATAGTTGAGCAGTGCATCAAACCAAACATAGACAACGTGTTTTGGATTTGATGGGACTGGTACACCCCAGGTAAAGGTAGTACGAGAAACCGCCAGATCTTCCAAACCTGGCTCGATGAAGTTACGTAACATTTCGTTGAGGCGACCATCAGGAGTGATGAAGTCAGGGTGCGATTTGAAAAATTCGACCAAACGATCTTGGTATTTGCTGAGGCGAAGGAAGTATGATTCTTCAGAAACCCATTCGACTTCATGACCTGATGGAGCGATACCGCCAGTTACGTTTCCAGCTTCATCACGGAATACTTCTGCAAGCTGGCTTTCTGTAAAGAATTCCTCATCCGAAACAGAATACCAACCAGAATACTCACCTAGATAAATGTCATCTTGCGCCAGAAGACGTTCAAAAACATCTGCTACTACTTTTTCATGATAATTATCGGTTGTGCGGATAAACTTATCATAAGAAATATCCAGCAGTTGCCAAAGTTCTTTTACTTCTTTCGCCATCCCGTCCACATATTTCTGAGGAGTAACACCCGCTTCTTCTGCTTTCTGTTGAATCTTTTGACCGTGCTCATCAAGCCCTGTCAAATAAAAAACATCATAACCCATGAGACGTTTGTAACGAGCAAGGACATCGCAAGCAATGGTCGTATAAGCACTCCCAATATGGAGCTTACCGCTTGGATAGTAGATTGGCGTTGTAATATAAAAATTCTTTTCAGTCATAGCTTTTCCTTTCAAGGCAAATGGAACCTTTTTTAGTAACACTTTATTATAACATATTACACAGCTTTTTAAATGAAAAATAGAGTTGACTTACGTTGTACTCATAATCATTAGTATATTATTCTTGCTTAAATCTTATGCTTAGTATAAAATAATAATATTGAATGAGGCTTGTTTTATATGAACTTAGTATGTTATAAATGAGTTTTCATTCTCTACACTACGTTTTATGAGGAGTTATGGAAATGAACGAAAAACGAATGAAAATGATTGGTTGGGTGGCTACATTCATGTCTGTTATGATGTATGTATCTTATATCCCACAAATTATGGACAATTTAGCTGGACATAAGGGAAACTTTATCCAACCTCTGGTAGCTGCAATTAACTGTAGCCTTTGGGTTTATTATGGTTTATTTAAAAAAGAGCGTGATTTGCCACTCGCTGCCGCAAATGCTCCAGGTATTGTCTTTGGGCTTATTACTGTGCTAACAGCAATATGCTAATCCTGATTTAATTGTCTTACTGTCCTATCTGACAGTAAGGATTTTTGTTGACAGTTCTTACAAGAATAGAATTACAAACAAAAACTCTGATTTCCTCAAAAACAAAAGCTCTATCTGGATGGACTAGTCAGATAGGGCTTTATTTTTTATATTTGTGCCGTTTTAGAAAAAGATTTTTTAATATTCCTTTACTATCTTTAATGCTATCTATTTTTAAACTATAATTTCAACAGCAGCTTCATTTTTCATCTTTTTATCTCAAATAAGCTTCGCAGCATCTTTATCCTGATTTCATTTTTCTGCGGAACTCCTAGCAAGCTCTTCTTCTCTCTTTTGCTTTTATCTATTCAAAAAGGAAAATAGTCTTAATACGTCACAACGCTCAAGTTACCACTTTCATATTCTGCGATGAAGATATTAGAAATATCAGTATAGCCTTCCTTAGCAAGCCTCTCGATTAACCATTCTTCTGTTTTGTCAATAGAATCTAAAATATCAATCTGGACAACACCGTCTGTGATAATGGGGTATTTCGGATTTTCCTCACCTGCCTGTACGACAATAAGCTGACCGTTTTGTTCCATGACTGCTCGTTTAACTTGCTTTAGTTGAAAAATTCCTTGGCTACGCAACTTCAGAGCCACATCAGCCGCTGAAAGGCCAACGGAGCGGCAGGCTTCAGGGCTCAACTTCCCGTGCTGAATCAGGGTAGTCGGTTTACCATCCATCAAATGCTTGACTGTCCGAATATTGTTATTGAGCCATTTTAGAGTCAAGACCAAAATCGTCCACATAATGAGGATGATCGCATACTGGATAATGTTAATAGAACTATTGTAAATCACCCCACCAATAATACCACCTAGAACATAATTTTGAATCTGGTCGATCGCGGAATTAGGTGCCAGATTTCCTTTTCCTGTCACATTGATAACAAACACGAGTGAAAACAGTCCCAACGCTAGTTTAATCAGGATTTCAAGAAAATTCAATGTCATTTTTTAACCTCCACTAATTTGATATCTGTTGTCTTATGCAATTTAATTTTTTCCAGTAAATACTTATCTGGCTCACTGCCACTCATAGCTCGATAAAAATCTTTTCCAACTTTTAAAATCGCTCCATCCGTCGCAGCTGAAGTGTTGACATAAACCTCTGACTTATCTACTCCCAAATCTTTTGAAATAACTTCAATAAAATGAAGAGAAGTTTGGAACTGGTTATTAGAGGCTTGATTGGTCTGAAAAGTACTAATCCCAATCAGAACGATAGCAATCAAAGACAAAATGGAGATAATCGCCAATTCACGAAATTTCGAATCGCGCTTATTTCGATAGGCCTTAAAAGCAAAAAAACCTGTCACAAGTAACAACAAAATAGAAAGTCCAATCGTCACCCAGTTTTGCTGGCTGATTTGACTCAAAACATAATCATAAGAATAAAATTTCATTTTTTCTCCCTCTATTTTCTCAGCCTATTATAGAAAATTTTTCAATATTTCTAGAAATCGTATTTTAACAAGATAATAGGAGCGAGACAAAAATCAGCAACTCAAAGAGTTCAATTTTGTCGTCCCGCTCCCACAACGATAATTAGACTAAAAAAGTTTCAAGCTAAACAGCAAATGAATCAATGTATCCTTTTAGATAACCAGTAAGAATAAATCATTGGCACTACAATCATAATGATTAGAGTAAAAACAAGCACAAACGTAACTGCAATCTGAACGAAACCATTAAAGAAAATGATAATACCACCAATCACCCAAATTTTACCAGCCAGACGATGTGTCTTCATCCAATTATCATCATTATCCAAAGTCCATGGGAGACGTATACCAACCGTATAATTGCGACGAGTTTTTGGCATGTAATTCCCAATAGCAATAAATAGAACTCCTAAAAACATACCATTCACCAGAGCATGATTAACTGCATAACCCAAGGCTTGCGCGTAAATAGCTGTCATGACTAAACAAGATGTCAAAGGAATAATCCAATAAACCAGATGCCACATTTTCAAGCTAATATTCTTAGATTTAGGATCCTTGCTAGTCACAAATAAACAAAACCAATGTAGAAGCAGCAGAAAACTAGGAATACCAAAAACTGTAAACCCTCGACTACTGAATCCATTTACTTGATTCGAAAAATCAAAATGCGTTGCGACTGTTTGGGGCAACTGTTGCCAGAAAAGGCAGCCTATCAACATAGGCACCAAAATACTAGCACTCGTTAGTATCAATAGTTTTTTATCAATCTTCATTAGTCTTATCTCCTTTCAATTCAGCTAACCAAACTACAATGTCTTCCAAGACTGAAGTATTGAGTTCATAATAGATATAATTTTTCTGGCGCGTCTCCAAAATCAAATCTGCTTTTTTTAAAATATTAAGATGGTGCGAAATGGTAGCTCCCCTCAGCTCAAAATGTTCCGCTATTTCCCCAGCGGACAGACTGCCCATTTTTAGCAAATCTAAAATCGCTCTTCTCACAGGATGAGATAAGGCCTTAAAGGTATTAGCTGAACTCATGAGTTTCCCTCTTTTCTTTTTGTAAAATGGCTAGCGCTAAACACAAGAAAGGTAAAACTGCCAGAAGTCCTGTGGGTGTCGGACCTAGAATACGCAAGGCTAATGCTTTTTCTGTTGGCAATTGAAATAAAAGACCCACGCCAACAATGGCATTAACAGCACCGTGCAAGAGTGCTGGAGCCCAGATAGAATTCGTCTTTTCCATCACCCAACTTAATAAAACGCCTAAACTAAAACAAAAAACAAACATTGCAAGCGCTCCCAGCCAAGGATATGCAAAATAAGTTAGTCCATAATTATATCCCTGCAAATTAATCGGCAGATGCCAAATACTCCAGATAAGTCCAACTAATAAGTGCGCTTGAACTATTGAAAAACGCTTGCGTAGTGCTGGATAAAGATAACCACGCCACCCAATTTCCTCACCAATAGCAAACAGACTATTAAGAAAAGGCGCATACGTCAAAGCTGAAAATAGTTGTGCAAAAATAACGATCTGTATGGGAAGATTTATTTGAGGACTACCTGTTCTTCCCAGCATTTCTCGCAACGTCTCAAAACCAAGACTAAACTGTTTGCTAAAGACGATGTAATACAGTCCTGCTCCTAAAAAACTCAATACCGCAGGCAACCAAAGCGCTAATAAATAATAGCGCCAACATCCTTTGAGATTTGTTGAAAATTGAGCCTGTAATTTCATGTTTGCTGATCTCCTTTTCTTTAAGATAAAAAAAGCAAAAGCTGGCATCCACATGGCAAGAATAGTTCCAGCCTGAGCGATAGGCTCGCCAAGCTTGACATCAGCTAACCATAGCCCAATCCAAATCAACCAAGCTAAGCTATAAGATAAAAAAATAAAAGTAAGCATATCCGTTTTCTTCGACATTTAAGTTACACTTTCTATTTAGATAATCTTCTAAATAGAATTATACTCTTTCTTTTAAAAAACACAAGACGAGTTTGGGACAAAAGTGTTTTAACTCACTCTAACAATCAGAGTTCCGTTCGCTAATAGTCTCTGCTTTTTAGTTTTAAGTGCTTCGTTTGTTATATTTCAGTAGGTTATTGGCCATGAGAACCAAGCCCATGTCAATTTTAACCTGACGTCTGCCTCTGAGATTACATCGTTTGTACCCCAAACAAGCCTTTATCTGACCAAAGACAGGTTCCACATCAACCTTGCGTTGGGCAAAGATGTGACTGCCTTCGTCAGATAAAAGCGCTTGGCTTTCTTTTCATTTTAAGACTTGATATCGCTCATTGACATAAAGTCCCTTTTGCGGAGCCAAGTCAGGTTGTTCTGCCTTATAAACCCTGATTTCCTGCTTGAAACCTGTCGTGGTGTGGCTGTGTTTGAGGTGGTCAAATTGGTATACCTAACCCTCTGGATGGGTGTAGGAATCAGCTGTTCCATCGTAAGTCTAGTTATCCAAATTCCTATTAGATTCTTTGTGTTTTTTCTTCTATTCCTTGTCAAAAAGACCATATTTAATCAAGTGGTCAACGCCCATCCTATCCAAGGTGAGAAGATTCTCCTCGCTGCCGTATCCCGCATCGGCGACAACCGTTTTTAACTCATATGGATATGTTTCTAAAAAAGGCAAGAGCGTTCTGGTATCTGTTGGATTTGGATAGATGTCATAGTGAAGGACGAACTAATTTTCAGTGGCGATTTGTAGGTTGTAGCCAGGTTTGAGTTGTCCATTTCTCATAGGATCTTCTTTCATTCTCATGAAAGTCGCATCATGATCCGTCTTAGAAAAACTCTTTCGACCTTGGAAGGTCTCTTGATAAATCTCGTATTTTTCGGCTCGCACTGAAAAGTCATCCTTGACTTTACGCAGGACTTTCTTGAGCTTGCGGCGTTTGGTCTTACGATCGTCCTTACCTTTAACTGGTGTTTCCTCAATGTCTTGGCTCAGTCCAGCCAATTCTTCTTCAAGAAGTTGAGCGAACTCGGTCAACTGTTCTGAAGAGATGGGCTCTTGTGTATCCAGTTCAATGGCTTGATGGATAAGAGGGGTGATTTCTTCTTGGAAATAGACCTGCATCTGTTCTTGAAGTTTAGCGGAGAATTTCTCTGTCGCTTTCTTCCAAACGAAACTATACTTATTGGCCTTGGCCTCAATCTTAGTGCCATCAATGTAGAGACCATCAAGTGTTACCAACTTTTCCATTTTCAACTGAAGATTGAGCTCGATAAAGAGTTCTCGCAACAGATTTTCCATCCCGGCAGCTACACGGAAACGGTTGATGGTCCGGTAGCTGACAACCAACTGCCCTGTCAAGTACTGCATGGCTAGATTTTCTGCCATCATCTTTTCAATCTTACGGCCAGAGAAAATTCCTTGGGAATAAGCAAAGAGGAGGGCAGACAGAAGTAACTTTGGGTGATAGGAAGGGCGACCAAAATCATGTAGAAAGACTGAAACTGACCGTCTTCTAGTGCATTGACGACCTTTTCGATAATGAAGACGATGTGGCCTTGGGGCAAGACACAAGCAAGTTCTAGTGGCAAAGTTGTCTGATTTGTGTTATAGTGAATGTGCATGAGATAGCCTTTCTAAATGGTTTATTAAGCAATTCTATTTTACCAAGACTATCGCAACCATGCAAAAAGCAACGGCAAAACCGTTGCTTTTTTTGATAGAATCGAGACATTATTGTCTTAGGCTCTTTTAAAAAAGAAAGAGAGTAGGACAAAATCAATAACTTAAAGAGTTGGATTTTATCATTCCGCTCCGCAGCAGCAATGATTAGCTCCAGTAGTCCGAGGAGCTGTTGAAGGCTACAAATACAGCTAACGAGATCAGCGTCAATAAACTTGATTAAAACTTTGTTATTGCTTTCTACGAAAGATCTATTTATCACCTGCCACATTTTTTGAGTAAACCACACTAAACTGCGTTTTACAAACAATATTATTATAAAAACATTTTCACAAATCTCTTTTACAAAATCAAAGATACTATCAAAACAAGAAGAACAGTAAGAATAGAAAGTGTCACAGCCAGACTTACCCAAAAACCAGCTGTGTTCCTTGGATTGATCCCAATTCCCACACCGATTTCTTTAGGTATCCAAAATGGTTCAGTAGAAGATTGCTTTCCCTTCAAACGAAGTAACCTAATAAGGTACCAAATAAAGAATATGAATAAAACAATATGTAACAATAGTCCTCCCATTATATCTCCTTTCACTAGTATTATACGCTTTACTCTCTTTTTTACAACCTCAAATTCGCCGAGTCAGTTATTTTTTGATACAATAGAAAGAAATGAATCTAGAAAAGGTATCTATATGAAACTCATTTCTTGGAATATTGACTCTCTCAACGCGGCTTTGACCAGCGATTCTGCACGCGCGCAATTGTCACAAGCTGTTTTACAGACTTTAGTAGGATTAGACGCTGATATTATCGCCATTCAGGAAACTAAATTATCTGCTAACGGACCAACTAAAAAACATCTAAAAGTTTTGGATGAATTATTCCCACATTATGAAACTACATGGCGCTCTTCTATAGAACCTGCACGTAAAGGTTATGCCGGAACTATGTTTTTATACAAAGAGAATCTATCTCCAAAAATAACCTTCCCAGAAATCGGTGCACCTTCTACTATGGATGCCGAAGGGCGTATTATTACCCTTGAGTTTGAAAAATTCTTTGTCACACAAGTCTACACTCCCAATGCAGGTGATGGTTTAAAACGTTTAGAAGAACGACAAATCTGGGACAAAAAATATGCTGACTATCTAACAGCTTTAGACATAGAAAAACCTGTCCTTGCGACAGGGGACTACAATGTAGCCCACAATGAGATTGACCTCGCTCATCCTTCTAGCAACCGTCGCTCACCTGGATTTACAGATGAAGAACGATCCGGATTTACCAATCTGTTAAATCGTGGTTTTACTGATACTTTCCGTTACATTCACGGCGATATTCCAAATATTTATAGCTGGTGGGCGCAACGCAGCAAGACCAGCAAAATCAATAACAGTGGCTGGAGAATTGATTACTGGCTGACCAGCAATCGAATTGCAGATAAAGTAACCAAGTCAGAAATGATTGACTCAGGTACAAGGCAAGACCACACACCAATTGTATTGGAAATTGAGTTATAAAAAAAGAGGTTTCTCCTCTTTTTTTCAATCAAAATGATACAGTTGTGGATACTGGTCACATTCAGGATTTCTTGGGTGGCAAATTTCACGGCCAAAGCAAATCATAGCTTGGTGAGCTGGAAGCCATTCATTTTTGGGCAGAACTTCCATCACACGTTGTTCGACTTCTAAAGGACTAGCGGACTTTTTAACAATATCATGGTGTTTGCAAATCCGCTCCACATGGGTATCCACCGCAAAAGCTGGAATACCAAAGCCAACACTCATGACCACATTGGCTGTTTTGCGTCCCACACCCGCAAGACTTTCCAATTCTTTTCGTGTATGTGGGACTTGACCGCCAAAGTCATCTAGCAACTGCTGAGCACATTTTTTCAAAAACTTAGCCTTATTGCGATAAAGCCCCAGACGAGCAATATAGCTGGCAATTTCGCTTTCTGAAGCCGCCGCCATTTCCCGTGGAGTTGGATAGGCTTTAAAAAGGGCTGGTGTGACTGTGTTGACTGCTGCATCGGTCGTTTGAGCTGACAGCATGACTGCGACTAACAATTCAAAATAATTGGTAAAATTCAAGCTAGGTTTTGCATCTGGAAATAGGGCAATGATTTCCTCAATTACCTTTCGCGCACGTTTTTTTGATAAAACCATTTTTTCTCTTTTCGTTTTTTACTAATATTCAATGAAAATCAAACAGTCTCACAGACTGTTTAGCAACCTTGCAAGGTGAGACTATACAAAATATCTGACGGAATATGTTGTATCGGATGATTAAATCAAAAGAGCGACGATTAACATTTTCAAATTTTAGTTCTATCTCACTCCCAAGCTAACAAGGTTTGAAGAAATTTTCTCAGTGTATAAAAACATTATAACACGAACAGCAATGATACCAAAATAGAGAGCTTAAAAAGAAGTGAGGCAACAATTGCGATTTTAAAGAAATCCATTTTGTCGTCTCACTTCTTTTTTATTTACAAATCTAATATTGCATATTCTGTGCGGTAGCCTATTTGCAGGATTTTTCCATCTTTTTCTAAGATTGGTCGTTTGATGAGCATACCATCGGTTGCTAAAAGCTCTGCGGCTTCTTCGGCGGACAATCCTGATAGTTTATCTTTCAAACCTAGCTCACGATATTTGAGCCCGCTAGTGTTGAAGAAAGATTTGATGTTTAAATCAGAATTTTCCATCCAAGTTAAAATTTCCTCTTTACTCGGTGTTTCCTTGACAATGTCCACCGCTTCAAAGTCCAAACCCAACTGGTTTAATTCAGCCTTGGCTTTGCGACAGGTCGAACATTTTGGATATTCAATAAATCGTAACATATCATTTTCTCCATTTGTATCATTTATCTAAAGCTTTCTCGCTAAGTTCTACGCCTTCATGCTCCAAAAGCCATATTTTCTTGTCTAATCCCCCAGCATAGCCGGTTAATTGTCCTTGACTTCCCAGCACCCGATGACAGGGAACGATGATAGAAAAGGGATTTCTACCCACAGCGCCACCAACAGCCTGCGCCGAGTGAATATCTAACTCCTTTGCTATCTGACCATACGTGACCGTTCTCCCATAAGGAATAGTTTGCAGATAAGTCCAGACCCGTTGTTGAAAATCCGTCCCAACAGGAGTCAAAACAAGACTCGAAAAGTCTGGATACTTTCCGCTAAAATAATCATCTAGCAAAAGACGAGTTCTTTTCAGAATATCATTTTCTACTGGCATCGTGGCTTTCTCTAAACCGCGCTCAAAATATTTCTGCTTGAAAGACCAAGCTCCAATAAGCCCTGTCTCATCAGCAACCAAAGACATTTCTCCTAAAGGGGAAGTATAAATTTGTTTATAAAAAGTCATTTTTTACTCACTGACTCGCTCATGATAGAGAGCATATAATTCACTCTTATTCCAGCCGTATTTTTTCGCTACTTCTTTGATAGCTTGATTTTTCTTTGTTCCTGCCGCTAATAGCTGTTCAATCTCTGCTAACAAATCCGCTTCTGACAAATCAAGCGCTTCTTCACTCGCACCTTCTACGATTAACAAGCATTCTCCTTTGAGTGGATTTTCCGAAATAGACTCTAGCACTTCGGAAATCAATCCACGCTGGTATTCCTCATAAATCTTAGTCAATTCCCGTACTAGAACAACGGAGCGATCTCCATAGATACTGAACATATTTTCTAAAGTAGCCTTAACCCGATGAGGAGATTCGTAAAAGATCTGCGTCTCTGGGTAGGCTTTTTTATTAGAAAAAAACTCTTTTTGCTGACCAGCCTTGCGTGGCAAAAATCCATAAAAAATATGAGGTTGCGGAGCTAGACCGCTTGCTATCAAGGCTGAAATTCCCGCGCTGGGACCCGGCACAGTCACTACTGCGATTTCCTCAGCAATAGCAGCTTTAACTAAATCATGCCCCGGATCCGAAATACTAGGCAAGCCGGCATCCGAAACCTGAGCAATATTCTGCCCGCTTTTCAGCAAACGAATCAAATCAGGGATTTTTTCTTTGGCATTATGCTCGTGAAAGCTGATCTGCTTCGTAGTAATACCAAAATGCTTGAGCAACAAACCAGTATTTCTGGTATCTTCTGCTGCAATGAAATCGACTTCTTTCAGAGTATTCACCATACGGATGCTCATATCGTCCATATTCCCAATCGGAGTAGCCACCAGATAGAGCTTCCCATAAGGAGACTGACCTTTAAAACTTTTTTGAACCTGCATACTTACTCCCTAAAAAGTAATTCATCACAAAACATACATTCTGCATCATTTTCACGACGCTGACCATAAAAATCTGTGCACACATGAAAACCATCTTCATAGAGTTTGCGCAAATTATCCCGGTTTCTTTTTGTTTTTGGTGTTGCTGCGTGCTCTACCTGTCCTAATCGCTCTCTTAATTTATCATTTTCCAAGCGCAGCGCTACATTTTCTTCCACCACGCTTTTCAGATTTTTCTTAATCGCTTCTACTTCTGCTAGAGTAACAAGCAGATTTTGAGAAAATTCATCAAGAGCATCAAATAATTCTTTTTTATTCATCCTCACTACCATTTTCCTGTGCAAATGTAGCACATCATTCTCTTTCTTGTAACACCATATATTCTAGTGCATTTTGAAAACTAACATTGGCTCGCCACATTTTTATTGCTGTAAATATACCTTCTAAATAGAAGCGTCCACATGTTGTTTGCATTTCTTTTGCAAAGAGAAGCTCCAAGAGTTTCAAAGCCTGTTCTTGCTTTTCCTTATCATCTGCCAGACTAGCCAACTTCGCAACCTGCAAATAAGCAGTCTCTTTTCGGTTTAAGCAAAGCGATGCAAAACGATCACATTCTGCTGCCAAGTCAAAAAAAGCTGGACTAGCTACCAAACGCATGGCTTCTTCTTCTGTTTGACTATAAGCAGTTAACAATTCTGCTCGTGTCTTTATCAGCCCAGTCTGCTCCAATTTTTCAAGCAAATAGGCTTGATTTTTTGGAAAATGAAATAGCTGCGCTCGGCTTTTAATCGTGGGCAAAATAAGATTTTCATCCGCTGTCAACAAGAAAATATACACTTCACTTTGCGGCTCTTCAATGACCTTTAACAGCGAATTAGCTGCATTGACATGCATCTTGTCCGCATCACAAATGATAAACACTTGCTTGCTGCTTTCAAACCCTGACTGAGAAAAATTGCGTACTAATTCTCGAACACGCTCCGTCTTGATAATCTGATTGACAGGACGGACGACTGTCACATCTGAAAAATCCTCTTCCTCAATCAACCGACAATTTCGACATTCTCCACAGGGTAAGACACCATTTTTATTGGTACAAAATAAACTCTGTGCTAAACATTGAGCCATTTCAAAACTGCCGAAAGCCCCTGTAAGCAGATAAGCATGATTCAGCCGATGTTGCTGTAAAATGTGCTCAAAACGTTCAAACAAAACTGGCTGCAACTGAGCTAATTCTTCTATTTTCATCTTAAACTCTCAACTCGTTCTGCCAATACTGCTAAAGTATCTGCAACGACCTTTTCTAATGGCTGACTGGCATCAATCTTTCTCACACGATTTGGCTCTTTTTTAAGAATAGACAAATATCCCTCACGCACGCGCTGATGCCATTCCACACTTTCACGATCCAAACGGTCCGCACCACGCTCTTTGCTCTTAGCAATACGAGCCAAGCCTTCCTCTGCTTCAATATCAAAATAAAGGGTCAAATCTGGCTTCAAACCGTCGGTCGCAAAATCATTCAGCCAATCAATATCAGCCACCTTCAGACCTCGACCAAAACCTTGATACGCCACCGAACTATCAATAAAGCGATCCACCAGCACCATTTCACCACGATCTAAAGCAGGCAAAATACGTTCCACCAAATGTTGCCTGCGACTGGCAATATAGAGGAGCAGTTCCGTTTTTTCATCGATTTCCGTATGCTTTGGATCTAAAACAACATCGCGAATCTTCTCCGCAACTGCCACTCCACCAGGCTCACGCGTAGTGACAAACGCCTGCCCTTTTGCTTCTAAAATGGGAATCAAGGCTTCTAAAACACTTGATTTTCCTGCACCATCTGGTCCCTCTAAAGAGATGAATATTCCTTTTGACATACTAACTCATTTCTTCCTTTTTCTCCTTTCTATTTTAACAAAAAACTCCAGAAAAATCATTGCCAGAAAAAGTTTAAAAAAATTTTTTCAAAATGATACATAAGTTTTCAAGATTTGATACAATAGAATGTACAGAAATTATTAGGAGGTTATCATGTCTAAGTTTAAAAACTATCTGACGATTATTCTAGGAGCTGGAATTTTTGCTTTTGCAATCAATTATCTGATTATTCCGAATCATTTGTATGAGGGAGGCGCAACTGGTGTGACACTCATTACATACTATCTTTTTAAGATTCCTGTTTCACTGATGAATCTCATCATCAACATTCCTCTTTTCATTATTGCTTGGAGAATTTTTGGAACGCGGCTTTTGTACTCTAGTATTTTAGGGACTTTTGCCGTTTCTGCTTGGCTGGCGATATTTGAAAAAATTCCTTTCGTGATTAACCTTGAAGGCGACCTCGTGATTGTGACGCTTCTGACAGGGATTATTGCTGGCGTTGGACTAGGAATTGTTTTCAATGCCGGTGGTACGACTGGTGGTACCGATATTATTGCTCGAATCGCTAACAAGTATACGAATATCTCCATGGGAAAATTGATGTTTACTGTAGACTTCTGCGTCCTTATTTTCGTTATACTTGTTTTTAAAGATGTTCGCCTAGTGATTTATACCTTGATTTTTGTCTTTATCGCTTCACGAGTGATTGACTTGATTGGTGAAGGCGGTTATGCCGGCAAGGGCTTCATGGTTATTACTAGCCGTCCAGAAGAATTGGCAAAGAAAATTGATGAAGATCTCGGTCGTGGAATTACTTTCATCAATGGGCAAGGCTACTACAGCGAGAATGATTTGAAACTCATTTACTGCGTCGTTGGACGAAACGAAATGCAATCCATGAAAAAAGTTATTCATAGCGTCGATCCACATGCCTTTATTACCATTACAGATGCCCATGAAATCCTTGGTGAAGGCTTTACCTTAGATGTCAATAAGCAACCGATTCAGAAATAATCTTGCTCCCATTATAAAAAACGCATGAACACAGTTGAATGAACTGCTCTCATGCGTTTTTTGTTATCTTATAAAGCTTTTGCTGAAGTACGGGTAATGTCTTCTACCTGAATGCCTTTGTCTTCAAATTTCGCTTTTAAAGCCGGCAAATCCACATTACCATCAATTTGAACTTCAATGATAACTTTGCCATCTTTGCGTGGAATATTAACAGCGTTAGAGATATTGAGATTTTCTTCGACAATCAAATGCACAATCTTCTCCAACACGCCGACTTCATCTTCTGTAATGAAACGCACGCGAATGCCTTCTTCACCATAGCCAGCAATTTCAAGAAAGGCTCTGAAAACATCACGATCTGTAATGACACCGTACACTTGCTGATTGTCCACCACTGGCAAAATGCCAATTTTATTTTTCAACATCAAGTAAGTAGCATCTTCCAAACTAGCAAATTGTGACACCGTCACCACATCACGAATCATGACGTCTTTAATCTTTGTCTTGTTTAGCAAATAATTCATCTCGTAAATGGACAAACTCGTTGCTTTTGAAGGACTTGCTTCGGCAATCGTTCCTTCAGTCACCAAACCAACCAATTGGTCATTTTCAATAACAGGAAGCCGGTGCAATCCCTGCTCACGCATAATATCCGCCGCATGTGCTACCGTCGTATCTGGACTAATGTACACTACTTTTCGCGTCATAAAATCTTTAACTGCCATGGAAATCTCCTTTATCTCTGATTTTTCAGTTCTATTATACTGTATTTTCTAGTTTATTTCAAACGCTTTCAAGATACTTGCTTATGTTTTCAAGAATACTATTAGTGAATAAAAAAGAAGTAGAAAACCACTTCTTTCTCCTTTTTTCACCCACCGAGATAAGCCTTGCGGACTTCATCGGAAGCGAGCAATTCTTTTCCTGTGCCAGACAAGACGATATTTCCTGTTTCTAAAACATAGCCACGGTCGGCAATTGAGAGGGCTTTGTTAGCATTTTGCTCAATCAATAAAACCGTTGTGCCTTGTTTTTGAATATCTTGAATAATATCAAAAATTTCTTGAATGAAGAGAGGAGCCAGTCCCATTGAAGGCTCATCTAAAAGCAGAAGTTTTGGAGTAGACATAAGAGCTCGTCCCATAGCAAGCATCTGCTGCTCACCTCCAGAAAGAGTTGCAGCATCTTGATTTTTACGTTCTTCTAAACGCGGAAAGCGTGAGAAGACTTTTTTTAGATTTGCTTGATTTTCATCGCGATTTGTTTTTAAGAAAGCACCCATTTCTAGGTTTTCCAAAACAGTCAGGCCTGGGAAAACATGGCGTCCTTCGGGTACCTGAGAAAGTCCTGCTGCTACAATTTTCTGAGCAGGAACTTTTTGAATTTCATTTCCTAGAAACTCAATTTTTCCTGCACTTGGACGAACCAGTCCTGAAATGGTCCGAAGAATCGTCGTTTTTCCAGCACCATTGGCACCGATGAGAGAAACAACTTCGCCCTCGTTGACTTCAAAGCTGACATCTCGGACAGCCTGAATCATGCCATAATGGACGGAAAGATTTTCAACTTTTAGCATAGACATTAGGCTTCACCTCCCAGATAGGCTTCGATAACACGCTTATCATTTTTGATCTCGTCAGGAGTTCCGTGTGCGATCAAACGACCATACTCCAATACATAAATTCGTTCCGTCACTTCCATGACTAAACTCATGTCATGCTCAATCAGCATGATTGTGATTTGGAATTCATTTTTTATGCGACGAATTAACTCTGTCAATTCTGCTGTTTCCTGCGGATTCATTCCCGCAGCAGGCTCATCAAGAAAGAGAATTTTAGGCTCTGTTGCTAGAGCACGCACGATTTCCAAACGACGTTGTTGTCCATAAGCTAAATTCTTAGCAAGCGTTTCTGCTTCACCGTCTAGGTCAAAGATTTTTAGTAATTTCAATGCTTTCTCACGCAATTCTGCTTCATTTTTATAGAAAGCTGGCAAACGAAAGAAGCTAGCAAAAACATGTGCTTTGTGGTGATTTCCAAAAGCAATCAAGACATTCTCCAAGACTGTCAAATCTTTAAACAAGCGAATATTTTGGAATGTCCGACTGAGTCCTAAGGAAGCAATCTTATAAGGAGCTTTGCCATTGAGCAAATGACCGTCCAAGGTTACGCTTCCTTCACTTGGCTCATAAACACCCGTCAGTAAGTTAAACAAAGTTGTTTTTCCCGCGCCATTTGGACCAATGAGACCGACTAATTCGCCCTCATTCAGCTCCAAGGTCACATCGCCAACAGCAGTCAGCCCGCCGAAATTTTTTGTTAGATTTTTTACATCAAGAAGCGCCATTAGTTTACCTCCTTATCTTTTTTAAAGAAGCGTGAGAGGCTTAATTCCCATGTACCAAGAAGTCCTCCCGGACGGAAAATCATCACTAAAATTAAAGCAAGAGAGTAAATAATCATACGAATACTTGCCACATTTTGTAGCACCATGTTTAAGATACCTAAGAGAATTGCTGCAACAATAGTACCTGTCATGGAACCCAGACCACCAAATACCACGATAATTAAGACATTAATACTATTGATAAAAGTATAATCTTTCGGCACAACAGAGCCAATAAATCCCGCCTGAAGTGAGCCTGCAATACTAGCTGTTATAGCTCCGAAGACAAACGCAACCACTTTAATTTTAGTAGTGTTGACTCCTACAGACTCTGCTGCAATTTCATCTTCACGAACTGATAAGGTTGCTCGTCCAATTGGGCTCCGCAAAAAATTGATGGTCAAAATAGTTGTAATAACTACAAAGAAATATACCATTTGCCAATTGGTAAAGGCAGGAATACCCAATATACCCGCAGCTCCATTGGTCAAATCACCACCGTTAATGATTAAAATTCGAATGATTTCAGAAACCCCAAGCGTTGCAATTGCTAGATAATCGCCTTTCAAGCGAAGAGTAGGAATCCCAACAATCAAAGCCACTGCCCCTGCAATCAACGCCCCTAACACCATAGCCGCAAAAAAGGCAGGATAAGTAGCTGTTCTCGAACCAATAATCGCAGCTGCATAGGCACCAATTGCCATAAATCCAGCATGTCCCAGAGAAAATTGACCTGAGAAACCGACAATCAAATTTAAACCTACTGCTAAAATAATGTTAATGCCGATTTGTTGTAAGATTTGTAAGTAAAAATCATTCAAAACTCCAGCGCTGACAAGTAAGGCAATCAAACCATACCCTGCAAGAAGGAGCACAAACCATAAAATATTTACTTTTACATTCTTTTTCATAGCCTATACCTTCTCTTTCACATTCTTACCAAGAATTCCTGCAGGACGAACAAGCAAGATTAAGATTAAAATACCATACACAATCGCATCACGGAAATCTGACATACCAAAAGCTGTTGCAAAGGTTTCTAACAAACCAATGACAAAACCTCCCAATGCTGCTCCAGGGATAATGCCAATCCCACCAAGAACTGCAGCAACAAACGATTTCAGCCCTGGAGTCATTCCCATCAATGGTTCAAGGGAATTATAATAAAGCGCAATGAGCACACCTGCCGCTCCTGCCAAAGCCGAACCCAAAGCAAAAGTGAAACTAATTGTACGATTGACATTGATTCCCATTAGCTGCGCTGCATCACTATCAACAGAAACTGCCCGCATGGCTTTTCCCATTTTGGTTTTTTGAACGATAACCTGCAGCAATACCATTAAAATCAAGGAAATAATCAAAATCATCAATTGGATATTGGTGAGACTAATAGGACCAAAATTATAACGAACCGTTTCAATCACTTGTGGGAACGAACGAGTATTGGCCCCCACAAAATAGACCATCACATATTCCAAGAAAAATGAAACACCAATCGCAGTAATCAAAGCTGCAATCCGAGTCGAATTTCTCAGTGGACGATAAGCCAAAAACTCGACCAACACACCTAAAGCTGCTGTCCCAACCATCGCCAAAATCAAGGCAAGGAAAAAATTAAGATGAAGAGAGTTAATCAGGAAATAGCCCATAAAAGCGCCCATCATATAAATGTCTCCATGAGCGAAGTTGATGAGTTTGATAATTCCATAAACCATGGTATAGCCGAGAGCGAGCAAAGCATAGACACTCCCTAAAATTAGACCATTAACAAGTTGTTGGAGCATGGCCACCACACTTTCTAATTATAATATAGAAGAAAGAACTATGTGATTGTTCACATTTTCTTATCTATCGTGAAAAAAGAGCGAGTCAAGTCATCATTTCAAAAAAATGATTTTTCTCACTCATCTATTCTAAGTTTGAGCAAAAGAGACCGTCAAGCCTTGTAGCTCTTACTTCACAGTTGATTGATTTTCAACAGCTTAAAATATATCTAACAATCAATCACTAGGTCTTACAAACCATAATGAAACATATTCTTAAAACTAAGACTCTTGTCCTATCTATTTTCTTTTTTTCTATATAAAGAGAAGTAACTATCTACGATGTTCACCATAAATAGTTACTCTTTTATACACTATAAAATATATTTTAAGCAATTTCTTGCGAAAGGTTACGGCTTAACCGTTTCAGCTGCTGTGACCTTCCCATTGTTCATGGTCATCATAAAGGCTGTTTTAACAGTATTATGATTCTTGTCAAAGCTGGTATCACCTGTTACACCTTCAAAATTCTTTGTCTTGGCAAGATTGTCTTTGATGTCAACAGATGTTTTAGCACCCTTAGCAGCATTGGCAACAAGATAAACAGAATCGTATGCTAGCGCTGCAAATGTTGAAGGTTCTTCATTCTTGTATTTAGCCTTGTAAGCTTCAAGGAATTTCTTTGCTTTCGCTGAGACATCAACTGTTGAAGAGAAGCCTGAGATATAGTAGATATTTGAGGCTTTGGCTGGTGTTGCTTGTTGAACAAATTCTTCGCCATTAAAGCCGTCACCACCAACGATTGGCTTATCAATGCCCATACCACGCGCTTGGTTTACAATTTTACCAGCTTCTGTATAATATCCAGGTACGATAATGGCATCAAAATCTTTGCCTTTCATTTTGGTAAGAGCTGCTTGGAAGTCGGTATCACCAGCGACAAACTTTTCATCTGCAACAATCTCACCTTTGTAGGCATTACGGAAAGCTTTTGCAACACCTTTCGCATAGTCACTTGAGTTATCTGTATAAAGTACAACTTTTTTCGCTTTTAACGTTTCTGTAACATATTTAGAAATGATTTTCCCTTGGAAACTGTCTTGGAAAGTTCCGATGAATAAGTATTCTTGATTTTTCGTCAAACCGTCTTGTGTCGCACTAGGTGAAATCAAAGGCACACCTGCTTTTGTCGCATTGGGAACTGCCGCTGCTGTTGCACCAGAAGTTGCAGGTCCTACGACTGCATTTACTTTTGATTGGGTTACCAAGTTAGTCGTAACAGAAGCAGCTTCTGCTGTTTCAGATTTATTATCCTTGTCAACAACTTCAAGTTTCTTGCCATCAATACCACCGGCTTTGTTGATTTCATCAACAGCCAGTTGGGCACCTTTTTGTTCGGCTGTTCCATAAGCTGCTGTTGCACCAGTTTCTTCAAAGTTGAATCCGATTTTAATAGTCTTATCAGCAACTTTTGTACCAGTTGCATTGGAGCCACCTGACTTTACTTCCCCACAAGCGGCAAGAAGGGCAACACTTGCAAGGGCAACAAATGATAGAGCAAATTTTTTCTTCATATTCTTATCTCCTCGTTCCGAAATGATATGTTTAGAATATATCGAATTATCTGACAATTGTCAAGTGGTAAATGAGATTTTTTTATATGTTTACGTTTTCTTTATCTCTAAACAAGCTTCCAACAAAGTCTGTGTCCAATTCTTGAATGTGACAGATCCGTACTTGTTTGACATATTTTTCTTTAGATAACCTTTGCATCGTCTCTTCTACCTGCTCTGTCGGAACATACAACTGGAGGTAACGATGCTTTTTAGAATGGTAGACAATATCGCCAATAGTTTCTATTTTTTTCACATCTCGATTGTAATACAAATACACAATCAAACCTGTTCGTTCTTCTTTTTTAAACATGAATTTTCTTTCTAATTTATTTTTATCATTTATAAGTATATCAAAAAAATGCCCATCAGAGGACATTTTTCGTACAGTAATAAACAATGATTAGTTTAAATTATTATTTGCCATGATTTCATCAATGAAGCCATAATCCAAGGTTTCTTGAGCACTCATCCAATAATCGCGTTCTGCGTCTTTATGTACTTGCTTAATGGTTTTCCCTGAATTATCCGCAAGGATTTTCTCCAAGTTATTCCGTGTTTTCAGCAAATGCTCAGCCGCAATCGCCATATCGGTTTGTTGCGTACCGCTACCAGTTCCGCCCATTGGCTGATGAATCAGGTATTCTGCATTCGGCAACATGAAGCGCTTGCCTTTAGCACCACTTGAAGCAATAATGGTTCCCATGGAAGCAGCCATCCCCATGACAATTGTTTGGACATCTGACTTGATGAAGTTCATGGTATCCACAATCGCTAGACCAGCCGATACAGAACCACCTGGCGTATTGATGTAAAGATAAATATCTTTAGTATTATCTTGTGCATCAAGGAAAAGCAATTGCGCAATAATAGAATTAGCCATATTGTCCTCAACAGGACCTGTCAGCATAATAATGCGATCTTTTAATAAGCGTGAGTAAATATCGTAGGAACGTTCCCCACGACTTGTTTGTTCAATAACTACAGGAATCATTGTATTCTCCTTTTCATCTGATATTTAATCTGACTAACAATTTTTAGTGAGATTTTTCAAATATGAGACTATTATAGTCTTTTGGTCAAAAAAGGTCAAACATAAAACTCATTATTTTGTACCGAAAAGACGATCTCCTGCATCTCCCAATCCTGGAACGATATAGCCGTTTTCATTCAAATGATCATCAAGGGCTGCTGTAAAGATTTCCACGTCTGGGTGAGCTTCTTGTAAAGCTTTCACACCTTCTGGCGCTGAAACAAGGCAGACAAATTTAATATTGTGCGCACCGCGTTTTTTCAATGAATCAATGGCTAAAATAGCTGAACCACCTGTCGCTAACATTGGATCTACCACAAAGATTTGACGTTGGCTAATGTCTTCTGGTAACTTCACGAGGTACTCAACTGGTTTTAGGGTTTCTTCGTCGCGATACATACCAATATGTCCAACTTTAGCAGCTGGCACAAGGCTCAAAAGACCGTCCACCATACCGATACCTGCACGTAAGATTGGAACAATGGCTAATTTTTTACCAGCCAATTGTTTTTGAACCGTCTTTGTAATCGGCGTTTCAATTTCCACATCTTCTAATGGTAAGTCACGTAAAACTTCATAGCCCATCAGCATAGCAATTTCATTTACTAACTCACGAAAAGCCTTAGTAGAGGTATCCGTACGACGTAAGATAGACAATTTATGCTGAATGAGCGGATGTGCGATCACTTGAAATTTTTCCATGATTGGTTTTCCTTCTTTCAATTTATTCCTCTTATTATATCAAAAAAACATAAAAAAGGCTCGTAACAAACAAGCCTTTTCAAAGATTGTCAATTGCTTACAACCATTCATGGTATTTCTTAATATAAAGATGCTTCACAAACGTAATACTTGCCATATATAAAATCATGACAAGGATTAAGAATAAGAAATAAGTACCGTTTAATGGAGCCACTTTTAAAAGTGCTGCAAAAGGACCGTAGGGCAATAAGGTTACAAAGAACACGGCTGCTAGCGTTGTCATAACTACAGACAAAGCCGGTCTGCTTTGAATAAATGGCAGTTTAGGTGAGCGTAGCATATAGATAACCATGGTTTGCGTCCACATGGACTCAATAAACCAGCCTGTTTGGAAAACAGTAATGAACTCGCTAGACATACCATGATGGTAAACAGAACCTGTCATCATCGGTGCGATAATAAAGAACAAAATCAAAAAGGTCAAACAGTCAAAAATAGAACTAATCGGACCAATCCAAGCCATGAAGCGCGTAATGGATTTGGCACTCCAAATACGAGGCTTTTGCAAAAATTCACGATCTACATTGTCAAATGGTAAAGCGATACAAGAAATATCATAGACCAAATTCAACATAATCAAATGAATCGGTGCCATAGGCAAAAATGGTAGGAAAATACTTGAAATCAACAAGGAAAAGATATTCCCGAAGTTGGAACTGACTGTCATCTTGATATATTTGGTCATATTAGCATAGACTTTGCGACCTTCCACCAAGCCTTTTTCAAGCACCAACAAGTCCTTATCTAACAGGATAACATCAGCTGTTTCTTTAGCAATATCGACAGCTGTATCAACTGAAATCCCTACATCAGCTACTTTCATAGAAGGTGCATCATTGATGCCGTCTCCCATATAGCCAACCTTATGCCCATTTGCTTTCAGCTGCAAAATGATACGCGCTTTTTGGTCAGGAGATAATTTTGCAAAAACAGTTGTGGTTTCAACCACCTTGCTCAATTCGTCATCCGACATCGTTTCAATCACAGAACCAAGTAGGATATGTTCTGCATCTAAGCCAACTTTCTCACAGACTGCTTCTGTGACTTTTTCATTGTCCCCTGTCAAAATTTTGGTGGCAACACCATATTCTGTTAAAGCCTTGATAGCAGGCGCTGCAGAAGGTTTTGGCGGGTCAAGGAAAGCAAGATAACCCGTCAAAATCATATCAGACTCATCTTCTACTGTGTATTCATAGTCAGCATCTAAGTCTGAGCGATAGCTAACCCCCAGCACTCGCAGACCTTGCTCATTTAACTGTGCTACTTCTGCTAAAATTTCTTGACGAATTTCCTCTGTCAAAGGAAGGATTTCCCCTTTGTCTTCGACATAATTTGAAATGGCTAACATTTCTTCCAAAGCACCTTTTGTTACCATGCTAACGACATTTTCATCATCTCGAACCAGCACACTCATGCGGCGGCGTTCAAAATCAAAAGGCAATTCATCAATTTTCTTAAAAGTTTGGTCCAAGTTCCGAACGATTTCATGCTTTTCAGCTTCTTTTTCTGTCCGATTGATAATAGCACGATCCATTAGGTTTTTTAGCCCTGTTTGGTAATACGAATTAAGATAAGCCCTGCGAAGAACGGCTAAATCAAGCTCTCCATGAATATCCAGCGGATATTCCAAGACAATCTCATCTTGCGTCAATGTCCCTGTTTTATCCGTGCAAAGGATATCAATCGCTCCCAAATCTTGAATGGCATTGAGTTTTTTGATGACAACTTTTTCTTTTGCCATAAGAATAGAACCCTTAGCCAAGCTTGCAGTGATGACCATAGGCAGCATTTCTGGTGTCAAACCAACACCGACACTAAGTGCAAATACACCAGCCTCCAACCAATCTCCGTCTGTCAGACCATTGATGAAAAAGACAACGGGCACAAGTACCAGCATGAGACGAATGAGCAGCCACGAAATACTGTTCATTTCCCGCTCAAAAGAGGTTGGTTCGTCATAAGTATTGAGCGTTTGCTCAATAGCCCCCATCTTGGTATCATCTCCAACGACCAGAACAAGGGCAATGGCACGACCAGAGATTACATTGGTTCCCATAAAGGCAAGTGCTTCAGACTCAAGCAAGCTATCTGTTTCTTTTGTCTCACATTTATCCAGCGCCATTTTTTCAACAGCATCACTTTCACCTGTCAAACCTGACTGTTGCACAAAGAAGTCGCGCGAATCTAAGATTAGCACATCTGCTGGTAGCATATCTCCTGCACTCAAGCGGATAATGTCTCCTACTACTAATTCTGTAATCGGAATTTCTTGCTCTTTTCCCTCACGGACGACTGTCACTGTATTGACAATCATACGTGAAAGATTGCTGGCTGCTTTGTCGCTCCGCAATTCTTGCACAAAGCGAATACTACCAGACAACAAGACAAGGACAACGATGATGATAAATGTCGTCGGGTCTTCTTGCCCTGGCTTTGCCAGCCAAACATTGGTCACCAAGGATACCAATGCAATGAGTAAGAGAATGACGGTAAAGGGATTGATAATGGATTCATAGATCTTTTTAAAAATTGAATCTTCTTGCCCTTTAGTCAATTCATTTTCGCCGTATATATCACGGTTTTCCTCAACTTGCTCTTCTGTCAGCCCTGCTCTGGAAGTGTTGAAAAAAGTCATCGTATCCAGTACAGACATGCGAAGAGCATCTGTTAATCTTTCTTTTGCTGTTTTCACTGATTTCTCCTCTATCTAAGACGCATCCAAGCAACAAAATAACTGCACACAGCTTTTTGCTCAGATATCGTTCATTTGCTAGAGTCGATTCCAAAGGGAGCATAAGGAATGCTCAGATATGGCAATCGACTGGTTTTCTGTTGACTCGGGTGATCATCATTTGGCATATTCCTCACTCCTTTCCCTTTCGGTTTTCCTTTTAAAAAATCAGCTAAAAAACAATAAAATCCTACCATGAAAAAACATGGCAGGACTGTATGTCTTGTGTTACCGTTCAAGCTTTAACTCCGTAGGGCGATGAAATGACATTAGTCGAAACCTTAGCGATCTCAACTGCTAACCAACGCGTAGTGTCTCCACTACTTTGCGGTAGTCATCCGTATCCCTATGGTAGCCTCACCTACCGATTTTTCATACTAACTATACTCCACTTAAGAATGATTGTCAACCCCAAATGGCTGTTTCTGAAAATTTCTTTTCATTCTTATTGTGGCAAACAACGCACGATTCTCTTGCAAATCTCTTCTACTAAGGGTTTTGGTGTTGCAATATTTAATCTTGCATGCAACTCCCCCTCTTTTCCATAATCACTTCCTCGATTGAGAATGACTTTGGCTTGGTCATGCAACAAAGTAAAAAGTTCATCATCTGTCAAACCATAATCGCTAAAATCAAGCCAAATTAGATACGTTCCTTGTGGTTTCATAACTTTTAACCGCGGAGCTTCTTTGGCAAAATAATCCACCGCAAATTGAATATTTTCTTCTAAAACAGCTTTTAATGCCACCAACCAAGGTTTGCCATAGCGATAGGCCGTTTCTGTCGCAATATAACCTAAACTTGACACTTCATGGTGGTTATTGGCAAGCTGCTGACGTTTAAACCGTGCACGCAATGCAGGATTTTCAATAACAGCATAGGAATTTTTAGTGCCTGCAATATTAAAGGTCTTGGTAGCACTAGACAGTATGATGGCAAATTCTTTAAAATCAGGTGAAATGGTATTAAAGGAAACATGCTCATGACCAAACAAGGTCAAATCTTGATGAATCTCATCTGATACCAAGATAACCTGGTGTTTTTGACAAAGATGACCGATTCTTTCCAAAACCTCTCTTTCCCAAACACGTCCTCCGGGATTGTGCGGACTGCAAAGAAGATACAATTTCACATTATTTTCGACAATCTCTTTTTCCAATTGCTCAAAGTCAATTTGAAATAGACCATTTTCTTCTTTGAGAGAATTAGATACTAATTTTCGATCGTTTAAGCGAACGCTACGAGCAAAAGGTGGATAGACAGGAGAATTGATTAGAACAGCTTCCCCTTCTTTGGTAAAGGCTTGAATCGCAAGAGAAATAGCTGGCACAACACCTTCTACAAAAATGATATCTTCCTTATCAAACGAATACTGATGTTTGCTCTTTTCCCAATCCAACACCGCTTGGAGCAGCTCATCACTCGCATAAGTATAGCCATAAACCAACTGCTCTGCATAGTCATGAATCGCTTTTTTTACTTCCGGCATGACCTCAAAGTCCATATCTGCAATCCATGCCGGCAGTAATTGAGGGTCTGTCTCTGTCTCTTTCCACTTATAAGTGTGGTGAGATAAGCGATTCGGTGCTGTTTGAAAATTGTATTTGTTCATATTATACCTCCAAAGCAAATTTTAAATCTGTGATCAAGTCTTGGCTGTCTTCGATTCCAATGGACAATCGCAATAAGTCATCTGTTAAACCGTAGGATTTCCGCACGTCGGCTGGAATATCTGCGTGTGTCTGAGTCGCAGGATAGGTAATCAAACTTTCTACTCCCCCCAAGCTTTCTGCAAAGGTAAAGACTTTTAACGTATTTAGCAAATGTGGAATAACTGCTTCATTTTTGATTTTAAAGGAAATCATGCTGCCTTTTCCCGGATAGAGAACCTCTTTTACTGCTGGCGAATCTTTCAAGAAAGCTGCTACAGCTTGTGCGTTTTTTGTTGAACGTTCCATACGTAGAGACAAAGTTTTCAAACCTCGAAGCAAGAGATAACTATCAAATGGAGATAAAACAGCTCCTGTCGTATTGAGATTGTAGAATAGATTCTCATAAATCTCTTTATCACTCGTCATAAGAGCACCAGCCAGAACGTCATTATGTCCTCCTAAATACTTGGTCGCCGAATGAAGAACGAGATCCGCTCCATTTTCCAAAGGACGTTGATAAATCGGGCTGTAAAACGTATTATCTACAATAACTTTTGCACCTTTTGCATGAGCTTTTTCTGCAATAGCCGCAATATCAAACTCAAGCATTAACGGATTCGTCGGGGTTTCCAGATACACCACATCTATATCCTCTGTTAAAGCCGCAAGTAATTCTTCTTCCGTATTTGCATATGTAAAGTGAAAGCGCCCTTCTTGCTTCACTTGATGAAACCAGCGAAAAGAACCGCCATAAAGGTCACGAACTGCTAGAACCTTGCTTCCAACTGGAAAAACACTAAAAGCCAAAACAATGGCGCTCATTCCTGAGCTCGTAGCTAATGCATAATCCGCATGCTCAATGGCTGCTAACGTCTTTTCCAAGCTGCTTCGCGTTGGGTTTTTCGTGCGCGTATAGTCATATCCAGTGGATTTTCCAAATTCTGGATGCTGATAGGTCGTTGAAAAATGCAAAGGAGTTGTCAATGCACCTGTTGCTTCATCTGTTTTAATACCAGCATGAGCTAAAAGAGTATCTAATTGTAATTTTTTATCCATAATAAGCTCCATAAGATCGAAATAGAATCAATCAACCTTTATTATTCTAAGTGATTCTATTGTAACATCTTACGAAAATACTGTATTTTGTTCTTTTCAAGAGCTAGATATAGTTTTAAACTATACTGACTATTCAAAAAATTATAGAACTTGATTGCAAGAATAGCTATTTTCATTATAGCTTAATTTTTATAATTTTTCTACAACATTAAAAAGCCTTGCAGCCTTTTAATGAATATGAAATTTTTGACGTAAGGTTTGAGCTTTCTCACCAATAAAGCGGTCTAACAAACGGACTCGCAAAGCCATTGCTCCATAAATAGCGATGCCCAAGCCACCGATGATAACCAAATAAAGCATACTCGAAATGCGTCCACTTGGATGAAAAACAAAGCCAAGTACGACTTCCACAATGGCAATCAAAAGAGCCATAACTGCTGTTAAAATCCCAATCAACAAACTCCGTTTGAAGAGAATGGTTTGATTGAGTCCAGTTACTTGACGAATGTGTTGGTACATCAGAATGATTGGAACGATGAGTCCAATTGTCGTTGCCAGAAGCGGTCCATAGGCTCTAAACAGATAAATAAATGGAATTTGCAAAATGAGCTTAACAAGAACTCCATAACCAAAATAGATAATTGCTTTACGATTTTGGAACAGCGCCTGAATCATTGGCGATAAGACAGTATAGACGCCAAGAATAATCGTCTGTAACATAGCAAAAATGAAGAGCCCCAGAGCTAAACTATCTGGTCGTCCGTAGAAAATCGTGTACAAAGAACGGGCTACTAAGACAGAGCCAATCGTTGCTGGTAAAAGAAACAGCAGTAACATACTCAAATTATCTTGAACCAAGCGCGCAGCCGCCTTTAAATCACCTTTGACATAGTTTTCTGTTAGCAAAGGAATTCCCACACCACCGATCGAAGTTGCTACTGCAATCAAAATCATGGTAATTTTATTTGGGTTGGCTGAGAAATAGCTAAACATGACCACCAGCTGAGAATTACTATAATTGGTGAACCATTTCATCGTATTGATAAATGTCATCTGGTCAATGATTTGGAAAAGCTGAATAGCAGAACCCGTGATGATAAAAGGAATGGCTTCACGAATCGTATCCACCAGCAAAGCACGGCTGTTGATTTCAGCACTATTAGCCGGTTTGTGTAAGATAGATGTCAAGAGATTGGTTTTCCAAAGAAAATAAACCAAAACCGCCATACTGGCAAACATACCGACAAAGGCTGCAAAAGTAGATTGGGTCACTGCAGCAACATAATCTTTAGAGCCCAATTTCATAATGAAAAATGTTGCAAGCAGCATCCAAATCACACGAATGACCTGCTCGGCAATCTGGCTCATGGCATACGGTTTCAAATTGTTAAAACCTTGGAAAAATCCACGAATAACACTCATGGCTGGAAATACTAGCACAGCCCACGACAGACTCTGCATAACTGGAATCAGCTCTTTCCCAACTCCTGATACACGCGCAAAGAACGGTGATAAAAGATACATCACAACTGCAAAAATGACCCCCAACAAGAGCATGAATTTCAAAAATTCACGAATGAGAGTAAAACTATGATCTTTTTGATCAATCGTATTGTACTTGGCGACTTGCTTTGCGACTGCAACAGGTACACCTGCTGTGGAAATCAGAAGAAACCAAGCATAAATATTGTAGCCCATGGTAAACAAGCCATTGGCCTCTGCTCCATGTTTCCCCATCCAGATATACCAAGGAATGATATAAATTGCCCCTAAAAAACGGCTGATAAAGTTACTAGCTGTTAGCCAAGCTGTCCCTAGAAGCATTTGCTTTTGTTGATTTGTTGTTTGTTGGTCCATACATAACCTCTGAAAATAGTCTCATCTTATTATAAACTTTTCCTTTCCGCTTGTAAAACCTCGCCATTAAGTTTACAATAGAAATATGATAACAATTGAAAACGCATTAAACATTTTAAAAAAGGATCACAATTTCCGCGAGATCATTGACCAAGGACATTTCCTTTATAGAGCTACTGATTTCACATTTGATAATATCAGCTACGACAGCCGTGAAGTGGATGCTTCCACTCTTTTCTTTGTCAAAGGCGACAATTTTAAAAAAGAATTTTTGGAAAACGCAGTGACAGCAGGTCTACGGCTTTATATCAGTGAAATGGATTTTGAAGTGGGAATTCCTGCTCTCATAGTCAATGACGTAAAACAAGCCATGAGCCTTCTTGCCATGGAATTTTATGGCAATCCACAAGATAAACTCAAACTGCTCGCATTTACAGGAACTAAAGGAAAGACAACGTCTGCTTATTTTGCCTATCATATCCTCCAACAAAGTCATAAGCCAGCTCTCTTGTCTACCATGAACACGACGCTTGATGGAGAACATTTCTTTAAATCTGTTTTGACAACACCGGAAAGCTTGGATTTGTTCAAAATGATGGCGATAGCTGTTGAAAATGGACGGACTCATCTTGTCATGGAAGTTTCTAGTCAAGCTTATCTGAAAAAGCGGGTTTATGGTTTGACCTTTGATGTTGGCGTTTTCCTCAATATTAGTCCTGATCACATCGGACCAATTGAACATCCAACATTTGAAGACTATTTTTATCATAAACGGCTTCTCATGGAAAATAGCCGAGCTGTGGTGGTCAATAGCGAAATGGACCATTTTGAAGTTTTGGCTGAGCAAGTTGCTTCCATGGAGCATGATTTCTACGGACAGCATTCAGATAATCAAATTCATCATTCGCAAGCCTTTTCTTTTGAAACAAGCGGAATCCTCACAGAAAAATTTGACATTCAGCTAATCGGACGTTTTAACCAAGAAAATGCACTTGCTGCTAGCCTTGCCTGTCTACGCTTAGGTGCCACTATTTCTGATATAAAAAAAGGCATTGCTGCTACGCGTGTCCCTGGACGTATGGAAGTGCTGACCCAACAAAATGGTGCCAAAGTGTTTGTGGATTACGCACACAATGGTGTCAGTCTCGCTAATCTCCTATCGGTCGTTCAAGAACATCAAAAAGGTAAGATTATTTTGGTGCTCGGTGCAACTGGAAATAAAGGAGAAAGCCGTCGCAAAGATTTTGGTCTACTAATCAATCAACATCCAGAATTGACCGTTATCCTGACAGCAGATGATCCAAATTACGAAGATCCAATTACCATTGCCAAAGAAATTGCTTCTTACATATCCTTTGATGTTGATATGATTGCTGACCGCGAAGAAGCTATTAAAAAAGCCCTTGGCTTAACTAGTAAAGAAGGCGATGCTGTCATTCTAGCAGGCAAAGGCGCTGATTGCTACCAAATTATAAATGGTAAAAAAACTGACTATCTAGGTGATTATGCCATCGCTGAAAAATATTTATAGAAAATAATAAAGGTCGAGACAAACGTTTTCGACCTTTAATTATTTAAGAAAATTTATACTAGCAAGGAGAGATGAGCACAATTCCTCAGAAATCAAAATCTTGCTTTATGACTTTACTTTCTCCAACTAATCAAGACATACATTAGACTTGACCCAAACATATCTGCAAGTGCATGCACGAGGAAGAATGGTAAGAGGTTTTTAACCTTATATTTATAAAGAAAATAATAGAGAAGTCCAAAACCAACACCGATTGTCAGTGCCCAGAGCATTCCTTGATAGGTATGGAAAGAAACGCGAATGATTGTCGAATAAAGAAGAACCCACCACTTATATTTATCTCTAACTGAGGTCAATAAACCTAAGAAGAAAAATTCTTCATAGAAGCCATTGAGCAAAGCATAGAGAATAGCCATAGGTGTCAAATCAATAAATTTGCGGAAAATTTTCCGTCAGATCAATATATTTCCACAATTGCGGATCAAAATAATTGTATTCTCCGCTAAGGGTGGTCACTGTATCCGCGAGAATCCCCATAACCGCAAAGATAAAGGGAACCCAAAAGAGCACAGACCACGATAGATGAATTGGCAACTGCTTAAAGTCAAAACGGCGAAGTATTAAATAGGCTATCGTCAAAGCTAACATGAGAAGCTGCAATTCTAAATTACTGGAATAAGCTACTCCGTCACTTGCTGTTTTACTAGCTGTATCTGTTACTGCTGCCGTAGTGGACGGTGACAAGCTCGCAAGATAAAGTTCCGTTGAGCGATAGATAAATTGTCCAAATAGCAGAGTTGTCACAATGACAATATCAAACCATTTCAAATACTTCAACGGCTGAGACGGACGAATTTTTGCTAAAAGATTCACGATACCTTCCTTTCATGAAACGAAATGATTTAGTGACTACCAAATCTTACTAAACTTAAACCTTATACTTATAAATCTATCAAATAAACCTTAAAATTGTATTATTCTAAGGTTTATCTAATGCTTTCTTTACACGAAAGGTCAATGTTTCCTTATCAAAATCCAATTTTAATTCATATTTCCCTGCTTCGTTAGGCGTAATATAACCTAAAATCACTAGAGCATCTACAAAAATATCACGCCGTTTCTGCATCAGCTCAGTTTTGCGACCATATTTTAAGAGGAAGGTCGTCATATATTTTAGAGCATACTCAGGATTTACATCTCCTACTAAATCATAGAGTTTCTGCTGCTGATTGGTCAATGGATATTGTTGTTTCAGCCTGTAAAAATAATTGGAAAGCGTCAACTGCTCTCTGAGAAAATCCGTTTTTTCTACTAAAATAGCTTGGTTTGTTTGATTGGTTAAATGCGTCTCAAAACGCATATTCAGCAATTCTTGATAAAGAGGACTGTCATCTCGCACAAAGACTTCCTGATCCAAAGACAAAGCCGTCACATTTTCCAACAGAGGAACGCTTTGATGATAGCGTTTATTTTCCCGAAGCACATAGCCTGCCTTGATATAATCCTCTATAGAGCGATCAATATTGGGAAAATTTGCAAACTCACGCTTTATCTCTCGCAAAGTAACATCGTCATGTTGATCTAAGTAATTTATCAATTCATGAAAAAAGGGCTGACGTGTCAAACGACTGGGATTGATTACTTTAATCATCTAATCTTCCTTTGTAAACTAATTTTTCGGATTGAGCCAATTGGCTAGGATTGGTTCCCAGCTGATGAAGAGGAACAGCTAGCCCCAATTCCTTGTAATACTGCTGCCAAAAAGGAGCAACTTCCTCATCTTCATCACCGAACTGCATAGCAATAGTTCCAAAAATGGGGAGGATTTCCGCAATATATTCAGAACAGTAAAAACCTGTCATATTTGGATAAAAGCTATTGTTATAAGGCTTGTAAAGGTGTTGTTCTGCTCTTTTCCAGACAGCTTTCACATCTATATCAGGGAAAACATAGACATCATAGCATTCATCGTCCTGTAAAAATACCTCTATCGGCTGCTTCATGACACCCTGTTCACTTGTCGCATGGTACATCCAGCCGTCAAAAAAGATTGCCACATGGTTATACCGCCCAGTTGATCGCTGAATAGCTTCTGCTATATCAGATTGGCTGGACACAAAAAGCAAATCCCCATTTTTTAAATCTTGAATTTTCATAGAACTATTGTATCAAAAAAGGAGCCGAAACTCCCTTTTTATTCTATTCTTAAGCATTAAAACTTTCTGTTAATTGCGGAACGACTTGTTTCTTACGAGAAACAGCACCAGCAAGGAAAGCGTGGTTATTTTCAAGAACAAAGTTGAAAGCTGCTTCTACCTTGTCCATATTGCGACCGATTGCCAGGATTTCCGAGTTTGAATTGACAATGTCAGTAATCATTAAAACAAAGTCAGAATAACCATTGGCTGCGTTTGTTTTTTCAATAGCTGCTTCCAGTTCAGCTTGGCGTTCCAAGACTTCTGCAATATCAACTGTGTTGACCTGTGCCACACGAACTTGATTTCCGTTTAATTCAAATGTTTTAGCATCAATATCAATCAATTCTTCGGCAGATTTGCTTGCTAAGTTCGTTCCAGCTTTAAGCATAGCCAAACCGTATTCTTCCAAATCAACTCCTGCAAGCTCTGCCAACTCAGGTGCAATCACTTTATCACTCGGATGAGTGGTTGGTGATTTCAGAAGAAGCGTGTCTGAAATCAAACCTGAGAGCATCAAACCTGCGAGTTCTTTTGGTACAGCTACACCAGATTCTTTAAACATGCGATAAACGATAGAAGATGCAGAACCAACAGGCTCCAAACGCATATAAAGCGGGCTGGCTGTTTCAAAATTCGCTACACGGTGATGATCCACAACGCCATAGACTTCTACTTCTGCAATGTCAGAAATAGATTGTTGAAATTCATTATGGTCTGTTAAAATAACTTGCTCAACTCCCTCTGCCTTTGCAGATGTCACCACACGCGGTGCTTTTACACCAAAAGTATCCAAGACAAACGCTGTTTCTTCATTTGGTTCTCCCAAAGCAACCGCTTCTGTATCCAATCCATAAGCCTCACGTGCAAGGTAAGCAAAGGCTACAGCTGAACCAATCGCATCTGAATCTGGATTTTGATGACCGAAAACTAAAATTTTAGACATGATAGTACCTCATAAACTTTTTATACACCCTATTTTAGCACAATTTTAAGATTTTCACAAAGAGAGTGATAGAAAAGCACCCAATTGTCAGCTTTTCTAGCTAACTCCTTGAGTGCTCATCAACCTCTCACTTTTTTGTATCAACTATTGTGCACGCGGTTCATATATTCGGTATAGGATTCTGTTTTCATAAGCTCTTTGGCATTCTTTACTCGGTCAGCGGTTGGTGGTTTTATGCCTTCTAATGGATAAGGAATGCCCAATTCACGCCATTTGAATTCTCCCATTGTATGATAAGGTAGCACTTCAAATTTATCAACTGTTTTTAACGTTTTGACAAACTCACCTAACTCTTTTAAGTCATCATCACGGTCTGTCAAAGTCGGAACCAAAACATGGCGAATCCACATTGGAACACCTTTATCAGACAGATATTTTGCACATTCCAAAATATTCTTATTGGTGTGCCCTGTCACAAATTTATGCTGGGCATCATTGATTTCTTTAATATCCAGCAACACTAAATCTGTCACTTCAAGCAGGCGATCAAAAACTTTGAGATACTCTGGTGTATTGCGGAACGGCATCGCACAAGTATCTAAAGTGCAATGAATTCCCAATTCTTTAGCTTTGGTAAAAAGTGCAGTCACAAAATTAATCTGCAAAAGAGCTTCACCACCACTTACTGTAATCCCACCTTTTTTACCCCAAAAGCCACGATAACGAAGCGCTTCTTGCAAAACGTCTTCAACCGTTCGCTCTCTTGAATTATTGGTTTCCATTGCCCATGTATCTGGATTGTGGCAATATTGGCAACGCATTTTACAACCCTGTAAAAAGACAATGAAACGGATACCAGGCCCATCAACAGCTCCAAAACTTTCAGTCGAATGGACCATACCTGTTACTTTTCCATAATCAATGACTTCTTTTTCCATCGTCTTATCCTCTTGAAAACGTTTTATAATACTATTATAACACTTCTTTTCTAGATAGAGGGACAATTTGTCTATTTTTTAGAAAATAATCTGTTTTTCAGTTTCATTTTCAATATTTTTCAAAAAAACGAGAGAATCTTAAAACTCTCTCGTTCATCTATTCTTTTTAATCCGTCACTTTCTTTCGCCAAAGGAGGGTTGCACTTAGGATGACAAGCCCTACAACAGCTACTTCAGCACCTGTTGTTCCTGTAGATGGTAAAATTCTCTTTTTAGTTGGTTTATCATCTCTATTTGGTGGAGTTGTGCTGTCACCAGAAGGTTTTGGCTCAGTTGGTTGAGTCGGCGGCGTGTCATCTTTTTTCTGACTAAAGTCAAGCTGTGCAATAACGGGATCGTGATCTGACGCCCGACCGTGTTCTTCCATGAAAGAAGCATTAATGTGAACTGGTGAGAACACTGTTTTATCAGCAATATTTTTTGAAACAAAGATATTGTCTAAACTTTGATTGCTACCACGGTAGAAGTAAGAATACCGATCAGCTGCATCATGATTGAGCATCATATTGACTAATTCATTACCAGCCACTGCTTTGGCAGTTTCTGAAAATTCAAAGTCATTAAAGTCACCAGTCAAGACAAACTTCAAATTTGGATTTTGCTTCAAACCTTCTTTGACAAAAGCGTTCAACAACTTCCCTTGCTCAATCCGTTGTGCCAATGTATTTTGTACTGCAGGCTGCTTTGAGCCATAGACCGCATCGTCTCCGAGCTTGGATTTCAAATGATTGGCAATCACGACAATCCGTTCACCTTTAAATTCAAACTCTGCTGCTAAAGATTTTCTAACTTTTTCAAATACTGGATTAGTTGGGTCTATTCTGGCAGGATTTTTCACCAAATGACCGTCTTTGAAAGCAGCCGCTTCTGTGCTACTTCCTGCTTCACGTTCTACTATCTTCACTCGTTGAGGATTGTACAAGAAAGCCACACGAATATTGGATCCGGGCTTTCCTCCGTCTGCACCATCAACAGGAGCTACTTCGACATACTTATACTCTTTGCCACCTAATTGTTTAATCTTAGCAGCTAATTTTTCCCCACTTTGAACACCACTTACTGTGCCGTCATTGACACTTCCATTATTATCTTGAACTTCTATGAGTGTGATAATATCTGGACTATGGATTTCATTGATAAAGGATTTGGCAATTTTCTCCACTTTTGCGTCAGGTGTTTCGCCCGTTGCATTGTTCGCCGAGAAGTTTTCGATATTGTAAGAAGCAATCGTCAGTTTATCTTCACTTGGGTAAAGTTTAGAAACCTCTCTTTGCAAACCACCGTCTTGCAAAGCTGGCAATTGGGTTGGCTCCAACTTAAAGACTTTACTGCGATAACTCACGACTCCAACAACATCTTCATTAAAGTAATCTTTGGCTTTGGCAACAAACTTATTTCCCACATAAACTGGAATGGTTGCCGTATTTTGCACATTCAGACGTAAATTGACGCCACCGATATTATTTAACGGTAATTATTGATAGCCAGCAGGCAACAGGTAGATATCCCCGCGATATTGTGGTCCAAGCACATGAGGTTTTTTAACTGTTGTCAACATGCCTTCAAGACTTTCCCAATAGTCCAAGGCGTCATGCTCTGGATCGTAGACAGTCGGAGTATTGTCTACGATATCTTTTGGCATACGCTCTGAAATATTGACTGATTCTGGTAGTGTGGCTGTACCGTTTTTCGTTACCTTAGAAGCAAACAATTGTGTTACAGTTAAGCTGTCAGTTGGTTTACGGAAAGTTTGCCCCGGACGGACGCTGAGCGACTCCATGTAACCTTCTTTAACTTCACCTTCAATCGTCAATCGGTCTCCAACGGCTACTTTTTCCTTTGAAACTACATAGATAGCATCTGAAGTCTTTGCGTTCCCGTCAGCTTTTATGTCTTGTGCATAAAAGCCATATCGATCCGTTTTAGTGACGACTACATTTGACACGCGCACCTTTTTCCCATTATAAGGTGATTCATGCGCTTCGCCTTGAATTTGACCAATATTGGCTACCTCGGTAAATTCAGAAATAGTGGCTCTTGCTTCACTGTTTGAAGCTTCTGTCTTAGGTGTTTCTTCGCTTGTGCTACTTGGCTCATTCGTACTACTCGTACTGCTTGCCGAACTTTCAGAAGTTGTTTCTGATGATTGCGACTGAGTTGTCGAAGCAACAGAACTAGACTCTGAAGTCGTTGTTACAGAAGTTTCTGAACTTGAAGAGCTCGCCTCATTTGCCTGAACAACAGGACTTAGAACGCTACTAGCTAACAAAATAGCTGTCGCAAACAATACAGGCAATTGTTTTGAAGTTTTTTTCATATATTCTCCTTTACATCATAATTTGGAAATCAAATTTCCTTGAGATGTATTTCTACCGTAATTATTATAAATAAAACAAAAGGACAATGCAAGCGCTTTCTCTTGGATTTAAAAAAATCGGCTGAACAATTCAGTCAATTTTAGGATTTATTGCTGCATTTAGTGTTTATTTACAATAATTGCCAAACTTTCATAAGGTCTTAATGTTACAACTTCTGCTGTTTGAGTTTCTTCATAATTAGAAAGGAGCACTTCGCCATTTTGATACTCTGGTAAAATATCTATCGTAATCGGATCTGGATAGAAGTTATTGAGCACCAAAAGTTTTTCGTCACCTAATTGACGCTCAAAAGCATAAACTTGCTGACTGTCTTCATAAACTGGTTGATAGCTGCCTTCGGCAATAATAGGAAGATCCTTGCGAAGGGCAATCAGTTTTTGATAAAAAGTGAAAATCGGGCCTTGTATCTCATTTTCAACATTGATTTCAGGATAAGATTTCCCTGCTTTGAGCCAAGGGGTGCCTGTCGTAAAGCCAGCATTTGCTGAATCACCCCACTGCATGGGAGTGCGAGAATTATCGCGAGATTTGGCCTGAATAATTGCAAAAGCTTCTTCTGGTGTTTTGCCTTGCTCCAGCAGCATCTGATAGGCATTGATAGACTCCACATCCACATAATCTGCCATAGAGTCATAGTCTGGATCCACCATGCCGATTTCTTCTCCCATATAAATATACGGCGTGCCGCGAGATAGATGAATGCTGGCCGCAAGCATGGTTGCTCCTTCATTGCGGAAATGCTGAACATCAACAAAACGATTTAAGGCACGTGGCTGGTCGTGGTTGTTCCAAAATAGAGCACTCCAGCCATCATGGTCACTCATTTCCTTGCCCCACGTATGGAAAAGATGCTTGAGTTCCTCGAAATCAAATTTTTTCAAGCTCCATTTTTGACCATTTTCATAATCCACCTTCAAATGATGGAAATTGAAAGCCATAGACAATTCGTGACGTGCCGGATCTGTATAGAGAATGCAGTTTTCAATAGTAGTCGCACTCATTTCTCCGACAGTTATAAATGAATCAGCCTGTCCGAAAGTCGCTTCATTCAGCATGTGCAGGTAGTCATGTACAATGGGCTTGTCCGTATAGGCAGGCTTACCATCATTTTCCGGACAGTTTTCCAACACCTCATCTTTTCCAATCAGATTGATGACATCAAAGCGAAAACCTTTGACACCCTTGTCCCGCCAAAAATTGACAACTTTGAAAAGTTCTTCGCGGACATGAGGATTGCGCCAGTTGAGATCAGCCTGCGTCACATCAAAGAGGTGCATGTAGTACTTGCCAGTGTCGCCAAAAGGTGCCCAGGCGCTGCCGCCAAACTTAGACAGCCAGTCTGTCGGCTCATCGCGCAGAAAGAAAAAATCTTGGTAGTACGGATCGCCAGCTAAAGCTTTTTGAAACCATTCATGCTCGGTCGAGCAATGATTTAAGACCATATCCAGCATGAAGTCAATGCCGTATTCTTTCCCAACTTGGACCATCTCTTCAAAGTCAGACATCGTCCCAAAAAGAGGGTTGACAGCCGTATAATCTGAAATATCATAACCATTATCACGCTGCGGGCTGGGATAGAAAGGATTGAGCCAGACCATATCCACTCCTAATTCTTTGAGGTAAGGAATTTTCTCAATAATGCCTTGAAAATCTCCTATCCCATTGCCGGTCGTATCTTTAAATGATTTTAGATAAATTTGATAGACGACTTTTGTCTTATCTAATGCCATTTGTCTTCCTTTTCTATTTTCTAAAAGAAAGAGGCGGGGCTTGCGCTCCTCCCCTTTATCGTTACTTTTATTCTTTGTACGAGCCTTTTTGCCTCTCGTTAAGAGATTGCTGCTTGGATTTCCAGTAGTGAGGCAAATGGATTACTGAGATAAATTTGTCCATTCGTTAGATAAAATCCTGCTCACCATAGATCGTATCAAACATTTTACCCGATTCGAGTAGCTGTCATCAGCTTATCTCCACGTTCGACAGTCCGCGGTAATGTTCTCTGTTCATCAGCCTGAAATTGCTCTTGATTTGTGATAATCACAGGTGTTTCAGTCACTAAGCCAGCTTCCTGAATAGCTGCTATATCAAAACTAACCAGTTTCTGACCTACGCTCACTCTGTCTCCTTGAGCCACATGAGCTTCAAAACCTTTGCCGTCGAGATTAACTGTGTCCATACCGATATGCATGAGTAATTCGACACCTTCATCTGACACGATTCCAACAGCATGATTGGTTGGGAAAAGCACTGATACCGTCCCGTTCACAGGGGCCACCAGTTCTCCCTCACTTGGAAGGATGACAACTCCTTGTCCCATCACGCCTTGAGCAAAGACAGGGTCGGTTGCTTGGCTTAATTCTTTGACTTCCCCAGCCAGTGGGCTAGCAATTTCTGCAAAATCTACTTTTGGAGCGGCTTCTTTTGCTTCGTCAATGGCTTCAATTTGCGGTGATTTGACACTTTCATCTTCTGTCTTTGTAAACATGCCTGTCTTGCGGAAGAAGAAAGTCAATAGCATTGGTACTACAATGGCCACCAGCATAATAAAGAAGAATGGCAACATGTATTTAGCTTGGATAGATAAGATACCTGGAATCCCACCGATTCCGATAGCATTGGCTGTTACGTTAAAGGTTACAGATAACAGACCTGCGATAGAAGAACCAATCATCCCTGCCACAAATGGGTAGACATACTTCACATTGACCCCGAAAAGTGCTGGTTCTGTAACACCTAGATAAGCAGAAATCGTTGCTGGCAGAGAAATCTGTGCTTCACGTTCATTATGACGGTTCATCAGATAGTAAGCAAATACAGCTGAACCTTGAGCGATATTGGACAAGGCAATCATTGGCCATAGCGCCGTACCGCCTGTATCTGCAACCAGCTGTGTATCAATGGCATTGGTCATGTGGTGCAGACCAGTGATAACAAACGGAGCATAGAGGGCACCAAATATCGCACCAAAGAGCCATTTAACAGGACCAGTCAGACCAGCAAGCACCGCTGTTGACAGCCATTGTCCAAGTGTCCAACCAATTGGACCAAGGACTGTATGCGCTAGAATCAAAGCTGGAATCAAGGATAAGAATGGCACAAAAATCATGGACACAACTTCTGGAATGCGTTTGCGCCAGAAGATTTCAAGATAAGATAGCGACAATCCTGCAAGCAGAGCTGGAATAACTTGTGCTTGGTATCCAATTTTTCTAACTGTAAAGAAACCAAAATCCCATACCCAGTTTTTAGCAATTTCTGAAGCTGGCGTACCAGCTACTGCATAAGCGTTAAGTAACTGAGGAGACACCAGACAGATTCCCAAAACGATACCGAGGATTTGGCTGGTTCCCATTTTACGAGAAACAGACCAGACAATACCAACTGGCAAGAAGTGGAAAATCGCTTCACCCGGCAGCCACAAGAATGAGTTTACTCCGCTCCAGAATTGTGATACATCCACAATCGTATTGTAAATCGGAGTACCGTCTTTAGCAAACTGAGCAACACCGTCAACCATTTTTTGACCGAGTGCCTGAATCTGTACACCTTCCAGAATATTGCGGAAACCGAGAATCAGTCCCCCAACGATAATGGCTGGAATAATTGGAGTGAAAATTTCCGCCAGCATTGTCATGACACGTTGTACTGGATTCTGATTGCTTTTGGCAGCGGCTTTAGCTGCTTCTTTTGATACTCCTTCAATCCCTGAAACAGCTGTAAAATCATTGTAGAAAATCGGCACATCATTTCCGATAATGACTTGAAACTGCCCTGCATTTGTAAAAGTTCCCTTTACAGCTGGAATGGCTTCAATTGCTTTTACGTCTGCCTTCTTTTCATCTGCCAATACAAAGCGCATCCGAGTTGCACAATGGCTGACAGCTGAGACATTTTCCTTGCCGCCGATAGCCTCTAATAGGGTCTTGGCGTCTTTTTCAAATTTTCCCATTTTCTGTTTGGCTAGGCTTAACCTAACACTCTCCTTCTTTTTTCATCATTGTACAATTGATTGATACATTTATTGTAAACGATACCAAAGATGTCTGCAAGATGTTTGTAGTAAAAAGGCTCTTTTTTGGTAAAATTTATTTAGTTGTATGCTAAAAAGAAAACAAGTGAGGATATCATGAAAAAATATGAACAAATTTTTAAACTCTTAGAACAAGATATTCTAAACGAGAAATATCAGATAAATAATTATCTTCCTAGCGAACACGAACTTGTCCAGACCTACAAGGTCAGCCGTGACACGATTCGTAAATCGCTTGATTTGCTTCAAAAAGCTGGTCTCATTCAAAAAATGAGAGGTCAAGGCTCTAAAGTCATCCAACAAGAACAGATTGACTTTCCCGTTTCCAACCTAACTAGTTACCAAGAACTTGTCCGGCAACATGGAATGAATTCTAAAACCAATGTCATACAGTTAGAAAAAATTACAGTTGATAAAAAATTATCCAGTCTTACTGGTTTTCCTGAATACCGTCTGGTGTGGCGGATTATTCGCCAAAGGGTCGTTGACGGGATTGCCTCCGTCTTGGATATTGATTACCTTGATAAGAGTTTTGTCCCTTCTATTAGCCGTGAAATTGCAGAGCATTCAATTTATGCTTATTTAGAAGATGAACTGGGACTACACATTTCTTACGCCCAAAAAGAAATCACAATTGATCCAGCCACTAATCGCGATAAAATATTGATGAACATTGGAAATGACCACCATGTCGTCTCTGTCAAATCAAAAGTCTATCTTGCAGACGGACAGCAATTTCAGTTTACAGATAGTCGTCATAAACTCGAAAAATTCCGTTTCGTTGACTTCTCCAAACGGCAAAAATGATCATGACCCTTCACAAAATTCACTCTTCAATATTAAAAATAAAGGAAGAATGTCGTTGTCATCAATCTGCTTCCTTTATTTTTAATGTCATTCACATATTTATAAAAAGTAAAGTAAACTTATCAATTTTTGAAAAACGAAAGAAGCTGAGACTATTTCTCAACTTCTTCCTCTTCTTCTACTATTTCAGAAACTTCTACTTTGAGCTTTGTCACACGTCCATTTTTTACCTTATCATTGGTTAAAATGAGCTTTTTGCCCTGACTTTCCACTTCATAACTCAAACGCTCTTTCACGTCGGGTATCGAACCTACGCCCGTCAAATAATAACCCGCAATGGTATCAACGTCATCACTTTCCAGTTCAACTTCAAAATACTCGTTAAAGTCATTCAAACTCATGGTTCCAAGGACGAAATAAATATGGTCAGAAACCTGATACACCTCTACTTCAGCCTTATCTGTTTCATCATCTATCTCACCGACAATTTCTTCCAGTAGGTCTTCCAACGTTACCAGACCAGACATACCACCATATTCATCTAACAATATCGCCATTTGATTTTGCGTATTCCGCAACTCTGTCAGCAAATCATCCACGAAAATCGTTTCTGGCACAAAGAGCGGTTCCTGCAAAATTTTTCGTAGTACAATATTATCAAAACCATTAGTAAACGCCTCATTTAACAGACGTTTGGTGTGAATAAGTCCAATAACATTATCCTTGTCATCATCATAGACTGGGATTCGTGAGAAATTCTGCCTCAAAATACTTTCGATAATTTCCTTGGTATCATCATTGATGTCCACCATAAACGCATCGGTACGCGGCACCATTACCTCACGCGCCACCATCTCATCTAGTGAAAAAATCCCCTGCAGCATTTCAATTTCATCTGCATCCAATGTTTCTTCACTATTGGTCAGCATATACTCAATCTCATCACGTGTCATTTTCTCATCTGCATCATCAAAAGTCATGGGAGTGATTCGACTGAGCAGATTGGTAGAGGCTGATAAAAGCCAAACAAAGGGACTGACAATTTTTCCCAAAAAGATGATAACTGGCGCTGTACGAACCGCTAGGGAATCTTTGAGGTTCAGAGCGATTCTCTTTGGATACAATTCACCAAAAACAATCGAAATATAAGTCAAAATAGCAACAGATAAGAAGCTTGCAATAGCTCTTGCGGTCTCAGAATTTCCCATCCAAGAAGCAATTTCCCGACCGAGTGTATTAGCCAAACTAGCTCCTGACAAAATTGTAATCAAAGTAATTCCAACTTGAATGGTGGATAAAAAGTGATTAGGTTTTTCCAAGACTTTTAACAAACGAATGTATTTTGCATCGCCTTCTTCAGCTTTTTGCTCTACACGAGCGCGATTTAAAGATACCATCGCCATCTCTGCTGCTGAAAAAAAGGCATTTAAAAGTGTTAAGACTAGTAATAGTAAAGCTTGCAGTAACAAGGTCTGACTGCTAGGGTCTTCCATGAATGTTCTCTCCTCATATATAAGTAATCTTAATTATAGCATACTTTTTGACTTCTTGCACAGGGAGTGTTAAACAGAAAGTTTGAAGGAAGATTGCAAAGAAGAAAATCGATTGTTTAGGCTTCTAAATTTTGCAGAACTGTTTCCAAGCGTGAAATTGCATCAACAGGAAGTGCCGTTTTAGGGTATTTTTGATTAAAGGCAAGCAAGAAGTTCAGCCGTACTTGCATTCTTTCTCTAAGTAATTGTTTGTAGCGAGCATCAAAATTTGGAATAGGATAGCCTTCACATTCCATGTATTCAAAACCCTCCAATGGCCCAAATGGTTTAAATTCTGCTTCTTCATCAACAATTTTTTCAATAATATTCAAGCTAACTTCTTTTGAAATTCCCTTGCCCATATAAAATCCAGTATTGATGATATAGCAGTCGACACCAGATTCAAAGAGACTACGGAATTTCCGATAATCTTCCACCAAGGGATACACTCTAAATGGATTGGCATAAGGTTCAATCACCAAATCATCATGCTTGCCAATCACATTTTCAGCATTGGAACGCTTGGTCATCAAAGTACAGCCCATCGTAGAAGCCATCAGCGGATCGCTGATTTTGACTAACGGTGGGAGAGAATCATCTTTCATAATCCAGAAAATGGCTTGAATCGGCTCATCAATTCGATCGACCCGATTTGGTGTTGCAAAGCGAGACTTGACTGTCCGACCATTTCCATTTCGAATGTCCTCTGTCACTAATTTTTTTAATCCATTGTCATCCAGTGTCACACCACAATTCTGAACTGTTACAAAAAAGTCCTGCTCCCTATGCCCAATGGGATAGTCATTTGTTTTATCAAAATAGGACGGTTCCAAAGCAATGGAAGACCCATCTTTGACAGAAATAATAAAGGCATCATCATGCAAAACCTTAATATCATATTTTCCATTATGTTTTGCATGTGTCAGCGTGGATTTTCCTGAGCCAGATAACCCAAAGAAGGAGGCTACATAGTCTTTCTTTTCAGCCCCTTCTTGTTTAAAGATTTTCAAACCACCGTGACAAGCTACATATCCATTTCTAGCAGCAGTTGCCCAAGCTAAAGTTAAAGTCGCTTTTTTCAACTCACCAAAGTAATTTAAGCCCAAAATAATGACACAATTGTGCTGAGTATCAAAATAAACCAACCCTTCAGGATAATCTGGATGCTTCCATTTGGGGTCAAAAAAGACAAATATATCATTTTCATCATATTTTTTAGAAACTCTCAAACGATTTTTAAACTCTTCATCCAAAATTTGGAAATTTAAAAGCCAAGAATAGAGATTGTTGATTTCATCTTCAGGAACCATAAGATGAGCACAAGCCATGAAGGCTTCATCAAGCCCTACAACTGCATCTGCCTTATAAAATTTTCGATGATGAGCTTGATAAATTGCACTGCGTACTATTGAAAGCAGCTTTTCATCTTCCTCACTGTCCCTACCAAAAATCCGTCGAGCTTTAGCCGTTCGACCAACAACTGCGCCAGAATTCGTTAATAAAACGCGAGCATAAGAAGGCAAGCCCAATTCCTTTGTATGAATGACAGGCATATCTAAAACAATTGTCCCAGCAGCTGCGGAAGCCAATTGATAAGCTTCTTCTACGGTTTTTATTGCAACAACCTGATTTTCATAAAAAGCTGTTTCAATTATTGCCTTCAAAGGAGAGAAATAAGAAGAATTTTTTCTTATTTCCTGCGGAGAATATTTACGACGTGTTACCATAAGTGTACCTCCTCTATCTTATTAGTTCTATTTTAGCATAAAAATACACTTATGGTTTTAATAAAACGTATTAGAAAAAAAGGAGTGGAATTCCAAACTAAATTTTTGTTGCATTTAGTTTGCTTCCACTTCCCTATATTCATCATTCTAAAACATTAAGACATAGTCCTTCTGAATGTCTATTCATCTTTCAGACTTTGAAATTATTCAGCGTCCTGCTCTTATTTATTAATAATTCCGTACTCCTCATTTTTCTTTTGCTCCTGTGCAGCTCGATGATTATCATATAAATTCGCTAGGAATTTTGCAATTTCTTTCAAAATAGAATAAATCGGAATCGCTACAATCATCCCAACAATCCCATAAATATTACTTGACAAAAGCAAGAGAACCATAATGGTAATTGGATGCACCTTCATCACGCCACCTACAATCCGTGGATAGAGAATATTTCCGTCAATTTGCTGCACAATTAACATATATATAACTGCAATCACCATTTTTTTCGGATCAGCAATCAGATAAGTGATAACCATCGGAATCAACCCAATGCTTGGACCCACATAAGGAATAAGATTAGCAATCATAGAAAAAATAGCAAATATCAAAGCATATTTCAGACCAATAACACTATAGCCAATGAAAGCCAACGTTCCAATAATAAACGCATCAATCGAAATCCCACTAATATACCGAGCAATCGTTGCATTAAGATTGGTCAATAATTTCGTGATGTTGAGCTTATCCCGCTTCAAAACAGTTCTTTCCAACATGGGCAGTAATTTATCCCCGTCAATTAAGAAATAGACCAAAAAGATCGGCGTCATGATGAGAATCAAAAATGTATTCACTACTGCTGAAACGACACTCCCCAGACTATTGGTGACACTATTTAAAATATTTTGCAAAATATCCACATAAGACAAATTTAACTGCTTAATAATAGACTGGATATTCAGATTTTTAAAGAGAGAGTGCTGCGATAGCTGGTTAATCCAATTTTGCAATTCTCCATAAACATTTTGACTAGAAGAAATCAAACTTGTCAACTGCGTAATCAAAATAGGTAGCAGATAAATAATGCCCAGAGCAATAATCCCAAACAAGAGAACCAAGGTAATCAAAATTCCAAAAATCCTCTTAATTTTCAGCTCTTTCTCCAGGAATTTCACTAAAGGATTCGTCACATAGTACAAAAATCCCGCAATTAGAAAAGGAATTAAAACCGTATTTAAAACGCTCACAAAAGGGGAAATCAAGCCGTCCATTTGCCGCCAGATAAAAAAGATAATAGTTAGTAGTAAGACTTCTGTTGTCCAAAAAAATAACTTACTTTTATGAAACATACTGTTCCTCCTATCAGCTATTCTATCATATTTTCCACTAAAATAGAGTGCTTTTCTTAAAATGGCTTAAATTATTTTAGGAACAGACTCTTTCGTTTCCCACTATCAAAACTTATTTTTCCATTTATTTTCGTTTGTAAACCATTTTCACATGTACTCGTGATTCTAAGATGAAGGGTTCACTAACAGCTTCAAATCCAAATTTCTCATACAAGCCCACCACCTGCTCTTGCGCCTCTATGTGAATCTCTTTTTCAGGCCATTTTTCAGCACAAGTCTTCATAATAGCTTGGACCAACTTACGACCAAGCCCTTGACCGCGAGTAGAAGCCGCTGTTACGACACGTCCAAAATGAATAGTAGTACCCGTTTCAAATACTCTCGCATAAGCGTCTACCTCGCCGGCTTCATTTTCATGAAAAATATGGATCGCTTCTAAATCGTGCTCGTCCAAATCATTATAAACACTATTTTGCTCTACGACAAATGTTTCCAAGCGTAATTTCAAGCATTTATAAAATTCTAAGGTGGTTAATTCCTCAAATGTCTTTTTATACCACATACTTGTTTTCCCTTCTTCTTTATTATATAATAATTGTAAATGCAACTATAAAAGGAGCCTTTTATGGATTATCGTCATCTCTTTCGTCAAATGGGCATAATTTCTCGCCAAGCCATGATGAATATGAATCATGAAGCCAGCCAATACAACCTAGATAATAATCTTTTTCTTATCCTTATCCGCATTGTTGAGCATGAAGGACTGAATCAATCTCAACTTTCTCATATGGTAAAAATTGATAAAACAACACTTAGTCGCTCTCTTAGAAAACTAGAGGAAAAAGGATTTATCACAAAGAAAGTCAACTCTCAAAATAAGAAATTTAAAGAGCTTTTCCCTACGACGAAGGCTTTGCAAATCTACGACCGATTGATTGGATTTGAAACGACCTACATCCAGTCTGTCATGAAAGCTCTGACTTCCTCTGAACTCTTTCAATTAGAAGACATCCTCAATAAAATAGGAAATGCTCAATGCAATCAGTATGGCACACATTAGTTGCATTTGCAACTTTGGAATTAAAAAATGACGAGGCTGGGACAAAAGTCCTTAACCTCGTCAGATTTTTATGAGTTTCTTGCAAGTCGCAGTGGTTGGTTGGATATCCTTATCCCTTCTTATACCGGTGATAGTGGCTATCCTAACTAACTTGTGCGGAGGTGGGAGTAAAACAGTCCAGTGGACTGTTTTAGGTCAGCAACTAGAAACTAGGACTTGCTGAAAAATCAAATTCTTCGAATGGGGGTCTGTCCCACTCCCCTTTGATTATTTTGTTTCAAATCCTTCTGCAACTGCTTGCGCAAAATGTTCTTCAACGATTTCTGCACAGTGGTCACAAACAATTGCATGATAGCTACGTTCTTTGACTGTTTCATCTACCCGACGGCAACGTTCACAAACTTGTCCCTCTGCATGCTCAACTGTAAAAGCTACATCCTCGAAAGCAATAGCATTTTCAGGAGCTTCCCCGTCTGCGATTGTTAATTTAGAGACAATGAGAAGTTGTGCAACATCGCTATTAACCGCTTCAAACAGCGTTCTCACGACTTCATTTGGATAAACAGTTAAGTGAGCTTCCAAAGATTTTCCAATTACTTTTTCATTACGTGCTTCTTCCAAAGCTTTCTGAGCTTGACTGCGGAAGTTCATAAAGTTTGTCCAAGTATCTAATAGTTCTTCCTCATTAGGGAAAGTCAGCGCATCTGGCAATTCTGCTAACTGAACAAATTCTTCTGGCTCATGTTCTAAGTAAGACCAGATTTCTTCTGCTGTATGTGGAAGAATTGGGGTCAACAATTTTGTAATTTTTACTAAAATATCATAAAAGACGGTCTGCATTTGACGGCGTTCCAATGATTTAGCTGCTTCAATATAGACAACATCTTTTGCAAAATCAAGATAGAAAGCTGATAAATCAACTGTCACAAAGTTTACAATCGCTTTGTAAATATCCAAAAATTCAAAGTTGGCATAAGCCTCACGAATCGTCTTGACAAGTTGGTTAAAGCGAACAGTCATGTACTTATCAACAGAGCGAAGGTCATCATAAGCAACAGCGTCTTCTTTCGGATTAAAATCAGAAGTATTAGCGATCAAGAAACGCAGGGTGTTACGGATTTTTCGGTAGGTTTCAGATACTTGACCAAGAATATCCATAGAGATACGCACATCGTTGCTAGAATCCACACTCGTCACCCAAAGACGCAAGATTTCAGCCCCAAATTGTTTTTCAACATCACTTGGAGCAATGGTGTTGCCGAGAGACTTAGACATCTTCTCACCTTTGCCGTCCAAAGCAAAGCCTTGTGAAAGGATTTGTTTATAAGGAGCCACTCCATGATTTGCAACAGATGTGATGAGAGAAGAGTTAAACCAGCCACGATATTGGTCAGAACCTTCAAGATACAGGTCGGCAGGATAAGTCAATTCAGGACGATTGACCACCACACCATTCCAAGAAGAACCTGAATCAAACCACACGTCCATGATGTCTGTTTCTTTAGTGAACGTACCATTTGGTGACCCTGGATGAGTAAATCCTTCTGGAAGCAAATCTTTCGCTTCTCGTTGCCACCAAATGATAGAGCCATGTTCCGCAAAAAGCTCAGCCACATGCTCAATTGTTTGCTCTGTCATAATCGGTGTGCCGTCCTCCGCATAGAAGATTGGAAGTGGCACTCCCCAAGCCCGCTGACGCGAAATGACCCAATCTCCACGGTCACGGATCATATTGTAAAGACGAACTTTACCCCATTCAGAGTGGAACTTCACTTTTTCAATCTCATCAAGAATTTCCTGACGGAATTTTGAAACTGAAGCAAACCATTGCGGTACTGCACGCCAAATAATTGGCTTTTTCGTCCGCCAGTCAAATGGATAAGAGTGAGAGATTTCTTCTTGCGCAAGGAGAAGTTGACCTAACTTTTCAATTACTGTAGGAACTACCTTGTCATAAAATTGCCCTGCAAAATCTGGACCAGCATTTTCCATCATGATACCACGTTCATTGACTGTAACGGCTACTTCTAGGCCATTTGCAATCCCAACATTGTAGTCGTCCTCACCAAAACCAGGAGCAGTATGGACAATTCCTGTACCGGAATCTAGTGTAACGTGGTCACCAAGAATCACCAATTCATCTACTTCCTCATCCCACGGGTGCTCTGTCACGATATGATTCAGTTCAGCACCGCGATGAGTTGACAAGACCTCTACATCTTCCCAGCCGAATTTTTCAGACAAGCTATTGAGCAAGTCAGCAGCAACGACAAATTTACGGCTTTCCCCAGCTGGTTTTACCACAACATAATCAAAGTCCGCACCTACTGTCAAACCGCGAGAAGCCGTAATAGTAAATGGTGTTGTCGTCCAAACTACAATATAAGTATCTGTATCTAGCACATTTTTGCCGTCTTTTACCTTATTTGCATAGTAAAGAGAGGTTGAAACCAAATCATGATACTCAATTTCTGCCTCTGCAAGAGCTGATTCAGATGACCATGACCAATAAACCGGCTTCGCACCGCGGTAGATATAGCCTTTTTTCGCCATTTCTCCAAATACGCGAATTTGAGCAGCTTCATAATCCGGAGTCAACGTCACATACGGATGCTCCCAATCACCAGAAACACCTAAGCGTTTGAAATCTTCACGTTGTTTGTCTACTTGACTCAGTGCATAATCGCGACAAAGTTTTAAATACTCTGCCAAATCCATTTCTTTTCGCTTCACACCTTGCTTTGCCAGAACTTGCTCAATCGGAAGACCATGAGTATCCCAGCCTGGGATGTAAGGCGCATAATAGCCAGACATTGATTTTGAACGAACGATAATATCTTTTGAGATCTTATTCATAGCATGACCAACATGGATATTTCCATTAGCATATGGAGGTCCATCATGAAGTGTGAAATGCGGTTTTCCTTCATTCAATTCTTGACGGCGTTGATACAATTTTGCATCTTCCCATTCTTTTTGCCAAAGAGGTTCTTTATTCGGCAAACCAGCACGCATTGGAAAAGCTGTTTTTCCAAGATTAAGAGTTTCTTTTAATTTCATAAGTTCTCCTTTTTCATATTAGTAACAACTAAAAAAACCACAAATTCATCAAAAGGACGAAAATTCGTGGTACCACCTTCATTTAGATAAGAATAAGATTCCTATCCCTCTTACTCGTAACGTGAGTTAAGCGTTAAATCTTACTGTTTTCAGATTTAAGTTTGCAAAATGATAATCCTAACAAAAGGAATTACAGGTCTCTCACCGTCACCTGCTCGCTGCGAATATTTTGTTAGCATCTTGTTTTTACATTCTCTTATAAAATATCTACAGATTCTGTTGAAGTAGCTTCTGAGTTATCTGTTGAAGTCTCAGCATTTGTCAGATTTAATCCTAAGACAGACTCATCTAATGTTTCAAACGCTTGTGTTTCGGCTAATTCACGATTTGCTTCTTCAATGCGTCTTTGTAATTCTTCCATTTCCTCTGGAGAGAACTGACGCGTCACATCCACTTCATCTTCTTCTGGAGTCGTTACGACTTCACCCAAAGCAGACTGAACAACTTCTTTAAAGGCTTCATCACTAGTCTGCAAGTAAGTAGCTGTTGGGCGAAGAATATCTTCCCATTCTGAAGAATTCACAATGCTTAATTGACTTTCAATGGTTGATTTTAAACGTTGGTGGAAAACACGCGTTTTATTTTTCAACTCTTCTGTTTCAACAGCCACTTTCTTAGCATTATCAGTCGCTTGACGAAGAATTTCATTAGCCTTGTATTTTGCCTCATCCAACAAATGTTGGGCTTCTTGCTCAGCCTTATGAACAATGTTTTCAGAACGGTCATTTGCCGCTTGTTTTACACGTTCTGCCGTATCTTGTGCAATCAATACAGATTGGCTAAGGGAATCCTTCATCTCGTCAAAATAGGTCAAACGTTCTTCCAGATTTTTAATTTTTGACTCTTGCTCATGATTGACACGAACTAAATCTTCGTAATCTTGGACAATGATATCAAGAAATTCATCTACTTCATCAACATCATATCCTCTAAATTTGTGAGCAAAAGCTTTATCTTTAATTTCTAACGATGTAATAGCCATATTTTCTCCTTACTTACTAGACAATAATTCAACAGTTAACTTATACTTCCCATTTTTTGAAAAGCCATTTTCTCTTAAAACTTTTACTCTCCCATATCCTCGTACACTAATCAAGTCATTTAATAACAAATGATGACTGGGATTATCCAGCGTAGAATAGTTTACCTTAACTTGCTTTGCTGCTATCAGCCGAGCGGCAATGCTTCGTGACAAATGAAATGAGGCAGCCACCACTTTATCCAAACGCATACTAGAGACAAGCACATCTCTTAACTTTGAATCAGTTTGAGCGATAATTTGTTGTGAAAAATCTACTTGCTTCAATTTTACAGGTGTCTTTGCTATCCTTGAGATATGATCGATGAAAAATTGAGTGAATTTCTTATCTACCATAATTTGTGCTCTACCTGAAGCTACAAGAATATCACCAAACACTTTACGTTCAATCCCTAATTGATTCAATAACGTTCCCATTATTTGCGAATGGGTTAAGTGGTGAAATTTATTCGCATAGCTGATTTCTAACAGATCCATTTCAAAATCATTTAATTGCAACTCATAGTAGAGAGGAGCAATAATGACTTTAGCAAATTCACTCGTATAATAATCCGAACTTGAAAATATTTGCAATTGTAAGCGATTCCCAAGATTTCGCAAAATTTCAACTTGATGTGGATTTACAAACGAAGTCACTTCAAAAGAATAAGAATCTTCAACTCGCTGCATCTGTTCTAAACTTTTATCAACAAATTCACGATCTTCTTCTGCAAAATGTTGATATAAATGTTTGCTATTTTTCATGAATTTAAGCTAAAAGCAAAAGGGCATTCAAAATGATGCCAGAAACAAAATTCAGAAGAAAGATAACAACAAGAACCGTCCAATCAATCCCAGCAAATTGTAGGTTGAAACGTTGAAATGGTTTTAAAACAGGCTCTACTATCCGTAAAATCAACTGACCAAACGACGTTTGATAGGCACCTGGAAACCAAGATAAGAGAGCATACACCACTAAAATAAATGAATACACTCTTACCAAATTATAAAGTATATTTACAATCCAAACCATGTTTTTATCTACGTTTCATATCAAAATCAAATTCGCCACTTTGCAAATCATCAGGCAATTTTAAATCCTCAACATTTACAATAACATTGATTGGTGTTAAAAGGTACATTGTACTTGCAACTTTTTTTATATTTCCTGCAAGCACATAACGAGCACCATCCAAATAGTCCAAACAACGACGAGCTTGCACTTCTGTCATATATTGAAAATCAATCAAAATACTTTCATTAACAATTAACAAATCAACAATTTCAGTTGTTTCTTCATATTTTCTTGGGTAACGAACATTGATGGTCACTTTGTCATCTGAAATCGTGCGATGTTGTGCCAATTCTTGCTGGCGCGCATGAAGACGAGTGATGTTTTCATTTGCTCCTGACCTTGTAGAAGATTGTACAGAACTACTCGCTGTGTGTACTGTTCTTTCTTTAGTAGGTGTTACAGATTGACTACTCGCACGTAGTGGTAGCTCAGGCGTTTGAACGCCAGCATCTTCACCATCTTCCGTAAAGTAATCAATGAATTTATCAAATCTATCTTTAAGAGACATAATACTTTCCTATTTAAAAAATGCGGTACCAATTCTGACAAAAGTCGAACCATTTGCAATAGCTATTGCATAATCACGGCTCATTCCCATACTTAAATCAGTAAAAGGCATATTAGGTAACTGTTTACGTTGTAATCTTTGCTGTAATTGATAGGCTTGTTGGAAAATGACATTTAATTCCGCTTCATCTGCTTCAATCGGTGCCATTGTCATCAAACCTACAATCTGGATGTTTTCAAGTTTTTCTAGCTCAGGTAAAATAGTATCAATTTCCTCTATAGCAAAACCATGTTTACTGGCTTCTTTGGAAATATTTACTTGTAAAAAGCATTTAATGATATGTTCAGCTCTTTTATTGATTTCTTGAGCTAATTTTACGGAATCTAAGGCATGGAAATAATCAACATAATTGATGACGTCTTTCACTTTCCGCCTTTGAAGTGTACCAATTAAGTGCCAAGTTACACGTTCATCTTTCAGAGCCTGATATTTCTCTAGAAATTTATCAACTCGATTTTCACCGATATGATGAATTCCTGCTTTAACTAGCTCTTTAGCAGTAGAGCTGTCAACATATTTGGTGACAGCTATTACTTCTACTGAATTTTTTGAGCGATTAGCTTTTTGAGTAGCTTGCGCTACATTTTCCAAAACTTGATATGTATTCTTTTCTAAATCCATTTTAACGGTTTTTAAAGAAAGGTGGTGTTTCTAATTCATCGTCATCAGAACTAGTGTCTTCATAACGCTCTACAGCTGGTGCAGCACTCGCATCTGTTGAGCGAACAATATTTTCACGACGCAAATCCCAATCACCAAATGCTGAAGCCTGTGGCGCTTCTGTCCGTTGACGACTTGGCTTTGGAACTTCAAGATTTTCAGTCAAATCAAAGTTACGGTCATAACCTTGGCTTCCTCTAGAATTACGATTTTCACGAGTTCCAGCTGCATAAGAATTTTGTTGAGCAACTGGACGAACACCACTTACTCGATCAATTTTTTCTTGACGAACACCCGTTGCAACAACTGTCACACGAATTTCATCTTTCATGCTGTCGTCAATAGAAGTACCTAACCAAATATTAACACCATGACCTGCTGCTTGATTGACGATTTCTGATGCTTCTTCTGCTTCAATCAAGGTCATATCAAGACCACCTGTAACGTTGATAATGACATCTTCAGCTCCATCAATCGTTGTTTCAAGAAGCGGTGAATAGATAGCCTTACGTGCAGCTTCAATAACACGTTCTTCGCCACTACCAATACCGATTCCCATAAGAGCATCACCTTTATTTGCCATAACGGTTTTTACATCAGCAAAGTCAAGGTTAATAAGTCCTGGACTTGTAATCAAGTCCGTAATTCCTTGTACACCTTGACGAAGGACATTGTCTGCTTCGCTCAATGCTTCAAGAAGAGGAGTTTTCTTATCAACAATTTCAAGTAAATTATTGTTTGAAATGATAAGAAGTGTGTCTACATGCTCACGAAGTTCATTAATTCCTTCAATCGCAAAGTTACCACGCTTACTTCCTTCAAAGCCAAACGGACGAGTAACAACTGCAACAGTTAAGGCACCAAGACCTTTTGCAATACGAGCAATAACTGGTGCAGCACCTGTACCAGAGCCACCACCCATACCAGCAGTAATAAAGACCATATCAGCTCCCGTAAGAGCTTCTGTCAACACTTCTTCGCTTTCTTCAGCCGCTTTACGACCGATTTCAGGCTGTCCTCCAGCACCTAGGCCGCGAGTCAACTTTGGTCCAAGCTGAATAACTGTTTCTGCTTTTGAGCCACTCAGAGCTTGCACATCTGTATTGGCAGCGATAAATTCAACGCCTGATACTCCTTCATCAATCATGCGGTTAATGGCATTACCACCACCACCACCGATACCAATAACTTTAATTACTGCTCCCTGTGCCGCAGCTGTATCAAATGAAAATGTCATAATGTATTACCTTCTCCTTTAATCAAACATATTGCCAAGTAGATTTCGAACACGATCTGTCAATTTTTCTTTTGGTTGTTGAGATTGTGTCGGAAGTGGTTCGGGACGTTCAACTTCTTCTGCTGGTTCAGCAATCGGAGTCACAGTTGTTTGTTGCGGCTGAGTAAAGCGCTGCAACGGATTGAACGACTGAGTTTGTTGAGTCGGACGAGAAAATTCAACCGGTTGATGACGCAGAAGTTCATCACCGTGAACGGCAGCTTGTGCTAAAACATCCACTTCAGATAGATTTCCAGCATATTCTGATAAGCTAATGACATGAGCAAAAGCTGGATTACGAATACCGATTTGATTTGGTACATATAGTTTAACAGGAACACCGAAAACTTCTTGCGCCAATTCCACCACACCTGGTAAAATTGCACCACCACCAATAATAACAAGTCCACCTGGAAGTTCTAATAAGTGTCTTCTTTCTAAATCTTGCTTGATTTGTTCAAAGATATGCTTAACACGTGCTGAAATAATTTCTGCTAAATAGCGCTCTGTTACTTCAACTGGCTCCACTTCTCCAATCACTTCCACTTGGAATGACTCATTGCTAGCAGCCGGTACATAAGCCTCTCCGTAATTAAACTTCAAACTTTCGGCAAGTTTTTTAGAAGTTTTTAAAACTTTTGAGATGTCTTTTGTGACGTATTCGCCACCTTCTTGATAGATATTAGTGAATTGCAATTCTTGATTGCGGACAGAAGCAACTGTTGTCTGTCCTCCACCCATATCAATAACAGTTGCACCAAATTCACGTTCGCCTTCATTTAGAACAGATTTGGTCATAGCAAGCGGAGAGATGATAATATTTTCAACTTGAACTCCTGCACGCTCAACTGTTTTTCGTAAATTGTGAAGAATGGTACGTGGTCCTGTGTAGAGAAGTCCACGCATTTCTAAACGAATGCCCATCATTCCACGAGGATCACGAATTCCTTGGAAGCCATCTACGATGAATTCCTCTGGAATAAAGGTAATAACTTCACGATCTGGAGTCATACTTTTTGTCAAAGCAGATCTCACAACGTTTTCAACATCTGTATCTGTAATTTCTTTTGTTTCACTTGTCACAGGAATCATACCTTGTGTTGCTTCAATCTGCAACAGGTTAGCAGGCAAACCAACATTCACCAACTTAATGGAAATTCCTGCTTTTTCTTCTGCTTGTGAAATTGCTGATTTTATAGCACTTGCTGCTGCTTCGATATCTACAATGATACCATCTTTTACGCCAGCACTTTTTGCATTACTAACTCCGATTACGTTTAATTCATTGTTTACATGTTCTGCTACCAAGACCTTAATGGAGCTTGTTCCGATATCTAATCCTGTAAAAAAGCCATCTCTAGCCATTAGACCATTCCTCTCTATCTACCAAGTTTCTCACTTATCAATTTAACCATCAAAAAAGTATAGTTATTCAAAGCATATTATAACATAAAAAAATAAAAATTGGGTAGATTTTCTGCATTATTTTAGCTATTTCTATAACTAAATATTCCCGCTTCCATATCCACAACGCTTGTTTCCGTCAATTGTGGTTTAATTTTTTCATAATAAGGTAGTTTTTTAGCTACTTCTGACAAAGGAACTAAGATTTTATTTCCATCTGTCATAGTGATTGTCAGCAAATCCTCAGTCGCTTTACTCGGTGTATGCTGAACCGTTTGAATTTCTGATTTGATTGTATTAGAAATACCTGATAATTGTTGCACAAATTTCTTAAGCATTGCTTTATCTGAAAAATCAAGTGTTATATAACTTTTTGGCAACTGTGATTTTTTAACTGGAGTAGCAATTTCTTCTCCACTAGATAATACTGGGAAATACTGCTCCCCAGAATAATCATAAGCAACAACCGTGTATTCTGTTACTTTTATTTTAAATGTAATTGGAAATTGATAACTTATCTCTGCTTTTTTCACCCATAGACTTGACAATTTAATATTTCTAGCATGTGCCTTTTGACTTAAATATGTCGTCAAGGTGTAATCCTCTTTTTGAATACTAGAAGCATCCAGCACCTCTGTTTTTGAAAGCTGTTTATTGCCCGTTACCTCTATATTCTTTAATTTTGAATAGGGGCTTATAAAATAAACAGCTAAAATTAACAAAATAGAACTTAGAATCAATATTGGCAAAGCACGGTAGATATGGCGAGGAGCGATTTTTTCTCTTGTCTCTTTTGCTTCCCGCTTAGCTTGTTTGCGTTCTGCTTTCTTCTTTTTTCGCAAGGCTGCTTTATCAAGAGGTTCATCTTGTTCTTCCTCAGAAGTTTCTGTCTCGGTAGGCTTTTCTGTCTCCTCTGACTCGTTCTCTTGAGTATCCGCTGTCACTTCTTCTGTATTTTCATCATTCTTTTCGACTTTCTCTTTTTCAGAACTTGGCAAATGCTGCTTTTTTTGCTCTGCTAGTTCTTTCTCTTTTTCAGCTTCTTCTTGAGCCTTTTTTTCAAGGTATTCCTTGTTTCTTTTTTGCCACTCAGAAAGTTTTTCTGTTTCTTGCTCTTTCTGATCCTCTTGCTTCTTTTTTGTCATTTTCTTCCTTTGTCCATGTCATTTTTTAAAAGGTTATAAAATTCATCTAACGATTTTATTTCGTGGGACTGTTTCATGTTTTCTTCATAAAATGCTTTCTGTTCAAGCAACTCTGCAATCATTTTTTGAAGATTTTCCAAATTCAATTGAGACTCGTCTAATTTTTTAGCATAACCTTTTTTTACAAAATAATCTGCATTTTCAATCTGATCACCGCGACTTGCTTCGCGTCCCAAAGGAACAATTACATGGAGTTTTGCCATAGCCAACAATTCAAAAATAGTATTAGAGCCACCACGTGTAACAACGACGTCCGCCAAATCCATCAACGGTTGATAGAGGTCAGTCACATAGGCAATTCGGTACAGATGATTTGATAATTCATCTAAATGAGCATCGCCTGATAAATTGATAATATTGTAATGCTGAGTTAGCTCTGCTTTATTTGCCGTTACAAAATCATTAAAAACCTTTGCTCCCGCTGATCCACCAACAAACAGAAGTGTCGGAAGGTTTTCATCAAAATGCTGCCGAATCGCTTGAATCTGCTCATTTGGAGCAGTTGTTTTTTCTCCTACTTTTGTCACAGCTCCCACATGCTCAATTTTTGTCAACGCATGGGCTTGTTCAAAAGTAGAATACATTTTTATCGCACATTTGTAAGCAATTTTATTTGCTAGACCAATAGAGAGGTCTGATTCATGTACATAAACTGGAATCCCAGCTAAGCGAGCTGCAATGACAGGAGGAACTGATACAAAACCACCTTTAGAAAAGAGAGCTTGCGGACGAACCTTTACCATAATTCCTAAAGATTGCAAAATGCCCCAAGCCACTTTGAATACATCTAACATATTTTGCCAAGAAAAGTAACGTCGTAATTTCCCCGTCGCTATAGAATGAAAAGCGATGTCCAACCCCGACTTCTGGATTTCTTGGTATTCAATCCCATGCTTATCACCAATATAGTGGACTTGCCATCCTGCTTCTAGGAATTTTGGAATGAGCAAAAGGTTTAGAGTCACATGACCAACCGTCCCTCCACCTGTAAATATAATCTTTTTCATCTTAACCCTTTAATTCTTCAAATGTTGCAATAAATTCATCGCCACGAACTTCAAAATTTGGATACATATCCCAGCTAGCATTTGCAGGACTGAGAAGAACAATGTCACCTGCTTGTGCTTCAGCAAAAGCTTTTTGCGTCGCATCTTTCACATCAGCAGCATCCATATAGCTAACACCTGCTTTATCCGCTGCTCTCTTAACACGTGCTGCAGATTCTCCAAGAATAACCATTTTCTTCAATCCTTGAATATCTGGCACCAATTCGTCAAATTCATTGCCACGGTCCAGTCCACCAGCAATCAAGATAACCTTGCTATTGTCAAAACCAGACAAAGCCTTTTGCGCTGCAAGAATATTTGTGGATTTGCTATCGTTATAAAATTTAACATGGTTGATTTCACCGACATATTGGAGACGATGTTTAACACCGCCAAAACCTGCCAAAGTTTCTTTGATGACTTGATTTTCAATGCCACGCAGTTTCGCAACTGCAATAGTTGCGAGGGCATTTTCAACATTATGACTTCCCGGAACGCCAAGCTCATCTGCTGCCATAACAGGCTCTCCACGGAAGGTCAACATGTTTCCCTCTAAGTAAGCGCCGTCTACCTTTTCTGTCGTTGAAAATGGTACAACGGTCGCTTGCGTCTTTGCAGCCAGCTCTTTCGCTAATGTTTGGTTGAAATTCAATACGAGGAAGTCAGATTTGCTCATATTTTTTTGAATGTTCCATTTAGCCGCCACATAATTTTCAAAAGAGCCATGATAATCAATGTGAGTTGGCATCAAGTTGGTAATCACTGCAATCTCTGGGTGAAAGGTTTCAATACCCATGAGTTGGAAAGAAGACAACTCCATGACTAGAGTATCATTTTTGGTTGCAGTTGTTGCAACTTGACTGGCTGGAAAACCAATATTTCCAGAAAGTAGACCACTTTGACCACCTGCAGTCAAGACTTCCGCAATCATTGTTGTCGTTGTTGTCTTTCCATTAGAGCCCGTAATCCCAATAATTGGAGCATCTGAAATCAAATAAGCCAACTCAACTTCAGTGATGACTGGGATTTCCTTTTCCAATGCTTTCTTGACCATAGGGTTGTCGTAACGAATACCAGGATTTTTGACCATTAGTTCAAAGTCTTCATCCAAGAGTTCCAAAGGATGACCACCTGTTACTACTTTGATGCCTTCTTCAAGAAGAGACTGAGCAGCAGGATTTTCCTCAAATGGCTTTCCGTCATTCACTGTGACAATCGCTCCCAACTTATCTAATAAACGAGCAGCGGATTCACCAGACTTGGCCAAGCCTAAAACTAAAACTTTCTTATTTGCAAAATTTGTAATGTGCTTCATAACATGCCTCTTTTTAATTCTTCTGTATCTATTTTACCTTTTTTTCAGAAAATAAAAAAGCCTTTACGGCTTTTTATTCTTGTCTGTTACGAAGTTTTGAGCGAAACGATACTTTTCTATTTTTTTGTGACAATTTTGAAATATCACGTAGAGAAAAATAAGCTACGCCAATCATTGCAATTCCTACGAAAAATTCAGACGGTAATTGAAAAATCTGAAATACTGCCAATCCTAATAAAATGATAAAAGCGACTAGAGCAATCACTAAAACTACTACATTTAAAGTCCCTTTAATGCTTTGCGGAGCAGCAAAAATGTAAAATAATAGAATGAGAATCCCAAAGATTAAATAAAACATTTCTGCTCCTTTCTAGCCCATCCGCTTCTTTCATATAATGGCAGCAAAGCAAACCGTTCTTTCATTATTCAGCTGATTTTTTCTTTTTAGCAGCTTTGGCACGTTGATTTTTATCAAGAATTTGTTTCCGCAAACGGATAGATTCTGGTGTCACTTCCATGTATTCGTCATCATTCAAAAATTCGAGTGATTCTTCCAATGTCAAAATACGAGGTGTTTTTATAACTGCTGTTTGATCTTTCGTTGCAGAACGTACATTAGTCATTTGTTTTGCTTTTGTAATATTGACCGTCAAGTCATTTTCGCGTGAATTTTCACCAATAATCATTCCTTCGTAAACTTCTGTACCTGGATTAACAAAAATGGTTCCACGTTCCTCAATAGACATGATTGAATAAGTCGTTGCTTTTCCTGTATCAATCGAAACAAGAGCTCCGCGACGGCGTCCGCCAATCTCACCTGGAATCAATGGTAGATATTGGTCAAAGGTATGGTTCATAATCCCGTAACCACGCGTCATAGAAAGGAATTCAGTTGAGTATCCAATCAAGCCACGCGCAGGCACAAGGAAAATCAAACGTGTTTGTCCGTTTCCGGTAGCTACCATGTCTAACATTTCACCCTTGCGCTCAGAAAGACTTTGGATAACCGAACCTTGGTATTCTTCTGGGGTGTCAATTTGCACACGCTCAAATGGCTCGCATTGCACACCGTCAATTTCTTTGACGATAACTTCTGGACGCGATACTTGTAACTCATAACCTTCACGGCGCATAGTTTCAATCAGGATCGACAAATGTAATTCTCCACGACCGGATACAATCCATTTATCTGGTGAATCAGTCGGATCCACACGAAGTGAAACGTCCGTTTGCAATTCAGCCTGCAAGCGTTCTTCAACTTTCCGAGACGTTACCCATTTCCCTTCACGACCAGCAAATGGTGAATTGTTCACTAAGAAAGTCATTTGCAGCGTTGGTTCGTCAATGTGAAGAATTGGCAATGGTTCTACTGCATCTGTCGGAGTAATCGTTTCACCAACAAAGATATCTTCCATACCAGACACGGCAATCAAATCACCTGCTTTGGCTTCGTCGATTTCACGACGTTCTAGTCCAAAGAAACCAAATAGCTTGGTGACACGGAAGTTTTTCGTTGTGCCGTCTAGTTTAGAAAGTGTCACTTGGTCTCCAACTTTTACAGTCCCGCGGAAAACACGGCCAATCCCAATACGACCTACAAAGTCATTGTAGTCCAAAAGAGAAACTTGGAATTGAAGTGGCTCGTCTGAATTATCCACTGGTGCTGGAATATGATCAATAATAGTATCAAAAAGCGGTGCCATAGTGTGCTCTTGGTCAGCAGGATCGTCTGACATAGAAGACGTTCCGTTGATAGCAGAAGCATACACAACAGGGAAATCCAATTGGTCATCATCTGCACCCAGCTCAATGAAAAGTTCCAAGACTTCATCCACCACTTCTGCAGGGCGTGCAGATGGTTTGTCAATTTTATTGACCACAACAATCGGCACTAAATCTTGCTCAAGAGCTTTTTTTAATACAAAACGAGTTTGTGGCATGGTTCCTTCATAAGCATCAACAACCAAAACAACCCCGTCCACCATTTTCATAATCCGCTCAACTTCTCCACCGAAGTCCGCGTGTCCTGGAGTGTCCATGATATTGATACGAACACCGTTGTAAGCAACAGCTGTATTCTTAGCAAGAATGGTAATTCCGCGTTCTTTTTCAAGATCGTTGGAGTCCATTGCGCGTTCTTGCAACTCTTTGCGTTCGTCCAATGTATGTGATTGCTTCAATAATTCGTCCACCAGCGTTGTTTTCCCGTGGTCAACGTGAGCGATAATAGCGATATTGCGAATATCTTCTCTTAATTTTGTCATTTTATCCTCTAAATCTTAAGTTTTATTTCTAACTGAACAATTATACCACAGATTACAGTAAAAAACACGGTTAAACCGGGTGTAAATGTTTTCATTAGAAAATCAATGCCCGACAAATTTATTTACATTCTTTATTGCAAAATTATGATATGATAAGAAAAAAACAAAGGAAACTGTATGCGTTTAGATGTTCTACTAGCTCAAGCTCACATTAGTCGTAAAAAGATGAAGCAAGCTCTCCTAAAAAAGAAAATCTTGGTAGATGACTGTCCTGCTCGAAAACTTAGTCAAAATGTTGATACAGGCTTGCAGACGATTATGATAGAGGAACAACCTGTTCTGGGCAAGCCTCATCAGTATTTTATGATGAATAAACCCCTTGGTGTCGTGACAGCTAACTCCGATGCCAAATCCCAAACGGTTCTAGATCTCATTAGACCTGAAGATTTCAATGATAAGTTATATTCTGTCGGGCGACTCGATCGAGATACCTGCGGATTGCTGTTAATCACTGACAATGGTCCGCTCGGTTTTCAATTGCTTCATCCTCAATATCACGTCACAAAAACATATGAGGTTGAAGTTAATGGTCTCCTAGATGACCGAGCAGTGCAATCCTTTCAAAAGGGCATCGTTTTTCTTGACGGAACAAGTTGTAAACCAGCCATTCTTACAATTCATTCTTCTAGCTCAAACAAAAGCTGTGCTACTGTCACTATTTCTGAAGGAAAATTTCACCAAATCAAAAAGATGTTTTTAACTGTTGGTGTCAAAGTTACTTCTCTTAAACGGACGCATTTCGGAGATTTTGAATTAAACCCAAACTTAGCCACAGGAGAATACCGAGTATTGAACCAAGCAGAACTCGAAATAGTGAGGCACTATCTAGAAAAAAGCTATTAAAAGTGAGCAACCCGCTTGGATTACTCACTTTTGATTTTTCCTTTCCATCCATCTAGTCCTGTAGAGAGGATGTAAATATTTTGATAACCTTGTTTTTTTAATAGAATAGCTGCATTCATCACACGTTGTCCACGACTATTTTCATATAGTAAAACAGTCTTGTCCTTACGAATCGCTCCTAAGCTTGTTTTTAATTGCTGTGACGGAATATTTCGTGCCCCCAAAATATGTTTACGACGAAAATCGGCTGGATCTCGTAAATCAATTAACTGACCTTGACGAATCATATCACTAAATTCTGCATTGTCTACTACCTTAGCCGCACGACGAACACGAATATAGTTAAAGCCCATCCAGCCTAACGTTCCAACAATAATTGCCAATAAAATCCAGTTTAACATGTTTTCTCCTCATTCTTCTTCAAATATTGTAACTCCAACTGATGTTCCTTTCGCAAGACCCGCTCAGCTTCTAGATAGTCCATTCTTTCTATCAAGCCCGCATCATAAATCCTCTCTAACTCAATTTTCATCATTTCAATATCATACAAGCGCTTACCCATATAGATAATAATGCCAAAACTTTTGAGGTATTGCTGCACATCATAAAGTGTTTTCATGAGGCTTATTTTACCAGAATTTTAGGAGTATTTCAAGGTTGAAAAGAACTCATTTTGTAAGTAAAACATTCTTCAAGTGCTCAAAAACAACAAAAAAGCCGCCGATTGGGCGACTCTTATAGGGAGATTATTATGAAAAAGGTAATTTAAAACCTTATCATATCAATGTTCGTGGAGGGTGTCCCCTCCAAATCACCGACCTTCTGGACAAGGTCTCTTTTTTATTCAAACCGAACTTCGCCATTATCTACATATCCAGTGTATTTTAAATTAAGTTCTTTTTCGTCTGCCGGAGCCATTCCACGACTTTGGATGCTGATGTAGCCATCTTCGTTTTCCCAAATGTCAAGCATATCTGGATCTAAATCCATTTCTTTGATGATGTCTAAGATTTCTTGTTCTTTTTTCATTTCTAATTCCTCTTCTTTTGCATATTTATATAATTTTTCAGCTGTTAATAAAGTCATTTTATCCAAATTCGTTTTTCCGCTTCTAAGATCTGCAACTGTTGACCACGGCAAACCTGCCCCTTTTGCAATAGCACTTGTGCTTATATTGCTTTTTAATAACGCTTCTATTTGTTTTCTCATTTTGAATCCTTCCTATTTTCGTTTATCCTTTAGGATTACTATAAATACAAAGAACACGAGTACGAATATTGGTAAATATTTCATTTTTTCGTTTGATATGATATAATCAAAGTAGGAGCAGGGGCTTTCGCCCCCGACCTACAAGAGCCTTATTTGAACCGCTTTGCTTTGCGTGGCTTGCGTTCTTTCGGCTCTTTTTTTATTGCCATGATAACACTTGCAATCCCTGTCAACAAGGTTCCCGTTGCTACCATTAAATCGGCAATCTCTGAGATTTTCATATCTTTCCTCCTTTCTGATTATATTATATCACGGTATACCGTGAATGTCAACACTTTTTCTTAAAAATAATCAACTTTTTTTAAAATTTTTACAATAAAAAAGCCCTAGCCAAAGCTAGGGTTTATTGTTATCCATAAAGCAAATGATTAACATCCCATACAGACAGCCAAATCTGGCCACTTGCTGCAAGAGTGACATGCCTCCAGTAATAATTACCAGAGCCATAAGCTCCCTCACCGTCAGAGACAACCTTATCAGGATTGATGACAAAGTAGCTACCTAGTTTTGTCTCTTGGTCTGCTAGTACATTGCCATTGCTGTCCACAAGGTCAATGTCTGCAACATCAATCCCGTTATCCGTCCAGTCAAAGTCAGTTGGACAGAGGTCGTCACACTTGACTTGCCAAATGCCGTTGACAAACTGCAAGTCGTTGACTTGATAAACCTTTAACTTATTGCTTGTTTGTGGTTGAGCTGGTGCAGGCGCTGGGGTTTGCCCACTCGCCCCCTCACGAAAAACAATTTCGCGGGGGCGACCATTGAGCTCCCAGATGTAATTGTAGTCGTTTTCTGTGATGCCGTCGCTACCGTAATTGCAATGGATTGCTGTAGTCGGACTTGTCATGATTAGGACATGCCCAAACGCACCAAGGGAACTAGAGCCATCTCGTGGCGCCCAAATGACCACATCGGCACGTTGGGCTTCAAATTCGCCGTCTACACCGTCAAAGATTTTACCATAACCAATTGTAGGGAGGGCTTGTTGTAAGCTCTCTGTGTTGTTGTTTAGATTGATGTCCAAAGCGTAGCTAACAGCTGACGAGCAGTCATATTCAATTCGATCATCGCGGTCTGCATCGTTGCCGTAGCGGTCACCCATGTCGTAGTAGACCGGGATACTTTGTAAGTGGAACATGCGTGCAATACTTGATTCTTTTCTACTCATGTTCATTCTCCTTCAGTTCCCGCTTCTGTCTTGTGCGGTTCTTCATATCCCAAAGCTCGCTCTGAATCGCTAAATCCTGCTGTTGTAGGGTCGTTGACAATTCCAATCAAAACTAGCAATGCAAAAAGTACGTTAATAAATACTAAAATTTTATCAATCGTAACCCCAAAATCTAGTTTAATTCCAAAGATGTCTGCTCCTGCTTGTAGAAACAAAGCGATAGCTGGCACAAGAGCCAGCCAGAAATTTTTATTTTTCAGACGTACAGTCCAGTTAATTTTATTCATATCTTTACCTCTAATCTTTTATTTTTAACGTTTGATATTCTTGATACAAACGTGTGATGTAGCCATTACCGCCTAAATTGCGATAGTTTTTATACATTCTGGTGATGATACTAAACTCTTCACCGCTAGTATAGCCACGTTCTAAAGCGTGTTTGATGTCTATTTCTAGCCGTCGATACATAACCCCTAAATGCGATTCTGTATGTAATTCCAGCTTATCGTTGGCATCATCTATTTTTTGATTATTATCGTCACCCGTCCGCTTAATGTGCTCGATACTCTTTTTCATATCGCTCATTTCACTCGAAATCTGTCTAAACTGGCTTTTGTTTAGATTTCCTGATTTTGCAGCGCGATAACCAAACCAACCAGTAGCCATGACACCTATTGTCGGCGCTAAATGGTCAATAATTAAAATTAAATCCACATTCTGTCGCTCCTATTTCTCTTTTTTTCCAGATTCTAACTCTTGAATAATAGCGTCCTCTACTTCGTAGATTTTATTTTGAAACTCAGCTTCTTGCTTGCGAATTTCGCGACGATTAGCAGCGTATAATTCTGCGTTATTTATCCACTCGCTGATAGTGGAGATGCCCTTTTCGTTAATGTCTGCCGTGATTGATTTGACGACAGTATCATCAATTTTGATATTGCCTACAAGTTTAGTCGTCTTGATAATTTCTAATGTCATGATTATTCTCCTCCTTCTGTTGCTGGCTGCGTTTGTTCTTCAAGCAGAGCTTCCAGCTCATCCACTCGTGCTTGTAGTTCGGATTTTTCTTGAGCCAATCTTTGACTGGCTTGCTCAACTTCAGTCAGCTGAATAGCCAATAAGTTCTTTGTCGTTGACTCGTTGGTCAACTGAGTTGTCAGTTCGTTGATAGTCAAGCGTAAAGCTTGATTGAGTTGTTCTAATTCCATTTTTCCCTCCGTTTAATATTCTTTGACAACGGAATTATTCTTAACAATCCGTATTCTGGAATTTGAAATTCTTATATAGCTGTTTTCTGTTCCTATTTTTACTTCATCTCGATTTGCTTCTATCAATGGTGCATCAAAGTTTGAATTAGTTCCATAGCTTAATCTAAATTTCCCTGGAGTAGCCATTCGGATATTTATTCCCCCAGTTCCATTAGGGGAAATTGCTGCCTTATAACCGAACATTGAAAAAAATAATCCTCCAGGACTCCGATTGGTAAATCCTACTCTATTCGTTTCGTTCCCGAAGGATAATTCTTCGCCGTTAATCGTTAAATTTGAGTATTGTGATTCCCAAGCAGTTTTTACAAACTTAGCTACATCACCAACTAAGTTTTTGACATCCAAGTTTAAAATTTTGACTTTACTAGCATCTAAATTCCCAGCGGTTATTAGATTCGCATTTAATACTCCTGTTTTAATGCTTGTAGCTGATAGATCCACGGATTGAACTTGTGCAATAAAAGCTTGTTTAGCGAATAACTGTTTTAAATAAGCCTCGTTAGAGGTCAATTTATTAAAGAACGCTTGGTCAACTACCAGCTTATCTGCTGTCACAGCTCCCGAAGCGAGTATCTGCGTAGTGACAGAGCCCGACTCAAAGTTTGAGGTTTTAAGCTTATCGACCATAGCAGACTTGATAACAGCGTTATCAATCAAGGTCTGACCTGTAATGTGCGTCAAGCGTCCGTCTAGTCGATTAACGCCATTTGCGCCCAGATTTAAACCAGAAATCAAATCACCAGCAGAATTGATGTTCTTCACCGCCCACGAGCCCGCAAGCTGAGTCTGAACTGTTTTCAAACCTTCATTTTTTGAAACCTCGATTTGAAATAGCGAGTTGCTCATCACCATTTTAGAAACCTTACTTGCAACATCACTTTCAGACGAACCAATAATTCGCTCATAGAGTTTTGTTGTCTCTTGTACTTTTTGAAAATCAGTTTGATTAGCTTTGTTGTTGAGTTGGCTCGTAATTGCCGCAAAACGACCGTCCACGCCTTGCTTGTATTCAGCGAGCTTAGTTTCTGCGTCCTCCGAAGCTGGGCTCCAATCAGACGGTATGCTGCCAAGTTCGAGCTTAAATCTAATCTCGTCTTGATTCAGCGCTCGTTTGTCCAGTGAAATCGCAATGTACTTAGCCGTGCCAGGCACTTTTAAAAGTTGCTTTAAATGACCGTTAAACCAAAATGTAGAATAGCCATTAGCAGTCGGTTTGTTTGTGTCATCAAAAAATTGCACCCCCGCCCAGTTCTGTTTAGAAATTGGTTTCAGCTCCCAGACTTGTAAGCAATAGTCTGTTCCAGAAAGTTTAATCAAATCTGAATAGATATAATTAGCATCTGATTTCAAACCGTTTTGATAATAACCATTTTTGTTAAAGTTTGAGTAAGCAAGCAGGTTATTTCCGCCAATCGACAACTCCTCAAACCGTCGATTCACTCCTTTAATATCTTCTGTATACTGGCTTTTGCCCACGTAATTTTCAGCTGTTTTAATTCGTTCAGCTGCAATCTGCTTAGCCGTCTCTTCTCGACTATACTGCTCCAATTGCTCCCTGCGCTTACCGTCGTCGGCCACGTAGCTTTTAACTGCAGTCATGTCCGTTTTCAGACCTTCTGCAGTTTTTTCAAACGTGGTTTTAGCAGCGGTTATTTCTTTGTCAATATCTTCTGGCGCTGGGCTCCAATCAGTCTTTATAGTGCCTTGCTCGACTTTGACTTCCCAAACTTTTTTTCGAGCGTCTTTATGATAAGTATTCACTCGCAAATGATAAGTTCCAGTCGGTTTGTTCCATATAAAAATCGTACCTGTCGTGCCAGTATCCGGCCCTGAAACTATTTGTGTTACTGTCCACGACTTATTCAAAAACCAGAGAATGACATTATCACTTTCTGTCAATGACTGGTGATTATTAGAGAATATACCGTCAGTTTTACCACTGATAATATATTGCTTGCCTTCTTCAAGATATATTTCAGATGCATAGAATACTTGCCAATTATCAAAATTTGATGGATTTCTATCAGGTTTAAATTCTCCCTTTGAGCCTTTCAGTAAATTCTTTCCGCCGACAGAAATCTTACTGATCTCCTCCCGAATCCCGTCTGCCGTCTGCTTGACCTCTGACTTGCTGGCTTTATCAGCCATTTGCTGGGTAATCCGAGCGAGATTTTGCTCATTTGATTGTTCATAGGTCGTCTGTTGCGTGCGGATAGCTCCCACATCTTGCTTGACTTGCTCAATCTGAGAATTAACCTGCGATTGAGCTTGTGTAGCGGTCTGTTTGACTTTATTTAAGTCATCACGCACCTGTGTGGCTAGATTCTGTGCTTGCTTAGCTAAGTCGCTAGATGCACTAGCTTTTGCAAGAGTTTCTTTGTATTGCTTGTCTTGTTCCGCTCTATTTGCAATTACAAGCTGGTTGACTTCTTGCACCTTGCTGGTTACTGCTTGATTGAGTCTGTCAGCGTATTCCGCAGCCTTAACCTTGACCTGCTCAATCCCGTCATTGATCGCTTCCACACGTTTTTCAAATTCCGCATCAAAAGCTTGGTTAGCATTCTTAACAGCACGCTCAACGGCTACATTTTGAGCTGTAGCACTCGCACCAAGAATAGCATCAGCAGCACTGCTCAATCCACTGGACACCCTAGAGCCACCCACACCAGCTTTATCATCAAACGTGATAGAGATATATTCTTCTGTCAGAGCATTATACTCATAAGCAATAGCCTTTTTATAGACATCTACATTATGTTTTCTGCTCTTGAGGTTGACCGTGTCGCCCAGATGAACAACCTGCCCATCTAACTCGTAGGCTTCAATCTCAATAGCGTCAGATACCTTATCAATGCCGTCATTCTTAAACTTAGCCTCGGCCCATTTTTTCAGATCATCAACCGTCTTGGCATTGTTATTCTCATACTCTTTTTCGTTGATATACGGATAAGCGTTAATGAGTGGACTATCCACAGTTACTGTGAGAGTCACATCATCTTCTGCACCTTCAGGTTTAAAAGTTGAGCGGGCATGAATCCTAGTCACAACACCTTGAGAGTTTTTAGTTCGCTGATAGGACTTGAGGTTTTTATGTGTCGTGATAACAACACCACGATTAGCCCCACGACTACGCTTGATGGACAGTGCAAAGTTGTCACGGACAAGCTCACCCTCCCACGTTCCAACGATACTGTGTTTACCGTCCATCAGGACAGAGTATAGTGTTTCCGTCTCAGTCGTGTTAAAGGTTCGATTGTCTGTGATGTCACTAGTAAAGGAGAAATCACCCAGACCAGTCTTAGCATTTTGGACCATTTGAGACAGTGCCATAGCACAGCCTTGACCAACCACGCTAATAGGAGTGATAGACCGCTGCATGATGTCATCTGTGACATGATAAGCCGCGATGTCTATGCTATCGTCGTTTTCGATGGGCTTTTTGATGCGAAAAAGCTGTGCACCAAGCACGGGTGTAGGAGCTTTTATCAGCATATCTTCTTTGATGAGCTGATAAATACCGGTATCCGTGATAGGATAGCGGACAGTCAAGTAAAAGTCGCCATTCGTTTCTTCTTTGACAATGGCAGAGCTGGCCTCATGCAATGGAATCCCATTCCATTTGACTGTTCTTACATTTTCGTCAAGTAAATAAAGCAACTATGCCCACCCCCAAACTGTCTCAAATTTTAAGGATTGGATACCAGGACCCAGTACGACCCCGACATTCTGCCTCTTAGCCGTATCAATCGTGATAAAGTCACCAGCCCACTTGACAGGTTTTCCACTAGCTGTTTTAAAGCTAGGGTTGTCAGGATCATTGATCATCACAAGCGATTCTGAAAGCTTTTCAAGCTTAATGACTTGATTCCCCACCGTAAACGATGTCTCAGAGCTACTCTGACCAACCACAGTAATCTTAGGAAAAGCAAGAGCTGAGCCTTGCACGGCTAAAACGCCGTTCCCTGTCAATGTCTGGGGGTCAGTGGTCTTAAAAAACTTGGTAGGATGACAGATGAAGGTAACATCGACCACCCAAGCACCAAATTCATCTTTTCCAATCTTAAAGCCATCAACCTTGTAACACCAAAGTCTGATAGTTGGTTCCTGTTCATTTTCTAACCAAAACTTTTCACGATTCAAGAGAGCAGAAAAGCGATAAATTTCTTCATCGCTTGGCTCAATTAAAGTGATGTGATAAGGCTTCTCAATCAGTCCACGGTGTCTGTTCGATTGTACAACTGCACCACTAATGCCGTCATGCTCTAATAATGCTGTTTTGGAAGTGGAGACAATGACATTCGGTCTTGTTTCGACCAGGACATCACACTTAAAAGATGATGTTTTTACTCCATCAATAGTAAGTTCATTGATTTTTGTCATGCCTTTCCTCCTCTCAAATTAGTTTTACGTTGCAATTCTTCAGCAATACGATTTCCAACCACGTTGGCCAGTCTGTTTAAATCAGCTTCTTCCCTGATAGTGACACCAGAGAAGTTGACGTTGATATTGTTAGATGTGTTCATCGTGTTAGCAATACTTTGACCAATTGCCCCCAGTGTTGATTTGTTCAGTGGCAAGATGGCTTCAGCACCAGCTTCACCGCCAACCATTGCACGATTTCCATTCATGCCAAACAGTGTTGGTTTGGTCATGACACCACCCTTGGCATACCAGTCAATACCAATACTTGGCAAGCCACCTTTAAGCCAATCAAGAGGGTTTGCAGACCCGCTCACACGGAAATGAGGCAATGGGATATGAGGCCACCGAAACTGGAAATTAAATAGCCCTTTGATAGCATTGATACCATTTGTGACCGCATTTTTAGCCCCATCAATCGCACCTGAAATAGTGGATTTAATAGTGTTCCAAATACTGGTTGCAGTAGAAAGAATACCATTAAAAATTCCTGAAATCGTGCTACTCAAATTATTAAACAAATTTGACCCAGTTGAGACCAGCCCAGACCACAAATTGGAAAGTGTGGAAGTGAAACTTGACCATAGAGACTGTACTCCTGAAATAAAACTACAGAAAATATCAATGAGAGTGCTAATATTCAACCACCTTCACAAGTAAAAGCTGAAGAAGTAAAAGCTAGTAAGACTTTACAACACGTAGATAAACTTATTGGTAAGGAAATTCCAATGGAAGATAGAGTTTTAGTATTTTCTAAACAAAATAACCAATACAAAATAACCTACAAAGGCGAATCAGAAAATGGAATGCAAGTTGATACTAAAAATTTAACCTTTAATGAAAAAAATGACAGCCTAACAGATGGTAATTATACATTCAAGTTAAAGAAAAATAAATTGGGATTATATGCAGGAAGCCAATTTCTATTTACAGTAGATTAATTTTTTTTATTTGATTTAACTAAAAAACACTTAATTATCATTGAGTATTATTAAACTTATTTGGTAACTAAAACAAGGGGTTTTGACCCCTTGTATAAATAAAAAAACTTAGATTGTTGAAACATATCTATTTATAATTTTTCAGAATACAGCAACTCAATCCCAAGTTCTCTCCATTTTTCAACAACTATCTTAGTATCCCTTTCATCAAAAGAAAATGCAATCCCGCAATCTCCTCCACCTGCTCCACTGCTTTTTATCTACAAGGTATTTAAAAATTTAAATCTCTTGGCGGTTTTGTAGAAAAATCATCATAACCGCCACCGCCAAAGCTATCTATTTTTTTATATATCGCTTTATCTACGACCGCACGTATCCACGCTGTTCCACGCCAAGAAAA
>ERZ773070.49-NODE-49-length-87316-cov-6.203424_pt1 | contig 87316 bp, 70 predicted proteins | sample MGYA00580618_ERZ773070 | MGnify/ENA primary metagenome ERZ773070 (study PRJEB29015, sample SAMEA2738023) | human oral metagenome | biome: human oral; feature: human-associated habitat; material: dental | place: China | collected 2019 ...
GGGCCGTGGCGGGCATAAGCGCCGGATGGGCGGCTGGCGGATGGGCTATTTAGCTCCTTGATTCATAGCATTGGGTCCTAGTAGAAACTGCGCAGAACGAAATTTCGACCCCATTGAATTTGCTCCTTCTTTTGATGCTTCCCGGCCCCTGTTCGCGGCCTGACTGTGAGAGGGCAGGGCAAGGCAAGGCGGAGTGGGGAAGAAGGCGCGCGCCAGTGTGAATCAGCCTGTTTATTCATTCCTGTCCCCGCCTTTTCAATGGGCGAAGCGTCCACACGAGACAGCGGGCGGCCTGCGTGGCCATGGCGCGAGAGGGAATTGGCTGCAACTCGCTCCCGTATCAATAGCATGATGTCCTAGTGGAATCTGCGCGAAGCGGTATTTCATGCCCTTTATATTTGCTCCTGTTTCTGATGCAATCCGGCAGGGCAGGGCAGCGGGCAACCGCTTTTTGCGTGGCGCGCAATGGCGCTGAAAGCGGGCGGCTTCAAAAAATCAGGGCGAAAAAAAACGGCGCCATGAGGCGCCGTTTTCATGAGCTGGCGGCAAAGCGCCATCAGCGGTAGAGCTGGTTGCCTTCAACGCGCACGCGGTCGCCCACGCGCACGTTGGGCGGCTCGGCGTAGTCAAATGTGCGGGAGCCGCCGTTTTCCAGATGCACCGTCACGCGATACACATCGCGGTCATAGCCGCCGCCGCTCAGGTTTTGCTCCAGCACGCGGCCAATCAGCGCGCCGCCCACGGCGCCCGCGACGGTGGCCGCCGTGCGGCCGCGCCCGCCGCCAATCTGGTGGCCCAGCGCGCCGCCCACAACGCCGCCGGCTACAGCGCCCACGGTGCCATCACTGCCGCTGCTGCCACGGCGGATGAGGTCCACACCCGCCACGCGGCCAAACTGGGAGTAGGCCTGCTGCTGGTAACCCGGCTGCTGGTATTGGCCGTAGCCCGGCTGCGGATAGGGCTGCTGCGGGTAGTAGCCGTAGTTGGGGTTGCTCTGGCAGGCCGCGAGGGTGAGCGCGGCGGCCAGGCCCAGCGTCAGGGATGCGGTTTTTTTGATGTTCATGTGAACTCTCCTGGTGAAAAAACGAAGTGATGGCGAAACTAACGCCGGATCCCTCCCCGGCGCTGACAGCGGCAGCGCGTGGTGCTGTAACAAGCAATGCAGCTTATTTCAGACCCGTGGAGCCATAGCCGCCTTCGCCGCGCTCGCTGGCGGCAAAAGCCTCGACCACGTTGAACGTGGCCTGCACCACGGGGACGATGACCATTTGCGCGATGCGCTCCATGGGCTCGATGGTGAACGGCGTGGCGCTGCGGTTCCAGGCGCTGACCATGAGCTGGCCCTGGTAGTCGCTGTCAATCAGGCCCACCAGGTTGCCCATGACGATGCCGTGCTTGTGCCCCAGCCCGGAGCGCGGCAGGATGAGCGCGGCGTAGCCCGGATCGGCCAGGTGCATGGCCATGCCGGTGGGCACCAGCTGCCAGGCGCCAGGCGCCAGGGTGAGCGGCGCGTCGATGCAGGCACGCAAGTCCAGCCCGGCGCTGCCCGGCGTGGCGTAGGCGGGCATTTGCGCGCGCAGGCGCCCGTCAAGAATGCGGATGTCGATTTTCATTTTTCAGAGCCTGTTCATGATCTGACCGCACGGGGCGAGTGGGCAGATCAGGGTTGGGCGGCCAGGCGCAAATCACAGATGGATCTTGTGACCCGGACGAGGCATTTGCAATGCAGCAGAAAGGTCCGGGTCCGTGCTTTTCGCGCCATCAACAGATAGCGAACAGCCTCTTACTTGCGCTGCGGGGGCAGGTCGGTGCAGCTGCCGTGGGCCACTTCGGCGGCCATGCCCAGGCTTTCGCCCAGGGTGGGGTGGGGGTGGATGGTTTGGCCGATGTCGATGGCGTCGGCGCCCATTTCAATGGCCAGGGCGATTTCGCCAATCATGTCGCCCGCGTGGGTGCCGACGATGCCGCCGCCGACGATGCGGTGGCTGGCTTCGTCAAACAGGAGCTTGGTAAAGCCTTCGTCGCGGCCATTGGCGATGGCGCGGCCGGAGGCTGTCCAGGGGAAGAGGCCCTTTTTGACTTTGACGCCCTGCGCCTTGGCCTGCTCTTCGGTCAGACCGACCCAGGCCACTTCGGGGTCGGTGTAGGCCACGCTGGGGATGACGCGGGCGGTGAAGGCGCTGCGGGCCAGGGCTTCGTCGCCCTTGAGTTCGCCTGCGATGACTTCGGCGGCCACGTGCGCTTCGTGCACGGCCTTGTGGGCGAGCATGGGCTGGCCGACGATGTCGCCAATGGCGAAGATGTGGGGTGCGTTGGTGCGCATCTGGGCATCGACTTCGATGAAGCCGCGTTCGGTGACGGCCACGCCGGCTTTGTCGGCGGCGATTTTCTTGCCGTTGGGCGTGCGGCCTACGGCCTGGAGCACGAGGTCATAGACGCCTTCGCTGCGGGCGCCATCCAGCCCTTCAAACCGGACTTTGATGCCGTCGGGCGTGGCTTCGGCGCCCACGGTTTTGGTTTGCAGCAGGATGCGGTCAAAGCGCGGCTGGTTGAGCTTTTGCCAGACTTTGACGAGGTCGCGGTCGGCGCCTTGCATGAGGCCGTCTTGCATTTCCACCACGTCAAGCCGCGCGCCCAGGGTGCTGTAGACGGTGCCCATTTCGAGGCCGATGATGCCGCCGCCGACGATGAGCATGCGTTTGGGCACGCTTTTGAGCGCCAGTGCGCCGGTGGAGTCCACCACGCGGGGGTCGTCGGGCATGAAGGGCAGGTGCACGGCCTGGCTGCCGGCGGCGATGATGCAGCGCTTGAAGCGCACGGCTTTTGTGCCGCCAGTGGGCTGCTGGCCGCTGCCGCCGGTTTCCTGCACGTGCAGGGTGTAGGCGTCAGCAAACGCGCCGATGCCGCGCACAAGGGTGACTTTGCGCATTTTGGCCATGGCGGCCAGGCCGCCGGTGAGTTTGGCGACGACTTTTTCCTTGTGGGCGCGCAGCTGGTCCAGATTGACCTGGGGCGCACCGAAGCGCACGCCAGCGGCTTCGAGATGGCGTGCTTCGTCGATGACGGCGGCCACGTGCAGCAGGGCTTTGGAGGGGATGCAGCCTACGTTCAGGCACACGCCGCCTAGGGTGGCGTAGCGCTCGACAAGGACAACAGACAGGCCCAGATCGGCCGCGCGGAAGGCAGCGCTGTAGCCGCCGGGGCCTGCGCCGAGCACGAGCACGTCGCATTCGATGTCAGCGGGCAGGCTGCTGGCAGGGGGCATGGCAGCGGACGCTGTAGCCGGGGCGGCGGAAGCCTTGGGCGGCGTGGGGGCGGCGGGCGCGGGCGAAGACGCCGCAGCCGGGGCAGCGGGCGTGGCGGCGGCCTCACTGGTTTCCAGCGTGAGCAGCACGGAGCCTTCGCTGACTTTGTCGCCCAGCTTCACGCGCATTTCTTTCACCACGCCGGCGTGGCTGGTGGGGATTTCCATGCTGGCCTTGTCGGATTCAACCGTGACCAGCGACTGCTCCTGGCGCACGGTGTCGCCGGGCTTGACGAGCACTTCGATGATGGCGACATCTTTGAAGTCGCCAATGTCGGGAACCTTGATTTCAATGGTGGACACGGGGAGTCTCCTGTCTTGCGAAGGGATGAAAAGGGGAGGAAGGCAGGGCCGCGCGGCTGGCGGCGTCTGCCGCAGCAGCGGGCCACAGGGCCTGAAGGCCGGGCGGCACGGGCAGGGGCGAGGCAGCCAGGTGCGGCGTGAGCGCCACGCCCAGGCGCGCGAATGTCTCGGTCAGGCCCGTAAGCGGGCAGGCGGGCGATTCGGTCGCCATGCAGACAAGGCGGCCCGGGCGGTCATCGGCCGGGCGGTCTTGCGGCAGCAGTGCGGCCAGGCGCTCCACGACGGATTGCGCCGGGTCCAGAAACTGCACTTGCGGCGCGGCCTGCTCGAAAAAAGCGCGCAGCCAGGGCAGATGGGTGGAGGAAAGCGTGCACACATCCACACCGGGATGCTGCCGCAGCAGCGCCTGCATGAAGGCATGAACCTGGGTTTGCGTGCCAGCCGCGTCGCTCAGGAACGCGCCGCTTTCCACCAAGGCCACCAGGGCCGAGGCATTGACAACGCGCACGGCGCGGCCCGCCGCTTCGCGCTGCACGTAGGCTGCAATTTGCGGACTGCTGACCAGCGAGGCCACGCCCAGCAGCGCCACTTCGCCGCTGCGCGAGAGCGCCAGCGCCTGCCGCACCGGCGGATAGACGCCGAGCACGGGCACGGGGCTGAAGGCTTGCAACTCTTGCAGCACCATGACGGAAGGCGCGTTGGAAGCCAGCACCACGGCGCGCGCGCCCCAGTCCGCCAGGCGGGCAATGGCCGCGCCTACCACGCGCCCCAGTTCGGCATGGGTTTTGCCGCCATAGGGGAAGCTGGCGCGATCGGCCAGGTAGATCACGTCCTGCCACGGGTAGCGCTGCTGGATGAGCCGGGCTACCGCGTAGCTGCCAATGCCCGCGTCGAACACGCCCACGGGCGTGCGCAGTTCCCGCCATTGCGCCGGAGCGTGCGAAGCGGCGCTTGGGCGGTCTGCATCAAGGGGCCTGACAGTGGCGCGGGGCATGGGGCCTGGAATGAATGAAAAAAAGAATTGGAAAAAGCGAATGGCGATTTGCGCCGGAATCAATCCCACCAGAAATACCAGACGGGGGAATACAGCAGGGTTTTCGCCAGCGATTCAACATCGCCCACGCCCTGATCAACGATATCGTTGCAAAACAGATATTGCTGCTGCGCCAGCTCCAGGGCTTCTTCTTTGGTTTGGGGCGGGCGGGCCACTTGCATTTCCAGCACGTCAGCCGTGGCGCAGACGATTTGCGCGCCATGGCGCTCTTGCCAGAATTTGCAAATGGCGGCCATTTCGGCAGGCAGGGGGCATGCATTCCAGCCGCCCAGTTTCAGGTAGCAGGGAATTTGCCAGTTTTCTTGCGCGGGTATGCAAGCCAGGGCGGCCGTGTCGAGAAAGCGGCCCGTCAGGATGTTGCGGTGGCTGCGAATTTCGCTGTGCGCTTCTTCGGGCGATACGGGCCATTCGAGCGGTTCTGCGCCATGCGGGGCGCTGATGTTGGCGGCGCCCACGTCCAGCCATTCTTCGGCGTCAGCATCCATATCGGCCTGCTGGCTGGCAAACCATTCCAGCACATCGATTTCAAGGGCTTGCTCAATCAGCTCTTGCGGAGATTTTTTGCTGTGAAATTCAAAATTTTCCTGAATGCGTTCCAGGCTTTCATCGTCGCCCAAAATGACGGCAAAGCCGCCATTTTCTTGCTGCAATTGCGCCCGTTTTTCCAGCGCCTGCGCGCCTGGAACGTAATGCACCGGATAGGGAAATGTCATGCCGCCTCCTTGTCTGGCTGAACAAAATGCCCGGCGGGCGGCCGGGCATTCGGTTTTCCAATGGTTTCCGAAATGGCTTTTCCGGCCAGAAACGTATCAAAGCAGGATGCGGCGGTAATCCGCCAGCACCTGGCTGAGGTAGGCATTAAAACGCGCGGCCGCCGCGCCGTCGATGACGCGGTGGTCATAGCTGAGCGACAGCGGCAGCGTCAGGCGCGGCGCGAACTGCTTGCCGTCCCACACGGGCTTGAGGCTGCTGCGCGACAGGCCCAGGATGGCCACTTCAGGCGCGTTGATGATGGGCGTGAAGTGCGTGCCGCCAATGCCGCCCAGGCTGCTGATGGTGAAGCAGCCGCCTTGCATGTCGGCGCTGCCCAGCTTGCCTTCGCGCGCTTTTTGGGCCAGCTCGCCCATTTCCTGGCTGATTTGCAGGATGCCTTTCTGGTCGGCATTTTTGAGCACGGGCACGACCAGGCCGTTGGGCGTGTCGGCGGCAAAACCGATGTGGAAATACTGCTTGTAAACCAGCGCGTCGCCGTCAAGGCTGGCGTTGAAGTCAGGGTATTTCTTCAGCGCGGCTACCACGGCCTTGATGACGAAGGCGAGCATGGTGACTTTGATGCCGCTCTTTTCGTTTTCCTTGTTGGTGCGCACGCGGAAGGATTCCAGCTCGGTGATGTCGGCCTCGTCGTTGTTGGTGACGTGGGGAATCATCACCCAGTTGCGCGCCAGGTTCGCGCCGCTGATTTTCTTGATGCGCGAAAGCTCCTTGCGCTCGATGGGGCCGAACTTGGCGAAATCCACCTTGGGCCAGGGCAGCAAATCAAGCCCTGCGCCGCCCATGCCGCTGCGCGCGGCCTGCGCCTGCGTTTGCAGGTTGCCGGACATGACGGCCTGGGTGAATTTCTGCACGTCTTCCTGCGTGATGCGGCCTTTGGGGCCGCTGCCCTGCACTTCGGCCAGCGGCACGCCCAGTTCGCGCGCAAATTTGCGCACGCTGGGGCTGGCGTGGGGCAGGCCCTGGGGCTGGTTGATGGCCGGGCGCGTGTTGTCCAGCGCGGCGGCTGCCGGGGCAGGGGTTGCTGGGGCGGCTGGCGCTTCCGTTTTGATAGCGGCTGGCGCTTGGCTGGCGGGCGCTGGGGCCGTTTTTGACTCTTCTTTCGGTGCGGCTGCGGCGGCTTCCACGATGGCGATCACGCTGCCTTCGCTGACCTTGTCGCCCAGCTTCACTTTGAATTCCTTGAGCACGCCAGCATGGCTGGAAGGAATTTCCATTGAAGCCTTGTCGCTTTCCACGGTGATCAGGCTCTGGTCAGCCTGCACAGCGTCGCCGGGCTTGGCCAGCAGCTCGATCACGCCGACGTCCTTGAAGTCGCCAATGTCAGGAACCTTGATTTCAATTTGTGCCATTTTGGGTTGTCCTCTCTGGGTGCGTCGGGTCAGGCATGCAGGGGATTGACTTTGTCGGCCTTGATGCCGTACTTGGCAATGGCCTGGGCGACCTTGCTGGCGGGCAGCTTGCCTTCTTCCGACAGGGCCTTGAGGGCTGCCACGACGATGTAATGACGGTCGATCTCGAAGTGCTCGCGCAGGCGGAAGCGGAAGTCGCTGCGGCCAAAACCATCGGTGCCCAGCACCTTGAAGCTGCGCGCCGAGCCATCGCCGTTTTTCGGGATGAAGGGGCGGATGGGTTCAACGTAGCTGCGCACGTAGTCGGTGGAGGCGACCACCGGCCCTTCATGCCGGCCCAGCTGCTGCGCAACGAAAGGCACGCGCGGCGCTTCCGTGGGATGCAGCATGTTCCAGCGCTCGCAGTCCTGGCCGTCGCGGGCCAGCTCGGTAAAGCTGGGGCAGCTCCACACATCGGCAGCAATGCCCCAGTCCTGCGCCAGCAGGGCCTGGGCGGCCAGGCTCTCGCGCAGGATGGAGCCGCTGCCCAGCAGCTGCACGCGCTGCACGGGCGCTTGTGCGCCGGGGCTGCACAGGTACATGCCCTTGATGATTTGCTCTTCGGTGCCTGCCTTCAGGCCGGGCATGGCGTAGTTCTCGTTCAGCAGGGTGATGTAGTAGAAGACGTTGTCCTGCTTTTCCACCATGCGCTTGAGGCCGTGGTGCAGGATTACGCCCACTTCATGCGCGAAAGTGGGGTCGTAGCAAACGCAGTTGGGAATGAGCGCCGCCTGCACCTGGCTGTGGCCGTCTTCGTGCTGCAAGCCTTCGCCGTTGAGCGTGGTGCGGCCCGAAGTGCCGCCCAGCAAGAAGCCGCGCGCCTGCATGTCGCCCGCCGCCCAGGCCAAATCGCCAAAGCGCTGAAAGCCGAACATGGAGTAGTACACGTAGAACGGAATCATGATCCGGTTCGAGGTGCTGTAGCTCGTGGCGGCGGCAATCCAGCTGGCCATGCCGCCCGCTTCGTTGATGCCTTCCTGAAGAATCTGCCCGGCCTTGTCTTCCTTGTAGTACATGACCTGGTCGCGGTCCACCGGCGTGTAGAGCTGGCCCTTGGGGTTGTAGATGCCGATCTGGCGGAACAGCCCTTCCATGCCGAATGTGCGCGATTCATCCACCACGATGGGTACCACGCGCGACCCCAGCGCCTGATCGCGCAGCAGCTGGGTCAGAAAGCGCACGTAGGCCTGCGTGGTGCTGATTTCGCGGCCTTCCGCCGTAGGCTCCAGCACGGCCTTGAACGTTTCCAGCGCAGGCACGGTGAACTGCTCGTCGGCCTTGGTGCGGCGGTGCGGCAGGTAGCCACCCAGGGCTTTGCGGCGCTCGTGCAAATAGCGCATTTCGGGCGTGTCGTCCGCTGGCTTGTAGTAGGGCAGCTTGGGCAGCTCGCTGTCGGGCACGGGGATGCTGAAGCGGTCGCGCATGTAGCGCACGCCTTCATCGTCAAGCTTCTTGGTTTGGTGGATGGTGTTCTTGCCTTCGCCGTACTTGCCCATGCCGTAGCCCTTGATGGTTTTCACCAGCAGCACGGTGGGCTGGCCTTTGTGGTGCTGCGCGGCATGGAAGGCGGCATACACCTTGCTCGGCTCGTGGCCGCCACGGCGCAGGCTCCAGATTTCCTCGTCGCTCATGTGCTCCACCAGCTTGGCGGTTTCGGGGTATTTGCCAAAGAAATGCTCGCGCACGTAAGCGCCGTCCTTGGCTTTGTAGACCTGGTATTCGCCATCCAGCGTTTCCATCATCAGCTGGCGCAGCTTGCCGCTTTTATCGCGCGCCAGCAGATCGTCCCAGCCCTTGCCCCAGATGAGCTTGATGACATTCCAGCCTGCACCCCGGAAGTCGCCCTCCAGCTCCTGGATGATCTTGCCGTTGCCGCGCACCGGGCCATCCAGCCGTTGCAGGTTGCAGTTGATGACGAAGATGAGGTTGTCCAGCCCCTCGCGCGCGGCCATGCCGATGGCGCCCAGGCTCTCCGGCTCGTCCATCTCGCCATCGCCCAGAAAGGCCCAGACCTTGCGGTTTTCCGTATTGGCGATGCCGCGCGCGTGCAGATATTTCAGAAAGCGCGCTTCATAAATGGCCATCAGCGGCCCCAGCCCCATGCTCACGGTGGGGAATTGCCAGAACTCCGGCATCAGCTTGGGGTGCGGATAGCTGGAAAGCCCCTTGCCGCCCGTTTCCTGGCGGAAGTTGTTCAGCTGCTCTTCGGTGATGCGCCCTTCCAGAAATGCGCGGGCGTAAATGCCGGGCGAGCTATGGCCCTGCAAATAAACCAGATCGCCGCCATGCCCTTCACTTTCGGCGTGCCAGAAATGGTTGAAACCCGCGCCCAGCATGGAAGCAAGCGAGGCAAAAGAGCCAATGTGGCCGCCCAAATCGCCCCCGTCAGCCGGATGCAGGCGATTGGCGCGCACCACCATCACCATTGCGTTCCAGCGCATGTAGGCGCGCAGGCGCTTTTCGATCTCGATATTGCCGGGGCAACGCGCTTCCTGATCCGGCTCAATGGTGTTCACGTAGCCCGTGGTGGCCGAAAACGGCAGATCAATGCTGTGCTGGCGCGCGTGTTCCAGCATTTCCTCAATCAAAAAATGCGCGCGTTCTGCGCCTTCGCGGTCAATCACGGCGGACAGTGCATCCAGCCACTCTTTTGTTTCCTGCTCATCCGTATCCACGATGGGGGCGCCGGAAAGGTTTTTCGGGTTTTCTGACATGAAGGCATCTCCTGCAAGGGTCGTAACAAACGATATGTGGCCTGCTGGCCTGCGAGGCATAGTGAGTAATCATCGCACAGCGAAATACCCCTGCCGCCATCAGACAAACGGGGCAAACCGGAGATGAATCAAGAGCGGTCCGCGCGTTTTACAAACCTTTGCACAACCACGGCTGAACTTCCTTTTTGGCACTCTTCCAAAGGGAGTGCTAACATTTTTGCCAATATGACCGAGAAAACCACAGCATTGCCTGCTTCTGTCCCTGTTTCCATGCCGGCTTCTGCCCCTGCCGCCCAAGCATCCACCGCCGTTGCCGTGGCCAATCCGTGGGCCGTGGTGCCCTCGCTGGGCAATCTGGATGCCTACATCACCGCCGTCAATCGCCTGCCCCTGCTCACGCAAGAAGAAGAGCAGCAAGCCGCGCGCGAGCTGCGCAGCAGCGGCAGCCTGGAGGCGGCGGGCCGCTTGGTGCTTTCACACCTGCGGCTGGTGGTTTCCGTCTCGCGCCAGTATCTGGGCTACGGCCTGCCGCATGGCGATTTGATACAGGAAGGCAACGTGGGGCTGATGAAGGCCGTCAAGCGCTTCGACCCTGATCAGGGCGTGCGCCTGGTCAGCTACGCACTGCACTGGATCAAGGCCGAAATCCACGAATACATCCTCAAGAACTGGCGCGTCGTCAAGCTCGCCACCACCAAGGCGCAGCGCAAGCTCTTTTTCAACCTGCGCTCCATGAAGCACGAGCTGCGCGCCGAAGACGCCCAGTCCGACATCACCCCGCGCGACACGCTCACGCAGGCGCAGGTGCTCACAGTGGCCGAAGAACTCAAGGTCAAGCCCGAAGAAGTGCGCGAGATGGAAGCGCGCATGGCTGGCGGCGATGTGCTGCTTGACCCCGCGCCCGCCGATGACGGCGACCACGCCTTCGGCCCCATCTCCTGGCTGTCTGACGCCAGTCATGAGCCTGCCGCCATGATCGAAGCCGCCCAGCGCGACCGCCTGGCCACCGAAGGCATTGCCACCGCCTTGCAAAGCCTGGACGAGCGCAGCCGCCGCATCGTCAGCGAACGCTGGCTGAATGTGCGCGATGACGGCAGCGGCGGCATGACGCTGCATGAACTGGCCGCCGAATACGGCGTCAGCGCCGAGCGCATCCGCCAGATTGAAGTGGCCGCCATGAAAAAAATGCGAAAGGCGCTGGCCGAATACGCCTGAAGCCCGTCCCCTATCCGCTGCCTGAAGAAAAGCCGAAAAGCCGCCCTCCCGGGCGGCTTTTTCATGGCCGGACAGGGGCATTCAACTGCCCCGCGCCATCGCCGTACACCTCGAAAAGAGGAGCAGATTCAAGGGGTATGAAATGCAGCTTCGCGCAGTTTCTACTAGGACGCCTTGCTATAGATTGAGGAGCGAATCATTCTTGATTGTCCAGCCCTGCGCGTTCAATCTGGCCTGCTGGCTGTCCATGCGGGCCAAGCGGCGCGCGGACAATTCGCGCCATGTTTCACATCGTTTTGGTTGAACCCGAAATTCCGCCCAACACCGGCAATGTCATCCGCCTGGCGGCCAATACGGGCTGCACGCTGCACCTCATTGAGCCGCTGGGCTTTTCCATGAACGACCGCCTGCTGCGCCGCGCCGGGCTGGATTACCACGAGTGGGCCGACGTGCGCCGGCATGCGGATTGGCGCGCTTTTCTCGCTGCCCGCCAGCCTGATCCCGCGCGGTGCTTTGCCCTGACCACGCGCGGCGAGCGCCTGGCGCACGACAACGCCTTTGCGCCGGGCGACTGTCTTGTTTTCGGCGCAGAAACACGCGGCCTGCCGCCTGATCTGCTCGCCGCCTTCGCGCCTGCCCAGCGCTTGCACCTGCCCATGCGCGCGGGCCAGCGCAGTCTCAATCTCTCCAACGCCGTAGCTGTTACGGTTTTTGAAGCCTGGCGGCAGTGCGGCTTTGCCTGAGAAACTGCCCAAAGCGCCTGTTCAGGCCCTGCCCATGAGCAGGTTCCCGGGGCATGCCGGGTGAAAGGAGCGGAGGGCGCGAAGGGGCATGACGGCCTTGGCCTGGCGCGGCGTCATATCTTCAAAAGAAGGAGCGAATTGAAGAGGGTAGAAATCGGTGCCCGCGCTTATTCCACTAGGATGTCATGCTATTGAATCAGGAGCTGAAACAGCCTGCCGTTCCGCTCTGCATGGCGGCTCCGTGCTTTCCGCTGCTTTCTTTGCGCGCCAGGGGCAGTCCGGATAATTCCGCCCATGAAGAACATCGTCATTCTGATTTCGGGCACGGGCAGCAACATGGCGGCCATCGTGCAGGCGGCGCGGCAGCAGAAATGGAGCGAGCGGCTGGGCGCGCGCGTGGCCGCCGTCATCAGCAACCGGCCTGACGCCAAGGGCCTGCTGTTCGCGCGCGAGCAGGGCATTGCCACGGCCGTGGTCGATCACACGACGCACGCCAGCCGCGAGGCGTTTGACGCCGCGCTGGCGCAGGCGGTGGACGCGCATCAGCCCGCGCTGGTGGCGCTGGCTGGCTTCATGCGCGTTCTCACGCCCGGTTTCGTGGCCCGCTACGCGGGGCGGCTGCTCAACATTCACCCCAGCCTGCTGCCGGCATTTGCCGGGCTGCACACGCATCAGCGCGCGCTGGATGAGGGCTGCAAAGTGGCCGGGGCCACGGTGCACCAGGTCACGGCGCAGCTCGATCACGGCCAAATCCTGGCGCAGGCCGCCGTGCCTGTTTTGCCGGACGACACGGCTGAAACCCTGGCCGCCCGCGTGCTCACGCAAGAGCACTTGATTTACCCGCAAGCCATCGCCAGGCTGCTGGCCGCGCAGCAGGAGGCGGCGGAGCGCGATAGAACGCAATAGAGGAGAGCGGACGGCAGGGGCCTGCGGCGCGGGGCCTCAAGCCTGCTGCGCCAGCTTGGCCAGCGCCTCATCCAGGGCGCGGCCCACATCCGGTTGCAGGCAGTCTTCGCCCTGCTGCTGAACCTGGGCCGCAAAGCCGGTGCGGCGGGCTATGTCCAGCGGCTGGTGCATCAGGCCGCTGACGATCAGGCGCACGCCGCGCCGCGCGCAGGCGCGGGCCAGGTGCACCAGCGCTTCGGCACCGGTGGAGTCCACGTAGATGACGTTTTTGAGGTCCAGCACGAGCGCGCGCGCGGGCAGGTGGTCTTCCATGTTCTCCAGCACTTTGGTGGCGCCGAAAAACAGCGCGCCATACAGCCGCCAAACTTGCAGCTGCCCTTCGTGCCCGGCCAGGCGCGGGGTGGTGGCGGCGTCCAGCTGTTCGGCGCGCGAGAGGCTGGAGATGCGGTAGATGAAGGTCAGGCACGCGGCGGCAATGCCGAATTCAACGGCCACCGTCAAATCAAACACCACGGTGAGCAAGAAGACGGTCAGCAGCGTCACGCGGTAGGGCATGCGGTAGCTGCGCAGGCGGGCGAACTCGCGCCACTCGCCCATGTTCCAGGCCACGAACATGAGAATGGCCGCCAGCGTGGCCAGCGGAATGGAAGAAGCCAGCGGCGCGGCCACGAGGATGACGGCCAGCAGCGCCAGCGCGTGCACCATGCCTGCCACGGGGCTGGTGGCGCCGCTTTTCACGTTGGTCACCGTGCGGGCGATGGTGCCGGTGGCGGGCATGCCGCCGAAAAAGGGCGTGACGAAGTTGGCGACGCCCTGCGCCATCAGCTCCTGATTGGGGTTGTGGCGGTCGTCAATCATGCCGTCGGCCACGCGCGCGCACAGCAGCGATTCGATGGAGCCGAGCAGCGCCAGCGTGATGGCGGGCATGAGCATGTAGCGTGCCGTGTCCCAGCTGAAATCAGGCAGCGCGAAGGCGGGCAGCGCCGCCGGTATGCCGCCAAAGCGGGTGCCGATGGTTTCCACCGGCAGATCAAAAGCGGCCACCGCCGCCGTGGCCAGCGTCAGCGCCACGATGGAGCCGGGCACGCTGGAGAGCTTGCTGCCAAAGGGCAGGATGGGGCCGATGACGGGCACGCGCGCCGTTTTGAGCCAGCCGCTGCCGTGCTGCCAAAGCACGATGACGGCCAGCGAAGCTGCCGCCACCGCCAGCGCCCAGCCGTTGAAAGTGTCCAGATGCGTCCACAGCGTGCTGACGATGCCGAAAAAGTCGCCCGGCATCTTGGCGATGCGCAGGCCCAGAAAGTCCTTGATTTGCGACAGCGCCACCAGCACCGCAATGCCGTTGGTAAAGCCGATGATGACGGCCACCGGGATGAAGCGCACCAGCGTGCCCAGCCGCAGCAGCCCCATCAGGAACAGAAAAACACCCGACATGGCCGTGGCGATGATGAGGTTGCCCACGCCGTAGCGCTCCACGATGCCATAGACGATGACGATGAAAGCCCCCGCCGGCCCGCCAATTTGCACCCGGCTGCCGCCCAGCGCCGCCACGATGAAGCCGGCAATGATGGCCGTGAACAGCCCCGCTTCGGGCTTCAGCCCCGACGCAATGGCAAAGGCCATGGCCAGCGGCAGCGCCACCACGCCCACCGTCAGCCCCGCGCCCACGTCTTTTGAAAGGCGCGCGCGGTTGTAGCCCTTCAGGGCGTCAAGCAGGCGGGGGCGAAAGCGGGGCAGGGCAAAGCTCATGACGGCAGGTTGCGAAATGGCGAAACGGGCAATTGTCCGGCAGCGCCGGAGCGCGCCGCTTGACGCAGGGCAGGCGGGCGCCACGGAGCACAAGAGGCCGCAAAAGGCAAAAAGATACACGCATTTGGTTGCAAAACACTCTTATTTTGAGAGCGGCCTGCGCTGATTTCATTAGGACTTGGGACGGATTCGATGTGAAAAACGGAAGTCGATGATGTGTGCATCATGTAACTATCCATGTGTATCATTTACATATGGCCGTTTTCCCCCAGACCTATTCCCGTATCCACGATGCCTGCGAGAACCCCGGCGAGCGCCTGGTGATGGAGCAGCTCAGGCGCTGCCTGCCCGATGAATGCGTGGTGTGGCACGACATTCCCGTGGGGCCGCTGCAAAGGCAGCCCGATTTCGTCATCTTCCACCCCGGACGCGGCCTGCTGGTGCTGGAAGTCAAGCACTGGAAGCCGGGTGTGCTGCGGCGCGTCACGCCCACGCATGTCACGCTGGAGACCGAGCGGGGCCTGGATACCTGCAAACATCCCCTGCAACAGGCGCGCGAGTGCGCCTTGCAGGCCATGAGTCCGATTCAGCGTGATGCGCAGCTGAAGCAGGCCAGCGGCCCTTACGTGGGCCATTGCGCCGTGCCCTATGGCTGGGGCGCGGTGATGAGCCGGATGACAGAAGACGACGCGGCGGCGGCGAAGCTGCAAGACATCTTCCCCGCCAGCCACACGCTGCTTCGGCCCGACTTGGCCGATAGCGTGCCGCCCGCCGCCTTTTGCGAGCGCCTCTGGAGCCTGCTGGACAAAGGCTTTGCCGCGCGCCTGAGCGCCAGGCAGCAAGAGCGCGTGCGCTGGCTGATCTTTCCCGAAGTGCGCGTCACCAATTGGTCTGCCGCGCAAAAGGCCGCCGTTGAAGCGGCGGGCCAATTCGCCATTCCCGACCTGATGCAGGTGATGGACCTGAACCAGGAGCAAGCGGCCCGCTCGCTGGGCGAAGGCCACCGCGTGATTCACGGCGTGGCCGGATCGGGCAAGACCATGATCCTCGTCTTTCGCGCGCAGCACCTGGCGCAGCGCAACACCACGGGCCGCCCCATCCTCGTGCTTTGCTACAACCGCCCGCTGGCCGGGCGCATTGAGCACCAGCTGGCCGGGCGCGGCATCACGCCGGAGCAAGTGCAAGTCAGCACATTTCACGGCTGGTGCAGCCGCATGCTGAACGAATGCGGCATACCCAAACCGCGCAGGCTGCCCGACGGCAACCCGGACTATGAGGCGCTGGTTCACGCCGTGGAGCAGGGCATGAACAAGGGCCAGATACCCAAGGGCGCCTACGCCGCCGTGCTGATTGACGAAGCGCACGACTTTGAAGCCGCCTGGCTGCGCATGGCGGCCCAGCTGCCCGACGAAGCGCAGTCGCTGCTGGTGCTCTATGACGACGCGCAGTCCATCTACCGGCGCAGCGGCAAGCGCCTGCCCAGCTTCAGCAAGATGGGCATCCAGGCAAAAGGCCGCAGCAGCATCTTGCGGCTCAACTACCGCAACACGGCGGAAATATTGGCCCTTTCCATGCTTTGCGCGGGCGGCTTGCTGGATGAAGCCGAAGAAAGCGACACGCGCATGCCCTGCATACACCCCGGCAGCGCCGGGCGGCGCGGCCCGCTGCCCCATCTGCTGCGCTTTGCCACGGGCCGTGAAGAAGCGCAAGGGCTGGCCGCGCGCATACACGAGCTGGTGCAAAGAGGCGTGCCCGCGCAAGACATTGCCGTGCTCTGCCGCGAAAAACGCAACTGGGAGCTGCTGAAAACGGCCCTGCGCCAGCGCGGCATTGAGGCCGAGGCCTATATCAGCGGTTCTGTCAGCGGCCATGCCAGCGGCAGCGCCGCGCAGAAGAAAAACCAGCTGGACTGGAACGCCCCCAGCGTGAAGCTGCTGACCATGCACGCCGCCAAGGGGCTGGAATTTCCGCACGTCTTTCTCATGCGGCTGGACCTGCTGCCCGCCCAGGCCGCCGCCGAAGAAGACGAGTGGCGCCTGCTGTATGTGGCCATGACCCGCGCCACCGAGCAGCTCACCCTCTCGTGCGCAGGCGATTCGCCCGCCGTCAGCCGCGTGCAGCAGGCGCTGGAGCGCCTGCCCGGCCTGCTGCCCGCGCGGCAGAGCGGGTGAGGAAATGCCAGCCTGCCAGACGGCATCAGAATTTGTTCACGAAAACAGGAGCAAATTCAGGTGGGCAAAAATACCGTTCAGCGCAGTTTCCACTAGGACATCATGCTATGGATAGCGGAGCGAGAAAGCGGCAGAACGGTCAGCCTTGCCCATGCGCGGCCTGCGCCTGCGGACAGATGGCAAACAGGCGCTGAGATGGGCCAGGCTGGCTCCATGAGCTGCTCGCGGGCGGCGTTTTTTGCTGCCGCGCGCGGCGGGCGCTGGCCGGTTCACGGTTGGATCCCTGGTTGGCTCTCTGGTTGGCTATAGTGCGCGCGCCATGAACACCCCACAACTGCAACGCACCGTTTTCCTGCTGCTGCTGGCGGCTGTTTCCATTGCCTTTTTGTGGGTGCTGGCGCCGCTGTGGGGCGCGGTGTTCTGGGCGGTGCTGATGGCCATTTTGTTTCACCCGCTGTTTGACGCGCTGTGCCGCCGCCTGAAAGGGCGGCGCAATGCGGCGGCGCTGCTGACGCTGCTGGCTTTCTTGCTGATCGTGGTGCTGCCTGCCACGCTGCTGATTGGCGCGCTGGTGAACGAGGCGGCGGCGCTGGTGGAGCGCATGCGCGACGGGCAGATTGATTTCCGCGCCTATGCGCAGCAGATCATGGCGGCGCTGCCCAAGTGGCTGACCGACGTGATGAAGCGGCTGGACCTGGTGGACGTGCAAAGCGTGATGGACCGCTTCTCTGACGGCTTCATCAAGGCTGGGCAGATGCTGACCGGGCGGGCGCTGGCGTTGGGGCAGAACGCGCTGATGCTGGCGGTGAACGTGGCCATCATGCTCTATCTGATGTTCTTTTTTCTGCGCGACGGGCGGCAGCTGGCGGCGCTGATCAGCGACACGGTGCCCATGTCGCGCGCGCAAACGCGCTATCTCATGCGCAAGTTCGCCACCGTGGGGCGCGCCACGGTCAAGGGCAATGTGGTGGTGGCCGTGGTGCAGGGCATGCTGGGCGGGCTGGCCTTCTGGGCGCTGGGCGTGCACGGGGCCGTGCTGTGGGGCGTGGTGATGGCGGTGCTCTCGCTGCTGCCTGCCGTGGGCGCCAGCCTGGTGTGGGGGCCGGTGGCCATCTATCTGCTGGCCACCGGGTCGGTGTGGCAGGGCGCGGGACTGGCGGCTTGGGGCATGCTGGTGATCGGCATGATCGACAACGCGCTGCGCCCGGTGCTGGTGGGCAAGGACACCAAGCTGCCCGACTATCTGATTTTGCTGACGACGATTGGCGGCCTCTCGCTCTTTGGCCTGTCGGGCTTTGTGGCCGGGCCGGTGATTGCCGCCCTGTTCATGGCCGCCTGGGCGCTGTTCAGGCATGCCAATGGCCGCGTGCTTGCCGACCACGAGGAAGACCCTGGCGCAGATGCGGCGCAGGAGGAAGAAGACCCGCAAGCCGCAGCGGACGGCGGCGCGCCGCAGGCTGAGGCACAGCCGCAAGAAGGCGAAAAGGAAGCGCCAGCGGATTCAGCGCCGGATTCGGCGGCCTGACCACGGCCTCTGAAGCGAAAAAAGGCGCAGGCCGTCATCCGTCGGAAAAGCTACAATCCGCAAGTTTTGCCCGGTCTGCCAAGGGCAAGACAAATTCCGACCCGGCCCGCCCAAGGTGCCGCGCATAACCCCAACAACGCGCGGCAAGGGGCCGGGGTTTCAAGACCCAACCTTTAGGAAAAACACATGTCCGTCACCATGCGTGAAATGCTGGAAGCCGGCGTCCACTTCGGACACCAGACGCGCTTCTGGAACCCCAAGATGGCCCCTTTCATCTTCGGCCATCGCAACAAGATTCACATCATCAACCTGGAAAAGTCGCTGCCGATGTTCCAGGAAGCGCAGAAATTCGCGCGTCAAATGGCCGCCAACCGGGGCACCATTTTGTTTGTCGGCACCAAGCGCCAGGCGCGCGACATCGTGGCTGAAGAAGCCCGCCGCGCCGGCATGCCCTACGTTGAACAGCGCTGGCTGGGCGGCATGCTGACCAACTTCAAAACCGTCAAAACGTCCATCAAGCGCCTCAAAGACATGCAGGCGCAGCAGGAAGCGGGGCTGGACAACATGAGCAAGAAAGAGCAGCTCCTGTTTGCCCGCGAGCTGGAAAAGCTGGAGCGCGACATTGGCGGCATTCAGGACATGACCGCGCTGCCTGACGCCATCTTCGTGATTGACGTGGGCTACCACAAGATTGCCGTGGCCGAAGCGCGCAAGCTGGGCATTCCGCTCATTGGCGTGGTGGACTCCAACCACAGCCCGGAAGGCATCGATTACGTCATCCCCGGCAACGACGACTCGGCCAAGGCCGTGACGCTGTACGCGCGCGGCATCGCCGACGCCATTCTGGAAGGCAAGGCCAACGCCGTGGACGAAGTGCTGAAAGCCGTGGCTGACAACGGCGACGAATTCGTTGAAGTGAAAGACGAAGCCGCTGCCTGATGAAGCCGCGCCCGCCTGCGCTTTTGCGTGACGCGAAGCGCCTGGGCGCTTGCAAAGGGGCTTGGCAGCCCCTTTTTTGTGAATTGAATCTGAACGAATCAACGGAGAAATCAAGAAATGGCTGCAATTACCGCAAAAATGGTGGCTGACCTGCGCGCCAAGACCGACGCGCCCATGATGGAATGCAAGAAGGCGCTGACCGAAGCGGACGGCGACATGGCCAAAGCCGAAGAGCTGCTGCGCGTCAAGCTCGGCACCAAGGCTGGCAAGGCGGCCAGCCGCATCACGGCGGAAGGCGTGGTGGCCGCTTTCATCGGAAACGGCGTGGGCGCGATGGTCGAAGTCAATTGCGAAACCGATTTCGTGACCAAGAACGACAGCTTTGCGGCCATGGCCAACGCCGCCGCCCGGCTGACTGCCGAGAAAAACCCCGCCGACGTGGCCGCGCTGGGTGCGCTGCCCTATGAGCAAGACGGCTTTGGCCCCACGCTGGAAGACGTGCGCGTGGGCCTGATCGGCAAGATTGGCGAAAACATGAGCTTCCGCCGCCTGGTGCGCAAGGCGGGCGGCAAAGTCACCAGCTACGTGCACGGCACGCGCATTGGCGTGCTGGTGGAATACGAAGGCGACGAAGTGGCTGCGCGTGACGTGGCCATGCACGTGGCTGCCATGAAGCCCGTGGCGCTGACCAGCGCCGACGTGCCCGCCGAACTGATCGAGCGCGAGCGCAGCGTGGCCCTGGCCAAGGCGCAGGAATCGGGCAAGCCTGCCGACATCGCCGCCAAGATGGTGGAAGGCTCGGTGCAGAAATACCTCAAGGAAGTGGCGTTGTTCAGCCAGCCTTTCGTCAAGAACGACAAGCAGACGGTCGAGCAGATGCTCAAAGAGAAAAACACCAAGGTGACGGGTTTCACCCTGTACGTGGTGGGCGAAGGCATCGAGAAAAAGCAAGACGACTTCGCCGCTGAAGTGGCCGCGCAAGTGGCTGCCGCGCAAGGCAAGAGCTGAGCCGGCCTGGCCGGGCGGCTGCCTTGGCAGGCGGGCCGCCCGGGCCTGAACACACTGCCTGCCGCCCATGCGTTCCGCCCACAACAAGCACACGAAAGAGCCTCTTCATGCCACACGACACCCCTGCCCACAAGCGCATTCTGATCAAGCTTTCCGGCGAGGCGCTGATGGGAGACGACGCCTTTGGCATCAACCAGGCCGTCATCGGGCGCATCGTGGGAGAGATTGCCGAAGTCGCGCGCATGGGCGTGCAAGTGGCGGTGGTGATCGGCGGCGGCAACATCTTTCGCGGCATGGCCGGCGGCGCCGTGGGCATGGATCGCGCCACGGCCGACTACATGGGCATGCTGGCCACCGTGATGAACGCGCTGGCGCTGGCCGACGCCATGAACAAAACCGGGCTGACAGCGCGCGTGATGAGCGCCATCAGCATCGACCAGGTGGTGGAGCCTTACGTGCGCCCCAAGGCGCTCCAGTATCTGGAAGAAGGCAAGGCCGTGGTGTTCGCCGCTGGCACGGGCAATCCCTTTTTCACCACTGACACGGCGGCGGCCCTGCGCGGCGCCGAAATCGGCGCGGAGCTGGTGCTCAAGGCCACCAAGGTGGATGGCGTTTATTCCGCCGATCCCCGCAAAGACGCCCAGGCCACGCGCTACGCGCGCCTGAGCTTTGACGAGGCCATGACGAAAAACCTGGGCATCATGGATGCCACGGCTTTCGCCTTGTGCCGCGACCAGAAACTGCCGATCAAGGTGTTTTCCATCTTCAAGCCGGGCGCCCTCAAGGCCGTGGTCATGGGCGCGGATGAAGGAACCCTCGTTCACGTCTGAAGGAGCCGAACATGACGATTGCAGACATCAAGAAAAACCTCCAGGCCAAGATGGACCAGTCCATCGCCGCCTTCAAGAACAACCTCACCAAAATCCGCACGGGCCGCGCCAATCCGGCCTTGCTGGACACCATTCATGTGGAGTACTACGGCAGCCACGTGCCCCTGTCGCAAGTGGCCAATGTTTCGCTGCTGGACTCGCGCACCATCAGCGTGCAGCCGTGGGAAAAGAACATGGCCGCAAAAATCGAAAAGGCCATCCGCGAAAGCGACCTGGGCCTGAACCCCGCCAGCATGGGCGATCTGATCCGCGTGCCCATGCCGCCCATGAGCGAAGAGCGCCGCAAGGAAATGACCAAGCTGGTGCGCCATGAAGGCGAAAGCGCCAAGATCGCCATCCGCAACCTCCGGCGCGATGCCAATGAAGCCGTGAAAAAGCTCGTCAAGGACAAGGAAGCCTCCGAAGACGACCAAAAGCGCGCCGAGGCCGACATCCAGAAACTCACCGACAAGCACATTGCCGAGATTGACGCGCTGGTGGCCGAAAAGGAAAAAGACGTGATGGCTGTTTGAGCGGGCTGGGCCAGGCTTTGCGCGCCTGCTCTTTCCAGTCTGGCCCCGTTTTCGTCATCTCTCGACGCTTATTGCCGCTTGCCAGCGCGCTGCCCGCCCGTTTGGCTTTCCGCCGCCCATGCCTTTCTTGCCGCCTTCCGCCCATCCGCTGCCCAGGCATATTGCCATCATCATGGACGGCAATGGCCGCTGGGCGCGGAAGCGTTTTTTGCCGCGCATCGTGGGGCATCGCCAGGGCGTCGCTTCGCTGCGCCGCTGCGTGCAGGCGTGCGCGGCGCGCGGCGTGCAGGCGCTGACGGTGTTTGCGTTTTCTTCTGAAAACTGGCGCCGCCCGCCCGATGAAGTCAGCGGCCTGATGGGCCTGATGGGCAAGTCGCTCGCCAGCGAAGTGCCCGCCTTGCAAGAAGCGGGCGTGCGGCTGCGCTTTATCGGGCAGCTGAACGCGCTGGCCGAGGGCCTGCAAGCCGCGCTGGCGCAGGCCGAGGCGCAAACCGCCAGCGGCCAGCGCATGACGCTCAATGTGTGCCTGAACTACGGCGGCCGCTGGGACATCGTGCAGGCCGCAGCCCGGCTGGCCGCGCGCGGTGAAACCATCACCGAAGAAGCGCTGGGGCAGGCGCTCTCGCTGGCCTGCTTGCCTGACCCCGACTTGCTCATCCGCACCGGCGGCGAGCAGCGCATCAGCAACTTCCTGCTCTGGCAGTGCGCCTACAGCGAGCTTTTCTTCAGCGACCGGCTCTGGCCGGACTTTGACGAAGCCGCGCTGGACGAGGCCCTGGCCGCTTACGCCGCGCGCGAGCGGCGCTTTGGCAAAACCTCCGAGCAAGTGCAGCCGCCAGTGCAGCCACAGGACGGGCAGGCATGCTGAAGCAGCGCGTCATCACCGCCTTGGTGCTGCTGGCCGTATTTCTGCCCGCCCTTTTCGCGCCCGTGGCCGCGCCTTTTCTGGCGCTGACGCTGGCGCTGATTGCCGCTGCGGCCTGGGAATGGGCGCGGCTCAACGGCCTGGCTGGCGCGCCGGCCCTTGCCACGGGGCTGCTGTGCGCGGCGCTTTGCGCCGGGCTGTGGCTGGGCGGCGCGGTGGCGCGGCCCCTTCCCGCCTTGTGGCTGGGCGTGGGCGCGCTGTGGATCGCTGGCGGCGCGTGGCTGCTGCGCCGTGGCGTGGCGGGCTGGCCGCGCGTGCCGCTGATTGCGCGCTGGTGCGCGGGGCTGGCAGTGCTGACGGCCGCCTGGCTGGCCATGGCGCAAGCGCACGGCATGGGCGTGAACTTCCTGCTTTCCGTGCTGGCGCTTGTTTGGACGGCCGATATTGGCGCCTATTTCGCTGGCCGCGCCCTGGGCGGGCGCCTCACGCTCGGCGCGAAGCTGGCCCGCAACATCAGCCCCGGCAAAAGCTGGGAAGGCGTGTGGGGCGGCATGGCTGGCGTGCTGCTGCTGGCCGCTGGCTGGGCGTGGCTGGATGACGCGGCCCGCCCCAGCCTGTTTGCCCGCCTGCACCAGGCCGGGCCGCTGTGGCTGGCGCTGGGCGCGCTGCTGCTGGCGGGCATGAGCGTGGTGGGCGATCTGGTCGAATCCCTGGTCAAGCGCAGCGCCGGCATGAAAGACTCCAGCGGCCTGCTGCCCGGCCACGGCGGCGTGCTCGACCGCATAGACGCCCTGCTGCCCACGCTGCCCCTGGCGCTGGCGCTGATCGGGCTGATGGACTGACATCCCATGAAAAAACAACGCCTGGCCGTGCTTGGCTCCACAGGCTCCATTGGCGCCAGCACACTGGATGTGGCCGCGCGCCATCCTGACCGCATTGAAGTCGTCGCGCTCACGGCCGCCACGCAGGTGGACAAGCTGCTGGCGCAGTGCGAGCGCTTCCGCCCCCGCGTGGCAGCCATGGCCAGCGCCCCCCACGCCGCGCAACTGGCCGAAAAAATCAGGCAAAAAGGGCTTGAAGTCCGCGTGGATACTGCGCCAGCAGCTATTGAAAACATAGCGTCCAGCGCAGAGGTGGACACCGTCATGGCCGCCATCGTCGGCGCGGCGGGCCTGGCGCCCTGCCTGGCCGCCGCCCGCGCGGGCAAGCGCCTGCTGCTGGCCAACAAAGAGGCGCTGGTCGTCGGCGGCAGCCTGTTCATGCGCGCCGTGCGCGAAGGCGGCGCCACGCTGCTGCCCATCGACAGCGAGCACTCCGCCATCTTCCAGTCCCTGCCCGAAGACCCCGCCACCTGGGGCCAGCGCGTCGAGCGCATCATCCTCACCGCTTCAGGCGGCCCTTTTCGCACCTGGGAACCGGCCCGGCTGCGCAGCGTCACGCCCGAACAGGCTTGCGCCCATCCCAACTGGCGCATGGGCCGCAAAATTTCCGTGGACTCGGCCACCATGGTGAACAAGGCGCTGGAAATCATCGAAGCGCGTTGGCTCTTTGGCATGCCGCCTGAAAAGCTCTGCGCCCTTATTCATCCGCAAAGCGTCATCCACTCCATGGTTCAGTATCTGGACGGCTCCATCGTCGCCCAGCTGGGTACGCCCGACATGCGCGTGCCCATCGCCTACGGCCTGGCCTGGCCGCAGCGCATGGCATCCGGCTCGCCCGCGCTGGACTTTGGCGCCTTGCAGGGCCTGACCTTTGAAGACATGCAAAGCCACGGCCACCCCGCGCGCTTTCCGTCCCTGGCCCTCGTCTGGCAAGTGCTGCGTGCGCCTGAAGGCGCCTGCGCCATCTTCAACGCCGCCAATGAGGTGGCCGTTGAAGCCTTCTTGCAAGGCCGCATCCGCTTTGACCAGATTCACGCCGTCATTCAGTCCACGCTGGAAGCCGCCACGCCCCACCCCGCGCCCGACCTGCCCGCCCTGCTCGCGCTGGACGCCAGCGCGCGCCGCACGGCGCAGGAAGCGGCGCGCAAGCTGGCCTGAAAGCCTGTCAGGGCCTTCGTCCGCCCGATGGGCAGGCGCCGAAGCGGCTACATCGAAACACAGGGCGGCTGGCGGGCGAAGGGGGCTTCTGGTTCATCTTTCGCTTGCCAGGGACTAACAAAAACAGGAGCGAATTCAAGGGGGGTCAAAATACCGACTGGCGCATTTTTGACTAGGACATCATGCTATGAATTAAGGAGCTAAAAATGCCGTCCAATCAGCATAGTTTTATCGTTCATGCCGCGCTCATTTTTCAACCAACCCAATTCGTTTTTTGCCGTTTGCAGCCAAGCCATGAGCAGCTGATGGAGCAGGAAACGGCAGCACCAGTCCAAGGGCAAACGGGCATGCAGCCTGGGCGCGGATTGGGTTTGCCGCGATTCAGACAAGGCAGGCAGGCTTTTCCAAGGCAGGCAGGCTTTTCGTCAAAGCGGCATGACCATGAAAAAAGCGCCTTCAATGAGGCGCTTTTTTCATGGCTGGCAAAAGCCGTTCAACCTTGATGCGGGCGCTTGCCAGCGTTTTTCTTGCTGCGCGTGTGAGCGCCGCGCTCCAGGCTTTTGCGCTGGCCGCCGCCCAAGCGGGGCGCAGGCGCGCCAGGCAACGGCTTGGTGGCTTTGCGATCGGCTTCGGTAACGAGTTTGTTGCCCATGATGTGAAGTTCCTTTCAAGTAACGGCGGGATTGGAAAAACCGGATATTGTCACTGCTTTTTGGCTATTTGGTTATAGATGAACAAGGCGATGAGCGCGCCAATGATGGAAGCGCCCCAGCCCATGCGCGAGCCTGCCGGGTACAGCCCCAGCGCACCGCCGCCATAGCTGGCCAGTACAGACCCGGCCATGCCCAGCAGCGCCGTCGCGAAAAAACCCATGCTCTGATTGCCCGGCATGAGCGCCCGCGCTATCAGCCCCACGATAAAACCCACGATTACGGCAACGATGAGATCCCACAGCATCCGGCTTGTCCTTTGCAAACGATGGAAAGGACTGACTGTAGCGGCGAATCTGCCGCAAATCCGGCGCGCTTGCACAAACCCGGCCGCCGCAGGCGCATGGCTGGCATGCCATGAAGGGATATTTCCGGCCAGCGGCGTTTTCAGGTCTTTCATATTCATACAGGCTCATACAGGCGAATATCATGACCGCCCAGGCCTGTATGGCGTTCGCAGGAGCCGGGTGGCTTTTGTTTCCATGCCGTTCAGTGCACGCTTTTTCTGAATGCACGTCTGGATATGCGCTCAGCCACAGCCTGGCGGCAGATTGGATTGATTCACGTCCTTTCCACCCATTGCCTTGTTTGCCGCCGCTTGATTTTTTTATTCCCTCGCCCCATTTGCCCGCGCCATGACTGCTGAAAACCCCCTGTTCAATCTTTCCCCTCTTCCACGTTTTGATTTGATTCGTCCCGAGCATGTGGCCCCGGCCATTGACGCGCTGCTGGCCAAGGCGCGCGCTGCGCTGGAGGAGGTGACAGCGCCCGGCTTTGCCGCCAGCTGGCAGGCGCTTTCGGCCACGCTGGATGTGGCGACCGAGCGGCTGTCTCTGGCCTGGGGCGTGGTCAGCCACCTGAACGCCGTGGCTGACACGCCCCAGCTGCGCGCCGCCTATAACGCGGCTTTGCCCAAAATTGCCGAGTTCTACACGCGTCTGGGCTGCGACGAGCGCCTGTATGCCAAATACAAGGCTATCGACGCCAACGCGCTCAATGCCGAGCAGCGGCAGGCGCTGAAAAATGCCTTGCGCGGCTTTGTGCTGGGCGGCGCGGAGTTGCACGGCGAAGCCAAGAAGCGCTTTGCTGAAATTCAGGAGCGCAGCGCCGAGCTGACGCAGAAATTCAGCGAAAACGCGCTGGACGCCACCGACGCTTTCGCGTATTACGCCAGCGCCGAAGAAATGGCCGGTGTGCCTGACGATGTGAAAGCCGCCACGCGCGCCGCCGCCGAAGCCGAGGGGCAAAGCGGCTACAAGCTCACACTCAAGCTGCCCTGCTATCTGCCAGTGATGCAGTTTGCTGCCAGCTCTGCACTGCGCGAGCGGCTGTATCGCGCCTATGCCACGCGCGCTTCCGACCAGGCCGAGGGCGATGCCCGCCGCTTTGACAACACGGCCATCATGCAGGAGATATTGGCGCTGCGGCATGAAGAAGCGCAGCTGCTGGGCTACCCGGACTTTGGCGCCGTTTCGCTGGTGCCCAAGATGGCCGAATCGCCCGAAGAAGTGGTGCGTTTTTTGCGCGAGCTGGCAGCCAAGGCGCGCCCCTACGCCGAACGCGATGTGCAGGACTTGCGCGACTACGCCCGCAAGGAGCTGGGGCTGGACGATCCGCAACCCTGGGACTGGACTTACCTGAGCGAGCGTCTGCGCGAATCGCGTTACGCCTTCAGTGAGCAGCAGGTCAAGCCTTATTTCACGCTGTCCAAGGTGCTGGCGGGGCTGTTTCGCATTGCCGAGACGCTGTTTGAAATCAGCATCCGCCCCGATCAGGCGCCCGTGTGGCACAGCGGCGTGAGTTTCTACCGCATCGAGCGCAATGGTCAATTGCTGGGCCAGTTCTATCTGGACCCTGCCGCGCGCCCCGGCAAGCGCGGCGGCGCGTGGATGGATGACGCGCGCTCGCGCTGGCTGCGCCCCGACACCGGCCGGCTGCAAACGCCCGTGGCCTATCTTGTGTGCAACTTCGCCGAAGGCGTGGACGGCAAGCCCGCCTTGCTCACGCATGATGACGCGACCACGCTCTTTCACGAATTCGGTCACGGCCTGCACCACATGCTCACGCAGGTGGACGAGCGCGATGTTTCCGGCATCAGCGGCGTGGAGTGGGACGCGGTGGAGCTGCCCAGCCAGTTCATGGAGAACTTCTGCTGGGAATGGAACGTGCTGCAACACATGACCGCCCACGTGGACACGGGCGAGCCGCTGCCGCGCGAGCTGTTCGACAAGATGCTGGCCGCGCGCAACTTCCAAAGCGGCATGCAAACCCTGCGGCAAATCGAATTCGCCCTGTTCGACATGCTGCTGCACACCGCCAGGGAGCCGGTGAAAGACGTGCAGGCCCTTTTGCTGGCCGTGCGGCAGGAAGTGGCTGTGCTGCACCCGCCGGCCTGGGGCCGCATGGCACACACCTTCAGCCACATCTTCGCGGGCGGCTACGCGGCGGGTTACTACAGCTACAAGTGGGCTGAAGTGCTGGCCGCCGACGCATACGCTGCTTTTGAGGAAACCGTCACGCCTGACGGCCAGCACAGCCTGGAAACCGGACGAAAATACCGCCAGGCCATTCTGGAGGCTGGCGGCAGCCGCCCCGCCATGGAGTCATTCAAAGCTTTCCGGGGCCGTGAACCCAGCCTGGATGCGCTCCTGCGCCACCAAGGCATGGCCTAAAGTGTGCCACTCACTAGGAGAAAACAGACCAATGAAATCCGCTCGCTCACTGCTTCTGCCCGTGGCTGCCCTGACTCTACTTGCAGGCGCCGCGCAAGCGCAGGTTTATCGCGTGGTCGGCCCTGATGGGCGCGTCACCTTTTCAGACAAACCGCCCGTCAATGCCAGCCAGCCCGTTACGGCCCAGCGCAGCGGCGGCAGCCCCGTGCCCGCCACCGCTCCCAACGGTCTGCCATACGAGCTGAACCAGGTGGCGCAGAAATACCCTGTCACTCTCTACACAAGCACAGACTGCGCTCCTTGCGACGAGGGCCGCAGCTACCTGAACCAGCGCGGCATTCCCTACGCCGAAAAAACCATCGCCACCAACAACGACATTGCTGCGCTGAAAAAGCTCACGGGCGGCGATACGACTTTGCCCACCCTCACCATTGGCGGCCAGCGCCTGGCGGGCTATTCAGATGTGCAGTGGGGCCAGTATCTGGACGCGGCTGGCTACCCCAAAACCTCCCAGCTGCCGCCCAGCTACAAACGCCCTGCACCGGCCGCGCTGTCACCCATCAAGATCGCGCCCGCAGCGCCTCAAAAAACGGAAGACAGCGCACCAGATGCCAGCGGCTACCAGCCGCCCAGCGTCACTCCTCCTGGACCATCGGCTGACAATCCGGCGGGCATTCGTTTCTGAGAACCTGTTCAGAGCGTCCGAAACCCCGTTTGAAGCCGCCTCCGGGCGGCTTTTTCTTGCGCTTTCGCCTGCAATTGGCGGCTCCAAATCCTGAAACGACTGTTGCGGCGTGAATGAAAAGGGGAACGCAAAGTCAATACAGGCGTGCCAGTTTGTAAGAAAACGGGGTACAGAAGCTCGAAAAGGCGTTTCATGCGCTTGCGCAGCTCTGCTTATCCAGTAGCATCGCGGCCAGCCGCCTTGGGGCGCTGCGCATCAGGGCTGCTTTTTTTTGTTCTGGACATTTATTTCCAAGGATCAACCATCATGGCAACTGCAAAAAAAGCAACTGCTAAGGCCCCTGCGGCCGCCAAGAAGGCTCCCGCCGCCAACAGCGGCTTCATGAAGCCCCTGACCCCCAGCCCGCAGCTGGCCGCCATCATCGGCAGCAAGCCCATGCCCCGCACCGAGGTGACGAAAAAAGTGTGGGAATACATCAAGGCGCACAAGCTGCAAGACGCCGCCAACAAGCGCAACATCAACGCGGATGCCAAGCTCAAGGAAATCTTCAAGAAGCCCCAGGTTTCCATGTTCGAGATGACCAAGCTCATCAGTGGCCACCTGTCTTGACTGACCGGCTTCAACGGTCACTGTCAGACCGGCCTGCGGGCCGGTTTTTTCTTGCCTGTTTTTTCATTTGCGAACCTCTGAAAAAAGACGGGGTTCACTGGTAATAATCGCGCCTTTTTTCAACCACCTGACCCTGAAAGGCTGCACGATGCTCGTGGGCTTTATCGTCCTGTATTTGCTGGCCTCGATTGGCGTGGGGCTGTATGCGGCGCGGCGCGTGCACAACACGGCCGATTACGCAGTGGCCGGGCGCAGCCTGCCCATGGCCGTGGTCATCGCCACGACTTTTGCGACCTGGTTCGGCTCCGAAACCGTCATGGGCGCGCCCGCGCAGTTCATGGCCAACGGGCTGGGCGGCGTGGTGGAAGAGCCTATTGGCTCCAGCCTGTGCCTGGTGCTGGTGGGCCTGTTTTTCGCGCGCAAGCTGTATGAGCTGAACATCATCACCATTGGCGACTACTACCGCCAGCGCTACGGGCGCGTGGTGGAGGTGGTGTGCTCGCTGATGGTCATCTTCAGCTACCTGGGCTGGGTGGGCGCGCAGATCACGGCGCTGGGGCTGGTGTTCAACATGCTCAGCCACGGCTCGATTTCACTGACCTGGGGCATGGCGCTGGGCACGGCGGTGGTGCTGCTGTACACGCTGTACGGCGGCATGTGGTCGGTGGCGCTGACGGACTTTGTGCAGATGATCGTCATCGTGCTGGGCCTGATGGCCATTGCCTGGTACGCCGCCGGCCTGGCAGGCGGCGCGCAGCGCGTGCTCGAGTTCACGGCCAGCGAGGGCAAATTCCGTTTCTTCCCCACGGGCGGCGCCAAGGAGTGGCTGTTTTTCGTGGCAGCGGCCATCACGATGATGCTCGGCTCCATTCCGCAGCAGGACGTGTTCCAGCGCGTGATGTCATCCAACAGCGTGCAGACGGCGCGGCGCGGCCCCATCGCGGGCGGCCTGCTGTATCTCGTGTTCGCCTTCGTGCCCATGTTCATCGTGATGGCGGGCCTGCTGGTGGTGCCCAACGCCGCCCAGGTGCTGGCTGACGATCCGCAAAAGCTGCTGCCCACGCTGGTGATGAGCCACATGCCCATCGCCTTGCAAGTGGCCTTTTTCGGCGCGCTGCTGTCGGCCATCATGTCCACGGCCTCGGCCACGCTGCTGGCGCCTTCCACCACCCTTGTGGAAAACATCTTGCGCAATCTGCGCCCCGGCATGAGCGACGCGCACACGCTCAAGGCCATGCGCGCCAGCGTGCTGATATTCACCATCTGCGTGCTCACCTACGCCATCACGATGGAAGGCTCGTCCATCTATGACCTGGTTTCGGGCGCCTACCAGATTCCGCTGGTGGGCGCGTTCGTGCCGCTGGTGTTTGGCATCTACTGGCGGCGCGCTTCCACGCAAGGGGCCATGCTGGCGGTGGCGATGGGGCTGGGCGTGTGGCTGCTGTTTGTGGCCAGCCCCATGCTCCGGGCCGCTTTTCCGCAGCAGCTCGCGGGCTTGCTGGCCGCCGTCATCGGCATGGTGTTCGGCTCGCTCGCCCCGCAGTGGCTGCCCAACCAGAAGGAATATGCGCCGCAGTACCGCGGCAGCCCCGCGTGAAAACCTGTTCATGGTCTGGCCATGAGGGGCGAAAGTGCAAACCGGGGCCGCAAACCGCAGACGGGTCTCGTGAGCCAGTGAAGATTTGCAACATCCACGCCCGGGTCCGCACTGGCTCTGGCAGGGCGCTTGCAAGGCGTGCGGCGCCTTGCCGCTGCCTGAAGCCGCAAGGCGCGCTCCGGCATTTCTAAAATGCCGCCATCCGCCTGAAACGGCCCCGCTGCTGGGGCCGTTTTGCATTGGTATTTGAGCTGGGCGCGCATTTTTAGCGCGCTGACGGCTTCACTTTTCAAGGAGCGCCTTCATGCAACGCCACTGCTTTGCCACCGCCGCCGCCCTGGCCGCCGCCTTGGCGCTGGCCGCCTGCGGCAAGCATCCCGCCGCGCCCGCGCCTGTGCGCGCCGTCAAGCTGATGACTGTGGCCGCCGCCCCGGCTGCCAGACAGCCCGAATATGCGGGCGAAGTGCGGGCCGAAGTGGAATCGCGCCTGGGTTTTCGCGTGGCAGGCAAGATCATCGAACGCGCCGTGGAGCCAGGCCAGCATGTGAAAAAAGGCCAGCTTCTGGCCCGGCTGGATGCGCGCGACTACCAGCTTGCCGCCGATGCGGCGCGCGCCCAGACGGCCGCCGCGCAGGCCCAGCGCGATCTGGCCGCCACGGATCTGAAGCGCTTTTCCGCCCTGCGCGACAAAGGCTTCATCAGCAGCGCGGAGCTGGACCGGCGCGCCACGGCGCTGCAATCGGCCGAATCGGCGCTCAAGCAGGCGCGCGCACAGCTGGCTGCCCAGGGCAATCAGGCGGGCTACACCCATTTGCTGGCTGATGCCGATGGCGTTGTCACCGGCGTGGATGCCGAAGCGGGCCAGGTGGTGGCCGCAGGCGCGCCCGTCGTGCGCCTGGCGCGCGACGGCGCGCGCGACATTGCCTTTGCCGTGCCTGAAGGCCAGGCGCAGCGCCTGGCGGCTGGGCAAAACGCCACTGTGCGCCTGTGGGCCAGCGATGAGAAGCTGCCCGCCCGCATCCGCGAGATCGCCGCCAGCCCCGACCCTGCCACCCGCACCTATACCGTCAAGGCCGCCCTGCAAGGCCAGGCCGCCGCCAGCGCCCCGCTGGGCGCCACGGCCTACGTCACGCCGGAAAGCGCCGCCCAGGCGGACGCCGCCGCCCTGAGCCTGCCGGGCAGCGCCCTGTGGCAGGCCGCTGACGGCCAATCCGCCGTCTGGCGCTATGACCCGGCCAGCAGCGCAGTTGAGCAGCTGAACGTGCAAGTGGGCGGCGTGCAAGGCGATAGCGTGCTGATTAGCGGCGGCCTGCAAGAGGGCATGCAAATCGTCACCAGCGGCGTGCACGCCCTCCAGCCGGGCCAGAAGGTCAGCATCTACAAGCCCCGGGCCGCCGCCGAAGCCGCTGAAGCTGCCGAAACGGCGCAAGCCCAAGACGCGCCGCCATCCGGCAGCCCGGACAGCGCCACCGCTCCATGACACGGCTCAGCAACACCGCCCGGCAACGCCGCTCAGGCACGCCAGATCATGCGCATGCTTCGGAAACAGGAGCGAATTCATGCGATTGAAAACGCCGCTCGCGCAATTTCCACTAGGACCTCATGCTATGAATAGAGGAGCGAAAACAAGCCCTCTTCTTCTCAGAACCTGTTCAAAGTCTGGCCGCAAGGGGCGAAAGTGCGGGTCGAAATGGGCTGCAAGGCGCAAACCGCAGACTGCTTTTGTGACCCGGCGGAGATTTGCAACGCCGCACAGCGCCTTGAGACCGTGTCCATGTCCGCACTGGCCGCAGCCACGGGCAGACTTTGAACCGCCTTTCAAACGCGTTTCGCGCCGTCATTGAAAAATGGATTGCGTCACAAGAAACGCCATGACGAAAAAGAAAGCCTTGCCGGGCAGCTGGAGCTTGAAATGAATCATCCGGGCGGGCATGCCCATCCGGCGGCTCATGACGCCGCAATTGAAAAGAAGAGGAATATTGATGCAGGCCAGTGAGGTGAATGCGGGCGGCAGCCGTTTCAATCTTTCGCGCTGGGCGCTGGCGCACGCGCCGCTGGTGCGCTATCTGATGGTGGCGTTCATGCTGCTGGGCGCGGCCGCCTACTTTCAGCTGGGGCAGGATGAAGACCCGCCCTTTACCTTCCGCGCGATGGTGGTGCGCGCCTGGTGGCCGGGCGCCAGCGCGCAGCAATTGGCCGAGCAGGTGACCGACAAGCTCGAGCGCGCTTTGCAGGAAGTGCCTTATGCCGACAAGATCGTCAGCTATTCCAAGCCGGGCGAAACCACCATTACCTTCCAGCTCAAAGATCATTCGCCCGCGCGCGATGTGCCGCAAATCTGGTACACGGTGCGCAAGAAAATCGGCGACATGCGCGCCACGCTGCCCCAGGGCGTGATCGGCCCGTATTTCAATGATGATTTTGGCGATGTCTATGGCGTGATTTACGCGCTTCAATCCGGCGGCGGTTTTTCAAAGGCTGAAATGAAAACCATCGCCGATGATGTGCGCCGGGAGCTTTTGCGCGTGAAAGACGTGGCAAAAGTGGAGATTTTCGGCGCGCAAGACGAAAAGATTTATATCGAGGTTTCGCAAAAGCGCCTGGCCGAGCTGGGGCTGGACATGAACGCCGTGCTGGCGCAGCTGGGGCAGCAAAACGCCGTGGTTTCAGCCGGCAGCGTGGAAACGGCGCTGGAAGTGGCGCCCGTGCGCGTGAGCGGCGCTTTCGGCTCGGTGCAGGCGCTGCGCGACATGCCCATTCGCGGCCCTTCGGGGCGGCAGCTGCGCCTGCGAGACATCGCCCAGGTGCGGCGCGGCTATGTGGAGCCGCCGCAGGTGAAGGTGCGCCACGATGGCAACGAAGTGATTGCGCTGGGCGTGTCAATGGCCAAGGGCGGCGACATCATCGCCCTGGGCAAGGCGCTGAAAGAGGCGGCGGCCCGCATCGAAAGCGCGCTGCCCGCCGGCATGACGCTCCAGCAGGTGCAAGACCAGCCTGCCGTGGTGGCCGGCTCGGTCAATGAATTCGTGCGGGTGCTGGTGGAGGCCGTGGCCGTGGTGCTGGGCGTGAGCTTTCTCTCGCTGGGCCTGCACAAGCGCCCCGGCGGCCCCCATCCCTTGCGGCGGCGCTGGGTGCTGGACTCGCGCCCCGGCCTGGTGGTGGGCATCACCATTCCGGCGGTGCTGGCCATCACTTTTCTGCTCATGTATTACTGGGGCATCGGGCTGCACAAGGTATCGCTCGGCTCGCTCATCATCGCGCTGGGGCTGCTGGTGGACGACGCCATCATTGCCGTTGAAATGATGGTGCGCAAAATGGAAGAAGGTTATGACCGCCTGCGCGCCGCCACATTTGCCTACGAATTGACGGCCATGCCCATGCTCACGGGCACGCTGATTACCGCCACGGGTTTTCTGCCCATCGGCATTGCCAAATCAACGGTGGGCGAATACACCTTTGCCATATTCGCCGTGACGGTGATTGCGCTATTGGCCAGCTGGGTGGCTTCGGTGATTTTCGTTCCGCTTTTGGGCACGTGGCTTTTGAAAACGCCGCCGCACGTGGCGCATGCGCGGGAAAATGCCATTGAAAACCGCCGCGAAAACACTCCTGAAAATAGCCATGAAAATGCGGCTGAAAATACCGGCGAGCTGCATGACAATTTCAACACGCCTTTTTACATGGCCTTTCGCCGCCTGGTGGCCTGGTGCGTGCGGCGGCGCTGGCTGACCATCAGCGCCACGGCGCTGGTGTTTGCGCTGGGCATGGCGGGCATGGGGCGGGTGCAGCAGCAGTTTTTCCCCGACTCCACGCGCCCCGAAATCCTGGTGTCGCTCTGGCTGCCCGAAGGCGCCAGCTTCGCGGCCACTGAAGACGTGGCCACGCGCGTGGAAAAGCGCATCCGGCAAGCGCCGGGCGCTGCCAGCGTGAGCGTGTGGATTGGCTCGGGCGTGCCGCGCTTTTACCTGCCGCTGAACCAAATCATGCCGCAGAGCAACGTGGCGCAGCTCATCGTGCTGTCGCAGGACATGGCCGCGCGCAGTCGCCTGCTCGGCAGCCTGCCCGCCCTACTGGCGCAGGAATTTCCGGAAGCGCGCGCGCGCGTCAAGCTCCTGTCCAGCGGGCCGCCCGTGGATTACCCGGTGCAGTTCCGCGTGATCGGGCCTGATCCGCAGCAGCTGCGCGCCTACGCCAACGAAGTCAAGGCCGCCCTGCGCGCCAACGCGCACATGCGCGACGTGAACGACAACTGGAACGAGTCCATCAAAACGCTGCGCCTGCAAATTGACCAGGCCAAGGCGCGCGCGCTGGGCGTATCCAGCCAGTCCATCGCGCAAGCGCTGCACGTCATGCAAAACGGCGCGGCCGTGGGCCAGTACCGCGAGGGCGACAAGCTCATCGACATCACCTTGCGCCAGCCTGCCAGCGAACGCGGCGCGCTCGACAGCCTGGCCGGCGCTTACGTGGCCACCGCCAGCGGCAAAGCCATTCCGCTGGCGCAAATCGCCACGCCCGTGCTGGCCTGGGAGCCGGGCGTGATGTGGCGCGACAAGCGCGAATACGCCATCACCGTGCAAGGCGACGTGGCCCGGGGCATGGAAGGCGCCACCGTCACGGCGCAACTGCTGCCCGCCCTGCGCGAGCTGCAAGCGCGCTGGGCCAGTCAAACGCCCGGCTACCGCCTGGAAGTGGCCGGCGCCACCGAAGAAAGCAGCAAAGGCTCCGCCTCCATCGCCGCCGGCGTGCCCGTCATGCTGTTCATCACCTTCACGCTGCTCATGCTCCAGCTGCAATCGTTCAGCCGCGCCATGCTGGTCTTTCTGACCGGCCCGCTGGGCATCGCGGGCGTGGCCGCCGCCCTGCTGGCGCTGAACCGGCCATTCGGCTTCGTGGCCCTGCTGGGCGTCATCGCCCTCATGGGCATGATTCAGCGCAACTCGGTCATCCTCATTGACCAGATCGAACTCAACCGCCGCCACGGCATGAGCGCCAGCCACGCCATCGTGGAAGCCGCCGTGGGCCGCCTGCGCCCCATCGCGCTGACGGCCGCCGCTGCCGTGCTGGCCATGATTCCCCTCTCGCGCAGCGTGTTCTGGGGGCCGATGGCCGTGGCCATCATGGGCGGCCTCATCGTCGCCACGGCGCTGACCCTGCTGGCCCTGCCCGCCATGTACGCGGCGTGGTTCCGCGTGAAGGCTGAGCCAGAGGGCGCAAGCCCGTAGAATCCGCCTCTTTCGCAGCGGGCTGCATGGCAATTCACGGCAAGCTTCGCGGCGGCCCCAAACCGCGCGGGTGGCGAAATTGGTAGACGCACCAGGTTTAGGTCCTGACGCCCGCAAGGGCGTGCCGGTTCGAGTCCGGCTCCGCGCACCACGGCAAAAAGCCCTTGGGTCAGTTGTGGCCCAAGGGCTTTTTTTTGCCCGCTCGCTTCAAAAAAAATAGCTGCCAATCCAGTCTGCGCCAGGACTTGCGGGCGATGGGAGCCATGCACAAAAAAGTCCGGCGCGGGCCGGACTTGGTTGCGGGAGCGCGGGAGCGGGAGTCAGCCGCAGCTGCCGACGAAGCCGCACTGGGTGCAGTAGTCGCAGCCGTCTTTGCGGATCATGGCGCGGGCGCCGCATTCGGTGCATTTCTTGCCGGCCATCATGCCGGGGGTGATGGCGTGGGCGCCGTCGCTTTGCGGCGCGTCCTTGGCGGCCTGCAAGGTTTCTGCGGCGGGCAAATCGCCTTCGGCAAAGAGCGAGCCTTGGGCGCGGCGCGCGATGAGGTCTTCAATGGCGTAGCCGATGGCGGCCACTTCGCTGTCGTGCCAGCGGGGCACGCGGGTGCCGTCGGCCTTCTGGTAGGTGCCCAGGCGCACGGGGCCACGGTCCCAGGTGACTTTGCGCAAATCTTCCAGCGCGCGATCCAGAAAGCCGCCGCGCGCGGCCAGGCTGAGCGAGCGCATGGTGGCGGTGATCCATTGCTGTGATTCGCCGTTTTGGCCCACGGGCATGAAAAATTCGATGGCGCGCTCCACGGTGCCTTTGCCGTCGGCCGTGGGCATGGGCAGGAAGGTGACGATGAGGTAGAGGCGCTGCGGGCCTTCGCTGGTCCAGTAGTCGATTTTTTCGGCCACGGCGGGAAGCCCGCCGGTGGGGCGTTTTTCAATGACGGTGCGCATGGGGTCGTCCGCATGGCCGTGGCGCGGGCTGGCGGGCGCGGCGTTTTCCTGTTTGGGCGCTTCGGCTGGGGCGGCTTCAAGCACGGAGCCGACGATGGCGTTGGGCCGGTAGGTGGCCAGGCCCTTCAGGCGGGCCTTCCAGGCTTTGGCGTAGAGGTCCTTGAAGTCGTCATACGGGTAGTCGGCCGGGACATTGACGGTTTTGGAGATGGAGGTGTCTATGAAGGGCTGCACGGCCTGCATCATGGCGATGTGCTCTTCGGCGGTCATGGCCAGGGCATTGACGAAGTAGTCGGGCAGGTGGCTGACGTCGCCGCCTTGCGCCTTGTAGAGGCGCCAGGCGTGGTCTTCCACCTGGTATTCGCTGCGGGAGCCGTCGGCTTCGCGCTTTTTGCGGGTGTAGGTCCAGGAAAAGGGCGGCTCGATGCCGTTGGAGGCGTTGTCGGCAAAGGCCAGGCTGACGGTGCCGGTGGGGGCGATGGACAGCAGGTGGCTGTTGCGGATGCCGTGCTTGCGGATGGCGTCCTGAATGTCCTGCGGCAGGCGGCTGGCGAAGGTGCCCTGGCCCAGGTACTGGGTGGCGTCAAAGCGGGGGAAAGCGCCTTTTTCCTTGGCCAATTCGATGGAAGCGCGGTAGGCGGCGTTTCGCATGGCTTCGGCGATGCGGGCGGCCATTTGGCGGCCTTCGTCGCGGTCATAGCGCAGGCGCAGCATGGCCAGCGTGTTGCCCAGGCCCGTGAAGCCCACGCCAATGCGGCGCTTGGCGGCGGCTTCGGCGCGCTGCTGCTCCAGCGGCCAGAAGGTGACATCCAGCACGTTGTCCAGCGCGCGCACCTGGGTGGCGACGACTTTTTCAAAGGCGTCGAAGTCAAACACCGGCTCGCCGCCTTCGCCAAAGGCGTGGCGCACGAAGCGGGTGAGGATGATGGGGCCCAGGTCGCAGCAGCCGTAGGGCGGCAGGGGCTGCTCGCCGCAGGGGTTGGTGGCCTCGATGGTTTCGCAGTAGTTGAGGTTGTTGTCGCGGCGGATGGCGTCGATGAACAAGATGCCCGGCTCGGCGAAGTCGTAGGCGGACTTCATGATGGTGTCCCACAGCTGGCGGGCGGGCAGGCGCTTGTAAACCCACAGGCCGTCTTGCCGCTGGTAGCTGCCGGATTCGCGCAGGGCGGCTCCGGGGCGCGCCTTGTGCACCAGCTCCCAGTCGGCGTTTTTCTCCAGCGCCTGCATGAAGGCGTCGGTCACGCCGACGGAAACGTTGAAATTGTTCCAGCGGCCGGGCGTGCGCTTGGCGGTGATGAAGTCGAGCACGTCCGGGTGGTCGATGCGCAGCACGCCCATTTGTGCGCCACGGCGGCTGCCCGCGCTTTCCACGGTGGCGCAGCTCTGATCGAACACGTTGATGTAGCTGCACGGGCCGGAAGCGATGGAGGCAGTGCCCTTGACCTCGGCCCCGCTGGGGCGGATGCGCGAGAAGTCATAGCCCACGCCGCCGCCGCGCCGCATGGTTTCGGCCGCTTCGCGCAGGGCCTCGTAAATGCCGGGGTAGCCATCGTCGGCCACGCCCTGGATGGCGTCGCCCACGGGCTGCACAAAACAGTTGATGAGCGTGGCCTGAATGTCGGTGCCCGCCGCGCTCATGATGCGCCCCGCGCCAATGGCGCCCGCCTTGAGGTTGGCCAGAAATTTGGCTTCCCATTCGGCGCGCAGCGCGGGTTTTTCGGCGGAAGCCAAGGCGCGCGCCACGCGAGCGAAGAGCTGGTCTTCGGTTTTTTCCTCTTTCTTGAGGTATTTCTCGGCCAGCACGTCCTGGCTGATGGGCTGCACGGGCAATTCCAGCCGGCTGGCGGCGATGTCTTCATGTTTCATGGGCGGGCAAGGAGCGAAAGAAAAAAACAATCCTCTGCGCATGTGCCGCAGAGGGAAAAACCGGGGAGACGGCTGCACAGGCGTGAGACGCCGGAGGCAGGCGGAAAGGGCGAAAAACAAGCCGGAAAACAGATGGCCAGCGCTGGAAAAAACGGGGCGGATTGTGGCATTCCCGGATGCGTTTCGGGGCGCATGAAAGCAGGCTAAATATTCCCCATCCACAGGTTTGCTGCGGTTTCTGTAGCAGCTTTTCCAGCATTGAAAAGGCCCGTGCGGCGGGCGATTTCAAAGATGGCAATGTGTATCCAACGAGGCGGATGCGGGCATCCGGCAGCGCTTCGCCAGCCGGGCGAGGGCGTGCGGACAGCGGGCGGCACTGAAGAAAAGAAGTGTGTATTCGCTCTTGCTTCAATAGCAAACCATCGCCGCCAAATAAGCGGGAAACCGCTTTTTAATGGGTCTGGATTTGCTCCTGTTTCTGATATGGCTCCACGGAATCAGCCAAGCAGGAACCCTGAAATTCGTGCCGAAGCATGGCCGCTCGATACCGTCCTTTGGTTTTCGCAGGCCAAGCCAGCTTACGGAAAGCTGATTTGGCCGCGAAAGGTTTCGGAACGGGGGCAAGGTGCAGGCGACGCATGCAGGCGGAGAAGCGGCGCGGGCGGCGCCATCGTGCGGCAAGGCGCTATTTTGCTCCTTTATCCATAGCGTCATGTCCTAGGAGGGACTGCGCGAAACGGTATTTTCAGCCGCTTGAATTCGCTCTCTTTTTCGATGCCGTCTGCCCGCGCGGTGCGTCGCACAGGCACAGACGCGCGGGCACAGACGCACGGGCCATGAGTCGCAGTCTTTGAGCAGGCCTTTACTGCTCCACAAATGCACGCTCGACCACGTAGTCGCCAGGCTGGGTGGTGTTGCCCTCTTTGAAGCCGCGCTTTTCAAGCACGGCCTTGAGAGACTTGAGCATTTCCGGGCTGCCGCAAAGCATCACGCGGTCTTCGGCGGGGTTGAGTTCGGGCAGGCCCAAGTCGCGCGCCATCTGGCCGCTTTCAATCAGATCGGGAATGCGCCCTTGCGTCTGGAACGGCTCGCGCGTGACGGTGGGGTAGTACTTGAGCTTGTCGCGCACCACCTCGCCCAGGATTTCATGCTGCGGCAGCTCGTGCGTGATGTAGTCGCGGTAGGCCAGCTCGGCCACCAGGCGGCAGCCATGCACCAGCACGATGTGCTCGTAGCGCTCGTAGGCATCAGGGTCGCGGATGATGCTCATGAAAGGCGCCAGCCCCGTGCCCGTGCCAAACAGATACAGGCGCTTGCCCGGCAGCAAATAGTCCGTCAGCAGCGTGCCGGTGGGCTTGTGGCCGACGATCACCGTATCGCCCGGCTGAATGTGCTGCAAGCGGCTGGTCAGCGGGCCATCGGGCACCTTGATGCTCAGAAACTCCAGCGTTTCTTCATAGTTGGGGCTGACGATGGAGTAGGCGCGCAAAAGCGGCTTGCCATCCACGCGCAGGCCAATCATCGTGAAATGGCCGTTGGAAAAGCGCAGGCCCGGACTGCGCGTGGTGGTGAAGGAAAAGAGGCGGTCGGTCCAGTGGTGGACGGTGAGGACTTTTTCGTCGTTGAAAGCAGCCATTTCGTTGAGTCAGTCAGAAGGCGGACAAACAAAAAAGGCGGGCCAGAGAGGCTGGCCCGCTGCCGTCTGCTGCTTCTCGCAATCCATCCGCAGCAGTGGCGGGCATTTTCGCATGCGCCTCACGGCCGCCGCGCAGACCGGCGCGCCTGCCAGCCGCCAAGCCGCCGATTGCTGACGCACCGCAAAAACCGCCCGGGCAGGCTGCGCACAATGGCGCGCTTTTCAATGGCCGAGAAAGGAATCGCGCATGCACCGCCGCTCTTTTTGCCGCCTGCTGGCGGCCGCCCCGATCGCCTGCCTGCCCGCGCTGGCGGCCGCCCGGCAAGCGCAATCTGAAGGTGAACCCGAAGGCGAACTCATCGACATCGTCCTGGAAATTTCCGATGGCGGCCGGCCGCTTTTCGCGCCCCAGTTGCAAGCCCGCTCCGGCCGCAAGCTCAGCTTCAAGAAGGAAGCGGACGATCGCGTGGAACGCCTGGACCTGGTGGCCGAATGCGACGCCGCCCGCCCCGGCCGCGTCAGGCTGCAAGGCGAGCTGTCCTTCAGGGAGATCGACTCGCTGGACTGGCGCGCCAGGGGCCGCTTCGAGATGGACTTGCAGATGAACCAGCCCGCCACAACGGCCGTGCGCGATGCTCAAGCCGGGCGCGCCTTGCAAATCAAGGCCACGGTCCGCCCCGGCAAGCCGCCGGCTTGATGGCGGCTTTCATGCCGCGAAAGCGCGGGCAATAAAAAACCCGCTGTTCAAACGAATCAGCGGGTTGCTTCAAAAATGGGCCAGATGGTGGGTCGTGTAGGGTTCGAACCTACGACCGACGGATTAAGAGTCCGCTGCTCTACCAGCTGAGCTAACGACCCTGGCCGTTTTTCCTTGCCTGGGCAAGAAAGCGGCGAATTGTAGCACAGCCTATTTCATAGGCTCACCGGCTGGCGCCGCCCGTGCGCTCAGGGCAGCACTTCCACCGTGGCCACGTAGGCGAGGCGGCGCTTTTTGGCTTTGGGAAAGGTGGTTTTGGCGTCGGCGGCGTCCACGTCAATCCAGTACATGCCCGCTTGCGGGAAGGTGAGGGTGAACTGGCCCTTGGCGTCGGTGGTGGTTTTGATTTCTTCCAGCTTGTCGCGGTAGCGGGTGCCGCCGCGCACGGCCTTGATTTCAAGCCCGGCGGCGGGCTGGCCGTCCAGGTGCATGGCAAAGGTGGCCGGCTCGCCCGGGGCCAGGTCGTTGGGGTGGGTCACGGGCGCCAGCTCCAGGCCCTTGCCGCTGGGCGTGATGGCGCTGGGCTTGCCGACGGTGACGAAGGTTTCCACGCGCAGGCTGGATTCAAAGACTTCCAGGTCTTTGGCGTCGGCGGGCACTTCGGCGGCAAATTTTTCGGGCGTGCCGCGCCAGCGCCTGGGCTTGCCTTCGCCGTCTTTGTAGATGGCCGTGAGGCCGCCTGCATTGACGATGGCCACGCGATACGTGCCGCGCTGGGCGGGCTTGAAGTCGAAAACGCTGCGCAAATTGCCGGTGAAGGGCTTGTCCGGCTCCACGCGGCTGCCGTCGGGGGCGGTGATGGCAAGGTGGTCGAGCTTGAGCGGGAAGTGGTTGAAATAAAACAGGTCGTTGGCCACGGCGGCATCGACCGTGACCCATTCGGGCTTGGAAAGGCTGGTGGCAGAAGGCAGCAGCCAGACGTTGTGCGCCTGCGCGGCGGTCAGGCCCAGGGCGAGCAGGGCGGCGGCAATGCGGGGAGCGAGTTTCATGACGCAAGTCCTTTGCGGAGGTTGAGAGAAGATGAATGGGTTCAAAAAGAGAAGCGAATCCAGAAGGCTGAAAACGGCCTTCGCGCAGATTCCACTAGGACATCATGCTATGGATTCAGGAGCGTATTCAGGCTTTCCGCAAGCCTGCGGTCAGGGCTTGAGCGTGACGCGCACCACGCCCAGCTCGCTGCTGCCTTGCGCCTGCGCCTGGGCGGCGGCTTTCGGGGGCCAGTCAAACGGCACGCTGAGCACTTCGCGGCCGCCGACTTCGCGGGCCGCTTCCACCATCAGCTTGTAGCTGCCGGCGGGCAGATTGGGCAGGGGGCCGCTGCCGGCGGTGAAGGAAAGCGTTTGCACGCCAGAGGGGCGCGTGGCGCCGCTGACGCCATCGACGGGCATGTCCAGATTGCGGCCCGCGCGGCGCCACCACTGGCGCATGTCCTTGAGCCATTTCGTGCCCTTGCTGTCGCCGTCGGCCACGCGCACGTCGTACCACACGGCCAGCGTGGCGGGCGTGCCGGGCACATCGGCCTTGGCGTCGGCAGGCTCCACCCAGATGGCCACGTAGGGGCGGTGGTATTCGGCCACGTTCAGGCGCGGAATTTCCACGCTCACGTCCAGCCCGGCGGCCAGCGCGGGCGCGGCCAGCGCGCTGCCCAGGGCCAGGGCGCAGAGGGGTTTTTTCATGTGCATTGCTCCTTTTCTTCAGGTTCAGGGGGAAGTGGATGAAAAGCGGAGGGCGGCGGCCTTCAGGGGCCATCGGGCCAAAGCGGTCAATCCAAGGCGCTCCATCAAAAACGCTCAATGCGCCATCCAGATGGCCAGCAGCGCGGGAATGAGCACGCCCAGCGCGGTGATGGGCCAGGTCATGGGCCGGCTGGCCGCGTGCATCTTCATGATGAGCAGGCCCGTGGCTGAAAACACCAGCGCCGCAATGGCGAACAAGTCGATGAACCAGCGCCAGGCCGCGCCCGTGTGGCGGCCCTTGTGCAGATCGTTCAGCCAAACAATCCAGCCCCGGTCGGTCCGCTCGTATTCCAGATCGCCCGTTTCCAGGTCGATGCGCAGCCAGGCGTCGCCGCCGGGGCGCGGCAGGGAAACGTAGGCTTCGCCCGCGTCCCACTCCGCGTTGCGGCCCTGCACGCTCACGCCCAGCTCGCGGCGTATCCAGGCCTGCACATCAGCGGGCAGGGGCGCGGGCGTTTTGGCGTCTTGCGGATCGGCGGCCCGCGCGGCTTGCAGCAAGGCGGCAGGCACGCTGGCGCGGCGCGTGCTCACCTTGGGCGCCGATTCAATCTGCCCTGCGTGGTTGAGCGTGATGCCCGTCACGGAAAACAGCGCCATGCCCAGCAGGCACAGCGCCGCGCTCACCCAGTGCCACACCGTGAAAAGCCGCAGCCAGCGGGCGCGGCGGCGCGCGGCTTGCAAATCAGGCGGGGCGGATGAAGACGGCGGCATGAACGCGATGAAGACAAAGGCGCCAGGGCAAAGAAGCGCCAGAACAAAGAAAAGCCGGAAGCAAAGCCGGAAGAAATGGCCGGAAGCAGCCAGGCCGGCGGGCCGCGCATTCTAGGGATGAAAGCCATTTGCATTGATGAAACCCCGCCGCCCTTGTGCCCATCAAGCGCCGGGCTTCTGCCAGCCGCGCCCCTCGGCCCTTTGCGGCGGCGCGGGCAGGCAAAAGGGCCATCCGGGCCACATTCCCAACGCTGAGGCAGTCCGTATTTCGCTTCTCTATTGATAGCGATACGTCCTAGTGAAAACAGCGCGAAAGCCTTTTTTCACCCTTTTGATTTGCTCCTGTTTTTCAGTACATCCAGCCGCCTGCCGCCCGATACACTGCCCGGCGTCTGCCCTCCTCTTGCAAAAAAACCGCCATGACCGCCCGCACCGTGTTCTTTCTTTCAGACGGCACCGGCATCACCGCCGAAGCCTTTGGCAACGCCATCCTCGCGCAGTTCGACATCGCCGTGCGCCGCGTGCGCCTGCCCTTCGTCGATACGCCCGACAAGGCGCACCAGGCCATCCGCCAAATCAACCATGCCTGCGAAACCGAAGGCCAGCGCCCGCTCGTCTTTTCCACGCTGGTCGATCGCGAAGTGCTCGAAGTCGTGAAAACCGGCTGCAAAGGCATGTGGATGGACACCTTCGCCACCTTCGTGCAGCCGCTGGAGCAGGAGCTGGGCGTCAAAAGCCTGCACCGCGTGGGCCGCTTTGCCGACGTGAGCCAATCGCGCGAGTACCACGACCGCATCGAAGCCATCAACTTCAGCCTCGCGCATGACGACGGCCAAAGCGACCGCGACCTGCAAAGCGCCGACGTCATCCTCGTCGGCGTCAGCCGCAGCGGCAAAACGCCCACCAGCCTGTACCTGGCCATGCAGCACGGCCTGAAAGCCGCCAACTACCCGCTCATCCCCGAAGACTTCGAGCGCCGCCAGCTCCCCCCCGCCTTGCTGGCCTGGCGGCACAAGCTCTTTGGCCTGAGCATCAACCCGCAGCGCCTGGCCGAAATCCGCAGCGAACGCCGCCCCGGCTCGCGCTACGCCTCGCTGGAAAACTGCCGCATGGAAGTCAGCGAAGCCGAAGCCATGATGCGCCGCAGCGGCATCCGCTGGCTGTCCACCACCACCAAAAGCATCGAAGAAATCGCCACCACCATCTTGCAGGAGCTGCACCCGCAGCGGCTGGGATACTGAGCGCCCGCCCCGCCCCGCGCCCGGCCTGAAAAGCCGGATGCGCGGCCTTTGATCCGCCCCTGAACCTGCCCCGAGTCTGCTCATGAAGGGCTGCGGATCGGGAAGGGCAGGGGCCTTGAAGCCTTGCGGCCCGCCAAGGCTTTGCAAAGCAGCAGAGCGCCCGGGTTCGCGCTTTTCGCGCCCGCAGACCGCGCCCGCAGACGGACCTTGGACAGCTTCTGGCCTCTTTTTCACAGCCCGTCCGTGTCATACACCCGCCCCGTGTGGCGCGGGATGATGCTGCCGATGAGGTAGGCGCTGTTGCGGCCTGCCTCTTCCTGCGGGGCAGCCTGGATGGCGTTCACGTTCATCCATTCCTCCACGAAGGGCAGCGGGTTGGCCGCCACGCGGGGAAAGGGGCTGCCCAGGCCCAGGGTTTCATAGACGGGCTGGGCGTTGAAGATGACCGAATCCTGAAGCTTCTTGACGGTGATGCCGGGCAGCTCGCGGTCCTGGCTGCCGAGAAACTGCGACCAGTCCAGCTCGGCCTGCGTGATTTCGGTGACGATGGCCTGCGCTTTCTCGCGGTTTTGCGCCAGCCAGGCCTGGCCGCGCGCGGTATTCAGCTCGATGCGAATCACCATCTGGTCCAGCCGCTGGTGCACTTCAAACTCGTCTTGGCAGATTTTCTGGATGGCTTTGGCAATGGGCACGAACATGCCGATTTCACCAAAGGCAAAGGTCACGATGAATGAGGAAATGAACTGAATGCGCTCCAGGCAATACAGCGCCACATAAAAAGCCATGACGGCGGCATATGCCTCTTCGCCGCTGGCCTGGCCCAGCGCATAGCGGTGCGATACCGTGTAAACCTCGCCAAAAACCTGCGCCATTTTCTCCAGCCGGTGAAAGCTTTCGGTGATGGAGAGAATTTCGTTGAATACTTCGTCGGGGTTGTCGAAGCTGTTGCGCACGATTTCGGAATAAGTGAGGCCGTGCAGGTATTCATTGGCGCCAATGGCCAGCGTCACGCCCCAGAGTTCCGAATTGGTGATGAAAGGCGCCAGTATGGGCACGATGCTTTTGCTGGCCACCGTGTCGGCTTCCCACTGGTAGGCCAGGTTGTAAATCATGGCGTCATACATGCCGCGCGAGCAGGTTTTGAATTCGCTGTTGCACGAGGCGTAGTCGAATTCATTTTCGTCCCAGCGCAGCGAGAGCATTTTCTTGTACATGGCGAAAAGCTCCGGATAAGGGCGGTTGATGGAATCGAGCAGGCCGCCGGGCTGGCCGAGAAAAAGATCGGTGCTTTTGTAGTCGCTCTTGTGAATGTTGAAGATGGATTCGGGAATGCTGGGCTGGGTCATGGCAATGCCTGTGAAATGGAAGGATGAAGGCGGCAGCGCATTGAAAAGAGGAGCAGATTCAGGCCCGCTGAAAATGCGTGCGCCGCAGTGTTCATGAGGGGATGCTGCTATGAAACAAGGAGCTAAATCAAGCCCTTTACAGGCTGCATGCTCCGCTGGCGCAGCCGCGCTCGTCAGGGGCCATTTCAAAATCGCCATCCGGGTTTTCTGGCGCTGGCGCCAATACGGGCGCCAAACCGGAAAGGCGGCTTTTTTCGGCCATGCGGCTTTCCACCGTGGCGCTTTTGCCTTGGTCGCTGGTGAGCGAATTTTGGTAATAGCGGCCTTTCATGCCGTAGCGGCACATGGCCAGGTGCTCTTCCATGATTTCGTCGGTGTAAACCACGGGGTCGCTGGCGCGGTCGCGCCAGAAATCGGCGCTGATGCCCTGGTCGGTGAATTTCTGGAAAATGGCGTAGATTTTGATCATGTCCAGCGTGGGGATATTCCACGCCAGCTCGTAGCGGTCTTTCAGCAAATCGGAATCGGTGGCGACCCAGTCAATCACGTTGCTGTTGTCCGATTTTTTCAGCGTGATTTCGCGTATGGGATAAATGCTGTTGGGCACGCCAGCGGCCTTGGAGCTGGATTCGGTGGGCATGTGCGCCACGAGAACCGAATGGCGGATGCCGCCCTGCGCCACGATTTGCCGGCGCAGCGCCTCCCAGTCGTAGCTGTAGCGGGGGGCTGCGATTTCATCCACGGTTTTCTTGTAGGTATCAATCGGCAGCCAGCCTTCGGGCCAGCGGGTTTTGTGCATCCAGGGCGCATTGCCTTTTTCGCGGGCCAGTTGCAGGCTGGCCTTGAGCGCAAAGTAATAGTGCCGCTCGGCCAGCCAGTGGCAGTGATCGCGCCCCGCTTGCGTGGTGTATTTCAGGTTTTTGCGCGCCAGCTCGGTGGCCACGCCCATCATGCCCACGCCGGCGCTGCGGCGCGCCTTGGCTGTCATCGCCACATGCGCAAAGGGGTAGTCGGACATGTCGATGCATTTGTCGATCATTTTCAGCGCGTAATAGGCGGCGGAGGCATATTGCTCGTCGCTGTGGATATTGCAGACGACCAGCGCGGAGAGCGCGCAGATGGCGATTTCACCGGATTCGGGTTTGTCTTCGTCCGAATAAAGGTCGGTCATGCGCCAGTATTCTTTGGTGGGCAGCGCGATTTCATTGCAGAGGTTGCTGCTGTGAATGGGGTCTTTGAAAGGCGTGTGGCGGTTGGCTTCGTCGATCCACAATTCATAATGCGTGCCGCATTCATAAGCCTGCTGGCGGGCGAGCACGACGAAATCACGGGCGCTGATGGTTTTTTTGGGGAAATCGGGATTTTTCTCGTAGGCTTCATAAAGCGCCTCGAAATGGTCCTGGTCGCCCGAAAACATGGCGCGCCACAAATCAGGCGCCGAATATTCGGTAAAGAGAAAAACCTCTTCATTGCGCGCCGCTTTTTTGGTGAAAAGGCGGTTGTACATGACGCCGAAATGCAGCTCCCGGATTTTCTTGTCTTCGGTGGACATGGGGTTTTGCAGCAGGGCGATGGTGGTGTTTTCAGGGTCAAACGCCGAGTAGTAGCTGGTGCAGGCGCCGCCGCGCCCGGCCTGCTGGTTGGCTTTGGTGGCAAAAGCCAGCGCGCGGTAATACGGCAGTTTGCCCTGGTGCGAAATGACGCCGCCGCGCACCGGATCGCCCAGCGTGCGCGTGGAAATCATGCCGCCGATGCCGGCGCTCATGCCCGTCATTTCATACGCAATATGGTCGCCAATGGCCAGCGAATGCAGGCTGTCGCCCGCCTTGTAAACGCAGCAGGAAGCGTAGCCATTGAGCCGCGTGCCCAGGTTGATGTAATTGGGGCTGGGGGCGTTGATGCGGTTGTATGAAAAATGGTTGTACCAATTGACGATGTGCTTGAGGCGCTCTTCGCGCGGCTCGTCTTCAGCCAGCGCCATGGCCATGCGCATGTAGATGAACTGGGGCGATTCATATTCCTGCCGCGTGACGCGGTTCATGAGCGCGTATTTCTTGCGCAATTGCAGGATTTGTGAATAGGCATATTCAAAATCGCGCGCGTGATCGATGAATTTTTCGATTTGCGCGTATTCGTCTTCGCTGTAGTCCAGCTCGCGCATCAGGCCCGCTGCGGCCAGTTTTTGCTGCACGGCGCGAATGGTGGGCATGTGCGTGCTGCTGCCGTAGATTTCCTTGCGCGTGACAGCAGCGTAAAGCCGCCCTGCCATGAGGCTGTAGGGCCAGCTTTTTTTCTGCACGCAGATTTTGATGAGTTGCCTTTGCAGGTCCTGGCTGGTGGTTTTGTCGCCAAAGTGGCTCATCGCCTCCATGACGACGGAGGACCAGTCCACCCGCTCGCCCAGCTGCTCGCTGGCCCAGATGGACCAGCTGTTGACTTTGGCGGGTATGAAGGGTTCTTCGCGCCCGTCGCGCTTGATGATGGTTTTGAGCAATGCGCTCTCCCCGTGAATGGATTTGCACAAAGCCGGGGCGAGGCAGAGCTGGCGCGGACAGGGTTGGGGCCAAAGCAGGCGCATTGGGCCAGGAGCGAAACCCGTCCGGCCCGCCGCACACCCGCAGCCGCCGACAGCCATGCCAGGCAGGCCGGTATCCGGGCTTGCGGATTGCCAGATGCCCCTTCATGAGGGCGCTGGCGCAAGGCCGCTGGGCCTTCCCGCCCCATGAAGGGGGCAGTGACCGCCTTTGCGCATGGCGCGCGCGGGCTTCAGAACCTGTTCACCATCTGTCCGTGAGCGCGAAGACGCAAGCCGGGCGCGGCCCGGAGCTGGCGCGTCTTACTTCGCTTTTGAGAGCAAATTCAGGGCCATGAAAACGCCTTTATCGCACATTCCTACGGGACCTCGCACTATTGAATCAATAGCAAAAAGGGCCGGTGGCTTCCAGGGCGGTTCGACGGCCGGGTTCTCTCACGGACAGGCATTGAACGGGTTCTTGGCAGCGTTGCTGATCCGCTGACCGTTGCGGGGGCAGCGCAGGCTTGGTTCACCTGCTTCCCGTTTAACTCCGTGGCATGGCCGTGGAGCACCTGTCAGGCAGAACGCCAGTCATCTGGAAGATGGCTGGCGAGCGGCGCGGATTGTGGCACGGGCGAAAGCGCGCGGCTTCAGCGCACGATGCCACGGCTGGCATTGGCGAGAAAGCCGAGCATGAGGCGGGCGTCTGCGGCCATATCGGCATCGCCGCTGGCGGACTGCGCTTGAATGGCTTGCCGGGCGGCATCCAGCGGCAGGCCCTGGCGGTAAATCAGGCGGTACATGTGCTTGATGGCAGCGATGCGCTCTGGCGAGAAGCCCCGGCGGCGCAGGCCCTCGGCGTTGATGCCCTGGGCGGCGGCGGGATTGCCGGATGCGGTGATGAAGGGCGGCAGGTCTTGCGAGAGACGGGTTTGAAAACCCGCCATGGCGTGCGCGCCCACACGCACGTACTGATGCACGCCGGTGATGCCGCCGATGACGGCCCAATCGCCAATATGCACGTGGCCCGCGAGCTGGACGGCGTTGGCCAGGATGGTGTGGCTGCCAAGCTGGCAGTCGTGGGCGATGTGGACGTAGGCCATGATCCAGTTGTCATCGCCCAGGCGGGTGACGCCAGCGTCTTGCACGGTGCCGGTGTTGATGGTGACGAACTCGCGGATGGTGTTGCCCGCGCCGATTTCCAGACGGGTGGGTTCGCCTGCGTATTTCTTGTCTTGCGGCGCTGCGCCAATGCTGGCGAACTGGAAGATGCGGTTGCCGGGGCCGATGCTGGTGTGGCCTTCAATGACGCAGTGCGCGTCAATGCAGCTGCCCGCGCCAATGCGCACATGGGGGCCAATGACGGCATAGGGGCCGACGGCGACATCTGCCGCCAGCTCAGCCGCAGGGTCAACGAGGGCGGTGGGATGAATGGCTGCCACGGCGCGCGCTTGGCAAGGGCGTGAAAAGGCCGGAAAAGAGAGGTTCAGCGCACGCGGCGCATGGTGCACATGATGGAGGCTTCCACAACCAGCTCGTCGCCCACGGTGGCTTTGCAATGGAATTTGTAGATGCCGCCGCGCACGCGGTCAAATGTGGTGTGCAAGGTGAGCTGGTCGCCCGGTTCAACGGGACGCTTGAAGCGCACGCCATCCGCGCCGACAAAGTAGAAAAGCGTGTCGTCATCCAGTGAAATGCCTTCGACCATGAAGCCCAGCAGCGCCGAGGCCTGCGCCAAGGCTTCGACCATGAGCACGCCCGGCATCACGGGACGCGAAGGAAAGTGGCCGGTGAAAAAGGGTTCGTTGATGGTGACGTTCTTGAGCGCGCGCAGGGACTTGTTTTCGAGATCGACATCAAGAATGCGGTCAACCAGCAGGAATGGATAGCGGTGCGGCAGCTTTTCAAGGATGTAGTGGATGTCCATGATGTCGTTGAATCTTTTTGGTGATGGGGCAAAAAGCCCGGCCGCCGCGCTGCGGCGGCCCTTCAGCCGGAAAGCCGGGCATTGTCGCCGTTTTCCGCCAACTTTTTCTCAAGTTGTCTGACACGTTCGCGCAGAGCATGAAGATGCTTGAGCGAGGCGGCATTCTTTTCCCATGCCGCGTTGTCGTCGATGGGGAAAAAGCCGGTGTATTGGCCCGGCTTGGTAATGGAGCGCGCCACCATGGAGGCAGCGGAAATGTGGACGTGATCGGCGATATCGAGATGCCCCAGGATCATGCCCGCCCCCCCCACCGTGCAATGCGCGCCAATGCGGGCGCTGCCCGCCACGCCCACGCAGCCGGCCATGGCCGTATGAGCGCCGATGTGCGTGTTGTGGCCAATCTGGATGAGGTTGTCGAGCTTGACGCCGTCTTCAATGACGGTGTCGTCCAGCGCGCCACGGTCAATGCAGGTGTTGGCGCCGATTTCGACGTCATTGCCAATGCGGACGCCGCCCAGCTGTTCAATCTTGACCCATTGGCCTTGATGTAGCGCGAAGCCAAAACCATCGCCGCCAATCACCGCTCCGCTTTCAATCAGACAGCGCTCGCCAATCGTGCAGCCAGATGCCACCGTGACGCGCTCGCGCAAGACAGTATGTGCGCCAATCCGTGCGCCGCTGCCCACAAAGCATAGAGCGCCCACACGAGCGGTCGGATGAACTTGCGCACCTTCCTCCACCACAGCGCTGGGGTGAATGCCTGCCGGCTCTGGCGGCAAGTGCGTACGCTTCCAGAGCTGGGTCAGGCGGGCGAAATAGAGATAAGGGTCTGAGGCAACAATGCAGTCGCCTCGCGCGCCTGCCGCCTCTTGCATGGCAGGCGCGACGATGATGCACCCGGCCTGCGTTTGTGCCAGCAAGCCTGCCAGCTTCGGATTCGGCACCAAAAAGCTGATGTCGGCAGGCGTGGCTGTTTCCAATGAAGCCAAACGCGCCACTTCGCGCTCTGGATTTCCTCGCAACTCGCCACCAAGGGCCTCAACAATGGCGGCGAGAGAAAGGCTCACAGCGCTCGAAGTGTGCGATCGTTCAGCAAAAGCACTTATTTGGATGCATTAAGGGCCTTGATGACCTTGTCAGTAATATCCAGTTGGGGATTCAGATAGACGGCTTCTTGCAGAATCACGTCATATTTTTCAGCTTCGGCCACTTGCTTGACCACGCGGTTGGCGCGATCGAGCACGGCTTGCAGCTCTTCATTGCGGCGGGCATTGAGGTCTTCCTGGAATTCACGCGATTTGCGCTGGAATTCGCGGTCTTGCTCCAGCAACTGGCGCTGGCGCTGGCTGCGCTGGCTTTCGGACAGGGTGGGCGCGTCACGCTCAAATTTTTCAGAAGCAGCGCGCAGCGCATTGCCTGCGTCGTTCAGCTCTTTCTCGCGGCGTGAGAACTCCTGCTCCAGTTTGGCCTGAGCGGCCTTGGCTGGCTCGGCTTCGCGCAGCATGCGGTCAGAATTGACGAAGCCAATGCGCGCGCCTTGCGCAAAGGCTGGCGCAGCCAGAACAATGCTGACGGACAGAAGCGAAGCGCGCAGAAGATGGCGGGCGAGAGTGGTGGTCTTGGTGGTCATATCTTGAGAAGGTGACAAAAACGATTTCGGATTTCAGAAGGAAGTGCCAATCTGGAACTGGAATTTTTCAATTCTATCGCCCGCTTTTTTGCGGACAGGCACAGCAAAGGCAAAGCGCAGCGGCCCCATGGGCGATATCCAGCTGACGCCCACGCCTGCGGAGGCCCGGAAGGCATCGCGCTCGATTTTTTCGTGCTCTCCCAGCAGCGCGCCTACGTCCACAAAGCCGAACAGGCGCAAAGTGCGGTCATTGCCCGCGCCCGGAAACGGAGTGATGAATTCGGTGTTGAGCGTGATTTTGCGCGCGCCGCCAATGAAGGAGCCGGTGACGTCACGCGGACCGAGGGTGGCCTGCTCGAAGCCCCGCACGGAACCCAGGCCGCCCGAATAGAAATTCTTGAACACCGGAAACGGCTGCCCGGAAAGGCCCTTGCCCCAGCCCAGCTCGCCATTGAAGGCCAGCGTGTATTGCTTGGAAAGCGGCACGTATTGCTGGTACTGGTAGTTGGTTTTGACGTAGCGCGCATCGCCCAGCAGGCCCAGTTCGCCGAACAGGCGCTGGTAGCGGCCTTCATTGGGCGCCAAGGCGCTGTCGCGCGTGTCGCGCGACCAGCCCACCGTGAACGGAAAGGAAGTGCTCTTGTAGCCAAAGCGTTCGGCATACGCCAGGTAGGCTGCCGGGATGTTGGTGCCCGTGCGGATTTCGGTGCGCTCCGCATTGACGCCCAGGTAAACCGTGTCCTGCTCCGTGACCGGCACGCCGAACTTGAGGCCCGCGCCCATCGTGATCAAACGATAGTTGCCGCCCTGATCCTGGTAAGGCTTGGCGCTGCGGTAGTACGCCTCAACGGTGCGCGAAACGCCATCAGACGTGAAGTACGGATCGGTCGTGCTTACCACCACCGTGCGGTTGTACTTGCCCGTGTTCAGTTGCAGATCCAGTTGATTGCCGGAGCCAAAAGCGTTGTCTTGCGACAGGCCAAAAGTAAAAGACAGCTTTTCAGCCGATGAATAGCCCGCGCCAATCTGCACGCTGCCCGTGGGTTTTTCCTTTACGGTCACGACCAGATCCACCTGATCCGGCGCGTCAGGCACTTCGGCGGTGGTCACACCCACGTCAGTGAAAAAGCCCAGGCGGTCCACGCGGTCGCGCGAGAGGCGGATTTTTTCGCCGTCGTACCAGGAAGACTCGAACTGGCGGAACTCGCGGCGAATCACTTCGTCGCGCGTCTTGGTGTTGCCTTCGATATTGATGCGGCGCACGTAGGCGCGGCGGCCCGGCGCAGCCTTGATGACGAAAGCCACGCGGTGATTGCCGGAATCAACTTCGGTATCCGCATTCACCGTGGCGAAGGCATAGCCGTAGTTGCCGAACTGTTCGGTAAATGCCTTGGTCGTGGCCGTCACTTCGTCAGCGTTGTACGGCTCGCCCGGCTTGATGGTGACGAGCGACTTGAATTCGTCTTCGCGGTCCAGGTAGTTGCCCTCCAGCCGCACGCCGGAGACAACGAAGCGCTCGCCCTCGGTGATATTGATGGTGATGGACATGGACTCCTTGTCAGGCGACATGGCCACTTGCGTGCTGTCAATCTTGAAGTCCAGGTAGCCGCGCGTAAGGTAGTAGCTGCGCAGCGCCTCCAGGTCGGCATTGAGCTTGGCGCGCGAATACTGGTTGCTCTTGGTGTACCAGCTCAGCCAGCCGCCTGTATCCAGGTCGAACAAGTCTTTGAGCTTGCTTTCGCTGAAAACACGGTTGCCGACGATATGGATGTCCTTGATGCGCGCGGGTTGCCCTTCGGTAATGTTGAAGGCCAGGTTCACCTGATTGCGCGCCACGGGCGTGACAGTGGTCTGCACTTCGGCGCCATACAGGCTGCGGTTGATGTACTGGCGCTTGATTTCCTGCTCGGCGCGGTCAATCAGCGCCTTGTCATAGGGGCGGCCTGCGGTCATGCCTGCGTCGCGCAGGGCGTTTTGCAGAACCTCCTTGGTGAACTCGCGGTTGCCCGCGAAATCGATTTGCGCCACCGTCGGGCGCTCCTGCACGATGACCACCAGCACATCGCCTTGCACATCCAGCCGCACGTCGTTGAACAGGCCCAGCGCATACAGCGCGCGGATGGCCGCCGATCCGGTTTCATCCGTGTAGGTGTCGCCCACGCGCAAGGGCAAGGAGCCGAACACCGTGCCCGGCTCCACACGCTGCAAGCCTTCCACGCGGATGTCGCGCACGGTAAAAGGGTTGATGGCCCACGCCATTTGCGATGCCAGAGCGGCCGCCACCAGCGTAGAGAGAGTGCGCAAACGCGCGCGATGCAACAGGGTTGTCATGCAAGAAACTGGTAATTCAGAGAGAAGGCAGACCTAGCCAGCCTTGACTGGCAATATCGTTGTACAGGGCCAGCAGCATCATGGCGAAAAGCAAAGCAGCGCCTCCTTTTTGCAGGCGCTGCATCCATGCATCTGTAACCGGCCGCCCTGTTACAGCCTCCCAAAGATAATACATGAGGTGCCCTCCATCCAGAACGGGCAGCGGCAGCAGATTGAGCACGCCCAGGCTCACGCTGACAAAGGCCAGCAGCCCCAGAAAGTAGACAGGCCCCAGCCGCGCGGCCTGCCCCGCGTATCCGGCAATCGCCACAGGCCCGCTGATGTTACGCAGTGAAATCTGCCCCATCACCATGCGGCCCATCAGCCGCAGCGTGAGCGCGGATGTTTCCCACACTTTGGCCACGCCCTTGACCGCCGCCTGCACCGGCCCATACCGCACCAGCGTCATTTCAGGCGCGGCCCCCACCACTGCGCCGATGCGTCCAATGGGCTGCCCTTGTTCCTGCGCCAGCTCGGGCTGCACGCTCAGGCTCAGGCGCTGGCCGTGGCGGTCAATCAGCCACTCCTGGGCAGGCGGCGCGCCACGGGCGCCGCTTTCGCGAATCAGCTCGCGCAGCTGCTGCCCATCCGTGACCGGCACATGGCCCATTCGCAAAACCCGGTCGCCTTCCTTCAGGCCGGCTTTTTCCGCCGCGCCGCCTGGCAGCACGCTGCCTATCAGAGGCTGGCGCAAGGGCGAGGCGATGCCGATTTCGCGAAACATCTGCGCGTCAGGCTCGCGGCGCGCCAGTTGCGACAGGGGCAGCAGCACGTCCTTTTCAGCGCCATCGCGGTTGATTTGCAGCGTCACGTCCACACCATCCACCGCGCCCTGCGTCAGCAGCCAGCGCACGGTTTCAAACGAAGCCACCTCTTGCGCGCCGCCGCCAGCCAGGGTGATGCGCCGCACCTCATCGCCCGCCTGCAAGCCGGCCTTTTGCGCCAATGAACCAGCGGCAGGCGGCGCCAGCAACGCGCGCGGCTCGTCAATGCCAACCCAGCCAATCAGCGTGTAAAGCGCCGCTGCCAGCGCCAGATTGGCCACCGGCCCGGCCGCGACGATGAGCGCCCGCGCACGCAGCGGCTGCGTGTTGAAAGCGCGATGGCGCTCCTGCGGCGCCACTTCGCCTTCGCGCTCGTCGAGCATCTTCACGTAGCCGCCAAAGGGAATGGCGGCAATCACAAATTCGGTGTCCTGCCCGGGGCGCGGCTTTTTCGGCTTCCAGCTCCAGAGCGTTTTGCCAAAGCCTATGGAAAAGCGCAGCACCTTCACCCCGCAAGCCACGGCCATGCGGTAGTGCCCCCATTCATGCACGGCAATGAGAACGCAGATGACAACGAGAAAAGACAGAAGAGTCAGCATGGAGGGAGCAAGTAGGGAACGCGCGAAACAATTTCAAGGCGGCACCGCTGCCAGACCGTCCGCGAAGAAAACGAATTGGAACAGCAAGGCATGAACAAGAAGCAGGTGGTGCAATTCAGCTACTGTTTCAATAGCATTAAGTCCTAGTACAAATTGCGCCAGGCGGCATTTGAACGCATTCAAATCCGCTCCTATTTTTAAGGCTTGATACCGGCCAGCTTGTGCCGGGGAGCGTAGCCGTGAGCAGGCGCGTTGGCTGGGCCGCTGCTGGGCGGCGGCTTCGTTTGCGCAGGCCGCTGAGCGCCAGGTGGCTTTCAAACTCGCGCGGCGGTCCGGTGAAAGGGTCGGCAAAGGCCAGGCGGCGCGCCAGCAGTTGCAGGGGGCGCAAGGCGGGCCATGCGCGTTTCGCTGCTGGGAGTGCCTTCAGCCTCCGTGCATGGTGAAAAAGTGCTCATGGTGCAGCAGACGGCTGCGGCGCGCAGACGGCGGAGCAGGGCGGCCAGGCAGCCCGGGAGCGTCGGCGCGATGGCCTCGCATGTGCGGCTGACTTGCCGCTGGCTGAGAACCTGTTCAGAAAAGCTGCTGGCAGGCGGCGCGGGAAGCTGCACGGCGAAGGCCACTAGCCCGGCGGTATTGCGGTCGATGCGGTGAATGGGGCTTGACACGGGCAGGCCCAGCTTGCGGCGAAGGCGGGCCAGCAGGCTCTGCCGGACGAAGGGGGCCGCTGGGCGTGACGGGCATGAAATGAGGCTTGCCGGCCACGATGAGCCATTCGTCCTGGCAAATGACAGCTTCTTCGGCAGGCAGGGCGGCTCGCCTGCTGGCGCGCGCCGCCAGTAGTGCAGCTGCTGGCCGGGGCGGCGGGCGGCTCAGGGCGCGGATGACAGGCGCGGGGTTTGGGCGCGGCGCAGACCGCCGGCTTGCCGCCCGGCCCCTGCCGCGCCAGCGCCGCGCGGCTTTCACCTTCAGTCCCGCGCCTTCAGCAGCGCCATGCGGCGCTCCACGTCATCCAGCACATCGGCCGCGCGCACATCCAGCGCCAGGCACAGGCGCAGCAGCATGCGCACGCTGGGGCTGTTGCGGCCCAGCTCGATCAGCGAAAGGTAGTTGCGATCCATGTCAGCGCGCAAAGCCAGATCGGACTGGCTCCAGCCCCGCTGCGTCCGCAGCTTGCGCAGCGCCTGCCCCAGCGCCTGATCGACCCCATCCGCCATGCGAATGAGCGTGCAGCCAGGCATGCCGCCGGAGCCGCACGTATCCGGCACAATTAAAAAGATACATACGCTAACATATTCGCAGAATTCAAGCTATCTCCCTTCTGCATATGCGACACAACTTGTCGCAACCTCTTCCTAAACTGCCCGGCATCGCAACTTCAATCCCTCTCGCAACACCGCCATGCCCCGCGCCAAACCCAAGCCTGCCGCCGCACCCGCTGCGTCAGCGGTATCGCCCGCCGCGCCCGCACCCGCCGCTGCCCGCCCCAAGGGCGAAAAACTGGCCCAGCGCCTCTCGCACATCATCGCCCTGCTGCACCAGGGCGACATCCTCGACAAACAGCAACTCGCCCAGCAATTCGGCGTGGACGTGCGCACCATCGAGCGCGACTTGTTCGAGCGCCTCAAAGGCATCGCCGAGCGCACGCCCGAAGGCGAATGGCGCATTGCCTCTGCCCGGCGCAGCACCATCCCCGCGCGCTACCTGAGCGAATACAGCCAGCTGGCAGGCGCTGCCGCACTGTTCCCCGACGCCAGCCTGCCCTGGCTGATCGGGCAAATCGAAACCCGCCCCGCCGAGCGGGGCCTGCATGTGCAGCCCGTGCCGGAAGAAGACTTGCGCGGGCAAAGCCGCACCTTTGAGCAGCTGCAAACAGCCGTGCAACAGCACCGCCCCTGCCAGTTCATCTACAAGGGCAAGCCGCGCCAGACGCACCCTTACCGCCTGATTCACAAAAACGGCATCTGGTACCTGGCCGCCGCCGAGCTGAACGCGCAAACAGACACGCAAAAGGGCGCAAAAACGGGCGCGCAGCAGCTCAAAAACTTCAGCGTCGCCCGCATCGAAGCGCTGCGTGTGGACGAAAGCGTGCGCTTCGCCCCGCAGCCCGAGCATCTTGCCTACCTGGAGCGGCAGCCCGACATCTGGTTTACCCGGCAGCCTGTGGAAGCCACCTTGCGCGTGGCCGCCGCCGTCGCGCACTACTTCACCCGGCGCGATTTGCTGCCCGGCCAAATCACCCGCACCGACGCCGACGGCAGCCTGCTGGTCACCGCCACCATCCACCACCCGCAGCAACTGCTGCCCATCGTGCGCTACTGGATGCCCCACGTGCGCATCCTCGAACCCCAAGAATGGGAAGAGCAACTCATCCACAGCGTGCAGGAAACCCTGCGGCAATGGCTGCCCGAAACCCGCACCAAAACCCGCACCAAGCCCCATTCTGAAAAGCCGTCAAAAACACGGGCCGGGAAAAAAGCCGGGGAAAGAGCAGGGAAAACCGCTGAAAAACAAACCGCAAAGCAAGCCAAGGAGCAGCCATGAATTTTCTGACCGCCCTGATTCTTGCCGTGGCCCTGTTGCTGCTTTGGCGCTTTGTCATTCTGGGTATTTTCATCTTCATACTGGCCTGCACCATCTGGGGCATTTTCATGGCGCTCAAAACCGCGCTGCGGATATTGAACCATTCCCAACAGTAAATGCAAGGAGAAAACCATGCCCATCAAACCCCCGCCCACCACCTGGCATTGCCCGAAATGCCAATGGCACAAAACCGTCAGCCCCAAAAGCGACGCCCTGCAAGCCGGCGTGGAATGGTTCGGCCATTGCCCCCAATGCGGCTGCCGCGAGATTGAATCGCGCGAGGCCACAGCGCTGGAAAGAATCGCCGCCAGCCTGAAACTGTAAGCCAAAGGCGTTCAGGTATTTTCATTTTCATCAACCAAGCAAGGAGAGTCATATGACTTCACAAAATAATCAAATAGAACATAGGCTGGATTCGCGAGGCCTCAGCAAGGAGGAGATCAAGTTAAAAATACGCGAGAAGATACGCGAGATTAGAAGTTATACGCCAAAGGTAGGCGTTTTTGGAAATTCTGGCGTAGGCAAATCAAGTCTATGCAATGCGCTGTTTGGCAGGGATGTGGCTGCCATCAGCGATGTGGAAGCATGCACTCGTGAACCACAGGAAATCCTGATTGGAAACAATGAATCTGGCGGAGGACTGATTCTGGTTGATTTGCCGGGTATTGGCGAAGACCCGGCCAGGCATGAGGAGTATATGGCGCTTTATGAGAGCCTTGCCCCCAATCTGGATTTGATTATCTGGGCGATCAAAGCGGATGATCGCACTTATGCTTCGGGCCTGGAGGCATATCAACGGATTGTGAAACCTGGAAAAAACGTGCCGTCTATTGTTTTTGTTATTACGCAAGTGGACAAGATTAATCCCAGCCGCGAATGGGATCGGGAAAACAGAAAACCCGGAGAAACGCAGCGGCAGAATATTGCCGCAAAAATCAATGATATTTCTGCTCGTTTCAAAGTGCATGCTGGATTGATAGTGGCTGTTGCAGCAGAAGAGCAATACAATTTACAGGATATTGTTGACAAAATTGTGGAGGTGCTGCCCAAGCAGAAGAAATTTTCCGTTGCGCGGGAAGCGAAAGAAGAAAACGTTAGCGAAGCCACGCGGGTCGCAGCAGAAAAAGGCGTCTGGGAAAGTGTGAAAGAATTTGCCGGAGACGCGTGGGATTCCGTAAAAGAATTCGCAAGAGATGTCGTGGTTGAAACAGCCGTGAAAACGGTAAAAGGAATAAAAGACGCTATCTTTAGTTGGTTCCGTTGAGCATTATCCCAAATTAAGCGACATACGTTTACGTACTTTCAGGCCGTAAAATATTGCGGCCTGAAAAACCTGCCGCCAGTCTGAAGTCATCAGGCGCGGCATTCAATCAATTCCATCTACCTGGCATTCCAAAGGAGAAAGCAAGCCATGAGCCATGAAGCCCCCCGTTCCGAAGAATCAGGCGATAGCGGCGCCCTGCATTCTGCCCTCAATTCCGCTTTTGATTACGTCATTGAAAACCGGTCTGATTATTACAGGAAAAACCCCAGCAACCTTCCGCAGCTCGATAGCGTATCCGGCCTGATATCAAGTTACACCCGGAATAATGCAGCCATTTCGGGCGGCGCGAGTCTGATTCCCGGCCCCTGGGGCATGGCTGCCGTTATTCCCGAGCTGACGCTGGTGATTCGCAACCAGATTCAGATGGTTTATGACATTGGCGTGGCCAATGGCAAGCAGGCGCAATTGACCAAGGAGTTGCTGATTGGCATTTTTCTCACCGCCATGGGCAGCAGCGCCGGAAGTCTTTTGACCATTCATGGCGGAAAGATATTGGTCAGGCGCGCATCCTTGCAGGTTATTCAAAAGATTATCGCCATGCTGGGCGGCAGGGTGACGCAGCAGGTGATTAAATCAACCGTCAGCAAATGGCTTCCTTTCGTGGGAGCGGCAGCCATGGCGACCTGGACGGGTTACATGACCAAAAATATTGGCGAGAAGGCCAATGAACTTTTCAAGCTTGAAATCGAGGATGACCCGCAAACCCTTGATATCGAACTGAAGCCTGAATGAGGAAACAGGCATGGATAGGCCCGCAGGCCGCCGGGCAATGCGGCCTGGAAATTCCATCATCAACCTGATGGCATATCTGATGGCGGGTTTTCCCGGTATTTCGGAACAGGTACTGCTTTAAGAGGCCTGAACGGCTTTTTTGCTCGTTCTTGCGGCATTCATCGGTTTACCGTGGCGGCATCCGCCCGCGCCGCCTGCCATGCTTGCAGCAGCGGCTGGGCGAAGGGGGTCCAGGCCACGGCGGGCAGGCCGGCCTGGCGCAGGCGGGCGTTGGTCCAGGTGTTGCAGGTGCTCAAGAGGCTGTAGCGGCCGTGGGCTTCGTAAAAAGCGTCGGTTTCGCCATAGGCGCTGGCGGGGATGGGGCGGGCCAGGCCATTGGGGGCGGTCTGGAAGTAGGGGCGGATGCCTTGCGCCAGTTTCAGATATTCGGCGGGGGTGATTGGCAGGGCCGGGCTGTGCGCGGTGGCGGGCGGGGCGTGCGGCAGGTAGGTGATGTGCAAGGTGGCGCGGCCCAGGCCGCTGATGGCCTTGAGCGCGGTGCTGGCGCGCGCTTGCGCCCAGGTGGGGGTTTCCAGATAGAAGGCGCGTTCGCCCCAGCCGATGGCGATGTGGGTGGCGGCCAAAGATGCGCTTTGCGGGCCGAGCAGGCTGCGCCAGTCCAACCATTCGTTGCTCAAAGGCACGACGATGTCGGTGTGCAGGCCGTTGCTGAGAAGGTAGATAGTGATACGGCTTTCAGCCACAGGCGGGCGGGCGGTGTTCAGGCGCACGCAGCCCAGCGCGGCGGCGGCCAGCAGGTACAGCAGCGCCAGCGCGAGAAGAGTGCAGGCGGCGCGAAGGAGCAGGCGGGCGGGGCGCGGCAGGCGGCGGTTCATGGGCGGCAGGCGGGCGCGCTGGCGAGGGCGGCGCGGCTCGTGGCGCTGGGCCGGGGCTTATCAGAAAGAGGAGCAAATTCAGGGGTTCCAAACGCCGTCTTGCGCAGGTTTGACTAGGACATCTTGCTATCAATCAAGGAGCGAAAAATAGCAAAGATGGCAAGGCGGCGGCAGGCCCTGTATGGGGCTAGCCCTGCGCCGGGGCGGGCTGGCGGGCGAGGTGTTCCAGCATGCGGCGGTAGATGTTCTTGAGCGGCTCCAGATTGGCCAGGGCGATGTGCTCGTCGATTTGGTGGATGGTGGCGTTGGGCGGGCCGAGTTCGATGACTTGCGGGCAGATGCGGGCGATGAAGCGGCCGTCGCTGGTGCCGCCGCTGGTGGATAGCTCGGTTTGCAGGCCGGTTTCGGCGTGGATGGCGGCGCGGGCGGCATCGACCAGCGGGCCGGGGCGGGTGAGGAAAGGCTGGCCGTTAAGCGTCCATTCAATGGAGAAGTCCAGCCCGTGCTTGTGCAGCACGGCTTGCAGGCGCTGCTGAAGGCTCTCGGGCGTGGATTCGGTGCAGAAGCGGAAGTTGAAGTCCATGACGGCTTCGCCGGGGATGACGTTGGTGGCGCCCGTGCCGGCGTGCAGGTTGCTCACTTGCCAGGTGGTGGGGGGAAAGCTGTCGTTGCCTGCGTCCCACTGCGTGGCGGCCAGTTCGGCCAGGGCGGGGGCCAGCTCGTGCAGGGGGTTGCGGGCCAGGTGGGGGTAGGCAACGTGGCCTTGCACGCCGCGCACGGTCAGGCGCCCGGAAAGAGAACCCCGGCGGCCGTTTTTGATCATGTCGCCCGTGCGTTGCACGGCGGTGGGTTCGCCCACGATGCACCAGTCAAGCCGCTCGCCGCGCGCCTGAAGCTGGCGGCAGACGGCCACGGTGCCGTCGGTGGCGGGGCCTTCTTCGTCGCTGGTGAGCAGCAGGGCCACGTTCAGCGGCGCTTGCGGCTGTGCCCGGAAAAATTCTTCGGCGGCGACGATGAAGGCGGCGATGGAGCTTTTCATGTCGCTCGCGCCCCGGGCGTAGAGCTTGCCGCCGCGCACTTGCGGCTCGAAAGGCGGGCTGCTCCAGCGCTCGGGCGGGCCGGGGGGCACCACGTCGGTGTGGCCCGCGAAGACCAGCGTGCCTGCGGGCTGGGCGGCGGCGCGTCTGGCCCAGAGGTTGCGCACGCGCGCGCTGGCGGGGCCGCTGCTCATGTCTTCGCAGACAAAGCCCAGCGGTTCGATGCGCTGGCGGATGAGGTCCATGCAGCCCGCGTCATCGGGCGTGACGGAGGGGCGCGCGAGCAGGGCCTGGGCCAGCAGCAGGGTGGGTGAGGAGGGCAGGGCGGTCATGGCGGGGTTGTTGCGCGAGTGGCTTGGCAAGGGGTGGAGGAAAGAGCGGGGAAAGGGCGGAGGAAAGAGCGGGGAAAAGGGCGGAGAAAAGGGCAGGGAGCGCTGGCGGCGGCCCGGCGCTGAAGACCCGCCTGCAAGCCGCCCGCAGGTGTTGGAGCACGCGGCGGGGTTATCAACAAGAGGAGCAAATTGAAAGGGGTTGAAAAGGCATTCCGCGCTGTTTCCACTAGGACATCATGCTATGAATAGAGGAGCGAAATGAAGTGGCGTATTGGGCTTTTTCGCCCGCTGCTTGAGCTTTGCCGGGGCTGTTTTGCCTTTTGGGCTGCCCGCAGCCGGGCCATGAGCAGGGGGCTGGCGCGGCGCGGGCGGCTTCAGTCGCGCGGGGGCACGAGGATGGTGCGGTTGTTGCGCTCGTCCATGGGGCTGACCAGGCCCGCTGCTTCCATGGAGTCAAGCAGGCGGGCGGAGCGGCCATAGCCGATGCGCAGGGCGCGTTGCAGGGCGGAGATGGTGGCCTTGCGCTGGGTGAGGACGAATTCGACGGCGCGGTCGTACATGGCGTCTTGCTCGTCGCCGCCGCCAAAGCCTTCGCCGCTGTAGGAGGCGCTGCCGCTGTCTTCGCCATCGGCCACGCCGCCTTCGAGCACGCCTTCGATGTAGTTCGGCTCGCCCTGGGATTTGAGGTATTCGACGACGCGGTGCACTTCGTCGTCGCTGACGAAGGCGCCGTGCACGCGCTGGGGCAGGCCCACGCCGGCGGGCAGGTAGAGCATGTCGCCCATGCCGAGCAGGGTTTCGGCGCCCATCTGGTCCAGGATGGTGCGGCTGTCGATCTTGCTGCTGACCTGAAAGGCGATGCGCGTGGGGATGTTGGCCTTGATGAGGCCGGTGATGACGTCCACGCTGGGGCGCTGGGTGGCCAGGATGAGGTGAATGCCGGCGGCGCGCGCCTTTTGCGCCAGGCGGGCGATGAGTTCTTCAATTTTCTTGCCCACGACCATCATGAGGTCGGCCAGCTCGTCAATGACGACGACGATGTGGGGCAGGCGCTCCAGCGGCTCCGGGTCGTCGGGGGTGAGGCTGAAGGGGTTGTAGATGAACTGGCCCTGCGCGCGGGCTTCGTCGATTTTTTTGTTGAAGCCGGCCAGGTTGCGCACGCCGGCCTTGCTCATGAGCTTGTAGCGGCGCTCCATTTCGGCCACGCACCAGTTCAGGCCGTGGGCGGCCTGCTTCATGTCGGTGACCACGGGGCAGAGCAGGTGCGGAATGCCTTCATAGACGCTCATTTCCAGCATCTTGGGATCGACCATGAGCAGGCGCACGTCTTTCGGTTCGGCCTTGTAGAGCAGGCTGAGGATCATGGCGTTGATGCCGACGGACTTGCCCGAGCCGGTGGTGCCGGCGACCAGCACGTGGGGCATCTTTGCCAGATCGGCCACGACGGGGTTGCCGATGATGTCTTTGCCCAGGCCGACGGTCAGCAGGCTTTTGGCTTCGTGATAGACCTGCGAGCCGAGGATTTCGGAGAGGTGAATGGTCTGCCGCTTGGCGTTGGGCAGCTCCAGGGCCATGTAGTTCTTGCCGGGAATGGTTTCAACGACGCGGATGGAAATGAGGCTGAGGCTGCGGGCCAGGTCCTTGGCGAGATTGACGACTTGCGCGCCCTTGACGCCGGTGGCCGGTTCAATCTCGTAGCGGGTGATGACGGGGCCGGGCGAGGCGTGCACCACGTGCACCTGCACGCCAAAGTCCTTGAGCTTTTTCTCGATCAGGCGGCTGGTCATCTCCAGCGCGTCGGCGCCCATGTTCTCGCTTTGCACGGGGGCGACGTCAAGCAGGCTCACCTGCGGCAGGGGGCTGTCGGGAATGTCGGCGAACAGGGGTTTCTGGCGCTCTTTGGCCACGCGCTCGCTGGGCTGCAAGGGAGCGGGCGCCGTGATGGCAGGCCCCGCCGGGTGGACGGCGAAGGCATCGGCCAGGGCCGGGCCTGGCGGCTCGTCGGGATCGAAGGGCGGAAGATCGTCCAGCGTGGGTTCGTGCCGGGCGGCAAAGGCGGCAAAAGTGTCGCGCTCAGGCGTGGCTTCGCGGGACTCGCGCGCGGGGCGCGGTTCCACGGTTTCAACCGGCCCGGCGGCGTCGCGCAAGATGGCGCTTTCAGCGGGCGCGGCGGCAGAGGCCGGAGCGGGCGTGGCGGCGGGCAGTTCAATGACCTGCGGCTCCACGCGCCGCGCGGCGGGCGCTTGCGCGGCCGGGGGCGGCGCGTCGGCGGCGGGGGGAACGTCGGCGGTCTTGTGCAAATCGTGCCGCTGGCGGGCGGCGCGGTAGCCCACGTAGCCGTCTTGCAGCCGGGCAAGGTGGGAGCCAAAGGCGCGGCCCAGGGTGCAGACCAGCGCACCCACCCGCTCGGCCATGCGGCCCCATGAGAAATCCAGCGCCAAAGCCGCGCCCACCATGACGCCCGCCACGCCCAGCAAAGTGGAGCCGACAGGCCCCAGCCATTGCGTGGCCAGCGGCCCGCCCAGCGCGCCCAGCGCGCCGCCCGCCTTGCCGGGCAGCAGACCATCCCACTGATAAAGACGCATCCACTCCAGGCACGAGCTGGCCAGCAGCAGCAGCCCCAGCCCCAGCCAAAAGCCCACGCGGCGCGGCAGCAAGCGCCGCCAAAAGCCGCGCGCCGGCGCGGGCTGGGGCGCGCCGCGCATCCATGCCGCCACGCCGCTCAGCCAAGCGCGCAAGCCAGCAGCCACGCACCACCAGGCGGAAAAGCCCAGCAGCACGTAAGACAGATCAGCCAGCCACGCGCCCAGCTTGCCGCCCGCGTTGCGCACCGGGCCGCCCGCGCCGGAAGTGGACCAGGCGGCATCTTGCGGCGAGTAGGTTGTGAGCGCGAGAACGGCAAACGCCAGCGCCACCGCGCCCGCCAGCAGCAGCAGCTCTTGCGAGACGCGCGCCAGTGTGGCCGGCGGCCTGCCCGCAGGGGAATCCAGGGTTTTGAGGGAATAAGCCATGTTCAAAAAAACAGTATCGGGCAAGCTTACCGCAGCCTGCCAGGGCCGCATGGCAAACCGCCTTCAGCAGCGCTGCCGACACTTGCCGGGCCTCTGGCCAGGCGGAAATAAACGCAAAGCGGACAAGCGCAAAACCTGGCCGCGCCTGTGGTTCCAGGCAATAAGCAAGTCTTCAGGGCTTGTTCGCGTTTTCCAGAAACTCCGTGCGCAGCCAGCGCGCGCGGTCTTCGGTCATGCGCGCTTTGGCATAGGCGTATTCCATGAAATAGACCGATCCATATTTCGCCTGCGGGTTTTCATTGAGCGCCAGCGAAAAAAGCGCCTTCAAATCCGCATCGCGCTGCTTGAGCCACAGCTGTTGCGCTGCCTGAAGCTGCCGCAGCCGCACTTTGTCGTCACGGTTCGCTTCCCGGATGCGCCCGTAAATCTCATTGAGTTCCGCATCCGCCCGCTCCAGTGTCTGCACGGCACAGGCATTGAGTTCGGCTTGCGTGCCTTCCGGGTTGCACGAGTCGCCCGCCGCCCACAGGGGCGTAGCCAGCAGGGCGGATGCGGCCAGGCCCAGGCAGGCCAGCAGGCGGCCTGCTCTGGCCCCTGCTTTTGATATTGCGCGGGTTGCACAGGCGAAATGGGGCATGGCTTGATTCCTTTCAGAAGATCGAAAAAGCATGGTTATAAGGCAACGGCGCAGAGCGGCCTGAAATCAGGAGCCGTCATGTCCAGCGATTGCGCCAGGCAAAGGAATTTCAAACGCCTCTTTTTAATTCGGCCGCATATTGCTCCATTCGTGCCGGTATTTTCTGTATTCATTCAGGTAACCGGTTTGAATGCTGAATGGATTCAGCGTTTTCAGCCTTTGCTGGCGTGCGCCGCAATCAAAAATCCGGCGGCTGTTTTCAGGGGCAGGGCGGCGCAAGGGGCGCTTGCCCGTGCTGCAAGGGGCATCAGAATTATCAAAACAGGAGCGAATGCAGAGGGTGGAAAAGCCGTTTTGCGCACATTCTTCTAGGACATCATGCTATGGATAGAGGAGCGAATACAGTCTGCTTTGCCCGCTTTTTTCCGCTCGCTTGCTTCGCTCTTGCGTGCCGTTTGCGGCCAGGACGTGGGCGGGTTTTCGCTTGCGGGCATGGGGCAGGGCGCGCCAGGCAGGCCGTGACGGGCGGACCCGCTGCCTAAAATTCCCGCCTTTTTCAGCCTTGCGCCCTTTCTCTCCTTTTCCCATGACCGAGCACATTCATTTTTTCGAGGGCGGCAATGCCCTGAGCGAGTTCCGCGCACGGCAGTTGCTGCCGCGCTTGCAGGCGGTGGCAAAAGGGGTGGCGGGCGTGCAGGCGCGGTTTGTTCATGTGGCGGCGTTTGACGCAGCGCCCGGCGAGCCTGTGCTGGAGCGGCTGCGGGCGCTGCTGACGTATGGCGAGCCGGCAGCGGATGGGGCGGATGCTGCGGGCGCGGAAATCGTTGTCTCGCCCCGGCTGGGCACGGTGTCGCCGTGGGCGAGCAAGGCCACGGACATTGCGCGCAACTGCGGCTTGCCGGTGCGGCGCATCGAGCGGGTGACGCAGTGGCGCTTGCGCGGTGCGCTGGCCGGCAGCGAGCGCGAGGCAGCGGCGGCGCTGCTGCATGACCGCATGACCGAGAGCGTGCTGCCCGGCGTGCAGGCGGCGCGCGCGCTGTTCGAGAGCCTGCCGCCGGAGCCGATGGCGCATGTGGATGTGCTGGCGGGCGGCCGCGCGGCGCTGGAGCGGGCCAATGACCAATGGGGGCTGGCGCTGAGCGGCGATGAAATGGATTACCTGGCCGAAGCTTTCGTCAAGCTGGGGCGCAATCCCACGGATGTGGAGCTGATGATGTTCGCGCAGGCCAACAGCGAGCATTGCCGTCACAAGATTTTCAATGCCGAGTTCGTGATTGACGGCGTGGCGCAGCCGCAGAGCCTGTTCGCCATGATTCGCCACACGCACCAGCAGCAGCCCGCGCATACGGTGGTGGCCTACAGCGACAACGCGGCGGTGATGGCCGGGCACGAAGTGCAGGCGTTCGGGCCGGTGGTTGCGGCTCTGGATGCCTGCTCGGGCGCGAATTCAGGCATGAAACCGGCCCCAAGTCCTGGTGGAATGGGCGCGGGCAGCTATCAAAAGAGAAGCGAGCTGCGGCATGTGCTGATGAAGGTGGAAACGCACAACCACCCCACGGCCATCAGCCCTTTCGCGGGCGCGGCCACGGGCGCGGGCGGCGAAATTCGCGATGAAGGGGCCACGGGCCGGGGCGCAACGCCGAAGGCGGGCCTGACGGGCTTTTCCGTCAGCAAGCTCTGGGGCGGCCTGGCCGACGCGCCGGGCGGCAAGCCGGAGCACATGGCCAGCCCCTTGCAGGTGATGACGGAAGGGCCGTTGGGCGGCGCGGCGTTCAACAACGAGTTTGGCCGCCCCAATCTGGCGGGCTACTTTCGCGAATACGAGCAGTGGATAGGCGGCGTGCAGCGCGGCTATCACAAGCCCATCATGCTGGCTGGCGGCGTGGGCAGCATTGACGCGCGGCTGACGCGCAAGACCGAATTTGCCCCCGGCGCGCTGCTGGTGCAGCTGGGCGGGCCGGGCATGCGCATCGGCATGGGCGGCGGCGCGGCCAGTTCGCTGGCGGGCGGGGCCAACGCGGCGCATCTGGACTTTGATTCGGTGCAGCGCGGCAACCCCGAAATGCAGCGCCGCGCGCAGGAAGTGATCAGCGCCTGCCAGTCGCTGGGCGAGGCCAATCCCATTCTGGCCATTCACGACGTGGGCGCAGGCGGCCTCTCCAACGCTTTCCCCGAGCTGGTGAACGATGCAGGCCGTGGCGCGCGCTTTGACTTGCGCGCCGTGCCGCTGGAAGAAAGCGGCCTGGCGCCCAAAGAGATTTGGTGCAACGAGAGCCAGGAGCGCTACGTGCTGGCCATTGCGCCCGAGTCGCTGCCGCTTTTTGAGCAAATCTGCCAGCGCGAGCGCGCGCCCTTTGCCGTGGTGGGCCAGGCCACGCAGGAGCGCCAGTTGCAGGTGACGGATGCCGGCGCGCAAAGCCCTGTGGACATGCCGCTTGATGTGCTGCTGGGCAAGCCCCCGCGCATGAAGCGCGACGTGCGCAGCGTGCCGCGCACGAGCGCCGCGCTGGACGTAACGGGCGTGACGCTGCAAAACGCCGTCATCCAGGTGCTGGCGCACCCCACGGTGGCGAGCAAGCGCTTTCTCATCACCATTGGCGACCGCACGGTAGGCGGCCTCACGCACCGCGACCAGATGGTGGGGCCGTGGCAAGTGCCCGTGGCCGACTGCGCCGTGACGCTGGCCGACCTGGACGGCTTTGCGGGCGAGGCCATGAGCGTGGGCGAGCGCACGCCGCTGGCTGCGCTCAACGCCCCCGCCTCAGGCCGCATGGCCGTGGCCGAGGCCCTCACCAACTTGCTGGCCGCGCCCATAGAGCTGCCGCGTGTGAAGCTGAGCGCCAACTGGATGGCCGCCTGCGGCGAGCCGGGCGAAGACGCGGCGCTGTACGCCACCGTCAAGACTGTGGGGCTGGAGCTGTGCCCGGCGCTGGGCGTTTCCATACCCGTGGGCAAAGACAGCCTGTCCATGCGCGCGCAATGGACGGATGCCAGCGGCGCGGCGCACAAGGTGGTCTCGCCCGTCAGCCTGGTCATCAGCGCCTTTGCCAGCGTGGATGACGTGCGCGGCACGCTCACTCCGCAGCTGAACCGCGACGAGGCCGACACGACGCTTGTTCTCATCGACTTGGGCCGGGGCCAATGCCGCATGGGCGGCTCCATCCTGGCGCAAACGCTGGCGCAAGGCGGCGGCGACGTGCCCGACCTGGACGACGCGCAAGACCTGGTGCGCCTGGCCGCCGCCATCAACGAACTGCGCGCCAGCGGCCAGATACTGGCCTACCACGACCGCAGCGACGGCGGGCTGCTGGCCGCCGTGTGCGAAATGGCCTTTGCCGGCCAGGTGGGCGTGGCCCTGAACGTGGACATGCTCGTGACCGAAGGCGACGGCATTGCCGACAGCCGCATGGACGCGGGCGACGCCAAAAACTGGGCGCAGCAAATCAGCGCCCGCCGCGAAGAACTCACCTTGCGCGCCCTTTTCAATGAAGAGCTGGGCGTGGTGCTGCAAGTGCGCACCGCCGGGCGCGACGCCGTCATGCAAACCTTGCGCGCGCACGGCCTGAGCCGCCACAGCCATTTCATCGGCAAAACCCGCCCCGACAGCGCCCCGCTGGACGTGGGCAAAGGCCGCATCAGCATCTGGCGCGACACGAAAGAAGTCTTCTCCGCCAGCCTGCGCGACTTGCAGCAGGTATGGGACAGCGTGAGCTGGAAGATCGCCCGCGAGCGCGACAACCCCGAATGCGCCGACGCCGAGCACGCCGCCGCTGGCGCGCCCGGCGACGGCGGCCTGCACGTGCACTTGAGCGAAGGCTTGGACAAAGCCCTGGCGCAAGCGATGCAGCCAGCGCCTGCCGCCCCCGCCCTGGCGCTGGCCCGCCCCAAAGTCGCCATCTTGCGCGAGCAGGGCGTGAACAGCCACCGCGAAATGGCCTGGGTGTTTGACGCCGCCGGCTTTGAAGCCGTGGACGTGCACATGAGCGACCTGCACGCGGGCCGCGCGCGGCTGGACGATTTCAGGGGCCTGGTCGCCTGCGGCGGCTTCAGCTATGGCGACACCCTGGGCGCAGGCATCGGCTGGGCGCGCTCCATCACCTTCAGCCCCGCGCTGGCCGGGCAGTTCCGCGCCTTCTTTGGCCGCAGCGACACCTTCGGCCTGGGCGTGTGCAACGGCTGCCAGATGTTTGCCGAGCTGGCCGGCATCATCCCCGGCGCTGAAAACTGGCCGCGCTTTACCACCAACCGCAGCGAGCGTTTTGAAGCGCGCCTGAGCCTGGTGGAAGTGCTGGCCTCGCCCAGCCTGTTTTTCGCGGGCATGGCGGGCAGCCGCCTGCCCATCGCCGTCTCCCACGGCGAGGGCTTTGCCAACTTCAGCGCGCGCGGCAACGCCGCCCAGGCCATCGCCGCCATGCGCTACGTGGACCACGCAGGCCAGCCCACCGAAACCTACCCCTGCAACCCCAACGGCAGCCCCGGCGGGCTGACCGCCGTGACCACGCCCGACGGGCGCTTCACGGCCATGATGCCGCACCCCGAACGCGTGAGCCGCAACATCCAGATGAGCTGGACGCCCCTGGACCCATCCGCCCCCAGCCCCTGGATGCAGATGTGGCGCAACGCCCGCAAATGGGTGGGCTGACCCCGCCTTGGGCCTGCCGCATCCGCACCGATCCAAAAAACCTTTTTCCGCTGAAACCCCATGAGCACCGAAAAAAAAGAACGCCAAACCTGGTCCAACCGCCTCACCTACGTGCTGACCGTGGCGGGCGCCACCGTCGGCTTTGGCGCCACCTGGCGCTTTCCCTACCTTGTGGGGCAAAACGGCGGCGGCGCTTATGTGCTGGTGTTTTGCCTGGCCATGTTTCTCATCGGCATTCCCATGATCCTGGTGGAAAACGTCATTGGCCGCCGCCTGCACGTCAATTCGGTGGATTCATTTGGCGGCCAGGCGCAAGGCAAAAACATACCTGCCGGCTGGAAAATCATTGGCTACCTGGGCCTGCTGGGCGCATTCGGCATCATGGCCTATTACATGGTGCTGGGCGGCTGGGTCATTTCCTACATCGTCCATCTTGCCAGCGGCGCGCTGGACATTTCAGCGCCCATTACCCGGGAAACCGCGAAAAATTTCTTTGAAAGCAGCGTGACGAACAGCCCGTGGGAGATCATGGCCTACACCTTCGCCTTCGTCATGGTGAATTACTACATACTCGCCAAGGGCATTATCGAAGGCATTGAAAAATCAGTGAAATACCTGATGCCGCTGCTGTTTCTGTTTCTCATCGGCATGGTGATTCGCAACATCACCCTGCCGGGCGCGATGGAAGGCATTGTTTTTTATCTCAAGCCTGATTTCAGCAAAATCACGCCCCAATTGTTCATTTACGTGCTGGGGCAGGTCTTTTTCGCGCTGAGCCTGGGCTTTGGCGTGCTGATCACGCTCTCCAGCTACCTGAACAAGGAAGAAAACCTCATTCACACGGCCGTGCTCACCGGCATCGTCAATACCGCCATCGCCGTGCTGGCCGGGTTCATGATTTTCCCTTCACTGTTTTCCTTTGGCATTGCGCCCGATTCCGGCCCCACGCTGGTGTTTCAGAGCCTGCCCATCGTTTTTTCCCATTTGTGGGCGGGCAAATTCTTCGCCATCATCTTCTTTGGCCTGCTGCTGATTGCGGCGCTGACCACTTCCATCACCATTTATGAAGTGCTCGTGACCGTGCTGCACGAAAAATTCAAAATGAGCCGCATCTGGGCCATTACCCTGACGATGGGCGGCATTTTCATTTTCGGCAACGTGCCCACCATACTGGGCGATAACCTCTGGAAAGACGTCTCCATTTTCGGCAAAAGCATTTTCGATGCCTTTGATTTTGTCAGCGGCAACATCCTGTTCATGCTCACCGCGCTGGGCTGCGCCATTTTCGTGGGTTTCGTGCTCAAGGACGAGGCCAAAAAAGAGCTGTCGCCCACGCCCGATTCCCTGTTCACGAAAATCTGGTTCAACTACGTCAAATACGTGGTGCCCGTCATCATCGTGGTCATCTTTGCCAGCTTTCTCTGAGCCTGTCTGGGAACGGTTTTGCAGCCGCCACACCCCGAAAGTCATGGTCTATTTCGCTGCTTTTTTGATAGCATAGAGTCCCGTAAAACTGTGCGACAAAGGCATTTTTATGGGGCTTGAATTTGCTCTCAAAAAAAGAGCAGCACATGCCAGGCTGAAGCTGCGGCTGGCTTGCGCATCAGCATGACCAAGCAAGGGCACTTTCAAGCGCCCCCCTTTTTCATCAGCCATAAAATAATGTTTCTCATGATGGCCAGTGGCCAACAGATAAATGTGACATCAAATAGCAGAATCGCCGTCTTGTAATTCAGGTTTTTATTCAGCAAGAGGCAAACTCCTGTCATCAGCAGCACTCCGCCAATAAATGGCACCATCGAGCCTGTGATGCCATAAACATAATAACGGAATAGTACCTTGATGTTATCCAGGCAAATGATGGCGCCAATTATAAAAATCATGACAGGGCCAATGGCATTCATATTGATCATCAGATTTCCAAAAAAATATATACCCCGTTTGTCCTGAATATAGATGCTCATTTTCAGGCTGAAATCCCTGCTCTCGTGCTGATGCCGCCCCATTTCCACATCAAAGTATTGGCCGGACAGGGTTTGAACAGGCCCGGAGTCTGGCCGCAAACCGGTTTTGCAGCCGCTCACACCGCGCGAATCATGGCTTGTTTCGCTACTTTTACAATAGCTTCAGGTCCCGTAAAACCGTGTGGTAGAGGTATTTTTCCGGGCCTCAAATTTGCTCCCAAAAACAGAGCGCAATACGCCCAACCCGGGCTGCGCCTGGACGGAAGCGGGCATACCACCACTGCCAGTGCAGCAACTGGGCTGATGGATTGACACGGCACAGGGCGCTTTCTACCCTGCCGGATCTATTTTCTTGACTGGAGAACTTTCCCATGAGCCTCACCATCGCCGATTTGCTGGTTCAGACCCTTGCCAACGCGGGCATCAAGCGCGTGTGGGGGGTGACGGGCGACAGCCTCAACGGCATCAACGACAGCCTGCGCCGGGATGGGCGCATTGAGTGGATGCACGTGCGCCACGAAGAAGCGGCGGCTTTTGCCGCTGGCGCCGAAGCGGCTCTAACGGGGCAGCTGGCCGTGTGCGCGGGCAGCTGCGGGCCGGGCAACCTGCATTTGATCAACGGGCTGTTTGACTGCCAGCGCAACCATGTGCCGGTGCTGGCGATTGCCTCGCACATTCCGTCATCCGAAATCGGGCTGGGCTACTTTCAGGAAACGCATCCGCAAGAGCTGTTTCGTGAATGCAGCGTGTTTGCGGAGCTGGTGACCAACCCCGCGCAAATGCCCGAAGTGCTGCACCGCGCGCTGAATGCCGCCGTGGGCCAGCAGGGCGTGGCCGTGCTGGTGCTGCCGGGCGACGTGAGCCTGCTGCCCGCGCCTGCGCCGCACACGCACTGGGCGCCGCCGCGCCTGCCGCGCCTGGCGCCCGCCGAGGCGGACGTGGACGAGCTGGCCCGCCGCCTGCAAGACGCCAAGGCGCTCACCATCCTGGCCGGCAGCGGCTGCGCGGGCGCGCATGACGAGCTGGTGGCGCTGGCAAGCAAACTGAAAGCGCCCATCGTCCACACCTTGCGCGGCAAGGAATTCGTGGAGTGGGACAACCCTTGCGACGTGGGCATGACGGGGTTGATCGGCTTTTCATCCGGCTACCACGCGCTGCTCAACAGCAGCGCGGTGCTGATGCTGGGCGCTGACTTTCCCTACCGCGCCTTCTACCCGAAGGACGCCGCCATCTTTCAAGTGGACCGCAACCCGCAGGCGCTGGGCCGCCGCGCCCCGCTGGCGCTGGGGCTGGCCGCCGACGTGGGCGAAACCTTGCGTGCGCTGCTGCCGCGCATCTCTGAAAAAAGCGACCGCCGCTTTCTGGACAACGCCCTGCGCCACTACGCCAAGGCGCGCGAGGCGCTGGACGATCTGGCCCAGCCATCGGCCGCCGGCCGCCCCGTGCACCCGCAATACCTGGCCCGCCTGATCAGCGAAACGGCGGCCGACGACGCCGTATTCACCGCCGACGTGGGCACGCCCGTCGTCTGGGCTGCGCGCTACCTGAAGATGAATGGCCGCCGCCGCTTGCTCGGCTCTTTCAACCACGGCTCCATGGCCAACGCCCTGCTGCAAGCCATGGGCGCGCAAGCCGCCAGCTTGCAACGGCAGGTGATCTCGCTGTCTGGCGACGGCGGCTTCACCATGATGATGGGCGAGCTGCTCTCGCTGGCGCAACTGCGCCTGCCCGTGAAAGTGGTGGTGCTCAACAACGGCACGCTCGGCTTCGTGGCCATGGAAATGAAGGCCGCCGGCTACCTGGACTACGCCACCGACCTGCAAAACCCCGACTTCGCCGCCATGGCGCAAGCCATCGGCATCAAAAGCTGGCGCGTGCAAGACTCGGCCGCGCTGCCCGAAACGCTGCGCGAAGCCTTCGCCCACCCCGGCCCCGTGCTGGTGGACGTGCACACGGCCAAGCAAGAACTGGCCATGCCCCCCGCCATCAAGGCCGAACAGGCCAAGGGCTTCAGCCTGTTCATGCTGCGCGCCATCCTCAGCGGACGAGGCGACGAAATCAAGGAACTCGTCAAAACCAACCTGCTGCGCTGACACCGCCTGACACCGCCTGACACTGCCCAAAAGGCAGGCGCCCAGCGGCGGCCTGGCTTTGCGCCGCGTTGCCGTCACAAGGACGGCACGTAAAGCGGATACAGGATTTCCTCTTCGCGCCGTATGCGGTCTTGCAGCACCTTGCCCACCTGTTCCAGGTCGGCCAGAAACGAGCTGGCCAGCGCGGAATCTTCACCCAGGCGGGCGTAAGTGAGTCAGTTCATGATCTGGCCGTGAGGGGCAGAAGTGCGGATTGAGATGGATTGCAAGACACCCGCCATCCGCCTGAGTCTGCGTTTTTCGCAACCACAGACAGATTGCAAACAGGTTCTGGGGCCGATGGCGGGCATTTATGGCAAGGCCTGCATGCTTGGCCGTCGCGCTGCCGCGCGAGCCATTCAATCATTCGTCCTTTGACGGGGCAGGCGATTTGTTTTGGGACGGCTTTGGATCATCCGGAATGCGCTTGAATATCTGAAGCGTGGTAATCATCCGCTCGGAGGCGTCTGCGTCGTCTGGCACATTGGGAGCGTACTGGAAAGTCTGATTGACCAGAGTGTCTTTATCGATGGCGAACATGAGATAGCTGCCAGACTTGTCGAAAAATGTCATGACATATCTTGATATATCCTTTTTCTGTGCTTTGATTCCCATTGATTTGAGCAAAGGAGCCAAAAGATTCATTTCATCATCGAACAAGGCCTCTGCTTCTGCGCCCATTTCTTGCGTTATCGGCTTGAAAGGAATATAGGTACCGTCGTTCTGACATCTGGCACCCCAACGTTCCTGACGGCACATGGCGATTGGAAATGGAGGATAGAAGGTCAGCGTGAATTCCTCTTGTCCCTGAAAGACACCGTATCCTTCTTCTTCCATGACACCGTGATAACCAAGACGAATTTTTTGGTTCGGAAAAAATAGGTCCTTTGCGAATTCTTTTGCCTCCATATTGACTTCCGGAATGCTTTGAACCAGTACATAATTACCGGCAAGCGGCGGGGGAGAGAATTCTTCGCATTGGGCAGGTGCAGCCATAACCAGGGCGCTGGCGAGGGCCAGCGCCCATGAGGCTGGATGTTTCCAGCGCATCATTTACGATGCCTCTGGCCTGGATGCGCGGAAGGAGCGGGGGGTTGCGGCTGCGCGGGCGTTTGATCTGCGGAAGCTGGCGCAGCCTTTTCATCGTCCTGCTTGACCTTGTACTCCTCGGCATTAATGGTGTTGAACCACGCCTGCAAATCGGCATGCTCCAAAGGGATGCGATTCTTATGGGAATCGTCCCTGTAGTGCTTCGTGTTCAATTTATCAAGGGCGTTTTGCACCAGACCCTGTGCCAGAAATTCAGCAATTGCTCTGGAGGCACCTTTCTTGATGTTGCCATCCTGATAATGCCTTGAAAACAAAATGGTTTGTTCCGCCGAAGAAAGCTCCTTGAATGTGCGGTGCTTTTTGATGCCTTTTACGATGTTATTGTATTCTGCAATTGTATTTTTCAAATGATCATCTTTCATTTCGGCATCCAGCAAGTCCGCCTCCTTTTTGGTCACGGTCAGCGGATGCGCCAGCAGGTATTCCGCCGCTTCCGCCCGCTTGAGGTGCATATAGGGTTCCAACTTGTCAATCAGTTCCTGTGATACTTCAAAGCCTTTCAGGCGCTTTTTGTAAGCAGTTGGCTCTTGCTGCCCTAAATCCACGCCAGTGCCGATTGTCACGCCGGACTGGCTGGAGCCATCCAGTATCTTGTAGCCGTCTTTCGTGGTGGCCAGGCTGCCATCATCATTTTTGTGGAAATTCAGCAAAACCGTGATGGCCCCATTCTTGCTGATGCTCTTGATAATGGGCCACCAGGGTACATAACCGCGCAGGGCCTGGCCGCCTTCGTAGTTGGCTATTTGTTCGAAGTTGATGCTGGCGCCGTGTTTCTTGTTGATTTTCTGGGCCATTTCATCGCTCATGGTGGATTGGCTGTCCGGATCGGGGCCGACCTTGTGAGTGGAAAGCCTGAGGTAATTTTTTGGCGTTTCCTTGGGTTTTTTCTTGACCATCTTGTCATAGGCGGCGCGAGCCAGGGCCTCCTTGTCGCCTTTGAGCGTGACGATGCCGTTGCTGAAGGTGGCGCCTTCCAGTTTCTTGGTGTTTTTGCCTATCTGGTAGAGCACTTGTGACCAGTCCTGCGGGTTCAGTTGTTGCCGGAGGTTTTCGTTGTGCTTGCAGGCCTGTTGCTGGGCGGGTGTGAGGTCTGCGCCTGCGGCCTGGCCTGCCGCGTGGGGGCTGGCGCTGTGCTGGCCGCAGGGGTTGAGCGCCATTTCAGTCAAGGAGCTGCCGCCGGATGCAGGCGGCTGCGGCACGGGGCTGCTGGCCGCAGGCTGCGCGGGGGCAGGCGGAGCGGCTGGCGCGTCTGCTGCGGGCGGAAGGACAGGCGCGGCAGGAAGGTGCGGTATGGCGTTGGACATGGTGCGGACTCCTTGGGAGTGGTTGAGATGGGCGGCATCGTGCGCCTTTGCATACGTAAAAACAAGCTAGGGTGATTACTGGGTGATGGCCGCCCGGCATGGTTGAAATAGGGGTTTTCACTGCTGTGAACCATCAGGCAGCGCCAGCGTGCTGAACAAGCGCCCCGGCGCTCCATGCCGGGCGTATCCAGGCGCACAATTCCCGCCCGTTTTTCTCTGCCTGTTTCATGCACTACCAAGACCTGCGCTCCTTCATGGCCCTGCTGGAAGCCGATGGCGATTTGCGCCGCATTGCCCAGCCGGTTTCGCCGCATCTGGAAATGACGGCGCTGTGCGACCGCGTGCTGCGCGCGGGCGGCCCGGCGCTGCTGTTTGAAAAGCCGGCGGGCAAGGCGGGCGATACGGATGCGCAGCGCGAATACGCCATGCCTGTGCTGGGCAACCTGTTTGGCACACCGCAGCGCGTGGCGCGGGCGATGGGGCTGGCGGATGTGAGCGAAGTGCGCGCGCTGGGCGAGGCGCTGGCCGCGCTGAAGGAGCCGGAGCCGCCGCGCGGCATGAAAGAGCTGTGGGGCAAGCGCGCGCTGATCAAAACGCTGTGGCACATGGCCCCGGCCACCGTGCGGCAGCCGCCGTGCCAGCAAGTGGTGTGGGAGGGCGATGAAGTCGATCTGGCCCGCCTGCCCGTGCAGCACTGCTGGCCGGGCGATGTGGCGCCGCTCATCACTTGGGGCCTGACCATCACGCGCGGGCCGGCCAAGGCGCGGCAGAACCTGGGCATCTACCGCCAGCAGGTCATTGGCCGCAATGAAGTCATCATGCGCTGGCTGGCGCACCGTGGCGGCGCGCTGGACTTTGCCGAGCACCGCGCGCAGCGGCCCGGCCAGCCTTTTGCGGTGGCCGTGGCCATTGGAGCCGATCCAGCCACGCTGCTGGGCGCTGTCACGCCCGTGCCGGACGCCATGTCGGAATACCAATTCGCGGGCCTGCTGCGCGGCGCGCGCACTGAAGTGGCCCCCGCGCTGGGCGTGCCGCTGCAAGTGCCCGCGCACGCCGAAATCGTGCTGGAAGGCCACATCCAGCCCGACGCCAGCCACCCCAGCGGCTGGCGCCACGCCACCGAGGGGCCGTATGGCGACCACACCGGCTACTACAACGAAACGGCCGAATTCCCCGTGCTCACCATCGACCGCGTCACCTTGCGGCAGGGCGCCATCTACCACTCCACCTACACCGGCAAGCCGATGGACGAGCCGGCCGTGCTGGGCCTGGTGCTCAATGAGCTGTTCGTGCCCCTGCTGCAAAAGGCGTTTCCCGAAATCCTGGACTTTTATCTGCCGCCCGAAGGGTGCAGCTACCGCCTGGCCGTGGTGCGCATCCGCAAGGCTTACGCGGGCCACGCGCGGCGCGTGATGATGGGCGTGTGGAGCCATCTGCGGCAGTTTCTCTACACCAAATTCATCGTGGTCGTGGATGAAGACGTGAACGCGCGCGACTGGAAAGACGTGATCTGGGCCATCACCACCCGCATGGACCCCGCGCGCGACACCCTGCTGATGGAAAACACGCCCATCGACTACCTGGACTTTGCCTCCCCCGTAGCGGGCCTGGGCAGCAAGATGGGGCTGGACGCCACCAGCAAATGGCCCGGCGAAACGCAGCGCGAATGGGGCCGCGTGATCCGCATGGACGAAGACGTGACGCAGCGCATGAACGCGCTGGCCGACACGCTGGGGCTTTGAGCGCCCGTCGCCTTGCTTATCAAAAAGAGGAGCAAATTCAAAGGGGGCAAAAAGCCGCTTCGCGCAGTTTCTACTAGGACATCATGCTATGAAGAAAGGAGCGAAATAATGCAGCATGCCTGTCGTTCGCGCCTTGTCTCCTGATCCGTTTTTCCGGCGGACGAAAAGCACGGCGGCAATCAAGCAAGCCAATGAAGCGGGCCGCAATAAGCGCTACTCACAATAGGCGCCGCTCACAATGCAACGCCTGCACAGCGGAAAATGGAAAAAGATGCCGGCAAACATGCGTGAACGCATTTGCAAACGCCCGCCATTTCATTCACCAAAATGGCGCAAAACCGCAATCCGCTTTCGAGCAAAAGAAGAAGTATTCCTGATAGTCTCCTCCATCAATTCTGATGAGAGCTGAACGGTTGGGGCTAATACCCCAGCGCGCTCTGCGCCCATCTTCCAGCGTCATGGAGCCAGAAGCGCTGCATGAAATCATGGTTAGCTTATGCGTCCAGTCCCAGCGGCTAATTTGCCACGCTTTTGAGAAATAGCGCCGCACCGTAGCGGCATCCGGATGAAATGTATTGCAATCCGGCTCCCCTAATCCCTTTTTGCTCTCACTATAACGTTCCACCTGAATGGTCTTGATGGGCGGCAGTGACGAGGGGCATAGCGTGATCGTGTCGTCTGCAAAGTCCTCTTCCAATATATCTACGCAGGCATCATGAACAGGCATTTCTTGGGCCAAGGACAAAGCGCTAGGCGTCAGAATGAAAGGCAGGCAGACTAGCCATTTGGAATTCATGATGGTTTATTTCCATTGAGCTGTCAGCGCTTCCAAACCTGTTTTGCGGAAACTGTTAGTTGAAGCTTGTGCATGTCATGGTCTCTAGAAAAATTGCCTTCACGCTACGCATGGAGGCAATTGTTGAAACAGCCGCCTGTTACCAAAATGGCGGGAAATCGCAATCCGCTTCGGGGCAATATAAATAAAAATCCTGTTCAGGCTGCCCTTCAATCACAACACTCGCAGAACGGTTGGCACTGATGCCCCAATACGCTTTACGTCCGTCCTCCAGTATCATTGAGCCATAGACCCTGCATGAAATCCATGTAAGTTTGTGGATCCAGTCCTGCTCATTAATAAACCGCGCTTTTGAAAAATAACGCCTTATTGTCGCCACATCTGGCCTAAACGTATCACAATCTGGTTCCCCGGCTTTTTTTCCATCGCCACGGCTGCCTTCAATATGAATGGTTTTGACTGGGGGCAATGGAGAGGAACAAAGCAGAATCGTGTCTTCGGCAAAATCGTCCTCCATGCTCTCAGAACAGGAATCCGGCATAGAAACTGAATGGGCCCAGGATATAGCATGAAACGCTAATATGATTGGCAGATAAAAAGCCCTTTTATAATGCATGACAATTTTATCTCCATTGAGCCGTCAGCGCCTCAGAGCCTGTTTTTCTTGAAACTACGGGATGAGCAAAAATCTCTGATTCTGGTATTGAATATTCACTGCGTAGCTGCTGCGTCAGCCATTGGAGAGATTCATTCTGTGCAGCCGTAACTTGTTCGAAAATGAGAACAATTTTATCACCCGAAGAAGTTTCGCTTTTTTTAATTTCATCCCGCATTTGTTTGGCGATATTAGCAGGCAGGTTATAATAATTTATCGTTTGTCCATTGCTGATAACAACATGAAAATTAAAACTACCATCCGGATTATTGGTTTCCTGGTGACTTTTGGCTTTGTAAGCCATGCCTACCAGTTCAATTCCAATGGAGTCGCTATTGGAGGGAAAACGCTCCCCCGCCGGTTTCTTGCTTTCCTGCTCGTTTTCTTTTTCAGGGGTGAGTTTCTCATTCGAATTTGTTTTTTCAGGCGAGCAGCTCTTTTCCTGTGCGCAGCGACTTTTGAGTTTTCCAACATGATGGCATGTTTTATTCAGTGAAGCTGTCTGGTAAATGGTTCCATCCTTGTCAATCAGAAAGTGAGCGCCATAGGCATTGGCCTTTGCGTAATTATTCAGGGTAGATGAAACTGTGGGCGAATCTGTCTGATGAATTACCAACCCATTCACCTCGGGCATTTCCTCGCGCTCAATCTTCGGGCTGATGGTTTCGCGCCCTGCCTCCGTTTTCAGCACTCTTTCATGCTGGACGTAGCCTTTGTCGTCAATGTTGAGCTGGGAGGCGCCGGTTGCCGCGCCTTTGGCGTTTGCCGCTGCGGCTTGCTGCTGGCCAGCCAGGGGTGGGCGGGCATCGCGCGCCATCCGCGTGAGCGTTTGGCTGTTGCCGGGCGTGGAGGGGCTGGAGGCTGGCTGCGGGCTGGCTGCGCCGGTGGGTTACGGCTGGGGCGCATCGGGCAGGGATTGAAGGCTGCTGCGGGAGGCAGTGCTGGATATGCCGTTCGTGGCCACGATTGCTCCTTGATGAAAAACCCTGACATTCGGGCAAGCCGAAGGATATACGTAATACCAACTCACCACAATCAATATGTTTCATTGCGTTTGATTGGTTCGCAAAAAACATATTATTTGTTGCTTTATGTGGTTTTCAGGTGTTCAGCTTTCTTGCCACAGCTCTTGCGGAGGCTTTGAGGGGGAAAAGCGGTTTGGAATGAGGAGGGGAAGACGGAGAAAACATGCCTAATTCAGCTCCTGTATTTATAGCTGGATGTCCTAGTGGAATCTGCGCGGAATGGCATTTCACCCCTTCAGATTTGCTCCTGTTTTCGATGCTATCTGGCAGGCTGGATCAGCCTGGGGGCTGCGGCGTTCACGCCAGCTGCGCTTGCCTGCCCGGGGCCTTCATGCCTGTCTGCGCCCCATCAGCCCTTGCGGGCGGATGGCCAGCACCAGCACCAGCAGCAGGTAGGGCAGCACGGGCGCGATTTGTGCCAGCGGCAGGCGCAGCAGGGGCGAGTCGCTGGCGGCGGGAGCCAGATGCAGGGCCTGGAGTGCGTCAAGCACGCTGGCATTGACGGCCACGGCGGCGGTTTGCAGCAGGCCAATGAGCAGCGAGGCGGCCAGCGCTCCGGCCAGCGACCCCAGGCCGCCCACCATGACGACGACGAAGATGATGGGGCCAAGGGCCTGCGCCATGCCTGGCTCGGTGACGAAGGCGCTGCCGCCCAGCACGCCCGCCAGCGCCGCCAGCGCCGTGCCGCAGCCAAATACCAGCATGAACACGCGCGGCACGTTGTGCCCCAGCGCCTGCGCCATCTGCGGGTGCGTGAGCGCGGCTTGCACCACCAGCCCCAGGCGTGTGCGCGCCAGCAGCAGCCACAGCGCGCCCAGCATGCCCAGCGCCACGGCCGCCATGAAGGCGCGCATGGCGGCAAAAGGGGTGCAGATGGCCGTCTGGCAGACCGTGGCGCTGGCCGCGCCCGCAACCCATTGCAGCTCTGGCAGGCCCAGCAGGCCCTGTTGCGGAGGGCCGACCAGCGTGAAGGCCGCGCCTTGCAGCCAGGCGGGCGGGGCGAATTCCAGCGGCCCGCGCCCCCAGGCCAGTTGCACGGCTTCCTGCACCACGTAGGCCAGGCCAAAGGTGGCGAGCAGCTCGGGCACATGCCCGAAGACATGCACGCGCCGCAGCACCCAGCGCTCGAACGCGGCGCCAGCCAGCCCCACGGCCAGCGGCGCGAGCGCCAGCGCGGGCGCAAAGCCCAGCCAGCCCGCAAGCGACCAGCCTGCATATGCGCCCAGCATGTAGAAGCTGGCATGGGCGAAATTGAGCACGCCCATGAGGCTGAAGATGAGCGTCAGCCCCGCACTGAGCATGAACAGCAGCAGGCCGTAGCTGATGCCGTTGAGCAAGGTGACGATCAGGTATTGGGCGGACACGGAGCGGGAGACGGGCGTGGCGGATGCGGATGCAGACTCGGACTTGGGCGCGGTCTTGGCTGGACTGTGCGGAAGGCGGCGGCGATTCTATGAACGGCCTGCGGGCTGCCGCGCGCCTCTTCTACACTCCGCGCCCTGATGAAATTCCTGCTTGACTTCTTCCCCCTCGTCTTTTTCTTCATTGCCTACAAGCTGCAAGGCATTTACGTGGGCACGGCCGTGCTCATGGCCGCCACCGCGCTGCAAATGCTGGTGGTGTATTGGATGGACAAAAAGCTCAGCGCCATGCACAAGGCCACGCTGGCGCTGGTGCTGGTGTTTGGTGCGCTCACGCTGGCGCTGCAAGACGAACGTTTCATCAAATGGAAACCCACGGTGCTTTACGCGGGCATGGCGCTGACCCTGGCCGTGGCGCTCTGGGGCTTTGGGCGCAACTTTCTGCAAATGATGCTGGGCAGCCAGCTGGCCTTGCCTGAAAACGTGTGGCGCAAGCTGTGCCTGGGCTGGGTGGCCTACTGCCTGTTCATGGCTACTCTCAACGGCTATGTGGCGCTGTTTTTCAGCACCGACGCCTGGGCCAGCTTCAAACTCTGGGGCTTCGTGTTTCCGCTGATTTTCATCGTGGGTCAGGGCTTTTACGTGGCCCGCTACCTGGAAACGAATGTGGAAACAAAGGACACCCCCGCATGAACGCCCCCGACGCCCTGGCCCGCCGCATGGCGCAAACCTTGCACCAGGCCCTGGCCCCCACTGCGCTTGAAGTGCTGGACGAAAGCTGGCGCCACGCCGGTCACGCAGGGGCCAACGGCAGCGGCTATGGCACGCATTTTCTGGTGCGCCTGGCCGCGCCCGCCTTTGCCGGCAAAAGCCGCGTGGCCTGCCATCGCCTTGTGTATGATGCCCTGCGCCCTTATATCGATGGCGAGGGCGTCCATGCGGTTGCCATTGAAATACTGACCGCATGAACCTGGAACCTGTTCATGGTCTATCCGTGGGCGCGAACAGGTTCTGGCAGCCTCAGCTTGGCTTGCGTTGTCATCCGGCGCCCGCACTTGCTGCGGCGCTTTTCCTTTTTTCTTCAACCTTTCCCCGCTTCAAATGCAGAAAAAACTGATTGCAGCCCTGATCGCAGGCGCGCTGGCCGCGCCCGTTTTGGCCCAGAACGTGGCCGTCATCAACGGCAAACCCATCCCGCAGGCCCGGCTGGATGAACTGATCACGCAATTCAAGGATCAGGCCAAGCGCCAGGGCCGTCCCGTGCCCGATGACGTGACCAAGATCATGAAAGAAGAGCTGATCCTGCGCGAAATCTATTTGCAGGAAGCCGCCAAACTGGGCCTGGACAAAAAGCCCGAATTCGCCAAGCGTCTGGAAATGGCACGCGAGAGCATCCTCATCTCCGAGCTGATGGACAACTATCAGAAAACCCATCCCGTCAGCGACGAGCAGGCGCGCGCCGAATACGACCGCATTGCCAAGCTCCAGCGCGAATCTGCCAGCGACCAGGAATACAAGGCCCGTCACATCCTGGTGGAAAAGGAAGACGAGGCCAAAGCCATCATCGCCAAGCTGAAAAAAGGCGAGAAATTTGAAGCCATCGCCAAAAAGCAATCCAAAGACGCCGGCTCCGGCGCCAATGGCGGCGACCTTGGCTGGGCCTCGCCTTCCAGCTACGTGAAGGAATTTTCAGAAGCCATGCAGAAGCTGAAAAAGGGCGAAACCACGCAGGAGCCGGTCAAATCCCAGTTCGGCTACCACATCATTCACCTGGATGACGTGCGCAAAGCCACGCCGCCCGAGCTGCCCAAGTTTGAAGCGGTCAAGCCGCAAGTCGTGCAGCAGCTGGAGCGTCAGAACCTCGCCAAATACCAGGAAGAGCTGCGCGAAAAGGCCAAGGTGGAATAAGCGCCAGCGCCTTGTTTCTTCCACTCCAGCGCCTGCGCGGTCTTCACGGCCCCGCAGGCGCTTTTTCGTGGCCGTGACTGCCTCGGGGGTTCAGGGCAAGCTTTCGCCGCCTGGAGATGTGCCACGGCCAGCCCGTAGACGCGCAAAGGGCGGAACAGAATGTGCAAGACGCAGGCAATTTGCGGACAACAGGCAGACGGCAGACGGGCTGTTTTGCTTGTACCTCGCTCATCTATCCATAGCATGATGCCCTGATGGAATGGGCGCAAAAGCCGTTTTCCGGGAGTTGTATCCGCTCTTGTTTTTCTGCGGATCTTTCAACATTGCAGGCGCGTGCCCTGGCGCAGAACGCAGCCTGCGCCCGCCTTCAGGCGTTAGCGATGGCCGTGCGTGGTGCAGGCGGTGAGCACGGGCGGCGCTTCACCGCAGGCAGTCAGAGCGGTATCAATACAAGCGGCAGGGCGCGTCGGAAAGGGAAAAGGGCATCAGAAAAAGGAGCGAATTCAAAGGGGGTAAAAAGCCGTTTCTCGCTCTTTCCACTAAGACATCATGCTATTGGAAATAGAGCAAAAAAAGCCTTTCTGCAACCCTTCCACGCCCTCCCTTCATGCGCCGCCGCCTCGCGTGCGGCGCTGATCGTGGCGCTGATGAGCGGTTCCTGGCGGCGCTCGCGCAGGCAGGCGAACAGCAGGGCGACTTCGCGCACGGGGCCGCCCAGCAGTTCGGCTTCGCCCCTGGCTTGTGCGCGCTGGGCGGTTTCGGCGTGCAGCAGGCCGATGCCTACGCCGCCGGCGATCAGCGTGGCGGTCACGCTTTCCTGGTCAATGCTCACCATGCGGGCGGGGCGAAAGCCCTGGCTGTCGAACCACTCGTCCAGCACCTGGCCGCAGCAGGTGCCTGGCTGCGGGCAGATCCAGGGCCTGCCCGCCAGGGCGCGCCAGTCGGGGCTGGCCGCGTTGGCCGCCCAGCCCGGCGGCGCGGCCAGGCGCACGGCAAAGCGTCCGGCTTCGATGGCGTGCAGGCTGTCATCGGGCGCGCCCGCTTCGGCATAAAAGCCTGCGTCCAGGCTGCCGCCGCGTATGGCGCGCGCGATTTCGCCAGATGTGCCGTGCGTGAGGGCCACTTCGATGTCAGGGCAGGCGTGCGAGAGCGGGGCCAGCAGCCGCCCCAGAACGCGGGCGCTGGGGTTGCGGATGGCGCCCAGGCGCACGCAGCCGCTGATGCGGCCTTTGATGCGCCGCGCCTCTTCGATGAACTCGCGGTGCAGGGCCATGATGCGCCCGGCCCGCTCCAGCAGCTGCGCGCCATTGGCCGTCAGGCTCATGCCGCGCGGCGTGCGCTCGAACAGGGCGATGCCCAGCTCGTCTTCCATGGTCTTGATGTGGGCGCTGATGGCGGGCTGGCTGAGAAACAGCCGCTCGGAGGCGCGCGTGATGCTGCCTTCGCGCGCCACGGCCAAAAGGGTGCGCAGTTGATAGATTTCCATGAGCCTGTGGCCGGTGTTCGCGGCGTGTGGTTTGCGGCTTTCGCCTGGGGGCTGGGCGCTTGCGCGCGGTTTACGGCGCGGGGGCTGGGACTGGGACGGGGGCGGGCTGCCACGCCAGCGTGGCGCCGGGCACGCAATCGGCCTGGGGCAGATAGGGCTTGATGTCGATGAGCGGCGTGCCGTCCAGGCAGTCCAGCCCGCTGACGAGCAGCCTTGCGCCCTCGCGCCGCAGCCGCTGCGCGACGGCCATGCCGATGGGGTTGGGCCGCTGGGGCGAGCGCGTGGCGAACACGCCGCGCAGCACGCCGTCATGCGGCGTGGGCCTGCGCAGCGTCTGGCGCGGCGCCTGGTGCAGCCAGTACAGCACGTGCAGGTGCGAGGCCTGTTCGATGCCCAGCAGCGCGTCTTCAAAAGCCGGGTCAATTTCCAGCCAGGCCGGCTCGCCCAGGCCGCGCACGCCGCGCGGGCAGTCCTGCAACTGCCGCCAGGGCGTGCGCACGCGGCCTATGGGGCGGAGCGTGAAAGCGTCATTCAAGTCAGGCGTGTTCATGCCGCCGCACTATGCCGGGCCGGGCGCGGCGCGTCCATTCAAATCTGCCGGGGGCGGCCCTCAGCCTTTGCGAAAGCGCGCGGTTTTCAGCTCCTTGATTCATAGCACGGATTCCCCGCCGGATGGGCGCAAAAGGCATTTCTTGGGCGTGCAGATTCGCTTCTTTTTCCGCAGCGCGGCCTGCCTCGGATTTTCTGAATGCCGCTTTCAGAAAATGCAAATTGCTTTCATGCCCTTGCCTTCCTAGCATTTGCGCGATGCGAATGATTCGCTCGTTTTGGCAGCGCGAATCCTTCGTTTGTGACAAGCACGCAGATGGAGTCAAGGCAGGTTCACATGAAAGGCTGGCAGACGAGAGCGCCTCTGGCGGGGCATGGGCATTTTTCGCGCCTTTGGCGGGGCGCGGCGCTGGCGGCGCTGCTGCCCGTGGCCGCAGCGCAGCAGGCCGCAGATGGCGGCGCACTGCCGGGCGTGACGGTG
>ERZ773070.50-NODE-50-length-87130-cov-6.013115_pt1 | contig 87130 bp, 80 predicted proteins | sample MGYA00580618_ERZ773070 | MGnify/ENA primary metagenome ERZ773070 (study PRJEB29015, sample SAMEA2738023) | human oral metagenome | biome: human oral; feature: human-associated habitat; material: dental | place: China | collected 2019 ...
CCAACGACCCCGAGATTACAAATCACGTGCTCTGGCCAACTGAGCTAAAGAGGCAATTCGATTTTTTTCAGACTGCAAAAGTACTACCTTTTTCTTACACCAACAAATTTTTTTCTATCAAATATTAATATTATTTCAATAAAACAGCAACATATCGATGAAAATCAACATATTACAGTCGTAAAAAAAATTATCATCCTACGCTGCCTTCCAAAGATATCGATAGCAATTTTTGGGCTTCGACAGCAAATTCCATAGGTAGCTTATTCAGTACTTCCTTAGCATATCCATTGATAATGAGAGCTACGGCATCTTCGGTAGGTATTCCTCGTTGATTGCAGTAAAACAGCTGTTCTTCGTTGATTTTCGAGGTTGTCGCCTCGTGCTCTATGACGGCACTTGGGTTTTGGGAGTTCATATACGGGAACGTGTGTGCTCCGCATTCGCTACTGAGCAGGAGCGAGTCGCACTGCGAGAAGTTACGGGCATTGCCTGTGTCTTTGGCTATGTGTACAAGACCTCTGTATGAGTTTTGACTTTTACCTGCCGATATACCTTTTGACACGATACGGCTCTTGGTGTTTTTGCCTAAATGTATCATCTTGGTGCCTGTATCTGCCTGTTGATAGTTGTTGGTTACCGCAATGGAGAAAAACTCTCCCGAAGAGTTGTTGCCTTTGAGGATACAACTCGGATATTTCCACGTTATTGCCGACCCTGTCTCTACCTGAGTCCAGCTTATTTTGGCATTGTCGCCGCGACATATTGCTCTTTTGGTAACGAAATTGTATATACCTCCGTTGCCGTTTTTATCGCCCGGATACCAATTTTGTACGGTAGAATATTTCACTTCGGCATTGTCGAGTATCACTATCTCTACTATTGCAGCGTGCAGCTGATTTTCGTCTCGGATAGGGGCAGTGCAGCCTTCGAGGTAGCTTACGTATGCGTCTTCGTCGGCTACTATGAGAGTTCGCTCAAATTGCCCTGTATTTATTGCATTTATACGAAAATATGTAGACAGCTCCATAGGGCAGCGGACGCCTTTGGGAATATAGACGAACGAGCCGTCGGAGAAAACTGCCGAATTGAGCGAAGCGAAATAGTTGTCGGTGTAGGGGACTACTGTACCCAGATACTGTTTTATCAAGTCGGGATAGTTCTCCACAGCTTCGGATATGGAGCAGAATATAATGCCTTTTTCGGCAAGAGTATCTTTGTAGGTGGTTTTTACAGAGACGCTATCCATAACCGCATCTACTGCCATACCGGTAAGCATCTTCTGTTCGTGAAGCGGTACACCGAGCTTGTCGAAGGTTTTCAGCAACTCTTCGTCTACTTCGTCGAGCGATTTTGGAGAGTTTTTCCGCGGAGCGGCATAATACGATATAGCCTGATAATCAATGGGAGGTATATTTAGTTTTGCCCAAGTAGGCATTGTCGATTTCTGCCAGTGAGCGAAGGCTTTGAGCCTGAAATCCAAGAGCCATTCGGGTTCGTTCTTCTTCTTCGAGATAAGCCTTACTACATCTTCGTTGAGTCCGATAGGTATTACTTCGGTCTCTACATCGGTCGAAAAGCCATATTTATATTCGTTTGAGGTAAAATCCTCAATAGTCTGTTTTGCCATAAAGTTTTATCGTTAAATTAAAATAATCGCTAAGTTCGGCAAAATTACTATTTTTTTCTAACTTTGCACCGCTCATAATAAAAAACATAATATCGATGAATATTCTTCATTCGTTTAACAAATCGCAGAGTACTATTTTACTGATAAATACGCTATGTATAGCACTTTGGATATTGCCATACGTATTGCAGCAAGCACTTATCGTACCGACGGAAATAACGATTTTCGGATTTTCGATAATGACCTTCTCGAATCCCTTGCTATGCATATCGACACAAATTATAGCTGCGATAATAATCTTTGTATGTGTCTCGTTATTTGTATTTCCGAAATACACAAACACTATCAGCTATTTACAAATAAATCTAATGATGCTCTCGGCTTCATCTTGGCAAGCGGCACAAATATTCGGAAGCCATACCATAGCTACCGTACTGGTAATTATAGCTTTACTCTATATGCTTAGCCTCGACACAAACGACAATTCGGTAAAAATCTTGAATGTACTTATACTATTGATATTATCTTCCATATTTTGTGTTTACTTTCTGTGGCTCATACCTATATTTCTGCTTGGAATGATTGTATTGGAAGGGATTAAAGCCAAATCTATAGTGTTGGTAATGCTTATAATAACGATAGGCGCTATTTCAATAGTCGGATATGCATACTTACTCGATGGCATCGATACCGTAAAAGAGTATTTTATGAGCATATCGGACTTCAAAACCGTAGAATATTCGATGGAATATGTATTGAATAATGCGATGTTTTTCTTGTCGATAATATTTTTTGTCGCTTCGATATCCATATACTCGCTCACACAGAGAGACTTCAACCTAAGAACGAAGTATATTATTACTTTCCTGATTATTATATGGATATTCCTTACCTTATATATCCTTATTTTCGCTAACGGCAGCAATATATTTTCGCTCTTACACACAATTATTACATCGCTCTTCGTATCACTCAATTTCTTAGACTATCGCTCAAAACAGCGCAATACCGTATTCGTAGCATTCATATCGCTAATATTTGTCTGCTATATGCTACGATTCGCCGTCGGGCTATTAAAATATTTATAATCAAATAGATAACTTATATTCCATATTGAAAACAAAAAGAAAATACATATAAAATCGACTATATTTTTTTACTTTATTCTGTACTGATTATCTAACAAATCCAATACGAATAAATTATTGACGTTCGACAATCGTAATTAAATACTACCTTTGCAGCAAGTTTTTCAGTAAAAATACTTTCACTATACGATGGAAAAGGAATTTGTTTTCAACGACCTCAACGAAGAGGTTACACAGAAGCTATCGAAATATTACTCCGACGTTATAACGGCTCTCGGCGAAGATGTAGGTCGCGAAGGGTTGCAAAAAACGCCTCGCCGCGTAGCAAAAGCAATGCAGTTTCTGACCTCAGGCTACCGACAAGACCCTGCCGAAGTGCTGCTATCAGCTCGTTTTCACGAAGATTACCGTCAGATGGTCATTGTAAAAGATATAGAGTTTTTCTCTATGTGCGAGCACCATTTGTTGCCCTTCTTCGGCAAGGCACACGTGGCATACATACCGAACGGCACCGTTACGGGGCTGAGCAAAATCGCCCGTGTGGTAGACATTTTCGCACACCGCCTGCAACTGCAAGAACGACTGACGAGCCAGATAAAAGACTGTATACAAGAGACATTGAACCCTATGGGTGTAATGGTGGTAATCGAGGCTCAACACCTATGTATGCAGATGCGCGGCGTGCAGAAGCAACACTCTACCACCACCACATCGGATTTCACGGGGATATTCAAGGTACAGAAAACCCGCGAAGAATTCATAAGCCTCATAAACAAATAAATGATAACAAAACGACAATAATAATATGAAAACAGATGAATTGATAAGCGAAATCAAACGACTGCGACAAGAAAAGAATGCCGTCATAATGGCACACTATTACCAGACAGGCGATCTTCAGGACATAGCCGATATGGTGGGCGATAGTCTTGCCTTGGCACAATATGCCGCCAAGACCGAAGCCGATATAATAGTTCTCTGCGGTGTACACTTTATGGGCGAGACGGCAAAAATACTCTCTCCGCAGAAAAAAGTACTCGTGCCCGATATCGAAGCTGGTTGTTCGCTGGCAGACTCTTGTCCTGCCGACGAATTCGAGCGTTTCGTCAAAGCACACCCTGACCACACTGTGGTATCGTACGTCAATACTACTGCTGCCGTAAAAGCACATACAGACATTGTGGTAACATCTACCAATGCCAAGAAGATTATCGACTCTCTGCCCCTCGATGCTAAAATAATTTTTGCTCCCGACCGCAATCTGGGTAATTATATAAATAGCATTACGGGGCGTAATATGCTCCTGTGGGACGGTGCTTGCCACGTACACGAGCAGTTCTCGGTAGAGAGCTTGGTAGAGCTCAAAAAGGCACATCCGAAGGCAAAAGTGCTGGCACATCCCGAGTGTAAAAACGTGGTATTGATGTTGGCAGACTTCGTCGGCTCTACACAAGCACTGCTCAACTACGCCACCAACAGTCAAGACACCGAATTTCTGGTAGCCACCGAGAGCGGTATAATACATCAGATGCAGAAGCAAAACCCGAACAAAGTATTCATACCCGTACCTCCGGTAGATAGCACTTGCGGCTGCAACGACTGCAAATATATGAGATTAAACTCGTTGGAAAAATTATACCTCTGTCTGAAAACCGAACAACCTGAGATACTTGTAGATGAGGCACTGAGAGTGAAAGCAGTAAAACCTATCGAACGTATGCTCGAATTGTCAAAATAAAAAACTAACGATGAGGCTTCTGATACAGCGAGTGAGGCAAGCCAAAGTAGAGATAGATGGCAAAACTATATCCGAGATAGGCTGTGGGCTGCTCGTTTTCGTGGGAATATGCGACAATGATACAGACACAGACATCGATTATCTGTCGTCGAAACTTGTAAATCTGCGTATCTTCGACGACTCGGACGGCGTAATGAACCTATCGGCTCTCGACACAGATGCCGATATACTGATAGTAAGCCAATTTACTCTATATGCTCAGACACGGCGGGGAAACCGTCCGTCGTACATACTCGCCTCCAAGCCCGATATAGCTGTGCCGGTGTACGATAAGTTCTGCCGAGAGGTGTCGAGGAAACTCGGCAAAAACGTATATACAGGTGTCTTCGGAGCCGATATGCAGGTAAGCCTCACCAACAACGGACCCGTTACGATATGGATAGACAGTAGCGAGAAAAACAATTAGCGACCGAATATGAACGGATTGGTAGTAAAAAACACAGGAAACGACGTTTGGGTACGATTCGCCGACGGACAGACAAAGACGTGCAAGGTGAAAGGCAATTTCCGTATTCGTAGTATCCGCAGCACCAATCCTGTCGTAGTGGGCGACATAGTCGAGGTAGACGACAACAACCAAATATCCGATATATTACCCCGCAAAAATCACATAGCCCGCCGTCCCGTCAATCTGTCGAGGCAGATACACATCATAGCAGCCAATATCGACGTGGCGCTGCTCGTAGTTACGCTACGCAATCCCGAGACTTCACTCACGTTCATCGACCGTTTCATAGCGTCGGCAGAAGCATATAGCGTCGATACGATACTCGTTTTCAACAAACTGGATATTCTGGATAAAAAAGATAACGACGAGCTGCAACACATCGTAGAATTGTATGAAAAAATAGGATACCGCTGTATAAAAACCATTGCCACACAAAACACAGGTTTGACAGAGATAAAAGCGGCGATAAGCGGCAAAATCGCTCTACTGTCGGGTAATTCGGGAGTAGGCAAATCGACATTAATCAACTCGATATTAGGATACGCCGGGGCAAAAACAGCCGAAATATCCGCCTATCACCACAAAGGAATGCACACGACGACATTTTCGGAAATCTATTGCCTCAGCGACAATACGTATATCATCGACACGCCGGGCATCAAAGGGTTCGGAGCGGTGGATATGGACGAAGACGAAATTTCTCACTATTTCGTAGAGATATTTGCCAAAAGCAAAGAGTGCCGTTATCCGAACTGTACACATATTCACGAACCCGAGTGTGCCGTCAGGCAGGCGGTAGTCGACGGAGCGATAGCCGACAGCCGCTATACGAGCTACCTGTCGATGGTCGAAGAGGTCGCCTCCAACGATAAATACAGGCTTAAATAACAAGTATTTTTTTAGAAAAACTCCCGACGCACAATGTTCAAAAGAGGTTTCAACAAATATATATATTTTGCCGTTTCGTTGCTGATTGTAGCCGTTTCACTATTCGTAACCAACAATCTGTCGAGGAAACTTGCCCACGAAGAACGACGCAAAATGGAGATATGGGCAGAGGCAATGAAGCGTTTCAATACGATAGACCCCGACGATAACCTCAACTTCGAACTCATCTGGCAGATAATAGAAAGCAACAAAATAATACCCGCCATCATCGCCGATGGCAACGGCAATATCATCAATTACGTGAATATCGATAACGTACCCGAAGACAAAACCGAGTTTTTCAGGAAAAAGATTGCCGGCTTCCGCGCCAAAAACCGACCAATAGAGCTGATGCTCGACGACGAACGACAATACATATACTACGACAATTCGATATTGCTCAAATACCTCGAAGAGTTTCCGTATGTGCAGTTTGCCCTTGTAGCCGCATTTCTGCTGATATGCTTTTGGGCTTTCACCTCCGATAAGAAATCCGAGCAAAACCTCGTATGGGTAGGATTATCGAAAGAGACCGCCCACCAACTCGGCACTCCGATATCGTCGCTCCTTGCGTGGGAAGAGATACTTAAGACACAGGGAATCAATGAAAATATTTTATCCGAAATAAACAAAGATATCAGCCGCCTAAGAACCATATCCGAGCGGTTCTCGAAGATTGGCTCCGCCCCGATAATAAAGGAAGAAAACATAGTAGAGGTAGTCGAAAACTCCATCGCCTATCTCCGCAAACGCACCTCTAACAAAGTCAATTACACCGTCGCCCATACATCTGAGGTTATCGCGGCAGCTATCAATATTCCTCTCTTCGAATGGGTCATAGAGAATCTCTGTAAAAATGCCGTCGACGCAATGGGCGGCATCGGCGAAATATCATTCAATATACAGTCTCAGGGCGGCAATGTAATAATCGACATCAAAGACACGGGCAAAGGTATCGCCAAGAAGCACTTCAAAGACGTCTTCAAACCGGGGTTCACCACCAAACAGCGTGGTTGGGGGCTGGGGTTGTCGCTCTCGAAACGAATCATCGACGACTACCACAAAGGCAAAATATTCGTCCGCTCCTCAGAGGTAGGCAGAGGTACGACGTTCAGAATAATACTGAATGGATGACATTTAATATTAAATTGAAACTAACGTGGAAGAATATTCTTTACCAATTGTGGTGAGGAATAAAAAAATACTAAGAGATTACAAGCAAAGTCAGTCGTGTGAGTAGTGTACGAGCAATTCGCGATACGAACTGAATATTTTCGATTTTGAGACAAATCCTTTATAAACACCGCCCTTGTCGACGACAGGTAGATTCCATGCCCCCGTACTCTCGAATACGTCCATAACCTTATCCATCGGTGTGTTGTATAGTATCTTGGCAGGCGGAGATACCATAAGCTTACGCACCTTGAACCGTCCGTAAAGTTCAGAGCGAAACATTATGTTACGTACTTCGTCGAGCGTCACTATACCCAATAGTTTGCCACTATTGCGTTCTACGACGGGATATATGTTTCGTGTCGATTTGGAAATAATATTTATAAGGTCGCCAAGCGTCATATCGGGGAAAATCGTCTCCAAATCGGTCTCGATTACATCTTCCATTTTCATAATGATAAGCACCCCTCGGTCTTTGTTGTGCGTCAGGAGTTCGCCTTTTTTAGCCAAACGCATAGCATATATGGAGTGTGGTTCGAAAATAATTATTGTAAGATACGATATTACCGATACTATCATAAGAGTCATAAATAGCGAGTATCCGCCCGTAAGCTCTGCGATAAGGAATATTCCTGTCAGCGGAGCGTGCATTACTCCGCTCATAATGCCTGCCATACCGGCAAAAGCGAAATTGGTAAAAGGTACTTCGACGCCAAGCAGTCGTAGCACGAAAGCTACAAGAAATCCCGTGAGCGACCCCACGAACAACGATGGTGCAAAGAGTCCGCCCGTGCCGCCGCTTCCGTTTGTGAGCACCGATGCGAAAATCTTTATAAGAGCAATAAGTCCTATAAACGATATTATAGCCCAAGGCGTATCGCGGTAATCGAATAGCAACGATTGCGAGAAAAGCGACTCGAAATCGCCCTTGAGCAGAGAGGTAATAGAGTCGTATCCCTCACCATAGAGAGGCGGGAAGAAAAATATCAGCACTCCGAGCGACACACCCCCGATGAGCAGGCGTATCCAGAAGTTGTTGATCTTTTTGTATACCGTCTCGAACCAATGAGTGGTACGCACGAAGTATAGCGACATCAGTCCGCAAACGACGCCCAAGATGATGTGCGACGGAATACGGCTTAGCTCGAAAGGTTCGAAGTCTTGCGTGTAGAAAATGGCTAAATCGCCGGTAAGGAAATATGCTACGGCTGCTCCTGCTACCGCCGATATTATCAGCGGCGAAATCGAAGCCATAGTAAGGTCGAGCATCAATACTTCGAGAGTAAACATTACGCCCGCTATCGGAGCTTTGAATATACCTGCGATAGCTCCCGACGCTCCGCAGCCAACAAGCAGCATAAGAGTCTTTTGGTCGAGTTTGAGATATCTGCCCAAATTCGACCCGATAGCAGCTCCGGTGAGCACCATCGGAGCTTCGGGTCCGACTGAGCCACCGAAGCCGATAGTAAGTGAGCTCGCCACAATCGATGACCACGTGTTGTGAAGTTTTATTATGGCTTTGTGTTGCGAGATGGCATACAATATCTTAGTTATACCATGCGAAATATCGTCTTTGACTATATATTTTACGAAAATCGCTGCCAGAAATATACCGAGCATAGGCATACCAAGATACCAGAAGTTCACCGAATTGTCGGTAAGACCTACGACGAAATTCTGTACCAAGTGTATGAACGACTTCATAAAGAAAGCCGCTATACCCGCCAATACGCCTATTATCAGACTCAATATAATGATGAAAGTGTTTTCGCTGACGTGCCGCTGACGCCACGAAAGAAACCTCATATAGTATGAGTTGTAGGTATGGTATAATTTGTCGAAACGATAATGAAACATCATATTTTTCCCGAAAAATGTAGGCAAAGATAGTAAATAGTTTCGAGCAAGCCACAAAAACTATCGGACTACATACCTATCTTCGCTAGCTATCGAGGATTATATCCCGACTTCTCCAATATCTGCTGCGCATCGGTATTATCGATAAGTTGCTGAGGCGTAACGTCAATATTTCTACTCATATAAGCGTCTACTATCTGCCACCCTATATATTGCCCTGCTCTACCCGGCGACTCCTGAGTAAACGGCTGCGTGAACGGCGAATCGTTGAGATACTTTATCATCAGCGTATAGTCGTTGCTGAACAGATGTCGGTTTTCGATAAGAGTCTGCCACATAGCTTTTTCGTTCTCTTTGCACCACTGCCATTGTTCGTCGGAGTATCCCATTACGATATTAGGTTTCTCGTCGGGCAGGAGCAATGCGGTAAGATACAATATCTTGCCTTTGTATATCATTTCGTCGAGCAGCCGCTCGTTTGCAGGCGTGTAGGGAAATTCGGTAAGCAGCCACACCGATATATAGTCGGAGACCAATTTCTCGGGCTTCCAATTACGTATGAGATAGTCGTAATTGTCGGCACCCTGCGAATAGAGTCGGTAGTCGGCGCCCAAATATTTGTCTATGCCGGCAGCGATGAGGCTATCGGCAACAATCATATTCTGGTTGAGCAGCGAGACACTCATTATTATTTGAGGTACCGATAGTTGCGGAAAGAAATATTTGCCTCTTTTGAATGCATTTGTAAGCTGTTTTTCGATATCCGATACCTTTTCGTATCGTTTTAGAGCATCGGTATAAAGTTGTTTGGCGACACTATCGGCAAAGAATTTCGGCAATACGTGTAAGATAGTATCGCGGCTATTGCCGAAGTAGACGACTCCGCCGAAATATACGGGTGCAAATCTCGGATACTTAGCAAACAATCGGTCTAAGTCGGCCCCGAGGTCTTTACTATCTCTCAACGCCCAAAAATCTCTGTCGAAGCGGGCAATCTTAATATCCAAATCGATACCCGATACGTCTGCCGTACGACTTGCCTTCTGTCTGCAGCCGACAGCTAAAGTCATTAGTATACAGGCAAAAAATATTTTTCTCATAACAACTGTATTATTTATTGGTTTTTACTATTAATTTTTCTTTGGTTTTAAAAACAAGTCTCATCTTCGAGAATATTGTCTCGCTGCTGCGAAAGACAATCGATGATTTGTATTCTCCCTCGCCTGCGGGAACGACTCCACTTAATTCCACCTCTATTTCGGGTGAGGCGATGGGGTCTAACAACGACACGAACTTGACATTCTTTACTCGCTCTATTTCAAAACGTTCTGCTCTGCTTATAGAAAAGAGTTCCTCGGCTATTTGTATCAGACATACGCCCGGAGTAACAGGCTTCGATGGAAAATGAGCTTTGTAAATGACGCTATCGGCATCGAGACGCAGACCGAAAGTAACCACGTCTTCGGCAATATCTTGTCTTACAATCGAATAAAGGTTGTCTTTGAACAACATAGTGTATTTTATCGTCTATCGGTTTGTGATTTTAAATTTGGTGTCGTCTATCTTTTGGTTCAACTCTATTTTGTCGAAGGCAATGGTAGTACAGTCGCCGCTATTTTCGTGCATTACGATTTCGATAGCGACCATTCGTTTGGTATCTATCTTGATATTTATCTGCCGATAATAGCTTTTGAGTCGCTTACCGACGGGATACAGCTCTATCTGTACGGTTTCCGACGATATATCGAATATTTCGCTCGAAAACATCTTGCCATCGGCTATATTACTTCCGTTTATCATATTGATTATTAGGTTGCCCAATTGCTTTATGGCTTGGCTGTTTCCTACGCTTTTGCCGTTGTTGTCGAGCAATCGTGTTTGTTTGCCGTTTACGACCAACACCGATTTGATAGGAGCGACATACTCCCACGCCAACATCGAAGGGCTACTATAATACATATTGCCTTTACTTACAGCATTTCCCGCAACTAATACAGAGGTTTTGGTCTGAGTGAACCCACACTGCAACGATGCGATTTCTCTCGACTTGGCGATAAACTCCTTTTCGAACTGTCGGCGCTGTGTGTCTGTGAGTTTTCGAGGTTTCTGAGCCGATACCACCGCAGCAGAAAGCACAGCGACAATTACGACCGATAGTTTGATATTAATTTTCATCTTCAACGGATAAATATATTTGTTTTTCAGTCGATTACTTATGTTTATTACTAATCAAATGTATTGTAAAGATAACGAATATTCCCAAAGCCGTCCCAATCGTATTGGCTACAATATCGTATATAGACGCCGTGCGATACGGCAAAGCCCACTGAACCGCTTCCATCACCACCCCTAACGCAACGGCAATCGTCGCCGCCTGCCATAAGCTGCGACTACTCAGATATATACGTCCGATACGGCAGAAGCCGTCTACCAGAAAGGCTACCGTAAAGGCAAAATACATAACGATATGCACTATCTTGTCGGCAAATCGTATACCGTAGCTTGGCAACCCCGACGAAGGCATTACCGACAGTACTACTATCAGCACCCCGACTGCTATGGTAAATCTCCTACTGCTCAGACTGTTGCACACCGGTATCATACACAATAGATCAATAGTATTTTACCTGCTTGCCGTAAATATCAGACAACAAATTATTTGCAAGACGAGACGCTCCGAAGCGGAAAAAGTCTTTGTTCATCCACTCTTCGCCAAGGATGTGGTTTACAATTGTATAAAATTTCACAGCCTCCTCGGTAGTAGCTATGCCTCCCGCAGGTTTGAAGCCTATCTTGACGCCTGTGGCCTGATGATACTCTCTGATAGTGTGGCACATAACATAAGCCGCTTCGAGTGTGGCAGCCGGCTCGGTCTTACCGGTAGACGTTTTTATAAAATCGGCTCCGGCAGCAATAGCCAAAAGCGAAGCACGCTTTATGTCGTTCATATAAGGCAACGAACCGCTCTCGAGTATCACTTTGAGGTGAGCATTTCGTGCCGACGCCTTTATCTCTTCGATTTCGTCGAATACTTCTTGGTATTTGCCACTAAGATATTTACCCACAGATATTACCACATCTATCTCGTCGGCTCCGGCAGCTGCCGTAAGAGCTACTTCCGCCACCTTAGCTTCGATGAATGTCTGCGACGACGGGAAACACGCCGATACAGCCGCTATCTTCGTGTCGCCTGTGAGAGTCTGCCTTGCAATAGGCACAAGAGCAGGGTAAACACAAACGGCGGCTACGTTGTCGATGTCTGCGATGTGATGATGAAAGTCATTGACCCGCTTCATCATATCCTCTATTTTTTCTTCCGTATCGGTCGAGTTGAGCGACGTTAGGTCAATTAGCGAAAAACAACGCCGCCACACGGATACGTTGTTATTACTGTCGAATTCTTCGGCTATTATGTGTTGTACCTCGTCGGATACCTTTCGGTCGTCGAGGTTGAAATCGTATTTGCCAAACAATGCTTCTATGCTTTTCATATCGATAATATTTTTTTGTTCAAGACAACTTTATATGTGATTTTTTGAATTTTTGAGACAAAATTAGGTGTAAATTTTGATACTCACAAATCGTATTTAAGCTATTTATGTGTATTTGGTTATATTCGTTAATGCCTTGCATTTTATACACTATTTGATATTTAAGTGAAAGGAATGTCGGTTCTTCCTTTAATTATATTTTTCGTTATTTATAAAGTTCATAAGGATTTCGTTAAAATCTTCGGCATTGTCCATATTGGCACAGTGTCCGGCTTTCTCTATGATGAATAACTTACTGTTTTTCTGCTCTCTATTGTGCCATCTATTTGCTTCTTTAAGTGCCGGTTCGGTATCTTTCTCACCTACCAAAATAAGCAAGGGATAAGTCCTTTCGATACTCCTATCGGCTATTAGCTTGTCTACATCTCGCAACACAGAGAAAGATTTCCGCGTAAAGTGTTTGGCGCTTTCATAAAAATGTATTCGTTCCTCTTCATTTATTACAGCAATATTCGCTGCGTATCGGCGAAAAGCTTCCATCGAGAAAATTGCTTTGAACAGCCACTTGAATATTTCTTTCCTTTGGGCTTTTGCAATTTCTTTCTGTACCTTGTTAATGTCGTATCCTCCAAGTGCGGTTAATGACAAAACTTTTTCGGGATATTTCAAGGCGAAATCCTGTGCAAGTAATGAACCGAGCGATACCCCGACGATATGTGCCTTATCTTTGTTTTCTACTTTAAGGATTTCCGAAATATGTAGGGTAGTTGCTGTAATATTGTCTTTCGATTTTCCAATACCTGTCAAGCCGTGTCCCAACATATCTAAGGTTATTATCTGATAATTCGATGAGAAATAATCTATTTGCCTGTCGAAACACCTATGATCTCCGAATGCAGGATGTAAAAAGACAATCGTTTCTCCGTCATTATTCCCACTTATAAAATAATGAATTGTATTACCGTTGTTTTCAACGACTTTATGCAATTGCTTGCCTGTGATACTAATTGTCATTTTATTTTTTATACGTTTAAGAATGTTTTTCATATTTGTCTATCAGCGCCAACAGTTTGTCGATGGCTTCGTCTTCGGGTATATTGCGTTCGACGCAGGTTTTACCCTTGTAGAGCGATATTTTCCCTCTGCCCGCTCCGACGTAACCGTAGTCGGCATCAGCCATTTCGCCCGGACCGTTTACGATACAGCCCATTACGGCGATTTTGAGACCGACCAGATGTGAGGTGCGTTCTCTGACTCGACGCACGGCAGTCTGCAGGTCGAACAGCGTACGTCCACAGCTTGGGCAAGAGATGTACTCCGTCTTGGTGATTCGGCTGCGGGTAGCTTGCAATATCCCGAAAGCAACGGGTATCTCGGCTTCGGGCGGCTCCGAAAGCGATACCCTGATAGTGTCGCCTATACCGACGGCAAGGAGCGAACCTATACCGACGGCAGATTTGATACGCCCGTCTTCGCCGTCGCCCGCCTCGGTAACGCCAAGATGGAGAGGAAAATGAAAGTCTTCGGCGTCCATTTTTTCTACCAATAACTTCACAGCCTCTATCATTAATACTGTGTTAGAGGCTTTTAGAGAAATTACTATCTGGTCGAAATTTTCTTGGCGACACATACGCAAAAGCTCCAAACAGCTCTCTGCCATACCCATAGGCGTATCGCCATAACGATTCATCATACGCTCGCCGAGCGAACCGTGATTGACGCCTATACGCACTGCCGTACGGTGTTTTTTGCAGACATCGAGAAACTCCACAAAACGTTCTCTTAGCACCAGACGCTCCTGCTCGAACTCTTCGTCGGTGTAGTCTGTGGTGAAATCTTTTTTTATCGGTTTGATGAAATTGCCTGGGTTGATACGTACTTTATCGACTACGCAGGCGGCTTTGAGTGCTACCGAAGAGCTAAAATGCACGTCGGCAACAAGGGGCACGACAATACCGACGGCGGCGAGACGTCTTTTTATCTCCGCAACGCTATTTACCTCACGTTCGCCTTGTGTCGTTAGTCTTATAATCTCGGCTCCCGCAGCCACACAGCGTTTTATCTGCTCCACAGAGCCTTCTATATCGTTGGTATCCGTATTGGTCATAGTCTGCACACGCACAGGATTGCTGCCGCCTATGCCTATGTTGCCTACACGTACCTCTATTGTCTGTCGCCTTTCCATAGCTATCTATTTTTCTGTCGTTTTTTCTATTTTGTTTAAAATAACAATATCGTATAATATTTTTTTGTACCTTTGCACTCTCGATTCATTTACGGAAAAATGTCAGAGTGGTCGAATGAGCCGCACTCGAAATGCGGTGTACGGGCAACCGTACCGGGGGTTCGAATCCCTCTTTTTCCGCCAGCGTATCAACACATACGGTCGAAATAATCTTGGTGAGTAAACTGTTTGAGCAAAACAAACTCACCATTTTCTTTTACAATACCGATAGACGGGTGCGACACACCGTTGAACATCGTGGTTTTCACCGTAGTGTAATGAATCATATCTTCGAATATGATAATATCGCCCACTACGAGCGGCTTCGGGAATACCCAGCTACCGACGAAATCGCCCGAAAGACACGAATTGCCTCCCATACGATAGACGTTATTTCCCAGAGCATCGGATTGGGTCATCTCGGCTCCATATATGCTTGGTTGATAAGGCATTTCGAGACAGTCGGGCATGTGGCAGGCAAACGATACGTTAAGCATCGCCGTCCGAATGCCGTGATTCTCTACTATGTCCTCTACCTGTGCTTTGAGTACGCCTGTTTGCCATACGAAAGCGGCACCGGGTTCGAGTATTATGTGTAGATGCGGGTATTTCTGTCTGAATGCCGATATAACTTCTATTAGATGATTGATATTGTAGCCCTTGCGAGTCATCAGATGTCCGCCGCCCATATTGAGCCACTTTACCTGCCGCAGTTGTCGGTCGAATTTGTCTGCCAAGCCGACAAGTACTTTTTCCAAGTCGAACGACGAATTCTCGCAAAGCACGTGGAAATGAAGACCTTCTACACCATCGGGTAATTTTTCGGGGAGCTGTTCGGCTGTGATTCCTAAGCGCGAGCCAGCTTTGGCGGGGTTGTAGAGGTCGGTCTCCACCACCGATATTTCGGGGTTTATCCGCAAGCCGCACGATATGTCTCTACCTTGAGTACGACCGTAATACTTCTCGAACTGAGCCAACGAATTGAACGTTATATGTGTGCTACACTCCACCAATTCGTCGAACTCGCCGTCGGTATAGGCAGGAGCGTAAAGATGAGCCTTGTTGCCGAACTTATCTACCGATAAACGAGCTTCGGCAAGCGAACTTGCTGTGGTATGTGTAACGTACTCTTTTATTATGGGGAAGACCTTCCACATAGCAAACGCCTTGAATGCCATTATAATCTCGACATCTGCTCTGCGGCTCACTTGTGCGATAGTGTCGAGGTTTTGCCTCAGCAGCCGTTCGTCGATGACAAAGCACGGCGAGGGTATTCGGTCGCTATGGAAGAGAGTTGTGTGTGAAGAGTTCATTTTCCAACCGAAAACAGTAATTTAATGTTCACTAAAAAAACGTCTCACTCTACCGTTACGGATTTAGCCAAGTTGCGAGGTTGGTCTACATTTTTACCTTTACAAACGGCTATGTGATATGCCAGCAGTTGCAGAGGTATCGATGTTATAAGCGGTTCGAGGCTGTCGACGGTAGCGGGAACCTCGATACAGTAATCGGCAAGTTCTTGCAGTTTGTGGTCGCCTTTGTTGACGATGGCTATTATCCTGCCTTTACGAGCTTTGACCTCCTGCATATTGCTTACAACCTTTTCGTATAGAGAATTTTGAGTGGCAATGAATACGACAGGCATCTCTTCGTCTATGAGGGCTATGGGACCGTGTTTCATCTCGGCAGCTGGGTAGCCTTCGGCGTGTATGTACGAAATTTCTTTCAGTTTCAGGGCTCCTTCGAGTGCCACAGGGAAACAATAGCCTCGACCAAGATATATGAAATTGCGTGCGTATGTGAATATCTTTGCCAAATCGGCAATCTTATCGTTGTGTTTGAGTACTTCTCTTATTTTGTCGGGTATTAACGACAGCTCTTTTATCATTTCCAAGAACTTATCGTGTGCTATGATATTTTTTGCTTTTGCCAGAGCCAGAGCAAACATAGTGAGTACCGTCACCTGACCTGTAAATGCTTTGGTAGAGGCTACTCCTATCTCAGGTCCGACGTGTATGTACGACCCCGTATGTGTTACACGCGGTATCGACGACCCTACGGCGTTGCAGATACCGTATACGAAGGCTCCTTTTTCGCGTGCAAGTTCTATGGCTGCCAATGTATCTGCCGTCTCGCCCGATTGCGAAATGGCTATCACCACATCGTTAGGGCTGATTACCGAATTGCGATACCTGAACTCTGAGGCATACTCCACATCGACGGGTATCTTACAGAATGTTTCTATTAAGTATTTGCCTATCAGCCCGCTGTGCCACGAAGTGCCACAGGCAAGTATCACTATACGGTTGGCATTGAGCAGTGTCTGTTTGTTGTCTATGATAGCGGCGAGTTTCACGTCGTTGAGGTCTACGTTTACTCTTCCTTTCATACAGTTGATAAGGCATTCGGGCTGCTCGAATATCTCTTTTAGCATAAAGTGCGGGTAACCTCCTTTTTCCAATTGCCCCACATCGAGCATCACTTCTTTGATTTCGGGAGTAACCTCTACATTGTTGAGTTTCTTTACCTTCACTCCGCTTTTTAGATTGATGACGGCTATTTCGTCGTTGTCGAGGAAAATCATCTGCTTGGTGTACTCTACGATAGGCGAAGCGTCGGACGCCAAGAAAAATTCCCCGTCGCCTATGCCTATTACCAACGGACTGCTTTTGCGTGCCACTATCAGAGTTTCCGGATTGTTGCGGTCTATTATGGCGATGGCATAAGCTCCTATTACCTGATTTAGAGCAACCTGTACGGCTGTTACCATATTGCTTTTGTCTCGTTGATATATATATTCAATAAGGTGTACGAGCACTTCGGTATCGGTATCCGAGACAAACTCTATGCCTTTGGCTTGTAGTTTTTTCTTCAAATCGGCATAATTCTCGATAATACCATTGTGTATGAGAGCGATATTCTTTGTCTTGGAGTAATGAGGGTGGGCGTTTATCTGGCTGGGTTCGCCGTGAGTAGCCCAACGTGTGTGGGCTATACCGATACAACCAGTACTATCCTTACCCTCGACAAAATGCTCTAAATTAACCACTTTACCTTTGGTTTTATAAACATTCAGTTCGTCGTTGGCGTTTATCAGAGCCAGCCCTGCAGAGTCGTAGCCTCTGTATTCGAGGCGATGGAGTCCCTTTATCAATATCGGATAAGCCTGCTGCTTACCTACATAACCTACTATTCCACACATAATAGTCTTATTTACTCTATTTTAGTTTATAATTTGAGAAAAATTACGACCACAAAGTTATATATTTTTTTTCACTATTGGTCGAAAATAACTTTAGCCTCGCTCTGATATTGATTACCAAAGCACTACACACATCGACAAACAATATCGCCGATGAGGTAACGGTCTATCTTTTTGCTGCGAAAAAACTTTGTATCAGCTCTTTGCACTCGCCACTCATAACACCACCGATTACATCTGTCTTGGGGTGTAAAATACCGCCGATGCGGCTGAAGCCTCGTTTCTCGTCTGCAGCACCGAATACTATCCTACCTATCTGCGCCCAACTCAGAGCCCCGGCACACATAACACACGGCTCGAGAGTAACATAGAGCGTACATTCGGTAAGGTATTTACCCCCAAGATAATTGGCTGCCGAGGTGATAGCCATTATTTCGGCATGAGCCGTAACGTCTTTGAGACGCTCTGTAAGGTTGTGAGCACGAGCTACGATACTATCGTTACAGACGACGACTGCTCCTATCGGTATTTCGCCCTCATCGAAAGCATAACGAGCCTCTTTGAGGGCTTGCTGCATATAGTAAATATCGGTCATTTAGCGATGATGCAGAAATAGTTTTTCTTGCCTTTTTGTAGCAGCAGATATTTATCTTTTATCAGATGTGATGCAGTAATCGGTTGGTCGATGTTGGTAAATTTTTCTTTGTTCAGACTCAGTCCATTAGCCTGTATCGTCTTGCGAGCTTCGCCCTTCGAGGGGAATATATCGGTAAGCTCAGCAAGGAGTGTAAGTGGCTGTATACCTGTATCGAACAGCTTTCGGTCTATTTCGAATTGCGGTACTCCCTCGAATATAGCCATCAGAGTCTTTTCGTCGGTCTTCAATAGGCGTTGCTTGGTGGCATTGCCGAAAAGTATTTCCGACGCCTCGATAGCCGACTGCAATGCTTTGGTAGAATGCACCATAGTAGTAACCTCCTCTGTCAGACGTTTTTGCAATTTTCTTTCGTGTGGAGCAGTGTTGTGTTCGGCTATGAGGTCTGTTATCTCTTCTTCGGTAAGTTCGGTGAATATCTTTATATATCGCTTTGCATCGTCGTCGGCAGTATTGAGCCAGAACTGATAAAACTTATACGGAGAGGTATACTCGGGCGATAGCCATATATTGCCTGTCTCGGTCTTGCCGAACTTGCTGCCGTCGGCTTTGGTAATAAGCGGGCAGGTGATACCGAAAGCCTCGCCCTTATCGATACGGCGGATAAGCTCGGTACCGGTAGTGATATTGCCCCATTGGTCGGAACCGCCCATTTGGAGTCGGCAGTTTTTGTTGCGGTACAGATATAGAAAATCGTAACCCTGCAGCAACTGATAAGTAAACTCGGTGAAACTCATACCGATACTGCTATCGCTACCGAGGCGTTTCTTTACGGAGTCTTTGCTCATCATATAGTTGACTGTGATGTGCTTACCGATATCGCGAGAGAATTCGAGAAACGTAAGGCGGCGAGTCCAATCGTAATTGTTTACAATCTCGGCTGCATTGGGTGCCGAGGGCGAGAAGTCGAGAAACTTGCGTAGCTGCTTCTTTATAGCCATACGATTGTGGCGGATAGTGGCTACGTCGAGGAGATTTCGCTCTTCGGACTTTCCCGACGGGTCGCCTATCATACCCGTAGCTCCTCCGATTAGAACTATCGGTTTATGTCCGCAAAGCTGGAAATGCCGGAGCATCATTATGCCGCAGAGGTGTCCTATGTGTAGAGAATCGGCTGTGGGGTCGATACCGAGATATGCCGATACCCGACCGCCGGAGAGAATATCCTCGGTGCCGGGTATAATATCGTGCAACATTCCACGCCATTTTATTTCTTGTATGAAGTTCATCGATGTATAAGTTTTTATTAGAAAAACACTGTATATCATAGGTTAAGGACGAATACATAACCTATATTATATAGTCGCTGTAAATTCGGGGCAAAATTAGGTATAATTTATGATTCACGCAATCGTGAGAAAATATCGACCATAAAAAATAGCCTTCGAAAATCGCGAGAAAAACACGATGGTTTTATGGGGCGTGGATATGTTGAAATAATACCCTCACAATCAGTATATATAAGAAAACCAACCGATAAGGTCAAGCATATCGATTGGTTTTGTAAGTTTTAGTGCGAGTGTCTTATTTATCAATAATAGTCAGCTCGCGGAGCAACCATTTTGAGTCGGCAAATTTGTCGATAATGAACAGAACATAACGTATATCGACCATAATATTCCGACAAAGTTGGGGGTCGAAATATATGTCGCTCATAGTGCCTTCCCACTGTCTGTCGAAGTTGAGTCCGATAAGGTTTCCGTTGGCGTCGATGGTAGGCGACCCCGAATTGCCACCGGTAGTGTGGTTGGTGGCGGTAAAAGCTACGGGTATTTTGCCCTGCGAATTGGCGTACCTTCCGAAGTCGCGTTTATGGTAAAGGTCGAGCAGTTTTTTCGGTACATCAAACTCATAATCGTCAGGTATATATTTCTCTATAACCCCATCGAGAGTGGTCTGGTATTTATATTCAATAGCATCGGCAGGCTCTGAGCCACGTATCTGCCCATACGATACCCGCAATGTGAAATTGGCGTCGGGGAAAAAGACCTTATCTTTGTCGGTGGTCATTTGCAGAGCCATATAGCGTTTCTGCAAATCGTTGAGACTGTTTTGTATCTTCTTGTTGTGGTCGAGGCAATTATCGGTACAAGCTTGGAGAAAACGGCTATACATATCGACGAACTTATCGTTCCGTATCTTGGCAATGAGAGTGCGATTGTCGCCGAAAAGAGCGTCTAAGCGAGTGGTATCGTTATTGACTACAACCGACTTAGCAGCCCACTTCTGAAATAGTGGCAGACTTGTATGAGCATCGGTATAGCGAGCGAAGTCATTGGCGAGGAACTCCTTAGGAGTGTTGCGAGTGTAATACTCGAAGATACCGGCAGTAACCTTGAGGTCGAGCGTAGGGTCGAAATCGCGATAGATAGCCTTTATTTGGTTCTTGATTTCGAGTTTACTGTCTTCGGTAAGTTCGCCTTGCGAGTTTAAAGTCAATATTTTATGATATAGAGCCGATAGATACAGCGTTTCGGAGTTTCGGAAGAGTTCACCCCATATCGTATTGGTTCTGACGTATCTATTTTGTTCGTCGTAGAGGCGTTCCATCTCGGAAAGTATCTTCACTATATCGGGGTTGAGGGCTTTGAGTTTGCCTTCGTATTCTCTTCGTTTCTGTACGGCATTGCTTCTCTTGAGTCCTTTGAGTTCGCCCTGCCATTTTTTCCAAGCATTCGATATGATGGCGTATTTGGACGCGTATTTGATACGTGTGGCGTCGTCTTGCCTCATCTTTTCATCCAATATTTTGAGCGTAATATCTCTGACAGCTATTCTTGTAGGGTCGGTGTGTGTGATTATCTGCTCTATAGCTGCAGCCGGCAGATATTCGGAGGTTCTGCCCGGATATCCGAATATGAAGGTGAAATCGCCCTCTTTGAGCTCTTTTATGGAGATGGGGAGATAATATTTTGGTTTGAAAGGAACGTTGTCGGGCGAATATGGAGCCGGACGGTTGTTTTTGTCGGCATATATCCTGAAAATGGAGAAGTCGCCCGTGTGTCGCGGGTACTTCCAGTTGTCGGTATCGGCACCAAACTTGCCTATCGACTGAGGCGGTGCGGCTACAAGCCTTACATCGTTGTAAGTCTCGCTTAGGAAGGCATAATATTTATTGCCGTCGTACACAGGCTTTACTACAATGTGTTGGTACGACTCACGCGGCGTCTCTTTTTGGAACCGCTTGATATTGCCGTCGATAGCCTTCTGAGCCTCTTCGTGCGATAGCCCGTCGATACCTGCCAATATCTTATCGGTGATATCGTAGATATCGACTACGAAAGTAACGGATAGGTCTTTGTTGGGTAACTCGTGCTGTCGGCTTTTTGCCCAGAAACCGTTTTTGAGGAGGTCGTTGTCGACAGATGAGTGATACTGAATATATTCGTAGCCGCAATGATGATTCGTGAGCACCAACCCTTGCGGAGATATTACCTCACCCGTACAGCCCCCTCCGAACTGAACGATAGCGTCTTTTATGCTCGGTCGTGTAGTGTCGAATATATCCTTAACGGATATTTTGAGTCCGAGGTCTTTCATTTCCTGCTCGTTGAGCTCTGTCGGGAGCCACATACCGCCATTCTTCTGAGCAAATAGGGAGAATGCGGATAATAAGATTAAAGTTGTGATATTCAGCAATTTATTCATAATTATATGTATTTGTGATTCGTGTTTTTTCGGAACGCCAAAGTTAAGCTAAATTTATCGATTACAGGTACAGATTAGAGACTAATGGAGAGCATCGTTGTACTTACGATGACTTACCCGTCAGAATCGTTTTTATCGAGTTTAGCTTGTTCAGGGCGTCGATTGGGGCGAGGCTGTTGATATCGAGTTTGAGTATCTCGTCGCGTATCTGGCTCAATACAGGGTCGTCGAGTTCGAAGAGCGTCATCTGTATTCCCGCACGCTGCGACGCATTTTTCATCGATTTCCCCACGCTATCGGACTGTCTTTGAGAGTTTTCGAGCTGTAGCAGTATCTCGTCGGCACGCTTTATTACCGATGGCGGCATACCTGCTATCTTGGCTACGTGAATACCGAAACTGTGCTCGGAGCCGCCTCTTACGAGCTTACGGATAAAAAGCACTTTGCCGTCTACCTCACGTACCGATACGTTGTAGTTTTTTATCCGTCGGTACGACCGCTCCATCTCGTTGAGTTCGTGATAGTGCGTAGCAAAGAGTGTTTTTGCTCTGCATTTAGGCATCTCGTGGATATATTCCACTATCGCCCAAGCTATCGATATGCCATCGTATGTAGATGTGCCTCTGCCGAGTTCGTCGAAGAGTATCAGGCTTCTGTCGGATATATTGTTCAGAATACTTGCCGCCTCGTTCATCTCTACCATAAAGGTACTTTCGCCCGAAGCGATATTGTCCGATGCTCCTACTCGGGTAAATATCTTATCCACAATACCTATCGAAGCACTCTCGGCAGGCACGTAACACCCTATCTGAGCCATAAGCACTATGAGAGCCGTCTGTCGGAGCAGTGCCGATTTACCCGCCATATTGGGTCCTGTGATGATGATTATCTGTTGATTTTCGTCGTTCAACAGAATATCGTTAGGTACGTAGCTCTCGCCTATCGGCAGATTTTTTTCGATGACGGGGTGTCGTCCTTGGCGTATGTCTATCGTCGTGCTGTCGTTTACTATGGGGCAGTTGTAGCGGTTTTCTTGCGATATTCGGGTGAAACTCAGCAGACAGTCTATCTGTGCCAAGATATTGCAATCGAGCTGTATGGTGGCAATAAACTGACTTACGCTGCTTATGAGGGCGTCGAAAATACGCTGCTCGAGAGAAAGTATTTTCTCTTCGGCTCCCAATATTTTTGTCTCGTACTCTTTGAGCTCTTCGGTGATGTATCGCTCTGCCGATGTCAGTGTCTGTCGGCGTATCCACGTTTGAGGTACTTTGTCTTTGTGGGCGTTGGTAACTTCGATATAGTACCCGAACACCTGATTATAGTTTATCTTCATCGACGGTATGCCCGTTGCTGCCGACTCGCGTTCGAGAATTTGTTGTAGGTAGCTCTTACCCGACGACGATATCTTACGCAATTCATCGAGTTCCTCATCGACACCTGAGGCTATGACGCCGCCTTTTGCCAGCGTAGCAGGCGGGTCTTCCACTATCTCGCGTTTTATCTTTTCTATCAGAGTATTGCACTCATTGAGTTGCTCTCCGAACGAAGCCATCATCAGATTGTCTGTCGTTTCCGTGCAGGTAGCTTTTATCGGCTTGATAGCTTTGAGTGCCGTCATCAGTTGCCACATCTCGCGGGGATTTATTCGTCCGACGGCTACCTTCGAGAGTATTCTTTCCAAGTCGCCTATTTTATCGAGACTCTCTTCGATAATAGTTCTCTGTTCGGGGTTGCGGTAGAAGTGTGTTACTACGCTCAGTCGGTCGGTGATAGGCTTCGCCTCTTTGAGAGGAAATGTTAGCCAACGTCTCATCAGACGGCTTCCCATCGGGGTTTTGTTTCTGTCGAGCACGGCAAAAAGTGTATTATGCTCATCGTTGGGCGAGTCGAGCAGTTCGAGGTTGCGTATAGTGAAACGGTCGAGCCATACATAATGGCTGCCTTCGATACGCGATATCTTGGTGATATGCGATATCTGCTTGTGCTCCGTCTGGTCGAGGTAATAGAGTATGGCTCCCGCTGCAATGATACCGCAGGTAAGGTGTTCGACGCCAAACCCTTTGAACGAGTTTACTTCGAACTGTTTGAAGAGTCTGTCGCGTGCCGATTCTATGGTATAGACCCAGTCGTCTTGTTCGAATTTGGCTATCTTGGTCGGCAGTGCCTCCTCGAAAAGTTTACGGTTTTTTCGCTCGTAGAGTACTTCTTTGGGAGCAAACGAGTTGAAAAGTTTCTCGGCGTATTCCAAAGAGCCTTGGCTCAGATAAAATTCGCCTGTGGATATGTCGAGAAACGATATGCCCACCTGATTTTTGTCGAAATGTACGGCACACAAAAAGTTGTTTTCTCCCACAGCCAGCACATTATCGTTGGTCGATACACCAGGGGTAACAAGTTCGGTAACACCGCGTTTGACCAATGTTTTGGTAAGCTTAGGGTCTTCGAGCTGGTCGCAGACAGCCACTCGCAAGCCGGCTCTGACAAGCTTGGGCAGGTAGGTATCCAATGCGTGATGCGGGAAACCTGCCAACTCCACGTGAGCCGCCGCCCCGTTTTGTCGCTTGGTGAGCGTGATGCCCAATATGGAGGCTGCTTTTACGGCATCTTCGGCAAAGGTCTCGTAGAAGTCGCCCACCCTGAATAGCAGCAATGCATCGGGATACTTCTCTTTTATCTCCTTATGCTGCTTCATCAACGGGGTATCTGCTATCTTGCTCATATATGCTTGTCTGTGAAATGATGTATAAATCAATGTTTTGCGTAGCGGCAAAACACGGGAAAGGGAGAACAAATCTCACTAAACCGCTGCAAATGTACATTAAATTTTTGAATTACGCCCCCAAAAAGATAATATTCAAGATAAATTCGACAAGAAATCTCCTATGTATTCGATTGTATATTAGTATATTACATGAGTGTTTCCGATATAATTGCAGCAACCGAAATTTATATCTAACTTTGCCCGAAAATTTTGGGAAAATATAAAACTTAACAGCAGAAAGGGCAAAAACATAGAACAAGGCAAATCCGAGCGGGGTAAGTTTTATAAGGTGTATTACAAAGAGGAAGAATAAGAAAAAATCGAGTTATGAATGGCAAAATGCAATTTTTGCATTAATAGTATATAGTATACCCTATTATAGAGAGAAATATCACCTAAAGTTGCCTTTAGGAATCTCTCAATAGCAATACAATTATCACGCTGATTGCCAATTACATATATCGATACAACGAAATCTTTTTATATGGTTGTTTGTAGTCAATTACCTGCTCGCAAACAATATTTTTTGCAGAAAAGTGAAGCACTATTTTTTTTGTTTTAAAAAAAGTATTACCTTTGCAATTCCGTTCGAGAGGTCGGATTATAAGGCTTTTTTGTAATGGAAATCTTTGAATATTAACTAAATATTGCCCCACTTAGAGGGGGTTAATTTAAATTTAATTGTTTTATGACAGACCCTATTGCAGACTACTTAACAAGGGTGCGTAATGCAGTCAGTGCCAAGCACCGTGTTGTAGAGATTCCTGCCTCTAATCTCAAGAAAGAGATTACGAGAGTACTTTTTGAAAAGGGCTACATCCTGAACTACAAGTTTATAGATGAAGGTCCTCAAGGTTCAATCAAAATAGCCTTGAAATACGATCCGGTTAACAAGGTTAACGCTATTAAGAAGATTGTCAGAGTATCTACTCCCGGTCTTCGTCGATATGTTGGGTACAAAAATATGCCGCGAGTACTCAATGGATTAGGCATTGCTATTCTTTCTACATCGAAAGGTGTAATGACCGACAAAGAGGCTCGTTCGCTTGAAGTCGGCGGAGAAGTATTGTGTTATGTTTATTAATGTGTGGAGGGAAAAACCATGTCAAGAATAGGTAAACTACCAATAAAGATTCCTGCCGGAGTGACCGTTAAAGCCGAAAAAGGCATTGTATCGGTAAAGGGACCCAAAGGCGAACTCTCTCAGAGTATCGACCCGAGTATCGATATTGCTATCGAAGACGGTAATATTTCATTCACACGCCACAGCGACTTACCTCAGATTAGATCTTATCACGGCTTGTATCGTGCTTTAGTACATAATATGGTGGTAGGAGTATCGGAAGGCTATACTAAAACACTTGAACTTGTAGGGGTCGGTTTCCGCGCCTCTAATCAGGGTCAGATATTAGAGTTGTCGTTGGGTTTCTCGCATAATATATATATGCAACTACCAAACGAAATAAAACTTACTACCGTTACCGAACGTAATCAGAATCCGCTCATTATCCTCGAATCTGCCGACAAGCAGTTACTTGGACAAGTTTGTGCGAAGATACGTTCGTTCCGTAAACCTGAACCTTACAAAGGTAAAGGAGTATTGTTTAAAGGCGAAGTTATCCGCAAGAAAGCAGGTAAGACAGCAAGTAAATAATCGTTTAAAAATCAGTAAATCATGGTAGGAAAAATAGAAAGAAGAGCAAAAATAAGGGCTCATATAAGAAGTAAAATATCGGGAACTCCCGAAAAGCCACGTTTATCGGTCTTCAGAAGTAATTCTCAGATATATGCTCAGATTATAGACGATGTTGCAGGAAAGACTCTTGCCTCGGCTTCGTCGCTGGCAATAAAAGATAAGATGAATAAAAAAGAGCAGGCTGCCAAAGTAGGTGAATTTATCGCCAAGAATGCTCAAGAAGCAGGTATTCAGTCTGTGGTCTTTGACCGAAGCGGTTATTTATATCATGGCAGAGTGAAAGAATTGGCTGAAGCTGCCCGTAAAAACGGTTTAAATTTTTAAGAAGAAATTATGGCAGAATATAAAAGAAATAGAGTGAATATAGAGTCCGACGCTCAGTTGGAAGAGCGTCTGGTTGCTGTAAATCGTGTAACAAAGGTAACGAAAGGAGGACGTGCGTTCAGTTTTGCTGCTATCGTAGTAGTCGGCGACGGCAATGGAGTAGTTGGCTGGGGACTCGGAAAAGCAAGTGAAGTAGCTGCTGCTATGCAGAAAGGTACGGAAGCTGCTCGCAAAAATCTTATCAAAGTACCTGTACACAAGGGAACTATACCTCACGAGCAGACAGCACATTTCGGTGGAGCAACAATATTACTCAAACCAGCTGCACACGGTACGGGAGTAAAAGCCGGTGGTGCTATGCGTGCAGTTCTGGAAAGTGTGGGTATAACCGACATTTTGGCAAAATCGAAAGGTTCGTCGAACCCTCACAATCTGGTGAAAGCTACTTTCCAAGCATTATGCGAACTTAGAGACCCTGTTACTGTAGCTCAAAATCGTGGTATTTCGGTAGATAAAGTGTTTAACGGTTAAAAAATATCAGGAGGAAATAGTAATGGCAAAAATAAAAATTCAGCAAGTAAAAAGTAGGATTAAATGTCCTGCCGTGCAGAAACGCACATTAGATGCTCTTGGACTACACAAAATGAACCAGATAGTAGAACACGATGATACCCCATCGATAATGGGAATGATTAATAAAGTTCATCATTTGGTAAAAGTCCTAGGCTAAGATAGATAGAATCAGTTTTTTTCATAGTGAGGAGGTGTAGGAAAAATTTATTTTTTCTGCACCTTTTCTCGTTATCTACCTGATATGATTTTTAGATTATCTAATATTTTATCGTTTTTAATTGCCTTTTGAGTTGTACTAATTTATCTGTAATGCATACGCCCAATATCTTTCTTGTAATAAATCGCTTGACCTTTTGATCATTAGTAAGTTCTTGCCACGACCCTGCAAAATGGTGTATGCAGTAAGTGTTCTTTGTTAACTTCAAAACTCCGGTACTTGTCTTAGGACAAAAATAGTCTTTTGGAAAGCAGTGCATATCGTTTTTATAGACTTTATACTTTCCATCCAACTTGAATCCATTCGAAATCATTATATTAGATATTGTCTGAGTATTTGTAGTCATATCGTATGTCCCGTCTGCTCTAAAGAAGTGTTTGTCGGTGTAATAATCCAACTGTTCCTTTACCCATATACCGTTCTTGGCGCTTGCCATTAAGCCTGTTGGGAAATTGTTGTATTTATTGCTTTCGTACCCCGAAAATGCAGGTAAGTGTAGTAAGTCGTCGAGCGGTCTGACGATTTCTACATCAGTATCCATATATATGCCTCCCTCCGTATATAATGCATAAAGACGTACATAGTCGGTTACAAAAGCAAATTTGCGAGCTTCGTAGGCTTCTTTTACGTATTGGTTGGAATTTATATCGAAATAGTCTTCATTCCATAGCTTTAGCTCATAATCGGGTAAATATTGCTGCCACGATTTTATACATTTTATAGCCAAATCGGGCATTTGTCCTCTACCAAACCAACAGTAATGTATTATTTTAGGTATCATAATGTAATCGATTATTAATTATTATCAATAACTTAAGACTGGTTAAGTTATTGATTTTCAGGTCAATGAGTAAAATTAGGTATAAATTTTGATTTCTACAATTAAACAACTGCCATTATAAGTCGTTATGATACAACGAAAAACAAGCAGGTAAAGTATGTGCTTTCAGAGATAAAAGGCAAACTATCGTTCTAATTTTTTTCTGAAATTTCATCATATAAAAAGCATTTGTTATTCTTTGTTGTTTAACTGATTATGTAAGAAGTGTTTTTTTACTAACCAATCCAATTCAATTGCATCCGACAGTGCGAAGTAAATCTCGACTTGCAGTGCGGAGCGAATGAAGAAGAGTATTGATTTACGCTATCGAAGAGAGGCGGTTGAGAATCTCTTCGTATGCTTCGGATATTTTGCCTAAATCTTTACGGAAGCGGTCGCGGTCGAGACTTTCGAGCGTCTTTGTGTCCCACAAGCGTGTGGTATCGGGCGATATCTCGTCGGCAACGACAAGAGTGCCGTCGGCAGTGCGTCCGAATTCGAACTTAGCATCGACCAGAGTAACGCCTATCTGTGCGAAGATGCGTTGTAGAGTAGTGTTGAGTCTTGCTACTACGTCGTGTATCTCGGCAAGCTCTTCGTACGAACTCAGTCCAAGAGCTACGGCATGATGTTCGTTGATGATGGGGTCTGCCAAGTCGTCGTTTTTGTAGGTGATTTCGTACACCGGGGTTGCCAGCTGCGTGCCTGTTTTGAGCCCGAGCCGTTTAGCCATCGAGCCTGCGGCAATATTACGTACTATAAATTCGAGTTTTATGATTTGCCTTTTGCGGCGGCAGAGTTGGTCGCGGTCGCTGAGCCGTTTGACGAAATGCGTGTGGAAGCCCTCTTTCTCAAGCATACCATATATTATGGCCGATATTTTATTGTTCAAAACACCCTTGTTGGCTATCTGTGCCCGCTTTATACCGTTGTATGCCAAGGCGTCGTCTTTGTAGTGTACGACGATAAGGTCGGGGTCGTCGGTACCGAAAATCTGTTTCGTTTTTCCCGTATAGAGTAGTTCGCCTTGCATATCGGTCAGATGCGTTTTGAGGTTAAATAATTCACAGCATTCTCGAATATCTTTTGTTGCATATTGCCATAGATATTTTTGAAAAGATTGTTTTCGTATCGCTCAGAGTGCCCCATCTTGCCGAGTATCTGTCCGTTTTCTGATATCATACCTTCGATGGCATACATCGAGCCGTTTGGGTTGAAAGGCTCTTGCATAGTAACGTTGCCTTCGGGGTCGACATACTGAAAAGCTATCTGATTTCGCTCGAAAAGTTGTTTTGCGAGTCGGTCTGAAATCACTATTTTGCCTTCACCGTGCGACATAGCCACCGAGTGAATCTCTCCTATCTCGAATCCTGCCAACCACGGCGATGCTACCGAACTCACCCTTGTGCGTGCGATTAGCGATATATGTCTGTTTATATCGTTTCTGAAGAGTGTCGGCGACTCTTCGGTAACGCAGCCCAGTCGTCCGTAAGGCAGTAGCCCCGATTTTATGAGTGCTTGGAAGCCGTTGCATATACCGAGTATAAGCCCACCTCTGTCGAGTAGAGCATGTACCTGCTCGGTGATTTTAGCGTTGCCCAGTACGTTGGCGATGAATTTACCGCTACCGTCGGGTTCGTCGCCCGAGGAGAAGCCGCCCGATAGAGCCAAGATGCTGCACCTCGATATCTTGGTACACATCTCGTCGATAGAAGAGACGATATCGTCGCTCGTAAGGTTTCTGAATACGGCAGTCGTAACTTCGGCTCCCGCTTTGGTAAAGGCTTTCGCCGTATCGTAGTCGCAATTGGTCCCCGTGAATACGGGTAAGAAAGCGATAGGTTTGTTGTTGGTAGACATATACGAATGTATTGGTATTGTTGTTTGTCGTCGGTGCGAATCGATAAAATAACATTATCGGCTTCGGTACGGCAAAATTACAACTTTATTTTCAGAAATGAAAAAACAGCGGCTGCCTTTTGTTGTCGGGCAACCGCTGCATCTAATTATTAACAACGTTGAAACTAAAGTGTCAATTCTTCGATAATGCCGTCGTCTACTATATTCGGCATCGTTACTTCGAGGTTTGGCGTACGGTTCATCTCGCGTTCGATAGCGAACATAGCACCTCTATTGCGTGCCCAGCTGCGACGAGCAATACCGTTGTTTACGTCCCAGAGGAGCATATTCTTCAGCCGTCTGTCGCTGTCTGCAGAGCCGTCGATAACCATACCGAAGCCACCGTTTATTACTTCGCCCCAGCCGACGCCGCCACCGTTGTGTATCGACACCCACGTTGCTCCGCGGAAGCTGTCGCCGATACAGTTCTGAACAGCCATATCGGCAGTGAACGACGAACCGTCGTATATGTTCGATGTTTCGCGGTACGGAGAGTCGGTGCCCGACACATCGTGGTGGTCTCTGCCAAGTACTATCGGAGCCGATATTTCGCCACTCTTGATAGCGTTGTTGAAGGCTTCGGCTATCCGTGTACGTCCTTCGGAGTCGGCATACAGGATACGTGCCTGCGAGCCTACCACGAGGCGGTTTTTGTTTGCCTCACGTACCCAATGGATATTATCTTTTATCTGATTGGCTATTTCGGCAGGAGCCGTACGTAGTATCTCTTCCTGTACTTCGGTAGCGATACGGTCTGTAACGGCAAGGTCTTCGGGTTTACACGAGGTACACACCCAGCGGAAAGGACCGAAACCGTAATCGAAAAACATAGGCCCCATAATATCCTGCACATACGACGGATATTTAAACTTATCGCCTTTCATTATATCGGCACCCGCACGCGACGACTCTAGAAGGAAAGCATTGCCATAGTCGAAGAAGTACATTCCTCGCTCGGCAATCTTATTTATTGCCGTCACCTGACGACGCAGAGACTCCTGCACCGCTTTCTTGAACTCCTCGGGACGTTCGGCCATCATACGGTTCGACTCTTCGTAAGAGTAACCCACAGGATAGTATCCGCCTGCCCAAGGGTTGTGCAGCGACGTCTGGTCTGAGCCGAGGTCGACGGCAACGTTTTGCTTGGCAAGCTTCTCCCACAAATCGACAACATTGCCTTGGTAAGCAAACGAGACAGCCTCTTTCTTAGCCTGTGCTTCACGTACGCGTGCAATAAGTTTGTCGAGGTCGGTATGGATTTCGTCGACCCAACCTTGGTCGAAGCGTTTCTTGACCACCTTAGGATTGATTTCGGCAACGACCGATACCACTCCCGAAATATTACCTGCTTTGGGCTGAGCTCCCGACATACCTCCCAAACCCGAGGAGACAAACAACATACCGTGTATGTCGGTCTCGCCCGCTTTGAGTCGCATACGGGCTGCATTCATCACGGTAATTGTAGTACCGTGCACTATACCCTGAGGTCCGATGTACATATACGAACCTGCCGTCATCTGTCCGTACTGCGATACTCCCAGAGCGTTGAACTTTTCCCAGTCGTCTTGCTTCGAGTAATTAGGTATCACCATACCGTTGGTAACAACCACACGCGGAGCATCTTTGTGTGAAGGGAAAAGCCCCATCGGGTGTCCCGAATACATTACGAGTGTCTGCTCGTCGGTCATCTTTGCCAGATACTGCATCGTTAGGCGATACTGAGCCCAGTTTTGGAAAACTGCTCCGTTGCCGCCGTAGGTTATTAGTTCGTGAGGGTGCTGAGCCACAGCATAATCGAGGTTGTTGTTTATCATCAGCATAATAGCTGCTGCCTGACGGCTGCGGGCAGGATACTCGTCGATGTTGCGTGCCTTCATCTCGTAATCGGGGCGGAGACGATACATATAGATTCTGCCGTAACGTTTGAGTTCGTCGGCAAACTCGGCTGCGAGCTCTTTGTGGTGTTTGGCGGGGAAATATCGCAATGCATTGCGGATAGCCAAACGTTTTTCGGCTTCCGACAAGATATCTTTACGTTTGGGAGCGTGATTGATACTCGGGTCGTACTCTTTCTTGGGAGGCAATACGTCGGGTATTCCCTCAAGAATCTGTTTTTGAAAATCGGTCATAACAATATAATAATGTTATATGTGTTTTTTTATTGCCACCTATACTGTGTCAGGCGGTTTTCAGATTTAGTATTTTACGTGCTTCGGCGGGCGATGCTATGTCTCTGCCGAGTTCGCGAGAGAGGCGTACGACTTTTTCTACAAGTTCGCCGTTCGATTTTGCCAACATGCCACGCGAGATATAGAGGTTGTCTTCGAATCCTACGCGTACGTTGCCGCCCATTACGATAGTAGGAGCAGCAAGGGTAAAGGCACTGCGACCTATACCTGTCGATGTCCAAGTGGAGCCCGACGGGATATTACGCACCAACCAAACGAGGTTCTCTACCGTGGCGGGAGTACAACCGGGTACGCCCAGCACGAAGTTGAACTGCATCGGATCCCCCGGCACTTCGCCTTTGGCAGCCATTCGGAGAATGGTGTCGAGGTGTCCCATCTCGAAACACTCGTATTCGGGTTTGATATTGTTCTCTATCATACGTTTGCCGAAGGCACGCATCATAGGCATAGTGTTTTCGAATACGTCGTCGCCGAAGTTGCAGGTGCCGCAGTCGAGCGTAGCCATTTCGGGGAAGAGTTCGGTCGGTTGCAGGCGTTCTTCGGCTGTCATACCGACGGCTCCGCCTGTCGACGGTATCAGTATCACATCGGGGCAGACCTTACGCACGGCGTCGATACATACTTTGAAGCGTTCTTTGCTCTGCGTGGGAGTGCCGTCGTCTTCGCGAACGTGTATATGAACCACGGCAGCACCGGCGTCGTAAGCCGATTTGGCTTCACGTACAATCTCTTCGACAGTGTACGGTACGGCGGGGTTTTGTTCCTTCATCACCTCTGCACCGCAGATAGCGGCGGTTATTATCAATTTATCCATAACTTACTCAATGCTTTATTCTTTGACAATCTTTGGGTACTACACAAGTGCCTGTGGCACGGCAAACAACGATAGGTTCTGCCAGTACGTCGGCAGCCGATGCCGATATATCGGTACGCGGAGCTATTACCTTGCGGGCTTCGAACTTCATCTTACGGCTGCTATTGCCTACACTTGTGATTTCGCCTACCGCCTCTATGTAGTCGCCCGCAAACACAGGTGCCAGAAACTCTACGTTGTCGTAAGCACAGAAGAGACCTTCGTCTCCGTCGTTGATAATCAAAAGTTCGGTAGCGACATCGCCAAAGAGTTGCAGCATTTTTGCTCCGTCTACCAAATTACCACCATAGTGGGCGTCGTGCGAAGACATTCGCATTCTGATAAGTGATTTTGTCATAAGATATTCTGTTTTTATTAATTTATTTACTTCTCTATTGATTATTGTTTTTTTACGATGAAATCCACCAGAATCGACTGTGTGTGGACATCTTCGGGTTTTATCGAGCCTATGGGTACAATCTCCTCTACTTCGGCTATCACCAAGTCGGCAGCCATAGCCATCATCGGGTTGAAGTTGCGGAAGGTGCCTTCGTAGTACAGATTACCTGCTTCGTCGGCACGTGTGGCACCGATTAGGGCTACGTCGGCACGTATGGGTTTCTCCAGAAGGTATGTCTTGCCGTAGACTTCGATTTTTTGTTTTCCTTCCTCTATAAGTGTGCCGAGTCCAGTCGGAGTTAGTACTCCGCCAAGCCCCATACCGCCGCACCTGATACGTTCGATGAAGGTGCCTTGCGGCGAAAACTCGACCTCGAGGTCTCCGCTCTCGTACTGAGCCTGCGAGATGGGATTAGCTCCCAGATACGAGGTTATTAACTTTTTGACCTGCCTCTTTTCGAACATCAATCCGTGTCCTCTGTCGGGGAATGTAGTGTCGTTGCAGATGATAGTGAGGTCTTTCACATTGCTTTTGGCAAGCTCTTGCCATACGCTGAGAGCCGAGCCGGTAGACAAAAATCCCGCAGCCAGAATAGACATTCCGTCCTTAATTTTCGCTGCCGCTTCCGAAGGTGTCAGTGTTGGTTTCATAAAACTTTATTTACTCTCTTTTTTGTTACAATTGATTCTATAAATTAGAGTGCAAATTTACATCTATTTTTTGGAAGTAACAAACCCAATATTGTATCGGAGTGCATATCGCGGTGATAGAATTTTGTGTAAGTTTGTATGAAATATTATTATTACAGCATAAACAATGAAGATATTTACAGACAGACAGCATTCGGAGTGGGACAGATACACTATGGAACACGAGCCTATTGCCTCGATAGACCTTATGGAGCGTGCTGCCCATAGGCTTTCCGACGCACTGTGTCGGTATGTGCCGCAGGGTGCAAAGCTTACTTTTTTCGTGGGTAAAGGCAACAACGGCGGCGATGGACTGGCTATGGCACGTCTCCTGAGCCGGCGAGGCTACGTGTGCCGTGTGGTGCTGCTTATGCCCGATAGCCTCAACGACAACTGCCGTATCAATCTCGGTCGGTTGCCGCAGAGCGTCGCTGTGGGCTACGATCTATACAGTATAGGCAGTAGCGACGAGATACTTGTCGATGCCATACTCGGCTCCGGCTTCGTGGGCGAGGCAAGCCGAGAGATATTGGAGGCGGTGCATTATATCAATTCGTTGCCGAATTATACGGTATCTATCGACTTGCCGTCGGCTATGCATGCCGAGTTTGGCAATGGATATGCCGATGTGGTTCATGCCGACCTTACACTGACGATAGAGAGTCCTAAACTGGCTTTCGTGCTGCCCGAAGCCGGAGATGCCTGCGGTACGATAGAGATAGTGAGTATCGGGCTCAACGATAGTTTTGCCGATATCGCGCCTACGCCGTATCACTATACCGACGAGGCTTATATCAAGAGCATATCTGCACCCCGCCGCGATAAATTCTCGCACAAAGGCGACTATGGACATACGCTGCTCGTCTGTGGCTCCAAAGGTATGGCGGGGGCTGCTTTCCTTGCTACCGGAGCTGCTCTGAGGTCGGGCTGCGGTTATGTAACTGTGGCATTGCCCGATAGTTATACTGCAGCGCTGGCAGCAGTGTATCCTTCGGCACTCACTATCGGTCAGGAGGCAGACTTTTTTTGCCATATCCCCGACTGTCTCGATCGCTATACGTCGATTGCTGTCGGTTGCGGACTTGGGCGTCGCCCCGAGTTGGCTACTACGGTAGAACGGCTCTTCGAGGCGTACCGCAAGCCTATGGTGGTCGATGCCGATGCCATCAATCTCTTGGCGGAATATCCTGCTCTGCAACGACTCTTGCCGAAGGACTCCATATTGACTCCTCACGACGGCGAACTCGCCCGACTTGCAGGACGTTGGACAAGTCAGCGAGAGAAGATAGAATCTGTCGTAAGGCTTGCAAAGGAACTATCGGTCGTCGTCGTATCGAAGGGGGCTCATACTATGGTCTGTCTGCCCGACGGCACTCTGTGGTTCAACTCCACAGGCAATCCCTTTATGGCAAAAGCAGGCTCGGGCGACGTACTTACGGGGCTGCTGGCAGGGCTTATGGCTCGTGGATATACACCGCAAGATGCGGCACGTATCGGCGTCTACCACCACGGACTTGCAGGCGATATGGCGGCTGCCGGCATATCGGGAGAGAGCTTTTGCTCCAACGACCTTATTCCGCTAATAAAGCTGTGATAAGACGATTGCGAATTAAAAGCAGATGTAAGTCTTTGATAGATAAATGTTAGCGAAGAGATAAAAATGCTGACGCCACCGACAAAATTTCTCGACGTCAGGAAATTTAAGCGGCGACGTCGCCGACGAAACGGGGTGACGCCGAGAATTTTTACGCTCGACGCCAAGAAATTTTACTCGATACCTACACGCGAGGAAAACTAAACTATATCACCGATTTATCTGACGAAACAAAATGTTTGGTGTATCGGAAAAAAGTATTACCTTTGCACTCGCAATTTTTTAAAAACAAATAAAACAAACATTTTAAAGATTTATGGTAAATCATTATGAGACTGCTTTCATTTTGACTCCCGTTTTATCTGAGGCACAGATGAAGGAAGCAGTAGACAAATTCAAAGGGTTGCTTACCGAAGCCGGTGCAACTATCGACCACGAGGAGTTGTGGGGATTGAGAAAATTGGCTTATAACATGGACAAAAAGTCGACCGGTTTTTATGTCATTTTACAGTTTAGCGGAGAGCCTACTTTGGTAGAAACGCTTGAAACACACTTCCGTAGAGACGAACGAGTAATTCGTTTCCTTGTGTTCCGTTTAGATAAATATGCGTATGAATACGCTGCTAAACGTGTGAAGAAGAATGCCGAGCAGGCAGATGTTAAGGCAAAAGACAAGAGAGAAGTTTTTGCCGATGTAGAATTTGATAAAAAAGAGGAGGAATAGACCATGACACCAGCAAATACAAACGCTGCCCCCGCCGGTAACAACTCGGAAATACGTTTCTTACAGCCTGTTGCGGTAGATAAGAATAGAAAGAAATATTGTCGCTTCAAGAAGAGCGGTATAAAATATATCGACTACAAAGACCCTGAGTTTTTGAAGAAATTCTTAAACGAACAAGGTAAGATTCTACCTCGCCGTATCACAGGTACTTCGTTGAAATATCAGCGAAAAGTAGCCCAAGCGGTAAAAAGAGCTCGCCACTTGGCGTTGCTACCTTATGTAACGGATATGTTGAAATAATTTTTAAAGCAGAGGAGAAAAATTTATGGAAATCATACTCAAAGAAGACGTTCAGAATCTCGGATATAAAGACGATATAGTAAAGGTAAAAGACGGATATGGCAGAAATTACCTTATCCCGACCGGTAAGGCTATCATAGCAAGCGAATCGGCAAGGAAAGTATTGGCCGAAAACCAAAAACAACGTGCACACAAGCTCGCTAAAATCAAAGCCGATGCCGAGGCTCTCGCTAAAAAACTCGAAGGACTTACGCTCACTATCGGCACTAAGACAAGCTCTTCGGGCGTAATATTCGGCTCGGTAAATAGCATTCAGGTAGCCGAAGCATTAGAGAAAGAGGGCTTCACTATAGACCGAAAGATTATTGTCATAAAAGATAATATCAAAGAAATCGGCAATTACACTGCAGTAATCAGACTTCATAAAGAGGTTTCGCCGGTAGTGAAATTGGTTGTCGTTTCGGAGTAAGTTAGAAAAATGGTTATTGATTAAGAGACTGCTCTCTCTCTGAGCTTAGAGGAGTGGTCTCTTAGTTATTTTAAGGTATCCTGCTCGCCTCAGTTTTGTGAGTGCCTAAGAGTAGATTGCGAAAAAAGGTTTATCCAAACAAAACGGGATAAACCTTTTTTACTTTATTCAAGTGAGTCTATCTTACTTGATTACTCCGTTGCAGATATCTATTACCTCTTTTTCGAACGCGTCGGCTTTGGCTGCTATTTCTGTAGCTTCGGCTATCAATTTGTCGGCTACTTGGCGGTCTTTCAAGCCCGAGGCATTTATTTTTACATTCAGATAAGCACCCTGAACTGCCGCACGAGCCACCAGAGCACCTACTCCCGCATCGGATACTGAGTTAGGATTACCCTCTTTTGCCATAAGTTTTACTATTGGGAATACTTCCAACGAGGCTTTCATCGTCTCCAGAGGTATCTGTGTGGCATACAGCGTAGCCTCTTCCATAGCCTTGGCACGAGCCGCTTTGTCGGCATCGGTCGCCTTTGGCATAGCGAAAACGTCCATTATCTTGTTGAAAGCATTGGTGTCTTCGTCGACAAGGTGAAGCAGATGAGCCATTACCTTCTGTCCTTCGGCAGCAACGTCGGAGAAATATTTCCACTTATCGTCCCAACCTGCTTTGTGCGACGACAGATTTGCCACCATTGTGCCGAGAGCAGCTCCCAGAGCACCGGCATACGCCGCTATGGAACCACCGCCCGGAGCAGGACTTTCGCTTGCCGTCTCTTCGGCAAAGCCTTTACAGGTGAGGTCGATAAGACGCTTTTGGTCGGTCGATTCCATCAGATATTCGATGACCTTCTCTTTGGGGTTGAACGGCTTGAGGTCGTCCAGACCAAGCGACTTGATGGCGATGAATATCAATTCTTCTTCGCTGATACCTACGGAGCGTTGTTGTTTTTCGAGAAAATATTTTGCAGCATCGAGCAGTACATTCTTCGGCACAAGACCCACTATCTCCGTACCCGTAACACGTACTCCGCGATTGCCTGCCGCACGACAAACCTCTTCGAAAGCACGATGCAACGACGTAGTCTTGATATCGGTGATGTTCATCGATACTTGAGCTATCTTGTACTCTTCGATATACCAACCGATTGCCTTACAGCCCTTCAATGTGCCGGGGATAAATATCTGCTTGCCGTTTTCGTCGAGCATTATCTTACCTGTGATGGGGTTGCCTTCGCGTTTTGGACGACCTTTTTCACGTACGTCGAAAGCAATGGCATTGGCACGGCGTGTAGATGTAGTATTGAGGTTATAGTTTACGGCAATCAAGAAATCTCTTGCACCGCAAGCGGTAGCACCCGTTTGAGCTACTCTGTCGTCGAAAACTTTAGGTCCGAAGTCGGCGGTATCGCCCTCTTCGAAACGTTTTTTCAGCCCTTCGTATTCGCCTCGGCGACAAACGGCAAGGTTTTTGCGTTCGGGTTTGATAGCCGCAGACTCGTAGGCAAATACGGGTATTCCAAGCTCGTCGCCGATACGTTTGCCAAGTTTACGGGCAAGCTGTGCCGTCTGTTCGAGAGTGATGTTCGACACAGGCACCAGCGGCAATACGTCGGTAGCTCCCATACGGGGGTGTTCGCCCTTATGATGACGCATATCGATTACTTCACCGGCTTTCTTTACCGCTTGGAAAGCAGCTTCCAATACAGCGTCGGGTTCTCCAACAAAAGTCACCACCGTACGGTTTGTAGCCTGTCCGGGGTCTACGTCGAGCAGTGTAATACCGCTCACTTTTTCTATCTCATCGGTTATCTGTTTGATAACATCCATATTGCGACCTTCCGAAAAATTAGGTACGCACTCAATAATTTGTTTTTGCATAAATATATCGTATTATTTTTTTACCAATCAATTCGCACAATTCACACACGTCTACTATTAAAGCATTAATATATATATATATATCAGTAGTAAGCAGACCGTATCCGATTATTCGAAAATCGGTACAAAGATATGAATAAAAAACCATATAAATGGTATCCCGTTATTAGATACGATAAACCATACAACTATAGCGATGTTTTTTCTACATCAATAATATTATTTATTCTCGATAAAGTATAAAATATTCGCAAATACTCTCCTGTACTAAAAGAACAAAGCCCAAGTCGGGGATGACTTGAGCTTTTTCCAACAAAAAAATTACTAAAAATTAAATCTATGTGAAATTTATCAGACATATACTACTCTGTATTTCTAACAAAGGAATAATGAACAAGATGACAAAACAAATCCATCTCCTAAGCGAAAAATAGTATAGCTTGAGTAAATCTTTAACTACGATACAAAAGTAATATCGCGAAAATGCCTCCACAATCACTAAAAATAGTGATATTTGAGGATAGAAGTCATTGCTTTGAGTATTGCTCGTATTTTAGAGTCGAAAGCCTCTTGGTATCGAATATCTTCGCAGCCATATTTTGTATATCTACAGGCTCTATAAGCGATATACGCTCGAATGTGCGGTCGAGGCTTGCCTCCTCGTTAAGGTGCAGAGCAATCTTAGCTGCCGACAAAATATAATACTCCTTGTTCTGCGAATTAATTAGTATCTGCCCGTATATTTGCTGCTTCGATAGACTTAGTTGGCGAGTCGATAGGGGCTTACATATCAGCTTGTCGAGCTCGTTGTATATGAGTTTGGTACATTTGAGATAATTGCTCTCGGAACAGCCGAAATATATAGCCCATACACCGGTATCGGAATACAAGTTGAGCGACGAATCGATAGCATATACCCAACCGTTGCGCTCTCTGATAGCGAGGTTGAGCCGACTTGTAAGGCTTGAACCTCCCAAGATATTATTAAGTAGTGTGAGTGTAAGGCTATCTGTTGCTGCCATCGATATTGCGGTATTTCCTATCAGGCAATGTGTTTGGTTGGTCTTCTTGCGGCAGACGGTGCTTACAGGTTGGCTTGGCGGCGGAGTATATCGCTGCGAAACACCTCTACGAAAGTCATTTATTCCTATATACTTGTGGGCAAGACGTAGAAAATGGTCTTCGTGTATACCTCCAAACATGAAAAACAACATATTGTCGGCAGTGTAACACCTATGCACAAATCGGTGGCAGCTGTCGGAGTCTATCTTCGAGAGCGACTTTTTGCTGCCGAGTATATTGTGTCCAAGCGACGAACTACTGAAGACGATATCTTCGAAATCATCGAATATCAGCTCCGAAGGAGAATCGTTGTACATCTCTATCTCTTCAAAAACGACCTCTCGCTCCTTGACTAACTCCTCTTGGGGAAAAGTAGAGTCGAGTACAATATCGGCAAGCAACTCGATAGCTCTCTCGGCATACTTGCGAGGCACGGTAGCATAGACGAATGTCTCCTCTTTGGTGGTATATGCATTTAATTCGCCGCCAACATCTTCGAGGCGTTTGATTATTTGCAGATTGCTTCGTCGCCGAGTACCTTTGAACATTAAATGTTCTATGAAGTGAGCTATACCATGTTCGTCGTCGTGCTCGTCGCGAGCTCCGACATTGATGGCAAAACCGCAATATACTACCGGTAGCTCTTCGAAAGCGTGCAGCAGTCTGATTTTATTACTTAAAACATCGAGCCTCGGAGTGCAAGTCATCGTCTATGATGTAACAAATAGATAAGCTATTCGAAGTTGAGAGTAAAAGTAAGCAGTCTCGAAGTAAGCTTATCGATAGAGCGTGTGAAATGTAGATTTTCGTCGGCAATGAAGTCATTCGGACGTTGTTCGAGCGGAGTGATTATATTACCAAATCCCAAAGCAAATTTTATCTCCGGCGACAACCTGAAATATGGAAAATATATAGTCCACCCTACTCCGAAGTCTACGAAATAATCTAATGTATTCAATAGTACAGGTTGTTCGCGTTCGCGTCCGAAGTCGAAAGCCACTCCTCCGCCTGCAATTAGATACGGACGATAGTTCGATACTCGTACTGCCGAATATTTAAGATATAGAGGAACGGTAAGGATATTGCTTTTTATGTTTAGCCTCTCTACCGACTTATTGGCAGAGATGTTTACAAACGATAGTTCGCGTTGTCCGAAATGCATAGCCGGTACCGTACGCAGATTGAAATACTCTCCGAGCCGCATATCGCCGATGACTCCGACGGTAAATCCGGGCGTAATCTTAGCAACGTCTGCCTCGTATACGCCTTTTGAGGTAACAACGAGCGAAGGCGATATACCGAAATCCATCGCGTCGAGTCCGAGTGTAAATCCAAAATGTAACAACTTCGAGTCGACAGTAATAAGATTCTGTCCCGATACTTTATAAGCGAAAAGTGATAATAAGGCAAAGACTATAATGTGTTTTTTCATTATCAACTGTTTTGTATTTTATTACCTCAATGTTTAGCTTGGTGTGAGTGTATCTCGTATCGTCTCATCCACCAACCTCGACACTTGTAGCTATACGAAAAAAGTAGCTCTTTTATTGTGTTATGAATGCAAATAGATTGCGGAAATGGGTTTCGCATCGGTTTTACGACGATTATCTGTCGCTCCAAGTATTGAATGGGTGCAGGGCTATGTATGAATTGTAATATCTGTGGTCGTCGGTTACTTCGCGGTCTATGAAAGGAGGTATCTTAAAGACCTCGTCTTTGCTTTGGAGTTCTATTTCGGCTATTACAAGTCCTTCGTTTTCGGCGTTGAACACATCTATCTCCCACTTTTTACCTTTGTGTATCAGCTCGAAACGCACTTTGTCGATTATCGGTTTCGTACACATATTGTCGAGCATATATTGGGCATCGGGCAGCGGTATCTCGTATTCAAACTCGCGGTGAGCGAAGCCCGTCGCAGCTGTTTTAAGAGTCAAATATCCTTTTTTGTCTTTTATACGCACACGCACGACGCGGTCGTTTTCGGCACAGACGTATCCTTGTTTTATACGGTGGGGTACGCCGTATTTGACAAAATCAAGATTTCTAACTAAAAACTTCCTCTCTATCTCTATCATCGGTCGATTATAATATTAAGTAAAAAAGATAGAGACTGCTCAAACTAATTGGGTAGTCTCTATCTTGAGGTTTTATTTATTTTCTATGGTCGGAATCCATAGTAATAATCTATTACCAAGCAAAAAGAGGCATATCTTTCATCAGTGAATTGACTTTATGTCGTACGGCGGTGATAGTCGCTTCGTTTTCGTGGTCGGAGAGTACGGTATCGATAAGCTCTACTATCTGCGGCATAAAGTCTTCTTTCGCTCCACGAGTAGTGATAGCGGGCGTACCGAACCTCAGACCCGAGGTCATAAACGGACTACGGCTATCGAAGGGCACCATATTTTTGTTCGTCGTAATATCGGCAGCCACCAACGCTTTCTCGGCGGCTTTACCCGTAAGGTCGGGGAATTTGGAGCGGAGGTCGAGCAACATACAGTGGTTGTCGGTGCCGCCCGATATTATTTTGTATCCTTTATCGACGAATGCCTGTGCCATGACCGATGCGTTCTTTTTCACCTGCTTCTGATAGGTGATGTATTCGGGCTGCAGCGCTTCGTAGAACGATACTGCTTTGGCGGCGATGACGTGTTCGAGCGGCCCGCCCTGTACACCGGGGAATACGGCACTGTCGAGTATTGCCGACATCATCTTTACCTCGCCCTTCGGGGTAGTCTTGCCCCAAGGGTTAGGGAAGTCTTTGCCCAAGAGTATAATACCTCCGCGGGGACCTCTGAGTGTCTTATGGGTAGTAGACGTTACCACGTGTGCGTGTTTGAGAGGATTTTCGAGCAATCCGGCAGCGATAAGACCTGCGGGGTGAGCCATATCCACCATAAAGATAGCACCGATTTCGTCGGCTACTTTGCGGATACGTGCATAGTCCCATTCGCGAGAATAAGCCGAGGCTCCTGCCACTATAAGTTTAGGGCGTTCGGCTTTGGCGGTCTTTTCGAGCTGGTCGTAGTCGACACGTCCGTCGGACTCTCTGACGTTGTATTCCAATGCTTTGTAGTTAAGCCCCGAGAAGTTGACGGGTGAGCCGTGCGAGAGGTGTCCGCCGTGCGAGAGGTTCAGACCGAGGAATTTGTCGCCTGCATTAAGGCATGCCATAAACACAGCCATATTAGCCTGTGCTCCGGAGTGTGGCTGTACGTTAGCCCATTCGGCTCCGAATATCTCTTTTATACGGTCGATAGCCAACTGCTCGCTCATATCCACCACCTGGCAGCCGCCGTAATAACGTTTGCCGGGGTAGCCTTCGGCATACTTGTTGGTCATAACACTTCCCATAGCCTGCATCACCTGCTCGCTAACGAAGTTTTCGGAGGCGATAAGCTCTATACCGTGCAACTGACGGTTGCGTTCCTGCTCGATTAACTCGAAGATTCTTGTGTCTCTTTTCATATATATTTATGATTTACAATTAAATATCCGTATAACATTACTCTACTGTAGTCTATTAAAAAGACTTACAAAGATAATATTTTTATATCAAACCGACAATGTAAATCTTATTAATTACCTGCTGGCTTACCAAAATTCTACACAAACAAAAAACTCCCCTATTCGTTTAGAGGAGTCTTTCTTCATTTAACAAATATTTTTTCTTACGAAAATCACCTATCTGCTCCTATTGACTACTACAGGTTTAACCTCTCTTGTACCATCTTCTGAGATTACTTCGAGCAAATAAGTACCATCTCTTTCGGGAACCGACATTTCGTAAGAAGGAGTGTTTGGCTGAGACGTTTTGAGCAATATACCGCTTATCGTCCAAAGATTTACAATCGATTTACCCCTACCTAGGAATATTGATATGATATTGTCACTTACCACTATTACCGGTCGCGACGGTTTGCCGTCTTTTATCAACAACGGACAAGACAACATCTTAGTCCCGTCTGGGCGTGTGATTTCTACTCTATACGAAGAGCCTTTGACAACTCCCGTCTGTAATGTACCTTTCGTCTGCCCTACAATAGGTGTCGGTATACCGTCGATATCTTTGTACCACTGTATACCGGCTATTTCGAAACCGCCATTATAGTGCTTGTTTTTCAGAGCTATAACATCACCCCACTTCTGCTGCATTATAGTATCCGGATAGTAGACATCAAAACAGAGTTTAAATGCAGAACCTTCGCAATTATATGTTGTATCAACAAACGAAATATCAGCACAGTATGTGTCAGGATATATCTTAGCTGGCATTAAGACTGTCAAATTATATGTAGTAGTATCAAATGTTCCCGATTGGTCTACAAAACCGGCTGCTTCTGCTGCAGCATCAAAATCTATTTTGTACTGCGACGGTATGATATCACCCAAAGTCTTGGCAAAACCAAGTACAAACGAACCTGCATCGGCACATATTTCGGGTACATTTTGTAGGGCAGCCGATGTAGACGGATAGCGTTGTACGTTCATAACCACTATGCTATCGCACTTGTTGCCGTTTTTGATAGTATCGAGCAAGAAACCTCTTCCCACAGAAAACTTATTACCAAGCCATACTGTATCGCCCAAGCAAGCTATGACGGCAGTATCCGTAGTCGGACGTTTGTTTACTCTAAGTCTGAGAGTATATACGGTATCGCATCCACAGAAATTATCTACAAGCCCCGAGGCAGACCTGAAAAATTCGTAGTCACCTACTATGTATTGAGGTGGTATATCCCATCCTTTTTTCTTGTATGGCTCTGTCTGGCAAATAGTATCGTACTCAACTTGTTCTGCTTTGTCGAATCCTAATATTACCGTATCTCTATATATGCTCTTACCGCCGCTACAAGGCTCTACTTCGAGATTAGCTATAATCTTGTTTCTCACGAAATTGCGGCAGTCTACAGTAATAGAGTCTCCCGTCCCTAATACCTTACCGTTCATATCCGTCCAAGTCATAGTATATCTCTTGTCTTGAGTAACAGGCACAAACCTCCAAGCCTCAGGTTTATTTCTACCATTAGGTCCCTTTGTCGACCATATGTCTGTTATATTCCTTCCTGGAGCACAAGTTGCTTTGGTACCATCTTTGTTTTGTACACCGATTATCCCTCTTCTACCATTCCACGAAGTAGGCAAATTTCTTTTCTGTACATAGACATCTATAATATTCGTACCTTCATACAATACAATCTGATACGACTGTTTCAGTTCGTTGTGCAAGAAAAGTGGAATATCGAAATACGAATTCACAAATACTCTACACGGAGCATTTCCTCGAATTCCCCATTTGAAAGATCCAACTCCTAAATATTTAGCTTTACGAGGGTCTATGTCTTCGAATACTCCATATATTGCATTTCGCCAATCGTGGTTTGGCATACCGAAGTTTGGTATGGGTAGATTCGTAGTATATGAAGTAAGATTGAACCCACAAGGCTGATTGGCATACTGAGTATTGAACGACAAGAAGCCGTTAGGTCCCATAAGCAACTGATTGTAAACATTTTCATAAAAGCAAAATCTAAACGGTAGATACGTAACCCCCGAATAAGCATCATCTTCGGTAAGAGGGATATCATCTCCGTCGGTAAGAGGGTACGGGGGCGAAAAAGGTATCGGCTTCACCACATAGTCTACAATAGAGCCGCCCACTACCTTCAATTCCGGCTTTAGCGTGTATTTAGTCTGGTCGCACGGGATAGTAATTTTCTTGCTACCACTCATAATATCGATAGAGGTAGCATCGATAGTAACTCCCGGGCAGATAGTAGTACCCAGATAACAAGCCTTATCGGAAATAATCGATAAATTTACAGGAGCAGAAGGTACGCTCCTCGTCCCATCGGGGCATATCGTAATGATATACAATAAGTACTCACCGTTACACAGTGCCGTATAAGGAATAAAGCGAGATGGCTGTATACCCGAATGAATAGTATCGAACCTATGAGGAGTAGTGATAGTCAACTCCAAGACGATATCATACTTAGTAACACCGAGATTTGCAATGTCAGGTAACCACGTAATCACAATACCTGGCTGGGGTACAGCAGTATGTGACACTTGCACATTTGACGTAACAAAAGGACACGTTGCATTAGCATGCTTCGGAAATATCAACAAAGCAGCAAGCAACAACATAAATGTAAGTCTTAGTCTCATTGTTTTATCAGTTTATTAGTTAATAAATAAGATTATATATGTCATGGAAAAATAATTCGTGGCAAAAATAATCATTTTCGAACACAATTGCAATTTTTTGCCGAAAAATATCACTTGACATAACGATTTTTTAATTTTTTAACATTATTCATGACGAATGTATCATTGGGGTCAATAAAAATATTAGGCATCGAAGGTATTTTTATTTTTGTTCCAAGAGCTATATAATTGGCACTCGGCAATATATCTTTATTAGCCTCGTATATATATACCCAAAATGCCTTATTACCATAATATTTCAAGGATAATTGTACCAATGTAACTCCTTCTGTAACTTTCACGGTATCAATAAATTCATCATATCTCCTATTTTCGAAAAATAGTGTATCTCTATCTGTATTTTTCATCGCTGTGCTATCAATAGTATCGGGAACTACCTCTTCATCAATAGTTTTATCTACTTTACTGCCGAGTAACATATCGAAGTCAACAAAGTTATATTTATAATTGAAAAACACGAATCCTCCCACAAGTATTCCTATCCCTATGGATATCAGCAATATCCATAACCATCGACGAGAGTCTTTTATCACTACATCATCGCTCGAATAGTCTTCTATCGTATCTACCTCAAATGTTCTCGGATACGATAGTATTGTGTTCGTCGGTTCGCTATGCTCGGTAACTATTGTGTCTATCTTTGGACTCTCGGATATATTGCTCTCTATCACGATACTACCCGATTCGATAACCATACTACTTGTACCCGATTCGGTATTAGTAATCGCCTCAACATCTACCTCTTGTATTTCCGACAAAATATCTTTTATCTCTTCTGCCTGCTTCGATAGGGCATTCATAGGTATATCTTCCGATGCTTCTGTGAGGTCTACGGGCGTAAGAAAGCTAAATTCCTTGTTTACAAGCTCTTTTATTTGCTCTTCAGCTTCGAATCTGAGCTTATAAAATTCGGTGGGCTCTCCTTCGCGGAGTTTCGTGTTTTTGTGGTAGTTAGACCACACAAGCCGTAACTCTCCCAGCCCCTCTATATTCACAGACTTATCCGTCTCAAGTTTTTCTATTATGACACTATTGAGTTTTTCGACAAATATCTCTATTTGCTCCTGTGGCAGATTTGTCTGTTCCGACAACTGCTTGATAATGTCTTCTTTCGTAATTGTCTTCATTTTTCTATTGTTTTTAAATGTTCTTGTAATTGCTTCGATACTTTCAACTCCAAAACCTTTTTAGGAGGATACAATATCTTTCTGTGTGTCTTGGGGTTAACTATGACCTTTTGCTCTTTTATCCGATTTTCGAGGAGACCTATATCCAACAGTTCGATATCGTTGATTTCCGATAGATTTTTGCGGATTATTTCTATAAACGCATTCAAAACATCATTTGTCTGTGTTTTTTTCCATTTCATTTTCTGACTTAAGGCAGAAGTGATTAAATCATTAGTTTTCATATCACATATTATTTTTTAAATGAGTAGTATAATACATTTCCGCAAAATTAACGTTTTTTTTTGATGTACGTATCAAAAAAATGTACTACCTTTGTGCCGAAATTAATTGATGTTAATTGTTAAAAAATTGTTTTCATAGTTTTTGTTTGGGAGTAACCTGCTACGGCGGGTTGCTCTTTGTTTTATATTAAAACTAAATAAAATACACATAGTAATATGATAGACAGATACTCACGTCCTCAGATGAGGGCTGTTTGGACAGAAGAGAATAAATTTGGAGCATATCTCAAAGTAGAGTTGTACGCTGCCGAAGCGTGGAGCGAACTCGGAGTAGTGCCCAAAGAAGATATCGAGAAACTGTGGGCAAACGCCAAATTTTCGATACCTCGAATATACGAGATAGAGCAGCAGACGAAGCACGATATAGTGGCTTTTACGCGTGCCGTATCGGAGAGTCTGGGCGACGAACGCAAGTGGGTACATTACGGGCTTACCTCTACAGACGTAGTAGATACAGCCAACGGATACCTTATAAAACAGGCAAACGACATATTACTTGCAGATATAGAGCAGTTTATAGAAGTGCTTAGAGTACAGGCTCTAAAATATAAAGACACTCCTTGCATAGGACGCACACACGGCATACACGCCGATATTACGAGTTTCGGACTGAAATTTGCTCTCTGGCACTCGGAGATGAGTCGCAATTTAGAGCGTTTCCGTACTGCTCGTCGTGATATAGAGTGCGGCAAGATGAGCGGTGCAGTAGGCAACTTTGCCAATATACCGCCATTTGTGGAAGAGTATGTCTGCCGTAAGCTCGGCATATCGCACGCCGAGGTCTCGACACAGGTGATACAGCGCGACCGCCACGCATATTATATGGCGACGCTTGCCGTCGTTGCTGCGACATTGGAGCAGATTGCTTTGGAGATACGCAACTTACAGCGTACTGAGGTGCACGAAGTCGAAGAGAATTTCGGCAAAAGGCAAAAAGGTTCGTCGGCTATGCCTCACAAGCGTAATCCCATAAGTGCCGAGAATATATGCGGTTGTGCCAGAGTAATGCGCGGGTATATGGCGACATTCTACGAAAACGTTGCTCTGTGGCACGAACGCGATATTTCGCACTCGGCTACCGAAAGAATAATATTGCCCGACGCTACTATGTTGCTCGATTATATGCTTATGCGTCTGAAAGGTATTTTGGAAAACCTCGTTGTATTCCCGCAAAATATGCTCGATAACATATACAGGACAAAGAAGATAATTTTTGCTCAGCGTGTGATGAATGCCCTGATTGCCAAAGGACTCTCGAGAGAAGAGGCTTACGATACCGTACAGCCGATAGCTATGGAGGCTTATGCAAAACAGCTCGATTATCAGGAGTTGTTGGCTACTAACCCAAAAGTTATGTCGTTGTTGTCCGAGACGGAACTTAACGCCTGTTTTACTCTCGACTATTATCTGAAAAACGTAGATTATATACTAGAAAGAGGCGGAATAAAATAGTAAAAAAACAACTAAAAAACATAAAGGGATAAATGATATGAAAACAGGACTGACGTTTGACGATGTACTGCTTGTGCCGCAGTACTCGGAGATTTTACCGAGTGAGGTGAATATTTCGACTTTTCTTACCAAAAATATAAAGTTGAACGTGCCTATCGTGAGTGCGGCAATGGACACCGTAACCGAATCGGCTATGGCAATAGCTATGGCACGTGAGGGTGGACTTGGTTTTATCCATAAAAATATGAGTATAGAGAACCAAGCAGCCGAAGTAGACAAGGTAAAAAGGCACGAGAACGGTATGATTCTCAACCCTGTAACTGTCTCGAAGGAAGATACTCTGATTGATGTCGAAAAAATTTGCCAACGTTACCACATAAGCGGTCTGCCCGTCGTAGACAGCGACAGGCATCTCGTGGGTATGATTACACGCCGCGACATCAAGTATCTGACCATCGACAGCACAAAGGTAGAGGCAGTGATGACCAAAGATAATCTCATTACAGCCCAAGTAGGTACTTCGCTCGAAGAGGCAAAGATGATTCTGTGGAAAAATCGTATCGAAAAGTTGCCGATAGTAGACAATCAATACAGACTTGTGGGGCTCATTACCAGCAAAGATATAGATAATATCGGCAACCACCCAAATGCTTGCAAAGACCAGCAGGGACGGCTACGATGCGGCGCTGCCGTAGGTGTCGGCGAGGATACTATGCGGCGGGTAGAGGCTCTGATAAATGCAGGAGTCGATGTGATTACGGTAGACTCGGCACACGGGCATAGCCGCAATGTGATAGATACGGTTCGTAAGATACGCGACAGATTCCCCGACATAGACCTTGTGGCAGGTAATATCGTTACCGCCCGTGCAGCCGAAGAGCTCGCCAAAGCCGGAGTGAACACGGTGAAAGTAGGTATCGGACCCGGCAGTATCTGTACCACACGTGTGGTGGCAGGTGTGGGTGTACCACAAATAACGGCAATACAGGAAGTTGCCGAGTATTGCAAGACGAACGACATAAAACTCATTGCCGACGGAGGTATCAAATTCAGCGGCGATATAGCGAAAGCCATTGCAGCGGGAGCAGACGTAGTGATGCTCGGTTCGCTGCTTGCCGGCTGTACGGAAAGTCCCGGTGAGGAGGTGATATTCCAAGGCAGGAAGTTCAAAGTGTATGTCGGTATGGGTAGTCTGGCGGCGATGAAACGCGGTAGTGCCGACCGTTACTTCCAGAGCAAAGACACGCAGACCAAAAAACTTGTACCCGAAGGTATCGAGGGACGTGTGGCGTACAAGGGCAGTGTGAGCGACTCTATATATCAGCTCTGTGGCGGTCTGCTATCGGGTATGGGCTATTGCGGTACTCCCAATATCGAATCCCTGAAAAACAACGGTGTCTTCGTGCAGATTACGTCTGCCGGTCTCAAAGAGAGCCATCCGCACGACGTGGATATTACTGTCGAAGCCCCCAACTATACGATATAAGTTACAATCGTAAGGACACAACGAAAGAGACGAATACCCCGACAAGGTACTCGTCTCTTTTCTATGTCCTTTGTAGTTTGGCTTTTTACATAGCCAACTGATATCGGTATCGAAGTATCAACGTTTCGAGAACTGGAAGCGTTTACGAGCTTTCGGACGTCCCGGTTTCTTACGTTCGACGATACGAGCATCGCGAGTAAGAAAGCCTTCGGCTTTCAGAGCCGGCTTGTTGGTCTCGTCTATTTTTACCAAAGCACGAGCTATAGCCAAACGAAGAGCCTCTGCCTGTCCTTTGTAACCGCCTCCGCACAGATTTACATTGATATCGAACTTATCTGTAGCCTCCAATTTGTTTAACGGCTGGCGAACAACATATTGTAAAATAGTCGAAGGGAAATAATTTTCAAACTCACGTTTATTGATAGTAATCTTTCCTGAGCCGGATTTTACAATTACACGGGCGATTGCTGCTTTTCTTCTTCCTATTGCATTTACTGTTTGCATACTTTCAACTATTTAATTGTGTTTAAATCGATTAATTTTGGAGTCTGAGCAGTATGTGGGTGCTCGCTACCTGCATAAACGTAAAGATTGTTTATAACGTGAGATGCCAAAATATTCTTAGGCAACATACCTTTTACAACCTTCTTAATCAACTTCTCCGGCGATTGAGCCATTAGCTGAGCAGGAGTAGTTTCTCGCTGTCCGCCCGGATACAACGTGTGTCGCAGATAGATCCTATCTGTCCACTTTTTACCTGTAAGACGTACTTTCTCGGCATTGATAATTATCACATTATCGCCACAATCTACATGAGGAGTAAAACTTGGTTTGTATTTACCTCTCAAGAGTTTAGCTACTTTAGACGCCATACGTCCGAGTACCAAATCATTAGCATCAACCAAAACCCACTCTTTCTGAGCAGTAGCTTTGTTGACAGATACCGTTTTATAACTTAATGTATTCACTTTAAATTATTTATATTTATCAATTATACATTTGCAGATACATCCCATATCAGCGGGCTAAAGTCTAATATTGCGGGCTAATTCGCTCAAAACTCCTTGAAATAAACTGATAATGTAGTATCTACGTTAGATGGATAATAATTTTTTCGGACTGCAAAGATAATCTTTTTTTCTGAATCTGCAAAAATTAAATATTACACTCTGCAATGCAATTTCTTATTCCAAAGTCTTTTTTATCTCTATCTCTTCGAATGCCTCTATTATATCGCCTACATCTATAGTATTGAAATTGGCGACATTGATACCGCATTCGTAACCTTGCTTTATTTCACGGACATCGTCTTTTTCGTGTTTCAACGAAGCTATCTCACCCGTATGCACTACGATACCATCGTGGATGACACGTACCTTATTGTTTCTCTTGATAGTACCATCTTTCACGAAACAACCTGCGATAGTTCCCACCTTCGATATATGGAACGTATTGCGGACTTCGAGCGTGGCTACGACCTTCTCACTCTTTTCGGGGATAAGCATACCTTCCATAGCCGCCTTGATTTCATCAATAGCCTGATAAATAATAGAATATATACGAATATCGACATTCTCATTATCGGCAAGTTGACGGGCAGACGAAGTCGGACGTACTTGGAAACCAACGATAATAGCATTTGATGATATAGCCAAATTCACATCGCCTTCGGTAATCTGACCGATACCTTTATGTATTACGTTTACTTGTATTTCGCTGGTAGACAGCTTTATGAGCGAATCGCTCAATGCTTCGATAGAGCCATCGACATCACCCTTGACTATGATATTGAATTCTTGGAAGTTGCCCTGTGCAATACGTCTGCCTATTTCGTCGAGTGTCAGATGGTGCGACGTACGCAACTTCTGTTCTCGTTTGAGCTGGTCGCGCTGAGCAATTATCTCACGTGCAGCCTGTTCGGTTTCCATAACGTTGAAATTATCGCCAGCCTGCAATTCGCCTTTTATACCGAGTACCAATACGGGTTCCGACGGTTTAGCCTCTTTTATAGGCTGGTTACGTTCGTTGAACATTGCACGTATTTTACCATAAGCATAACCTGCAAGAACGATATCTCCCTGTCGGAGAGTACCATTTTGCACCAAAAGAGTTATTTCGTTTCCGCGTCCTTTGTCTTTGCGAACATCGATAACCGAACCTATAGCCTTGCGTTTCGGGTTTGCTTTTAGATCCAATATCTCGCTCTCCAACAGCACTTTTTCAAGCAACTCTTTGACTCCGATACCTTTCTTGGCAGATATATCTTGCGACTGATATTTCCCCCCCCACGACTCTACCATATAATTCATGTTGGCAAGAGTAGCTTTTATTTTTTCAGGATCAGCTCCGTCTTTATCTATCTTATTGATAGCAAATACAATCGGGACATTAGCCGAAGCAGCGTGATTTATAGCCTCGATAGTCTGCGGCATCACATCGTCGTCGGCAGCGACTATTATTATAGCTATATCCGTTACCTTGGCTCCGCGTGCTCGCATAGCCGTAAAAGCCTCATGTCCGGGGGTATCTATAAATGTTATCTGACGACCGTCTTCGAGCTTAACATTATATGCTCCAATATGTTGTGTGATACCACCTGCCTCACCTGCAATGACATTAGTCTGGCGTATATAGTCGAGCAGCGATGTTTTGCCATGGTCGACGTGCCCCATAACCGTGATAATCGGTGGACGCGACACCAAATCTTGAGGGTCATCGGCTTCGTCTTCTTCGATATTTTTTGCGGCTTCGGCACTGACAAAATTGGTCTCGAAACCAAATTCATCGGCAACAATCTTAATCGATTCGGCATCTACTCGCTGATTGATACCAACAAACATTCCGAGATTCATATAAACCTTTATAACATCATTTACAGGCACTTGCATCATAGAAGCCAACTCATTGACAGTAACGAACTCTGTGAGAGTAAGTATTTTAGACTGAGCCATTTCCAACTTAACCTGACGTTCTATTTCCTGACGAATATTTTCACGCTTTTCTTTTCGATAGTCTACCGCTTTTTTATTAAACTTACGTCCTTCGCGAGCGATAGCCAAAGTCTCTCTAATATTCTGATTTACGTCTTCTATATCGATAGGATTGCGGTTGTTGCGTCTGTCTTTTTTGAACGACTTCACCGATTTACTACTACCTCTATCTTCCGTTATGTCAATACGTTCTATTTTTATTCTATCACGTTTTCTATGTTCTTTCGATTTTTTATCTCCCTTACTATCAGCTCTTGTCTTATCTCTATCCGCATATGACTTACCGATAGGCTTTTCGGGTTCTATATTTACTTTGTCGACTATTTTAGGTCCTTGTAATATAGGCACATTGGTCTTTATGAAGTCTTCTTTACGGCGTTCGGTAACCCGCATTTGCTCATTTTTCTGAGGTTCGGCTTTTACAGTCGATTTTTCGGCAGCTTTCTGGCGTTCGGCTTTTATACGTTTTTCCTCTTCTCGCTTCCTGAGTACCATTTCCTTGTACTCTTTTTTACGTTCTTCTCTCGTCTTGGGCTGTGGACGAGAATCTTTACCTATTTTATCAAGATTGATAGTGCCAAGTACTTTGGGAGCTTCGAGTTTCTGTTCGGAATATTTAAATATTTGCGTTTCATGCTCTTCTCCCTGAGGTTGATAGTCAATATCTGCATCGACCACAGATATTTCTCTGTCAGACAGCGATTTGTCTATCATCGAGCTATCTGTCTGTTGAAAAGGCACATCTGAGTACTTTTCGGTTTGGAGTTCCTGTTCGGACTCATGTGTTCCCTTTACGACAGGCTCTTTTACAGACTCTTTTATCTCGATATTATCTTTATCTTTGCTACCTATATTATCTTCGTCGGCTGGAAGTTCATCTTTTTCAGTCTTTTTCTTTGATTTCTTTCTCTGCTCCGTATTAATATTTTCGTCCGTCTGAGCATGTTTGATTACATTTTTATCTTTACGGGTAAGATCCTCTTCCTCTTCAGACTTAGTAACTGTTTTTTTCTTTTCTACTTTTTGTTTTTCAATTTTATCTACCTCCTCTACAGTCGTTTTATTTTGTGTAACGGATGTTTTTTCGATAGATTCGACCTCTACTGTGACAAGATTTTCGCGTTCTTGCCGCTTCTGTATCAACTTATCGGACTTTTCTTTCAATGTCTTGTCTGAACTAAATTCTTTCAAAAGCAAATTCTCTTGTGTCTCGGTAAGTTGTTGATGAGGAATTGGGGATATATTTTCGCCCTTTTTATTCAAAAAGTCGACAGCAGTACCAATACCTATATTTAGCGTTTTTATTATTTGTCCTAATCTTGCCATAAATTTAGTTGTGTGTGTTTGTTAAACAAAAGAAAAATATTTTGATAAATTGCCGATTGTAAGTTTCACATAAGCCTTATGAGTTTTTTATTTTTACGACTGATATTTTTTTATATTACTGATAATGAATCATAAGATGTATAGGGTACGGTCTATTTTTCGAACTCGGTTTTCAGCACCTTGATAATATTGTCTATTGTCTCTTCTTCCAAGTCGGTACGCTCTATGAGCTCTTCTCTGGTAAGACGAAGCACCTGTTTTGCCGTATCGCAACCGATACCCTTGAGTATATCTATTACCCATTGGTCGATTTCATCGGCAAAGTCGTCGAGATAGATATCTTCTTCGTCGATTTCCACATCGCCGCGTATCACTTCGATATGATAGCCCGTAAGTTGTATTGCGAGTTTGATATTCACACCATTTTTACCGATAGCAAGCGATATGTCTTCGGGATTTATATAAACATTAGCTCGTCTGTTTTCGTTGTCTATTACGATAGATGTTACTTTTGCCGGAGCCAGAGCACGTGCAATATACAAGCTTGGATTTGATGTATAGTTTATTATATCAATATTTTCATTATTCAGTTCTCTGATAATAGGCATAATACGATTGCCTCTGATACCTACACAAGCGCCGACCGGATCAATACGGTCGTCGTACGACTCGACTGCTACTTTTGCTTTCTCACCGGGTATACGCACTGTTTTCTTGATAGTTATAAGACCGTCGTGTATTTCAGGGACTTCTCGCTCGAGTAAACGTTCGAGAAATAGCGGCAATACACGAGAAACATATATTTTGGGATTGTTGTTGTTATTGTCGACCTTCGATACTACAGCTCTGATGATTTCCCCTTTCTTGAAGAAATCGTTGGGTAACTGTTCGGTACGTGGCATCAATATTTCGTTGTTGTTGTCGTCGAGCAAGAGTATCTCTTTTTTCCATATCTGATATACTTCGGCAGATATAATTTGTCCGAGGAGTTGCGAGTATTTGGTATATAAAGAATCTTTTTGGACGTCGACTATTTTCGACGACAATATTTGAGATAGGTTCAATACGGCACGCCTTCCGAAGGAGTTTACATCTACCTGTTCCTGAACCTCTTCGCCCACCTCGTAGTCGTCGGCAATTTTGCGTGCGTCGGACAGAGATATCTGAGTGTGTGGGTCTGTAAGCTCATTGTCTTCAACTACCATTCTGTTGCGCCAGATTTCGAAATCGCCTTTATCGGGGTTAAATATAAAATCGTAGTTTTGGTCTGAACCGTATATATTAGCTATCACCTTTCTAAACGACTCTTCGAGAATACTTAACATTGTAGAATTATCGATGTTCTTAAATTCTTTCAATTCCACAAATGAACTGATAATGTCTGAATGCTCTTTTTTAGCCATATCTTATTTATATTAATGGGTTTAAAATATATTTATTACACTTTTAAAATTGTATTCGTATTGCTTACTGGAAGTATAATTTAGTAGATTTCACGTCGTTGTATGCGAACGAGGTTTGTCGGGTTACGATAGTTTTTCGTTTTTGCCCTTCGAGCTGTTCTTTCGTCTCTGTCTCTACGGTGAATCCCGCCGAATCGGCTTTCAGGAGTATGCCTCTAATTTTTTTGTGTTCTAATGTAAGTATCTCTATCGTACGTCCAATATTTTTAACGTATTGTCTGCTATCGACAAACGGTTCGCTAATCGAGTACGAACCTACTTCCAGCGAATAGTCTTCGGCGTCGCGGTCGAATTTCTGCTCGATGTATTGCGTGAGTTCTATGCAAAAATCGAGATTGACGGAAGTAGCCGAATCTATCGCCACTACTATACTATTGGTCGAAGATACAGTCAGCGATACCAGAAAACAATCTGTCGGCGAAAGTTTATCCTCTATTACGCTCCTAAGTAACTCTTTGTCTATCATTTTTATTTAAAAATCGAGGGACTTTATCGCAAAGTCCCTCTCTTGTCTTGTGTATCATGAAAACATAAACTGCATACAATAATAATTGTTTAATAATAAATGTCTTATAAACATATATTATTCATATAACAATCAAATATCAAGAAAATTTACACTGCAAAAGTAATACTTTTTTATATAATAGCAAAATAAATATATGGCAATAAATGACAAATAGTAAATACCTTTGCAGGTAAATTTACTTATTCTTCGTATATACGCACAAAAATTTAGTACAGTCTCAGAACAGCAGCAGGCTTACTGCCATCACCGCCATTCCTGCTACCATACCGTATATTGCCATATGGTGTTTGCCGTAGGTCTCGGCGGCGGGCAGCAGTTCGTCAAGAGAGATGAAGACCATAATACCTGCTATTATGCCAAATACTATACCAAAAACATTGTCGTTGAGGAAGGGGGCAAGTATGGCATAGCCGATCAGAGCCCCCAGCGGCTCGGCAAGCCCCGACAGGAACGAGAGCCAGAAGGCTTTTTTGCGGTTGCCCGTGGCATAGAATACAGGAACGGAGACCGATATTCCTTCGGGAATGTTGTGTATGGCAATAGCAAATGCTATGGGGATAGCTACGTTGATGTTTTTCAGCCCTGCAAGGAAAGTAACCATTCCTTCGGGAAAGTTGTGTATGGCAAGCACCAGAGCCGTTACCATACCTACGCGAAGCAGTCCGCCCTGCGAGGGTTGTTTTGCAGATGTGCGGTCGTGATGCTGAACTTGCGATATATCCTCTATGCTCCTCATCTCGTGGGGATTCTCGTACTTGGGTACAAACTTATCTATAAGCATAATGAGGAGTATGCCTGCAAAAAAAGATATGGTAGCGTATATCGTTCCCGTCTTTACGCCGTGCATATCGGAGAGCGATATGATGGCATTCGGTAGCAGTTCGGCAAACGAGACATAAATCATTACTCCTGCCGAGAAACCGAGCGAGACCGAAAGAAAAGAGGTATTGGTACGTTTTGCAAAAAATGCTATTGCGCTGCCTATGCCTGTCGAGATACCGGCAAGGAGAGTAAGCATAAAAGCAATAAGAACGTTGTTGTCCATAATTTATTATTTTATTGCAAGAAGTAATTAAAATTCGAATTCTATCCCTATCATCAACTCTTCGGGAGCAAAACGAAGTCCGAAACCGTTGTTGCCGACTCTCGGTTCTTCGGCGGTGAAATAATCTCTACGGTAGCCTGCAAAGCCCATACGCAGGCAGAGACAAAGCCCTTCGGTAAGGTCTACGCAAGCTCCAGGACGTATACCAACCTCGAACCCCCATTTGTCGGAGGAGATATTGTCCAGACGATAATTGCCGAAGTTGACGCCCATACCGCCATCTACGTATAAGTTGAACGGACCTTTGTGATAGTAGTAATATCGGGCAAAAGGTGAAACTTTGAATGTATTGGAGACGTGCCTTTTTCCGTTGTGGTTTTCCGACTCATGTTCGTATGTTGCCAGAACCCCCACCCCCCAGTTGTCGTTGAAGAGGTAACCTATTTCGGGGCAGAAGTCGAATAAAAACGATTTGTCTTTATTGTCGCTCCACACAGTGAAGGCGCCTCCTGCAAAAATTCTGCTTCGGTGTTGGTGCGTGTCCGATTCGTGTCCTACGGCGGTATGGAATGTCTGTTGTGCCTTTGTAGTCGATACCGCAGCGACCGCAAGTAATAGTAGTATAAACCTATATCTTTTCATATCTCCAATATTTTCTTGCAAAGATAGACAATTATAGATAATATCTACAATAGTTCGAAATAAGGAATTATTATATAGCCTATACCGATTAGTTGTGATTACAAATCGGCTATACTATCTGATTTTCTATAATATACACTCCTACAATTTCTCCGTAAAAAGCTGTATGAAAATCTCGATTACTTCCGCAGAAACTGCTATCTATATCCTTAGGATACATAGTGTTTATGATATTCTGCTCCGTGTCGGCAAATGACTTAGACTCTTGCTGCTGGCGGTAAATCACCTTGCATTCGATTGTTAGAGGTAGCTCGGCTATACCGCACACATTCACATTGGGGCTTGCAATAGTGTGTAGACCAAGCGAAGATATTTTGTCGTCGGTATGTCCGGAATGAGTACCAAGATAACAAATAATGTTTTCGGGGCGCTCGCCAAGTGGAATATTTACAGTGAATTGCGGATTGTTTGTCAGAAGTTCGTGGGTAAATCTGCCTGTTCTCACAAAAGCGATAAAAACAGGCCTATTCCACTCTATACCAAGCATTCCCCACGATATTGTCATTGAGTTTGTACGTATACCGTCGGAGGTTGTAAGGGCTACTCCTCTGCGAAGCTCTTCGAGTATATGTGCATGATAGTCTGCTATATTCACTGCCTTTGTTAGAAACTTATTTTCCATAATCTACATATAGGTTAATTTCTCGAAACAATGCTATTTTATCGATACATATCTTCGATGAGAGCGGCATAGTTGTGTTGTATGACGGCACGTTTCAGTTTCAGTGTCGAGGTCAGTTCGCCCGACTCTATCGAGAAGCTACGACGTATGAGACGGAACTTCTTCACCTTCTCGAAACTTGCAAAATCTGCCTGCATAGCTGCTATCTTCTCTTCGAAGAGCTTCTGCACCAGCGGGTTGTCGAACGTCTCTTCTATGCGGTCGTAGCTGATGTTGTTCTCTTTGGCGAACTTTTCGAGCAACGGCATCGATGGCGATATGATAGCCGTAACATAGTTGCGGTTGTTGCCGAAGACTGCTACCTGTTCTATGTATGGGTCTGCCGTGAGAGCTATTTCTATTGCTTGGGGCGAGATATATTTGCCGTTCGAGGTCTTGAAAAGGTCTTTCAGGCGGTCGGTCATATACAGCGTTTCGCCTTCGAGTTTGCCCATATCGCCCGTGCGGAACCAGCCGTCTACGAAGGCTTCTGCCGTCTCTTGCGGGCGTTGATAATAACCCTTAGTAACGGTTTTGCCTTTTATCTGTATCTCGTTGTCGTCGCCGATACGTACCTGTACGTCGGGCAGAACAGTGCCGATAGAGCCGATAGTATAGTTATCGAACGGATAGCAACAAACCGTGGCGGTAGTCTCTGTCAGTCCGTAGCCGTACAGTATAGGTATGCCTATGCTTAGGAAGAATGTCGCCTGTTTGTTGGACATAGCTGCCCCCGCAACAGGGAAAAATATACCGTTCTCGATACCGAGTATCTTTTTCAACTTGCTGAAAACGAGCTTATGGGCTACCTTATATCTCATCCAAACAGCAATGCTCGGTCTTTTGCCTATTCGCTTGTAGTCGATATTATATATTTTGCCAACAGCTATAGCCCAAGTTATCAGAGCTTTACGCAATGGTGAATATTCGTCTATTTTCTGCCGCACTCCGATAAATACCTTTTCCCAAAAACGCGGCACAGCACACATATAACAGGGGTGTACCTCTTTGATAGCCGTCTGTATTTCGTTCGGATGTTGGTTTAGATATACTTTTACGTTGTTGCTCATACAGAGGTATGTCCACATTCGTTCGAATATATGCGACATAGGCAGGAATGCTATCGAGGTGGCACCTTGTTTTAGCCTGAGTCGTTCGGTATTCATACGTATGGCTTCTGCAATATTTTCGTGCGAAATCATCACGCCTTTCGGGCTGCCCGTCGTTCCCGAAGTGTAGATGATATTTGCCAAATCGTCTTTCGATACATTTTTTCGCCGTTTTGCCACTATCTTTTCTTTATCGGCGTTCTCTTCGTCTGTGCGGAAAAGGTCTGAAAATCTGCACGATATACTACAATCACGTAAATCGATAGATTCGTCGAAAACTACTATTCGTTTTACACAGTTTTCTTCTTTGAGAGCCTCCAAGACAGCATCGTACTGAGGTTGTTCGCCGACGAAAAGCAGTTTTATCTGTGCGTCTTTGAGTATGTAGGCGATCTGCGACGGCGACAGTGTAGCAAACATAGGCACTACTGCTGCACGATTGGCATAAGCAGCGAAGTCGGTGATAATACCTTGCGGCATATTTTGCGAAATCACACCTATGGTGTCCTGTTCTTCGACGTCTAAGGCAACCAATGCTCGGGCTATGGTCGAAACTTTTACTTCGAGCTCTGCCCAAGTAATACTGTTCCACTGATTTACCGAGATATCTTTGTAGAATAACGCAGGGTGTTTGCCTCGTTTTTTGGCTTTGTCGGCTATAAATGTTGCTATATTCATAAAAATACGAAAAGTGTTGTATGTCGGTTATATGCGTATTTTGGCTATGTTGCTTTGAGACGGTCGCCGAGGAGTGAGATAAATCCGCTCATTAAATTTCTTTTGCCTGCAAAGGATTGCGGAACTTCACTTTACCTTCTTCGAACTCTTTGATGGCTTTCAGTGTCGGTTTCGGCATTCTTTCGTAATAACGCGAAACCTCGATTTGTTCTTTGTTTTCGCTCACCTCTTCGAGATTGTCGTTGTATAGCTTGAAGTCTTGCAGCTTGCTTTCGAGCTCTTGTTTCATATCGGCTGCAATCTGGTTTGCTCTTTTGGCTATTATGACGACAGTTTCGTATATGTTACCGACCTCTGCCGAAAGTGCTTTGACGTCTCTTGTGATGGTGGTTGTAGGGGTTGCCGTGCTTTTTCTTTCCATTTTATGATTGTATGTGTTTGTTGTTTTTATTGCTTATGGATAAATTACTTTAATAACTGTAATTAATGTGTTTAATATCAGCTTGTTACCGTTGTTTTTCAGTCGCTGTCTTTGTTGTCTGTTTTTTTGCTTCTACAAAAATATGCTCTGCCTCTTTGATATTCTTCGAGTTCTGAAATTCGGACGAATATTTGTAATACTCGTCGATTACCTCCGAAAAACGTTCGCTATAAAGCTCAGATACAGAGTGCTTTGCTTCGGCATATTTCGCTTTGAGTATAAGGAACGAAAGGTCTTCTCTGTACTTGGTTTCGGGGTATTGTTTCAGTGTGTTTTGAGCCGAAATAATTGCCGAGCGATAGTTGTTGCCCAGATAAAGCCCTAAGTTATAATACAATTTGGCTTCCAAATAGCTTTTGTAGGCGAGCTTGTTTTGCAGTTCTTCGATGTAGTTGTAAGCCTCTTGAACTTTCTCGCCGTCGGGATATATCTGTATATATTCGGTGAAAGCATTGATAGCGTGCACAGTAGATGTTTGGTCGAGGCGTGCGTCGGGCGAATCGAGATAGTAGCAATACGCCGTTTTGAACTTTGCGTCTTTTGCGTAATCGCCTCTGGGGAACGACTTTATATATTCGGCGTAGCTATCGCTTGCCGAGTAGTAATCCTTGTCACCGAGATACGATTCGGCGAGCAGATACATCGCCTCTTCCATCTTTTTGCCACTGAAAGCGTTGGCAACTACCAAATCATTCATAAGGGTGGAGGCTTTTTGATATTTTTTAGATAAAAAATAACTCTTGGCTGCCGTGAAACGCTCTTCGTTGTTACCGTTTTTCAACAACTTCTGATAGCTGCTGCACGACACCAATACTAATACGAGGGTCAATATCGAAACTGTTTTTTTCATTTTTCAAAAATCTTTTATCATTTCGTTTACTTCGTCGTTTATCATTTTGGCGAACTCGTCGACCTTCATCTTGCCTTTGTCGCCCTCGCCCTGACGGCGTACGGCAACTGTGTTGGTCTCCATTTCGTCGTTACCGACGATGAGCAGATATGGAATGTGTTTCAGTTCGTTGTCGCGAATTTTCCTGCCTATCTTTTCGTCGCGGAAGTCGCCTATCGCTCTGACGTCGAGGATATTGAGGCGAGAGGCTACCTGTTGTGCATATTCGTTGAATTTCTCCGAGATAGGCAATACCACAGCCTGCTCAGGCGTGAGCCAAAGCGGGAATTTGCCGGCAGTATGTTCTATGAGTACAGCCACGAAACGCTCCATAGAGCCGAACGGAGCACGGTGTATCATCACCGGACGGTGTTTCTGATTGTCGGCTCCGGTGTATTCGAGCTCGAAACGTTCGGGAAGGTTGTAGTCTACCTGAATGGTGCCGAGCTGCCAACGTCTGCCCAAGGCGTCTTTTACCATAAAATCGAGTTTGGGTCCGTAGAAGGCAGCCTCGCCATATTCGACCACAGCTTTGAGACCTGTTTCTCGGCAGGCTTCTATTATGGCATTTTCGGCTTTTTCCCAATTCTCGTCCGAACCTATATATTTCTCTCTGTCTACCTTATCTCTCAGAGATATCTGAGCCTCGAAGTTATCGAAACGTAAGGCTTTGAAAATGATGAGTATTATCTCCATCACCTTGATAAACTCCTCTTTTATCTGGTCCGGACGGCAGAAGAGGTGTGCATCGTCTTGTGTAAAACTACGTACGCGTGTAAGTCCGTGTAATTCACCACTTTGCTCGTAACGATACACTGTACCGAACTCAGCCACACGGAACGGTAAGTCTTTGTAACTCTTCGGAGTAGACTTATATATCTCGCAGTGGTGAGGGCAGTTCATCGGTTTGAGCAGATATTCTTCGCCTTCTTCGGGTGTCTGTATCGGTTGGAACGAGTCTTTGCCGTACTTTGCCCAGTGCCCGGAGGTTACGTACAATTGCTTGGCTCCGATATGCGGAGTTATAACCTGCTGATAACCATATCTTTTTTGTAGCTTTTTCAAGAAATTTTCGAGTCGCAGACGTAGGTCTGTGCCTTTGGGCAACCATAGCGGCAAGCCTTTGCCTACCATATCGGAGAAAGTGAAGAGTTCCAGCTCTTTGCCTATCTTGCGGTGGTCGCGTTTCTTTGCCTCTTCCAAAAGTGTGAGATACTCTTCGAGTTGTTTCTTTTTTGGAAACGTAATACCGTATATACGTGTGAGTTGTGGACGTTTCTCGTTGCCACGCCAATAAGCACCTGCTACCGATAGCAGTTTTATCGCCTTTATCTCGGCAGTCGAAGTCAAGTGAGGACCACGACATAGGTCGGTGAAACCGCCTTGTGTGTATGTGGTAATGGTGCCGTCGGCAAGTTCGGATATGAGCTCTGTTTTCAGGTGCTCGCCACGACTGCCGAAATACTCCAAAGCATCTGCCTTAGAGATACTTGAGCGTTTCAGTGTCTCTTTGCGGGCTGCAAGTTCATGCATCTTTTTCTCTACCTTCTCCAAGTCGCCTTCTTTGATAACAACGCCTGCGGGCAGCTCTACATCGTAGTAGAACCCGTTTTCGATGGCAGGTCCTATGCCGAACTTCACCCCTGGGTAGAGTTCTTGCAGAGCCTCTGCCATAAGGTGCGACGAGGTATGCCAGAAGGCGTGTTTTGCCTCAGGCTCGTCCCATTTGTGTAACTTGATTGTGCTGTCTTCGTCGATGGGACGGTTGAGGTCGTATATATTTCCGTTTACCGAAGCCACGAGCACCTCTGCTGCCAGGCGAGGCGATATGCTTTCGGCTATCTGATAGGCAGTCGTGCCTTTTTCGTATTCTCTTACCGAATTGTCGGGGAATGTTATTTTCATACTATATTTCAGTAACTACAGTCTTTTATTAGGACATTATTAATTTCAAACGGCAAAGTTACAACTTTTTTTTATATCGTAAAGTTGATGTCTATTATTCCTAAGTTGTTAAGGAAAAGCAGATGGTATATAGCAATATAGCTGCAATATTTCTTATCTACTTATTCCACATTTATATGGAACTTATCCATATCGTTGAGTACGGGGAATCTCTCCCTTATTTTTCTCTGAAAAGCCAAGTCGAGTTCTACCGTTTTCACTGCTATTGGGTCGTCGTCGAAGTTTAGGATAAGCTCTCCTCTAACGTCTCTTACACACGAATGCCCATTGTGATAGACCTTGTATGCATCTCTTCCGACTGCATTAGCTGCACATACAAATGCCTGATTTTCAATAGCACGTGCCTTGAGCAGTGTGTCCCAGACGTCGATTCTGTCTTTAGGCCAGTTGGCTGTATACACAAGCAGTTCGAACGGATTCTCCTCTGTATATCGATTCCATACCGGGAAGCGCAAATCGTAACAAACCAAGACTCTGATATTTACATCTTTATAGTTGGCTGTGAGAATTTTATTGCCTGCGGTGAAATAACGTTTTTCGTCTCCGATAAAGAGGTGTCGTTTGTCGGCAGTGAGCATAGTACCGTCGGGATAGCAGAAAAAGCTGCGATTGAAGTACTTATCGCCATCTTTTGTCATAATCGAACCGACAACGGCAAAATTACCTTCGTTAGCCCATTGCTTTACTTTCGAGTAGGCTTCTCCTTCCTCATTTTCAGATAGTTGGGGGTCGTTTACAGCAAATCCTGTCGAAAACATCTCAGGCAATACCACCAAGTCTGTATTGTGGTATAATGTCTTTACCAAGGCGTCGAACGAAGCTATATTATCGGCCTTATAACCCCATTTTATCTCGTTTTGTACTATCGATACTCTCATAAATACGTCTAAAACAATGTTTTTTGTATGTTGTATATACTATAAAAAAAGCAACATTCCTGTTGCTCTCTCTTTTTTAATCATCTTCTCTGCGGTGAGAGGGGGATTCGAACCCCCGGTACGGTTACCCGCACGACAGTTTAGCAAACTGTTGGTTTCAGCCACTCACCCATCTCACCAAGACAGTAAGCGTCTCAAAAAATTGTGCTGCAAAGGTAGTACATTTTTTTGAATTCCAAAAAAATATTTTTTCAGACACACTATAATTGCCGATATCCGTTGCGTATGAAAAAAATGGTATAACTTTGCACGTTGAACTTTCACTTTCAGTTTGCTTCTCTTCCAATCTACTTTTTCCCTTTTTTATAACTTTGTTTGTTGAATCTACATCTACATTAAATATATCATATTGGCACAAATATTGTATCTTTGCCACGTAAAGTCGCAAAAACATGAATTAAGGCTCTAATAAGAATATAAATGGCAAAAAAAACAATACGCGTAGTGTCCCTCTTCTCTGGCTGTGGAGGTTTTGATCTTGGTTTTGAGCAGGTTGGCGACTATAAGACTCTTTGGGCTAATGACTTCAAACATGAAGCATGTCAAACATTCAAGCGACATTTTGGGAATATTATTGTTGAAGGAGATATTGAACAAATTGACCCTTACGACAATTCTTCTGTACCTGATTGCGATTTAGTGTTAGGAGGGTTTCCATGTCAAGACTTCTCCATCATCTGGAAACAACCAGGTTTGAATGGGGAAAGGGGTAATTTATATAAAAGTTTTCTAAGATTTGTAGACGCCAAGAAACCTAAAGCATTTGTAGCTGAAAATGTCAAGGGAATCCTTACTGCAAATAAGAAAAAAGCAATAAAGCAAATTATTGAAGATTTTCAGAGTATTGCGCCAGGATACGTTGTAATACCTCATCTTTACAATTTTGCAGATTATGGAGTTCCTGAGTTTAGAGAACGTGTATTAATTGTCGGCATAAGAATAGATACAGGATTTGATTTTAAGCATCCAGAGCCAACACATGGAGTTGGTGATGGACTTAAACCATATGTAACGGTGCGGGACGCCTTTAAGGATGTTAAAGATGTTCCATATAATAATGAATTTCTAAAGGTTCAAGAAAGAACTAAAAAGATTATCGGGCTTATTCCTGAAGGTGGTAATTTTACTGATATTCCAAAGGGAAGCCCATATTATGTAAAAGGAATGATTAGCCATGTTTATCGTCGAGTAAAACTTGATGAGCCATCCAAAACAATTATAGCGGCAGGTGGCGGTGGTACATGGGGGTACCACTATCCAGAAAACCGTCCACTTACAAATAGAGAAAGAGCTAGAATTCAATCATTTCCTGACAATTTCATTTTTGAAGGGAATACGACAGAAGTTAGACGGCAGATTGGGAATGCTGTCCCCCCCGTTGGAGTTCATGCAATAGCCCAAGCATTAAAACCACTCTTCTTCGACGAATATAATAAGGTTGACTTATATCAGATACAAGAATACCTAAAGAATATGCCAATAGAGGAAAGATTGAAAATGATTACAAAGTAAATATTATTATGGAACTGCTTTTTCCAAACAATCCTTTAATACAAACAGTAATGCATACGAAGAGTATTTCTAGTATGTATAATGGTCTTGTTAATGCTGCAACAAAATTCAATATTGCAACTGGATTTATATCAAATGATTCTATTGCGGCACTTAAGCAATTGATTGAATTTCGAGAAGGAGAACTTAACCTTTCGCTGTTTATAGGAATGAACTATATAGAGGGATTTACGGAAATTCAGTACAAAGCCGTTAAGGAGCTTGATCACTATCTGACTTCCAGACAACTTGGAAGAGTACTGTTGTCCCCAAAAGCACTATATCATGGAAAAATGTATTCATTTATGAAAGGGGAGGATTGTCTAGCAGCTTTCGTTGGATCTTCGAATTTAGGCAGTTTTGTTGGAACCTCACAGAATTTGATAGAAGTTGATGCAATCTTTTCGAATAGCGAAGGCAAAATAATCGATAATTACATTGGACAGATTACAAGAACTCTTGGAAAAGAATTGTCAGTATTGCCTCAGCCAAAGTTGATACCTGCGGATAATAAGTTATTAGATGGTTTCTCTAATGTTATAAAGAGGACAAGTGTTGATGTCGATAGAGAGAAAGCTTTACGTACTGGTGAATATGTTGAGATTCCATTAAAAACTGAAGCTAAAAGTAACTTAAATACTTATTTTGGAAGAGGTAAGATAAAGGGAAAATATAGTCCTCGTGGGTGGTATGAAGTAGAAATTATAGTAGGGAAAAAACTCAATAATAGAGAATTAATCCCTGATAAATATAGTGGTGCATTTACTGTTATAACCAGCGATGGTTATGAATTTGAATGTTCAAGACAAGGGGATGATTCTAAGAATTTAAGGTCAGAAAAAGATTTAAAGATTCTAGGTAGATGGATTAAAGGACAAATGGAGAATTGTGGAGCTCTTGAAATAGGGCAGCCTGTGACCGAAGATACCCTCAAGATATTTGGAAAACATTATATCAGATTAGAAAAGACCAAAACTGATAAATTTATTCTTTCATTAGTATAACTATGTTTTTTGAAAATTATATAGCAAAAATAAACAATGCAGAACTTGTAACAACCATTACAGAAACAGCAAATGTTTTCGTACAGAAAATAGAAAGTAATTTATTAACTGATGAGCAACTAAATGCTTTACTATTAGGAAATGTACAAAGTGGAAAGACTGCACAAATGTTAGGAATTATGTCCTCATTGGCGGATAAAGGCTTTAAAGTATTTATTATTCTAACAACGGACAATTCTGCTTTACAACGACAGACCTTTAAAAGAGTACAAAATAGTCTCGAAGGTTTTAATATTCTCAATGAACAGGACGAAACTTTATTAACGACATCTACATTGAGAAATCCAACAGTCATTGTACTAAAGAAAAATGCAAGTATATTAAACCGTTGGAAAAATTTCTTCCTTAATTCTGAAATATGTAAAGGATTGCCACTTGTTTTATTTGACGATGAAGCTGATGCTGCAAGTCTGAATACGCTTATAAATAAAAAGCGTGTCAGTACTATAAATAATAAACTACGCGATATCAAATTAACTGCAGCAGCTGTTGTTTATATTGAGGTCACTGCAACTCCACAAGCTGTTTTATTACAATCGCAACAATCAGGATGGAAACCAAAGTTTGTTTACTATTTTAAGCCTGGATCAAAATATCTTGGAGGAAATTACTTTTATCCAAAAGTTCAATCATTAAATACAATATTTACACCAGAATACGAGCTGGATGATGTGAAATCAGGAAATGATATTGTGTGTCCTTGGGGCTTGCGTCAAAGCATTATGTCATTCCTCGTTAATTGTGCTCATAGAAAGATTAAGCACGATGAAAACTGTAATTTTATGATACATCCAGCTACTCAAATTAGTACTCATAACTCATTTGTTGAAATTATTCAAGAACATCTAAATTTGCTACAAAATTCTACAGAAGAACGAGCATTTGACACTTCGTTGAAAGAAGCTTGGACAAATTTGCAGCAAACAAAGCCAGATTTAGAAGACTTTGAAGATATTAAAAATGCAGTAATTGAAATATTAGATAATACAGAAATAATTGTAATCCCATTAAACTCTAAAAGTTTCATTTGCAGAGACGAAAATAATCCAGATGCGCTAGATTTGTCAAAAGGCTTTAATATTGTTATTGGTGGTAATACGCTGGGGCGTGGAATTACTTTTCCAAACCTTCAAACAGTTTATTATTGTCGTACCTCCAAAACACCACAAGCAGACACATTATGGCAACATTCAAGAATCTTTGGTTATGACAGGGAAAAACAACTTGTTAGACTATTCATACCACAGAGTCTATATACTTTATTCTCAGAATTAAATACAGCAAATGACATTCTTATAAATCAAGTTGAAAGGGGGATAGCCAATCTACAGATTGTTATAACAAAACATATTAAGCCAACACGAAAGAATGTGCTTGACAAGGAATATGTCAGTATGATTTGTGGTGGGGTAAATATATTTGCTTCATCACCATCATGTATAAATACAGCTTCTATTGATAAATTAATAAGCTCTTATGCTACTGAAGAAATAGTAGAAGTAGAATCAGATACGCTTTTAAAAATTCTTGATTTACTTGTACTTGAATCCATTACTGATTTTAATAAAGATAAATATATTGCATGTATTAATGGATTAAAGGCCAAAAGACCACAAGTAAAGTGTAAACTAATAGTACGTATTAATAGAGATATTTCGAAAAATACTGGTACTATGCTATCTCCGAATGATAGAAAACTAGGGGATATATATCATAAGGATATTGTTCTTACGATGTATAGACTGAAAGGAGAACGTGATAAAGGCTGGAATGGTAAGCCACTGTGGATGCCTAACATAAAATTTCCAGATGATTGCTGCTTTTATGATCTGAATGAGATAAATTAAGTTATGAAGGGTAGGAAAAAAGATGCATATTAATTAGTTCTGGAACCTCACAGGTTGTGGAATATTTGAAGTCAAATTTTGTAGGAGATTTTTTTTAATAGAGAAGTCTTACTTCAAAGTTAAAACTCACCTATACTTCTATAAGGACATATTATGTAATCTTTGAATTGCCGATATCCGTTGCGTATGAAAAAAATGGTATAACTTTGCAAATCGATAGTTTAACATAAAATTGTAATTACAATGAGCAATATAACAAGAAAATCATTTCTCGTAGGTTCGCTTTCGTTTGTAATAGTGCTGTTTACTATGCCTCTTGGTCATGCACTTATGATACTTATGGAGCACTTTCTTACTCACCATCAGCTATATTATTCTGCTTTTGCTATGGGAGCTATAGGTCTGATGTTGACTATATTAGGCATATTTATTAATGGTGATACTCGTCAGACTCTTGCAGGTTTATTCGGTTCATTGCTTTTCTGGACAGGATGGATAGAGTTTGCATACGTTTACTTTGCCCATCGTCTTGGGGTGCAGCCACAAACCGACGCTATGGGAAACATCATTACTAAGCCCGAATATCTGATGATACCTTCGTCTGTCGGTTTTTGGGTGATATTTATGGTCTTATATCTATTTAGTATTAAGAGCGGTTGCGACTTTTTTATATTCTTGCAGAAAATATTTTTCCGCAAAAGCAAAACTCGTATCGAGGTGAAACCTATTGCACACAACATCTCAATAGTAACATTTGTAGAAATGAATACTATCCTATGGACGAGCTATTTATTGCTAATGTTTGCCTACGACGACCATTTCCTCGGCGACCGTCATCCCATTACGATAGGTATAGCTATAGCCTGCCTTATCGGTTCGATTTTCATGATGGCACACCTACTGAAAATATCGTCGTGGGGATATGCTATTCGATATGCCATACCTACGGTTATCGTGTTTTGGACTTTTGTCGAAGTACTTGGTAGAAACGATGTTTTCAAGGAAATATGGGTACACCCACTCGAGTATAAAATGGAAATGTTCGTAATACTCATAGTACTTATAGTTACAGTGGCAGTATTACTGATACATTCGTCGCATAGAAAAAAAAAACATGAAAACTAATGTATTATATAGGTAGTTTACTTGTTGATGTACTTTCAAGTATTATGTTAAAACAGGAGTTTTTCAAAAAAATATCGTGCATTTGATTGTTCATAGAGAAATATTTTATAGTTTTGCAGTTGGAAATTAGTTCAGGTGATTGAATAATGAGTAAAAAAGTATTGTTTATATTAGCTTTCGTGTCGATATCAGTAGGAGTATTTGCTACCGAATATCCCGACGCGACCCCCATAGATTCAGTAAGTAGGAGTACTGGAGATATAAGTAGTATCGAAAAAAAAATAGATGTAAAAATAGTCTCCTCGGGTGGACAACTTGTAATAACTTCCGACGAAACTATCTCTAGAGTGGATGTTTTTTCTGCTATCGGAGGAATGCTGTATAATACCTCTGCAAATTCGCACGAAGTTCGTATCGACAACTTGCCTAAGTCGTTCCTCGTGGTGCGGGTACGCTTCGCCAACAATCAGACGGCTATATATAAAATAAGGCACAACTAACGATAACCTTACACGATTAATAATTACTATACAAATTGGCTCTAAGAGACATATTACAATATGTCTCTTTTTTCGTGTTTAACATCGGAAACATTATCTTGATTTACAAGTAGAATTTTGTGAACTACAACAGAGGGCTGAAGAGCCGTGCTATCGACTCTTTTAGGCGAGTAAATATCTTACGACGGCTCCAAGTATCTGCGTCTATCTCATGGCAAGAGAGCAAATCGTTCTCGAAGGCTCGGCGTAGAGTCTCGGCGGTAGGCTTATCGTAGATAAAGGCATTCACTTCGTAGTTGTGCTCAAACGAGCGTGTATCGATATTGGCAGAACCGACTATCCCCACTTCGTCGTCGATGGTTATGGCTTTGCTATGCAAGAAATCGTCTGTATAGTGAAAAATCCTTACACCTGCTTCCATTATCCTAAGAAAATACGAACTGCTTGCTGCAGAAGCTATTAGCGTATCGCTTTTTAGAGGAAGTATCACTCTTACATCGACTCCGCTCAGAGCTGCCATTTGCAGAGCTATCATAAGACTTTCGGGGGGTAGAAAGTATGGTGTATGTATATATATATTCTTTTTGGCATTTCCCACGACCGACAGCAATCCTTGTAAGATAGATTCCCAGTCGGTGTCGGGTCCGGAGTGTACTATCTGAGTATAATTTTTACCGAAATGTTGCGGAGCGGGATAATATTTTGGGTCTGTTATGAGCTTGTTGTCGACGAAATACCAGTCTGTTAGGAACAGATTTTGCAGCCCGTGAACTGCTTCTCCCTCCATACGGACGATAGTATCGCGCCACTTTCCCAAACGATTGCCTTTTATATAACGGTCGGCGATATTGATACCACCCGTATAGCCTATCTTGCCGTCTATTACTATGATTTTCCGATGATTGCGGTAGTTTATCTTGCTGAAACCAATCTTGGGTCCGAACGGAAGAAACGAATGAATGAATACGCCTTCGTTTTTAAGCGATTGTTTGTATGATTCCGACAAGCGAAAAGCCCCGAGATAGTCGTATATCACACGTACTTTGACCCTTTCTTGAGCCTTACGTATAAGCAGACGGCGAAGTTGATTGCCGATATTGTCGTCTTCGATGATAAAAAACTCGATATGTATATGCTCCTTTGCATTTTCTATATCGCTGAAAATCTTGTCGAACGACTCCTCGCCCGAGGTGAAAACATCGAAGCCTGTATCTTGGTATATTGCCGCATTGCTGCTTTTAATCAGTAGCTGTACCGATTGCTGCAAGTAGTATGGTATGGTAGAAGCCTTAAGCTTAGACACTTCGCTGTCGTAATCGAGTGGCTTCTTTGTGGGCGAATTGGTGAAATCTTTTGAAGCGAAAAATTTGTTTTTACGATAATTCCTACCAAAAAACACATAAAATATAAGTCCTGCAAAAGGAAGCAGTATGAGGCATACTATCCACGCTATCTGCTTGATAGGATTGCGATTATCGAGCAGTACAACAGATATGGCTACTATTACCATATAAAAATATAGTATCAGAAAAATATAGTAAACGATAGACCACAAAATAGCCATAGATGCCCTTTGTATATTTGTTTTTCTTGGTATAGGGAATAAACTTCTGCAAAGTTAATCAAATAAAATTTCTTTTAGCCGTAAAATAACCATATTTTTTTACTAAAAAATTATCACATTTACCAAATATTTGTCGGCAGGATTTGAGAGATGAACTTAAATTATATCTGAAATAATCAGCAACTTAAATAAATCATAGCATCGACAAGACTTACGTTCTCTTCGGAGCTGAAGCAGGATACGGAGCACAGAAGATAAAGTAATCCACTCTCTATCAGGCGATACAAACCGAAAAGGGTAAACTCTCGAGAAGCGATGAGAGTCTACCCTTTTTTCGTTGATTATATGCGAGATGGCAGCGAGTCGATTACCGTCTGTCGCAAAGTAGTGTCGGGCGATTAGTTCTCGAAAACGAGTCGTCCGTCTTGCTCGTCGACCTTCACTGTCGACGAAGTGGCGACTTCGCCCGCGATAATCTTCTTCGAAAGCTCGTTGAGCAACAACCGTTGGATAACACGTTTGACGGGTCGTGCTCCGAACTGCGGGTCGTAACCCTTGGCGGCTATCAGGTCTATGGCATTGTCGGTTATCTCCATCGATATGCCGTTGTGTTGGAGCATACGGCGGACAGCGTCTATCTGCAATACCACTACTTGACGGATTTCGTCTTCGGTGAGCGGCGTGAACATTATCAGTTCGTCGATGCGGTTTAGAAATTCGGGACGAATGGTCTGTTTGAGCAGCTCGAACACTTCGTTTTGTGTCTTTTCGATAACCTCTTCGCGGTTCGATTCGTTGATTTTATCGAAGTTCTCGCGTATCAGCTGTGAGCCGAGATTGGAGGTCATTATTATTATGGTGTTTTTGAAGTTTACCACACGTCCTTTGTTGTCGGTGAGTCGTCCGTCGTCGAGTACTTGCAGCAAGACGTTGAAAACGTCGGGGTGAGCCTTCTCTATCTCGTCGAACAACACTACCGAGTATGGCTTGTGTCTTATGGCTTCGGTGAGCTGACCGCCTTCGTCGTAGCCTACATATCCCGGAGGAGCTCCCACAAGGCGCGATGCCGAGTGTTTCTCTTGATATTCGCTCATATCGATACGCGTCATCAGGTTTTCGTTGTCGAAGAGGTACTCAGCCAGAGCCTTTGCCAATTCGGTCTTACCCACACCTGTGGTACCCAAGAAGATAAACGAGCCTATCGGGCGTTTGGTATCTTGCAGTCCTGCACGTGAGCGTCTGATGGCATTGGCTATTGCCGATATGGCTTCGCTCTGCCCGATTACCCGTTTGTGTAGCTCTGCCTCGAGGTTGAGCAGTTTTTCCTTCTCGGTCTGCATAATACGTGTGGCGGGTATCCCTGTCCAGCGACTTACTACTTCGGCTATGTCTTCTTTGTCGACCTCTTCTTTTATGAGCGGTGCACCTTGTTGTATACCCGACAGCTTTTGCTTGTTTTCGGCTATTTTCTGCTCTTCTTCTTTTATTTTACCGTAACGAAGCTCGGCTACCTTGCCGTAGTCGCCGTCTTGTTCGGCTTTGTCTGCTTCGAAACGATACCGTTCGATATTTGCCTTAGAAGCCTGTATCTCGGAGATAACGCTTTTTTCTTCTTGCCACTGCTTGCGTACTTCGGAGGCTTTTTGCTTCTGTTCGGTTATTTCATCAGATAATTTTTGAAGTTTCTCTTCATCGTTGTCGCGTTTTATTGCTTCGCGTTCGATTTCGAGCTGCTTGATGTTTCTTTCGAGTATATCGAGCTCTTCGGGCATCGAGTTTACTTCGAGTCGAAGCTTGGCTGCTGCCTCGTCCATAAGGTCGATAGCCTTATCGGGCAGGAAACGGTTAGTGATACACCGGCTCGAGAGTTCTACGGCAGCAATGATAGCCTCGTCTTTGATACGCACCTGATGGTGGCTTTCGTAACGTTCTTTCAGTCCGCGTAGTATTGCGATACTGCTTGCCTCGTCGGGTTCGTTGACCATTACCATCTGGAAACGGCGTTCGAGGGCTTTGTCTTTCTCGAAATACTTCTGATATTCGTCGAGTGTGGTAGCTCCTATCGAACGGAGTTCGCCCCGTGCCAATGCGGGTTTCAGTATGTTGGCGGCGTCCATGGCTCCTTCCGACTTGCCTGCCCCGACGAGCGTGTGTATCTCGTCAATGAAAAGGATTATCTCGCCTTCCGACTCGATAACTTCGTTTACGACCGATTTCAGACGTTCTTCGAACTCGCCTTTGTACATAGCTCCCGCTATGAGAGCTCCCATATCGAGCGAAAAAATCTTTTTCGACTTCAGGTTTTCGGGCACGTCGCCTCTGACTATTCGTTGTGCGAGCCCGTCGACGATGGCGGTCTTACCCGTACCAGGTTCGCCGATAAGTATGGGGTTGTTTTTAGTACGACGGCTGAGTATCTGCAATACACGCCGTATTTCGTCGTCTCGACCGATTACGGGGTCGAGCTTGCCGTTGCGGGCTTTGTCGCATAGGTTGATGGCGTACCGTTGCAGCCCGCTCTCTTTCTGTTGATTATTGTAGTTGTTGTTCATATTCGTAAAAATATTTTTTTGTATGTATAACGTTTTATTGTCGCTTTAGACGATAATCAAATAGTGTTCCAAAAGAGTAATAGCTCTATTTGTGACATAATGACATACTATAGAAAGGTTCAAGATAACTTTAAGGGGTGATTTCTGAAATTTTTGAGCAAAGTTAGGTATAAATTTTGATTTCTGTAATTGCATCTAAACTCACACTCCTTAATATGTAGGTAAAATGTATGCCTGTGCACACCTCTGAACTTTGCCAATCGTACTTTACAAAGCCCCCAAAAGTTCTCTATTCCATTGATATGGTTATGTCCCAAAGCAAATTCATTTTCTCCATGTTTGACTCTGTAATGCCTCTTATAGCCATAATTAACCAGCCCATCATAGCTTTTAAAACCGTCGGAATAGATAATTGCTCCCGTGTCGGTTCTCCCTTTAATTATAGGTAATAGCTCTGATATATAACAGTTTTTGACTATTTGGGTATAGACTTTGTCGCCTCGTTTGAGCATACCGAAAACAGGAGTCTTTCCTCGTGCTCCGCGACCTCTTATACCTCGTACTCGGCGTGCCCCGAAACTTTACAGGCAATACCTCTACAAGCCGTGTAATACGCTTTACTCTACCTGTATTGAAATCTAATGCTATAGATGTCAGAACTATATCGAATTAAAAAAACACTTCATGCAAAGTAGTAAATAAGCTCCTACCGTCAGCGTGAAGTGTTTTTATAATATTGTTTTTCAATTACTTACCTGCATCTATGCTTTGAGCATATTTCCTAAACTCTTCCTTTAAGTCGGAATACGAAAGAAGGTCTGCAAGCAGGAATGCTCTTTGGCGGTCGACAATATAGGGATACATCTGCTTCAACAACCAAAGACGGTCAGAGTCGAACTTATATGTCTGACACAGAGCCTTTACCTGTGAGGTAAAAAACAGATTCGTCTGCGTAGCCATTTCGATAATATCTTTCTTGTCGGAATCGAATTTGGCAGCTTGTACCCTTGCCAAAAACTCATCGAAAGTGCGGTCGTCCATAGGGCGAAGTGTACCGGGAAGATAGATTTCGTCGTCGTCAATATTGCCGTCGATGAAAATATCTTTGATACCCGACCCCGAGTATCTGACGTTTTGGCTGAAAACAGCCTGCCGCGAGCCATAGTGTCCCGACGAGGCGAAGACCTCTACAAAATATGTACCGCGTCGGAGATTGGCTATCATACAGCTGTTTACCCTATTACAAACCTTTACTCCATCGACAAAAACCTCTATCGGTGTGTGGCTTTCGACACGAATACCGTTCAAACGCTGTGCTACCGCATTGCTTGCGGGCAACAACAAGAATAGCGACAATAATATTCCAAATGTGTGTTTCATTTTTTTTCTTTGTTTTTTGATTCTAAATGCAAATGTAATACTTTTTATTAGAAAACAAAAGCGAGAAAATTGTGTTACAATATCTATGCCGTATTTTCGAGCTATACCAATACGGAGTACTCGAAGAAACGCCCCACAAAAAATATTTACGAAGTAAAAGAAACAGCTAAAACTCAGCGTTTCCAGAAGTTTGGTGTGAAGATAAGCAAGACGGTGAAAAACTCGAGCCTGCCCACAAGCATAGCAAACGACATAAACCATTTTGCAAAAGCAGGCAGAGATTGGTAGTTGTCGAGCGGTCCCAAGTGTCCAAGCCCCGGTCCGACATTGCCGAGACACGATACCATACTCGATATCGACTCCTCGAAGCCCAAGCCCGATATACAGAGTATCATTGCCCCGAAAAGCGACAATATCACATACAACAGTATGAATGCCAGCATACGAGTGATATACTCCTCCTTAACGGCACGCCCATTGTACCTTACGGGGAAGACTGCGTGGGGGTGAACCATTCGTTTAAACTCATAATAGCAGTACTTAAACACCAGCAAGACACGTATCACCTTGACGCCTCCCGAGGTAGAACCCGCCGAACCACCGACAAACGTCAGCAGCAGAAGCATATACGCCACCGATATCCAACCCGAATAGTCGACCGAATAGAACCCCGTAGTAGATATAAGCGAACTTACGGTAAAGAGTGCCCCCCTTACGTTTTCACCTATATCCTCGAGCGGAAAGCCCCAGAAAATCAACTGTGTAAAAACGATAATGGCTGAAGTCGACACGATGATAGCTATCAAAGTACGCATCTCTTCGTCTTTGAAAAAACGGCGAAAATTGCCCACCGCCAAGAAATAGTACAACGACAGATTGATAGCCGAGCCCGTCATAAGCACTATGATAATCCACTCTATTGCAGGCGAATGCCAATAGGCGATACTCGTATTTTTAGTAGAAAATCCTCCCGTCGATACGGTCGACAGAGCATGATTGACTGCATCGAAAGGGCTCATACCCGCAAGCCATAGAGCAGCAATCCCCGAAAACGACATTACAAGATATATTATAAAAAGACGTTTGGCAGTGCCACTAATCTTAGGATGAAGTTTCTCTTTGCTAAGCCCCGTAACTTCGGCTGTGTATATCTGCGAACCGTTAAAGCCGAATATCGGCAGTATAGCCATAGTAATGACAACGATACCCAAGCCGCCGATCCAATGCGTCAGGCTACGCCAAAAGAGCAGACTGCGAGGTATCACCTCTATATTGGGCAAAATGGTAGAGCCTGTAGTGGTAAAACCTGACATAGTCTCGAAAAAAGCATCGGTAAACGACGGTATATATCCGCTCACCCAATAAGGCAGAAGCCCGATGAAAGAGAATATTATCCATGTACCCGTAACGATGACCGATCCTTCGCGTTTGCCTATCACAGTCGAAGCACCGCGTCCGAGCAAGATACCTACCACTCCAAATACCACAGAGACAGCAAACGACAAGCAAAATGCCCACGATGTCTCTTCGCCGTAATAGACAGACATCGCTATGCATAGCAAGAAAAACAGACTCTCGAGCATAAGCAGACTGCCCTGCAGGCGAGCCACAAGCTTGAAGTTGAAACTCGCATTCCGACGCGTATACCCGATATTCTTTTTTAGCATAGCTGCGATTTTTTTTTTGCGATATATATCTTTTACTTAAAGAGAGCCTCGAGCTTCTTGGTGGTATTTCCTTTGCAGAAAACGATTACATAGTCGTTAGGCATAATATGTGTATTACCGTTTACGATACTTCCTCGTCCGTTGCGTATGATGCCACCGATATTGACGTTGTCGGGCAGACGAAGATTTCGCACGATATCTCTGGTAACCTTCGATCCTTCGCGAGCAATAAGCTCTACTACTTCGGCATCTATCGAATATAGCGTACGGATATTGAGCACGTCGAGGTTGAGTGTTATCTGATGTATATAGCTTGCGGCGATAGTCTTTTTGTTTACGATAGCACTTATATCCATCGATTCAGCCAGATTGAAGTAATCGATATTCTCCACCTCGGCTATGGTCTTCTTTACCCCGTAACGCTTTGCTACCATGCAAGTAAGCAGGTTCGCCTCCGAATTTGGCATCACTGCTACGAAAGCGTCTGCCGTATCGATACCTTCGTATTCGAGTACGCTTACATCGCGACAGTCGGAGTTGATTATAAGCGTATTGGGCAGCTTGTCGGATAGTGCGATACATAGCTCGCGATCGGGTTCTATTATCTTCACATTATAGTGACTCGGTAGTGTCTGCACTACCTTTTGGGCTATCTTGGTACCTCCGGCTATGATTACCTCTTTTATATTGTAGTCTTCTTTGCCTGCCTGTCGGCGCACAAAATCGAGGTTTTCTTCGTTGGTAATGAAAAAAACGATATCGCCCGATAGTATCTGATCGTGTCCTTTTGGAAGTATCGTCCGATTACCGCGTTTTATGGCTACGATACGATACTTGTCGTGGTTGAAGTAACCGCTTATAAACTGTTTATTTATAATCTCCGAATTAGACCTCACTTTTACCGATAGCAATATCATCTCGCCGTTGCAAAACGGCAGATACTGCCGCATCCAGTTTTTTCTGAGACTCTCTACAATTCCCTGCGAAGCAAGCACTTCGGGATATATCAGATAATCGACTCCGAGACTCGCAAAAAACTCTTTGTTCTTCGGGAGTAGATACTCGTAGTTGTCGATACGGGCAAGTGTCTTGGCAGCTCCCAGATTGTCGGCTATCATACACGCAGTCATATTGATACTCTCATACGGAGTAACGGCTATAAAGAGGTCTACCCTACCCACTCCGCAGTCTTTGAGGTCGTGTACGGAGGTAGGATTTCCTTCGCGGGTCATAAAGTCGTACATATCGAGGTCTTGCAGGCGACTGCTATCGGCGTCCATTAATGTAATATTATGGTCTTCTCGAGCAAGCAGTTTTGCCAGATGCCTACCGACCTCCCCTGCTCCGGCTATCAGTATTCTCATCGTTTAATCCTTTTAATATGATATGTTTCCTTTATCGGCAGAACTCCTCTATCGAACGCCTTATGCCATTGGCGTCGAGTCCCAACATTTTATATAGTTCTTCGGGTGTACCGTGCTCTACGAATGTATCGCCGATACCAAGTCTTTTTACCTGTGTCGGATAGCCGTTGTCGGCAAAAAATTCGAGTACGGCACTACCGAACCCGCCTTGTACGACACCATCTTCGATGGTCAGTACTTTACGATATCTACCGCCTATTTCGTGCAACAACTTTTCGTCGAGCGGCTTTACGAAACGCATATCGTACAACGCTATCGACAGGTCGGAGTCGCTCTCTAAAATCTCTATCGCTTTGAGTGCGGTATTAGCCATAGTGCCTATCGTAAGCACTGCTACGTCGGTGCCATCCTTGAGCTTTTCGCCCGTACCGGGCTCTATGGCTACGGGCGTATTGTGCCATTCCGGGGTGGTACCCTTTCCCCGCGGATAACGAATGACAAACGGTCCCATCTCTCTGCTCTGTGCCGTAAACATAAGGTTACGAAGTTCGTGTTCATTACGCGGAGCTGCTATCGTCATATTCGGGATACAGCGCATATAAGCCAAGTCGAATATTCCTTGGTGAGTAGCTCCGTCGGCTCCTACTATTCCCGAGCGGTCGAGGCAGAAAGTAACGTTGAGGTTCTGCAGGGCTACGTCGTGTATCACGTTGTCGTATCCTCGCTGCATAAACGACGAATATATGTTACAAAACGGAATCAACCCGTCTTTTGCCATCCCTGCCGAGAAAGTAACGGCATGCCCCTCGGCAATACCGACATCGAATACACGGTCGGGCATAGCCTTTTGCATTATCGACATCGAACTGCCCGATAACATTGCGGGAGTTATACCTACTATCTTCGGGTTGTTACGTGCAAGTTCCAGAAGCGTAGTACCAAATACATCCTGAAATAGAGGAATCTGCGAATGCTCGTTGCTCCGCTCGCCCGTATTTGGATTGAACCGACCGGGAGCGTGCCAAACGCTTACGTCTTTTTCGGCAGGTTTATAACCTTTGCCCTTCTGAGTTATAATATGAAGTATTCGAGGTCGCTTATGCGATTTGAGCTCTCTGAGTATCTCTACGAGTTTTATGACGTTGTGTCCGTCGTATGTACCAAAGTATCTTATCGATAGCCCTTCGAATATATTATTGTAGTGGCTGGTCTTCGATATCTTTATTTTATTGAAAAAACGGGTCAGTTTCTTAGCTCCGTTTTTGGTGATTATACCGTATCTATTCAAAATACGGTACAAACGATAGCGGACTCTGTTGTAGGTTTTCGACGTATGTAGCTTACCGAGAGCATCGTTCCAACCTCCTTTTATAGGGTCTATCGCCATATCGTTGTCGTTGACGATTATCAGCAGATTGTTGTCGATGATAGAGGTGTTGTTAAGTCCCTCGAAAGCAAGACCTCCAGTAAGCGCTCCGTCGCCTATAACAGCTACCACACACCTGTTTTCGCCGCTAAGACTCGCAGCTACACTCATACCCAGACCTGCCGAAATAGAGGTACTCGCATGCCCCACTCCAAATGCGTCGTACTCACTCTCTTTCGGGGTCGGAAAGCCCGATATTCCGCCGAATTTACGATTAGTATGGAATTTGTCGCGTCTGCCCGTAAGTATCTTGTGTGCATAGGCCTGATGCCCCACGTCCCAGATGAGACGGTCGTATGGCGTATCGAAGACGTAATGCAACGCCACAGTAAGCTCTACCACTCCCAACGATGCTCCGAGATGCCCCGGATTGTTGGCAAGCTGCTCGATTATAAAACGCCGTAACTCATCGCATAGCTTAGGCAATTCTCTAATGTCCAAGCGTTTTAGGTCCGACGGGCTGTTTATTTTACTTAGTAGGGCATATCCTTTGTCTGTCATCTTTTTGCAATCCTCTTTCAGCGTGCAAAGATAATAATTAATTTCTTTGTTATATCTTTGCCCCTATTGGGTGAGTAATGATAAAGTTTTTTTACTAACTTTGCCTCGCTGTTTTTAGCTAAAACACAGAAACAATAAATCAAGATAATAATTTAAAAACATAATTAAACAAATCTATTCTTATGAAAAAATCTTTTTATTTCCTTGCACTGTCGGTTTTTACGCTGTGTACAATGTTTTCATGTGCCTCTAAAGACACTCCCTCCGAAGTGATACCGAGCGACGTAGCAATGGTCGTTAAGTTCGATATCAAAAGACTTGCCCTAAAGGCAGATTACAAGACCGAAAACAATAAAATGCTTCGAGATTATATCGACAAAATCGATAATAGCGAGCTAAAAGAACTTGTAAAAAGTTGCCTAAAAAATCCCAATGCCATCGGGTTAAAGGTCTTAGGCAAAGCGTATCTCTTCTGCAACAACGACGGTACCATAGGCATATCTATGGCAGTCGATAACAGCAAGAAATTCTACGAAAACCTCATTAAGATAGAGGCTTCTGTAAAAGAAGACATCAAGGTCGACGGAGACGTATACTCAATGGTATATCCGTCGTCGAGTGTAAGTATGGCATGGGACAGCAAAAATATAGTCATCATCGTCGACCCACAAAACCAACAGGGACAGACGTCGGCAAAAGATATATCCGATATGCTCAAAATGGAGCACGACAAGTCTTTCGCCGCCACACCCAACTACACCAAACTATCTGCCTCTGACAATGATATCGTAGCATATATATCGATGGGTAAATTGAGTAAATTCTATATCGATCAGCTGAAAAGAACATCATCGCACTTAGCTATGGATTCGGTATCGAAAGACGTGATAGACAGCGATCTACAGTCCGTTTACGACGACAACAACTACTCTACCATAGTTTCGTGTAACTTCGAAAACGGTAAGATTATAAGCAAAATGAACATATTCTTCGAGACACCCGAAGACGAAGCCCGATTCAACTCTATGGCTGCCAATAAAACGGTACTCAAAGGCAACCTCAATAAGTATGTGGGAGAGAACAATATAATGTATTTCGCTGCCAATATCGACGGCAATGCTGCCGCTTCCTCTATCGATAGCAATAAAATGAATATTTTGAATAAGTTGGCTCCCGTACTAGGTAACTTGGACTACAAAAAGCTCATCTCTGTTTTCAATGGTGATATCTTCGCTACATTCAATAGACTGAATATAAGTAGTGTAAATAATCCTCTCGTATTCTCCATCTTTGCCACAGTCGACAAGACGAAAGCCGCCGAATTTTTCGAATTTATTCTCGCAAAAGACCGCGAAAAGAAAATCAATAAAATAGCTGATAACACATACACCTTCAACGGTATATTCTTCGGAATAAAAGACGACATATTCTATTATACCAACGATAGTATCGACTATGCCCGTCTGCTCCAAGGTGGTGTCGAAAATAGGTCGCTGAGCAATATTATCGGTCAGCCGTTATATTTCGGAGGCAGTTTTGTACCTCTCAAAGAGCAACTTATGCCTCTTGTACAACAAGGTTCACCTTTTTACGATGTAGCTCAGTATGCTCTGGGTATGATATCTACTTTCAGTAGCAATGCCACAGACAGATACAATTATACGTTTGAGGTCAACTTCACCGACACCAAAACAAACTCTCTGCATCAGATAATTACGCTTATAGATAAGGTAATCGGAGTTATTATCTGATTCGTTTTATAGTTTTATAATTAGTGATTAGAAAAGGAGTTTCCTCCGTGGTGGGAGACTCCTTTTTGTGTTATATTAGATAACATTAGCACAATGGCAACCTACAGGCTACGAGATTTTTTACTACCTTTGCCTCGCATTTTTTACAACTTATCGATATGCACATAAGAATACACGAACAGAATCCGAGTCCCAGACTGATACTGCAGGTAGTAGACCTATTGCGTCGAGGCGGAATAATCATCTACCCCACCGATACGGTCTATGCTTTCGGGTGCGATATATTCCACCCCAAAGCCATAGCGAGAATATGCCGTATCAAACACCTCGATCGCGACAAATCGCGTATGGCGATAGTCTGCCATAACCTGAGCAATATCGCAGAATACGCACGTATATCGACAGATGTGTTCAAGATGCTCAAAAGGAATCTACCCGGAGCATTCACCTTCATACTCAATGGCAGCAAACGGCTACCGCCTATCCTCAAAGACCGAAAAACAATAGGTATCAGAGTACCGGATAATAATATAGCTCTGCAGATAGTAGAAATCCTCGGCAACCCAATATTCACCACATCGGTAATATCTGCCGACAATATCAGCCAGTATGAGACCGACCCTGAGCTACTTATAGAAAAATACGAATCTATCGTCGACCTCATCGTCGACGGCGGCTCGGGCGACAATACGCCATCGACTATAGTAGACTGCACCGACGACGACAATATCGAGATAATACGTCAAGGGAAAGGGATACTGCAGTAGTAGAGACAACTTTTTTCTTTAAAAACAAAACAACCAACATAATGCTTAACAAAATAATATCGGAAGAGAAAATATCACAACTGAAACAGCTTATCGACGATTCGCATAATATAGTAATGATCACACACGTATCGCCCGACGGCGACGCATTAGGCTCGTCGTTGTGTTTATATTGGCTATTGCACAGTATGGGCAAAAACGCATCGGTAGTAGTACCCAATCGTTTCCCCGAGTTTTTGGCTTGGTTACCGGGTAGCAAAGACATAGTCGTAGCTCTCGACGACAACGACCGCGCCAACAAAACCATAGCCGAAGCAGACCTACTCTGCCTACTCGACTTCAACACCATCAATCGTATCAATTGGCTCAAAACTCCGGTAGGAGCATCGAAAGCACGTCGAATACTAATAGACCACCACCCCAACCCCGATATAGAGTGCGATGTAGAGATATCGCACCCCGAAATATCGTCTACAGCCGAGCTAATGTATAGAATCGTATCTATGGCAGGCACTCCTTACGACCATATTACCAAAGATATAGCAGAATGTATCTATACAGGTATGATGACCGACACAGGCAATTTCTCTTACAACTCACAAAGTCCCGAAATATATCTAATAATCAACGAATTATTAAAAATCGGTATAAATAAAGACGAAATATACAACCGCGTATTCAATACCTATTCAGTAGATAGGATGCGGCTCATGGGCTATTGTCTGTCGAAAAAAATGAGGATATACGAAGAGCAACGTACCGCCTTGATATACCTTACTGCCAAAGAATGCGAACACTACAACTACCGAGTGGGCGACACAGAAGGTTTTGTAAATCTGCCCTTTTCGATAAAAGATATAGATATATCGATATTCGTACGACAAGACAATGAAAAGGAAAAAATAAAAATATCGTTTCGTTCACAAGGTTCATTTCCAGCCAATAAGATGGCAGAAGACTTCAAAGGAGGCGGACACCTCAATGCTGCCGGCGGAGAGAGTTACGTATCGATGAGGACAACACTGTCGATGCTCGAAGAGGCTATATTGAATAGGGAACGATATGAAAAAGAGTAATCGTCTAAAAACAGACATATTGATATATCTTTTTATTCGCTCCCGATATGGAAATATTTTATATCTTTGTAACCTCATTTATAATATAAAATAATATGAACGATTCAGTAGTAATTATTCCTACATATAACGAAAAGGAAAATATCGAGAGTATTATAAGAGCCGTATTCGGTCTACCGCATAGTTTTGATATTCTTATCATAGACGACGGGTCGCCCGATGGCACAGCCGATATAGTGAAACGCCTGCAGACGGAATTTCCCGAACGCCTACATCTGGTCGAACGCAGTGGCAAACTTGGACTTGGTACGGCATATATCGCCGGTTTTCGCTGGGCTTTGGCTCGCAGCTACCAATACATATTCGAGATGGATGCCGACTTCTCTCACCCGCCCAAAGACCTGCTAAATCTCTACAATGCTTGTGCAAATGGCGGAGCAGATGTTGCCGTTGGCTCTCGGTATGTAAACAATCTGGTAAGTGTAGTCAACTGGCCTATCGGACGTATATTGATGTCGTATTTTGCCTCTATCTATGTACGTATCGTTACCGGACTCAAAGTAAAAGACACCACAGCCGGCTTTGTCTGCTACACTCGTAAAGTCCTCGAACGATTCGACCTCGACTCTATTCGTTTCAAAGGTTATGCTTTCCAGATAGAGATGAAGTTTACGGCATTCAAATACGGATTCCGTATACAGGAGGTGCCTATTATTTTTGTTAATCGCGAACTTGGAGTCTCAAAGATGAGTGGCGGCATATTCTCGGAAGCTCTATTCGGAGTATTACGTCTGAAAATCGACAGCTGGTTTAAAAACTACAAATAATACACCGATAGCTCAAAAAAAAAAACTCATTTGCAATGTCTTGCAGATGAGTTTTTTCTTTGACTATCGTTTATAACGATATCGATATCATAAAACAAAAAAGAGGTTATCCCGTTTTGGGATAACCTCTTTAAAAAGGTTGGCGGCTACCTACTCTTCC